>Ga0070663_100001068_pt1 | contig 14990 bp, 12 predicted proteins | sample KBSC63metaG_FD_65646 | JGI IMG/M metagenome (GOLD analysis project Ga0070663, IMG submission 65646) | Corn rhizosphere microbial communities from Kellogg Biological Station, Michigan, USA - KBS C6-3 metaG | ecosystem: Host-associated > Plants > Roots > Rhizosphere > Soil ...
CTAGGCGGTTGATCCAAGAGATCTGCGGCGGCAGGGGAAGGGACGCGGCCGTTGCCGGCCGGCGCCCGGAAGGGATGTAGCCGCTTGTAGCTGACGCCCGGAAGGGATGTGGACCATGCCGGGCCGGCGGCCGGGGAAGGGGCGCGGCCCTTTGAAGCTGGCGCCCAGGGGAAGTGACGGGCCGTCTCGTCACGGCCCTGGCAGGCTGTGGCCGTGGCCGAGACGGCCGGGGGTGCGGGGAGTGGGGGAACCGTGGCGGGAGCATCACGGGAGGGCGCCCGACGGGCGCCGACGGCCGTTTCTCGAACGGTCAGAAATCTGCCGGGTTGGCTACTTCGACATGGCCGAAGTTTCCAACCCCGCAGATCCCTGACCGGTCCTCCGTGGTTCGAAATGCACCCCATACGTGCATTTCGAACCACGGAGATTCCCGACCGCTCGGATCCCCTCTCGCTCGCCACGGACCCGTCAGCGGAGTGGCACGGATCCGTCGCCAAGGTCCGACCCGGTCACGGAGACGTCGGGAACTCCACGCTTCCTCCCGTCTTCTTCAGACGTTACGAACACGTGACCATGGTTTGGGGCCCCTATGGGGGCCCCAAAGTCGACAACGCGTTTCGGACCCCTGTTTTCCGGCCTCAGAGGGCCGCCGGACCCCCGCCCGTCCCTCCCCGACCCCGCAATCAACCCCTAACCCGACGCGTTCGAGGCGGAGTCGAGGCGCGCGGTGCCCCCGAGGTAGAGCCGCGCGACCTCGGGGTCGTCGAGCAGCTCCTGGCCGGGGCCCTGGAAGCGGTTGCGACCGAGGTCGAGCACGTAGCCGAGGTGGGACATGGCGAGCGCCCGTCGCGCGTTCTGCTCGACCATCACCACCGTCACCCCCGCCGAGTTGATCTTCTCCACCTGCCGGAAGACGGCCTCGACGAAGGCCGGGGCGAGCCCGGCGGAGGGCTCGTCGAGGAGCAGGACCTGGGGGTCGGGCATCAGCGCCCGTGCCATCGCCAGCATCTGCCGCTCGCCGCCGCTCATCGTCCCGGCCACCTGCCGGCGCCGCTCGCCGAGCCGCGGGAACAGCTCATACATCGCCGCGATCCGCTCCCGCGTCCTTGCCCGCTCCAGCGACCCCATCTCGAGGTTCTCCTCGACGCCGAGACTGGGGAAGACGTTTTCGAGCTGTGGCACGTAGCTCATCCCCCGCCGCGCGATCGCGTGCGGCTGCAGCCCGGTCAGGTCCTCCCCGCGCAGGGTGACGCGGCCGCGGCGCGGGCGCAGCAGGCCGAAGATCGTCTTGATCAGCGTCGACTTCCCGGCGCCGTTGGGGCCGACCACGGTGACGATCTGCCCCTCGCCGACCGCCACCGAGACGCCGCCGAGGATGTCGACATCCGGCAGGTAGCCGGCGACCAGGTCCTCGGTGGCGAGCAGGGGGGCGTCGCGGCTCATGCGGTGCTCCCCAGGTAGGCGTCGATCACTGCCGGCTCCTCCCGCACCAGCGCCGGCTCGCCGTCGGCGATCACCCTGCCCTCGGCCATCACGATCACCCGGTCGGAGTGGTTCATCACCACCTCCATGTCGTGCTCGACGAAGAGGAACGTCATCCCCTCGCCGCGGCGCAGCCGCTGCATATGCTCGAGCAGGCGCCGGCCGAGGGTCGGGTTGATCCCCGCCATCGGCTCGTCGAGCAGCAGCAGCCGCGGCCGCGCCATCAGCGCCCGGGCCAGCTCGAGCAGCTTGCGCTGACCGCCCGAGAGCGTGCCCGCGTAGTCGTCGGCGAGCCGCGCCAGGTCGAAGGTGTCGAGCAGCTCGCCGGCCCGCTCCCGCACCTCGCGCTCGCGCCGCCGCACCGTGCCGGGGCGCAGCAGCAGGTCGTGCAGGCGCTCGCCGGGCTGGTCGGCGGCGGCGAGCATCATGTTGTCGATCACCGGCATCGCCGCCAGCGCCCGGGTGATCTGGAAGGTGCGGACCATGCCGCGCCGGGCGATCGCGTAGGCGGGCAGGTGGAGGACCTCCTCGCCCGCCAGCCGGGCGGAGCCGCGGTCGGCCCGCTGGAAGCCGGTGAGCGTGTCGAACAGCGTCGTCTTGCCGGCGCCGTTGGGACCGATCAACGCCGTCACCGTGCCCGGGGAGAGCGCGAAGCCGGCGCCGTCGACGGCGCGGACGCCGCCGAAGCGCTTCACCACGCCGTCGACCTCGAGCAGGGTGCCACCGCCCGCGCTCATCGCGGGCCTCCACGGCCGAGCACCATCTCCTCGCGCTTGCCGAACAGCCCTTGGGGCCGGAACGCCATCAGCCCGATCAGCACCGCGCCGACGATCGCGAAGCGGAGCGCCGCCGTCTTCTCCTCGCTGATCGGCAGCTCGACGAAGCGCGTCCCTTCCAGGAGCGTCCAGAGCAGGATCGCGCCGACGACGACACCGGAGTAGCTGGCGAGGCCGCCGAGCACCAGGACCCCGAAGGCGAAGAAGGTGACGATGGGCTGGTAATCGTCGGGGTGGATCGTCGCCAGGAAGAGGGCGAGGAAGAAGCCCGCGAAGGCCCCGAGCACGGCCGAGATCGCCAGCGACTGCAGCTTGTGAAGGACCGTGTTCTTGCCGAGCGCGCGGGCCGCGTCCTCGTCCTCGCGAATCGCCCGCAAAACGCGGCCCCAGGGGGTCCCCTGCAGGCGGCGCAGGACGACGAGGCCGAGCGCCACCGTCGCCCAGATGACGATCAGCAGCGGCAGGAGCGGCTCGGGGTCCGACCAGAAGCTTTCGAAGCGGTCGAGGATCCAGCCGGAGACCGATTTCCAGGAGTCGTCGAAGCAGGTCTGGTTGACCCCTTCGAATTCGCAATAGAGGCCTTTGGTGCCGCCGGTCAGGTCGCGGGCGTTCTGGGCCGCGAGGCGCACCACCTCCGCCATCGCCAGGGTCACGATCGCGAAGTAGTCGGCGCGCAGGCGCAGCGAGGGCAGGCCGACCAGCACCCCGAAGGCCATCGTGATCAGCACCGCGGCGGGCAGCGCCAGCCAGAAGGAGAGGCCGCCCTCGAGGACGAGGATCGCCATCGAGTACCCGCCGACCGCCATGAAGGCGGCCTGGCCGAAGTTGAGGATCCCGGTGTAGCCGACGTTCAGCTGGAGGCCGAGGGCGACGACGGCGTAGATGCCGGCGACCACCAGCACCCCGCTCCAGAAGCCGAGGTTGGTGAAGGCCTGCAGGGTGAAGCCGAGCGGCGGCACGTCGCTACACCGCCTTTGCCTGGCCGAAGATCCCCTTCGGGCGGACGATCAGCGCGATGATCAGCGCGACGAAGCCGAAGGTCACCTTCCAGTGCGGCTCCACCACCAGGGTCGACCACTCGATCGCCATCCCCAGCACCAGCCCCGCGCTGAGGGCGCCGAACGGGTTGCCGATCCCGCCGAGGATCACCGCCGCGAAGATCGGCAGCAGCAGCTCGAAGCCGAGCTCGGGCCGCAAATTGGTGAGGGCGCCGGAGAGGACCCCGGCGAGGCCCGCCAGCGCCCCGGCGAACAGCCAGGTGAAGAGGATCACCCGGCGGGTGTCGATGCCGGCCGTCTCGGCCAGGTCGAGGCTGTCGGAGAGGGCGCGCATCCGCTTACCGAGGAGGCTGAAGCGGACGACGAGACCGACCGCGAACAGGACGAGGAGGCCGACGACGACGACCATCAGCTCCGTCTCGCCGATCCGCAGCCCGAGGAAGGTGACGCTGTCGGTGATGTTGACGTCGAGCGTGCGGATCTCGCTGCCCCAGAACCACTGGATCCCCGAGCGGATCACGAAGGCCAGCCCGATCGACATCAGGAGCAGTTGCAGAAGGCCGGCGCCCTTGCCGCGCATCGGTCGCCACATCAGTCGCTCGGAGAGCAGGCCGAGCAGCGCCGTCGTTGCCATCGCGAAGAAGATCGCCGCGAACAGCGGCATCCCCCAGGTCACGTTGACCAGGTAGGCCATGTAGGCGCCGAAGGTGAGGAAGTCGCCCTGGGCGAAGTTGACCAGCTTGAGGATCCCGTAGACGAGCGTCAGCCCGACCGCGCCGAGCGCGTAGATCGTCCCCAGGGTCAGTCCGTTGAGCGACGTCTGGGCCACGTCGTGCAGGCCCTCGGCGGCGATCAGCACGAGCACGATCAGCGCGACGACGCCGAACGCCGCCAGTGCGGGTCGGTCGCCGAGGAGGCTCCGGAGAGCCTCACCGTGAGAAGGCTCCTCCGATCCCATCAACTCCTTTTTACCCGCGCCCGGAAATAAGATGCGTTTGATACATGCGGAGCCGAGGACGGCGTGCTCTCTGGCGAGTCGTCGCCGATGGTATTCGGCAGAGGCCGCCGCTATGAACCGTTGGCGGAGGAGTCGAGGCGCGCAGCGAGGTCGTCGAGGTTCAGTTCTTTGAGGCCCTCGCCGACGGCATCGAGCTCGCCGGCGCAGTAGTCGACGAGCTGCTTGCCCTCGCGACAGAGATTCAGGGTCTCGCGGAGGCCGGCCTGGCCGGAGTCGAGGCGGTCGATGATCTCCTCGAGGCGCTCGACCGCGGCCTCATAGCTGGTGGGGGTGCCGTCAGGCATCGTCATCGCCGGCGGTTGTGGCGTCGATTCGGCCATCGCGGAAGCGGAGGCTAAAGCGCCCGGCGGCGGTCGCGGCGGCGGCGGTCGTCAGGGGCTCGCCGTCGCGTGTCTCGGCGAGGGCATAGCCGCGCTCGAGCGTGCGCTCGGGATCGTGGGCGCGCAGGGCCACGGCGGCCTTGCGGAGGGCCTCGCGGCGCTGGGCCAGGGCACGGCCGGCGGCGGAGTCGAGGGCAGCACCGTGGCGGCGGCCCTCGTCGGCCGCCCGCTCGACCTGTCCCAGCGCCCGGCGGCGCGCGCGTTCGATGACGAGGCCGGCGATCCGGCGCTGGGTGGCCGCCCGCTCGGCGATGCCGCGTTCGGAGGCGGCGCGGATCTCGCGCGTCTTCTGGTTCAGGATCGTGCGCTGGCGTTGCAGCGCTCGCGCCGGGCCACGGGCCAACGCGCCCAGGTGGCGCGCCCGCGCCGTGATCGCGCCGTCCGCCCCGCGCCGCAGCGCCAGCGCCTGGCGCCGCACCTCCACCCGCGCCGCCCCGCAGTCGAGTGGCACCGCGGCCTCGGCGGCGTGGGTCGGGGTCGAGCAGCAGACCGCGGCGACGTCGTCGATCAAGGTCGAGTCGCGCTCGTGCCCGACCGCGCTGATCACCGGCACCCGCAGCATCGCCACCGTCCGGCACAGGGTCTCGTCGCAGAAGGCCCAGAGGTCGGCGAGGCTGCCGCCGCCGCGGGTGACGACGATCGCCTCGACCTCCGGCCGCGCCGCCAGATCCTGCAGGGCCCGCGCGATCTTCGGCGCCGCGTGGCGGTCCTGGACCGGCGCGAAGGCCCAGACCACGGTCCCGCCCCAGCCACGCCGCCCGAGCCCCGCCAGCAGGTCGCGCCGCGCCGCGCCGCCTTCCGCGGTGACGACGCCGATCGCCTTCGGCAAAACAGGCCGCGCCAGCTGCTTCTGGAGCTCGAACAGGCCCTCGGCGCGCAGCTGGGTGCGGAGCGCCTCCAGGCGCGCCATCAGGTCCCCTTCGCCGGCCAGCCGCATGTGGGTGGCGCGGAAGCAGAAGCTCGGGGACGCCGTCCCGCCGCCGGGGTAATAGTCCGGCCCACCGGCGATCACGACCTCGGTGCCGTCGCGCAAAGCTCCCTCGGGGAGACCGAGGCGTTCGAGATCGTTGAGCCAGATCTGGCAGGGGACCGCGCCATCCCCGTCGCGGAGCTCGAAGTAGGCCTGGACCTTGCTCCTGCCTATGCCGGTGACCTCGCCGATGAGGAGCACCCGCGCCCGCTTGCGCATCTCGTCCTGCAGCACCTTGGCGTAGCGCCCGACCGCGAACGGCCCCGGCAAGTCCGGACCAGGCCGCGCGGGCGCCCCCGACGAAATCTGGGGCTTATCCATGGATCCAGCCTAAAGAGGTGACCTGACGCGGCTGGACAGGCGATACAAGGAATTCGCCCTCCGGGCTTACACCCCGCTTTCAGCGGGGGTCGCGAGGCGAGGGGAGCGCACAAACGTGCGTGACCCGAAGCCGAGCGACCGAGGACGCCGTAGCGCGCCGGTCCAGGCGCGTCAGGCCGTCTCTTTCCAGCGCTTGGCCCATGCCTTGAGCTCGCGGATCGCCGGCCCGAGGTCTTCTCCGGTCGGGGTCAGCGAGTAGGTCACTCGCACCGGCGTCCCGGCTTCGACCTCGCGTTCGACCAGGCCTTCCTCCTCGAGCTCCCGCAGGCGCTGCGAGAGCAGCCGGTCCGACAGCCCGGGGACGGCCTTGCCGAGCTCGCCGTAGCGCATCGGCCGCTCGATCAGGGCGCAGAGGATGGCGCCCGTCCAGCGCTTGCCGATCAGCTCGATCGCCGCGTGGAAGTTCGGGCAGACTTCGCCGCAAGGAGCCTGCTGCGGGTCGGCCTGCTGCACAGGCGCGATCTGAGTCTGCGACAAGGAATTCACGCTCATCGACCTTACTGAACGTAATTCCTCGGCCGGCAGAACTCCGCATGCTGGGCGGCCCAGAGGTCCACCTATGGGAAGGGACGGCGGGGGTTCGGGAGGGCGGGCGGGGGCTCGGGGAAGGGACGGGCGGGGGTCCTGGCCTTTCGGCCGTCCGAGTGTTGTCCGGGGCCCATGCGGCCGTCCGAGATGCGTGGATGGTGGTCCCGGGCGCCTCATGGGGGTCCTGGCAGGCTGTGACCCCCATGAGGCGCCCGGGACGTGAGGCTTTCGTGGGAGAGGCGTCACAGGGACGGTGCGAGGTCGGACTTCCGTGACGGAGGCGTCACAGGGACGGGAGGAGGTCGGACTTCCGTGACGATCGTGTCCGGGAGATCCCACACCTCGGCCCGGTCGTTGACGAAGATGCCGGGAACGTCACACTTTCCGGCCCTGAGAGGCCCTTTTCGGGCCGGAGATCGAGGACCGATAACGCGCTGTCGACTTTGAGTCCCCTATAGGGGGCTCAAAGTCGACAGCGCGTCCGTCACCGTTGGACAACACGGGAGGAAGCGTGGAGTTCCCGACGTCTCCGTGACCGGGTCGGACTCCCGTCACGGATCCGTGTCACCCCCGACGCACTCCCGTGACGCCCCCGTGCACGATCCTCCGCTCCCCGCACACCCGCCCCTCTCGCCACGGCCACAGCCTGCCCGGGCCGTGGACGAGACGGCCCGTCCCTTGATCGGGCTCCCGCCTGAGGGTCCCCGTCCCTTCCGGGCGCCAGCTTGCGAGGCCCCGTCCCTTCCGGGCGCCAGCTCCAGGGCCCCCATCCCGCCCCCGAACGCCAGCCGACCCGGCCCCATCCCTCCCCGGAACCCCGGAGCCCACAGGACCGACCGTGTCTCAGCGCGTGCAGGGACCAGTGTCGACCGCGCCGCTCGAGGCTTGTCGCAGCGCGCGCCGCACTTCCTCCACCGGGACGGCGAAGCCGCCGCGCGGCCCACTGGTCGTCGCGGCGAAGACGGTTCCGACGACCTTGCCGTCCTTGCCGAGCAGCGGCCCGCCCGAGTTGCCGCTGCGCACCGCGCCGCCCAGCGCCGTGATCGTGCGGTCGATCGGCCCGCGCCCGTAGGAGTCCTCGCTGAGCGTCTCGCGCGTCTCGCCGACCCGCGCCGGCGTCACCGTGTAAGGCCCGTTCTCGGGATAGCCGAGGACCGCCGCGGCCGTCCCGTCGCGCTCGCCGGAGGCCATCGGCAGCGCCGGCAGTTCGGCTTCCACCCGCAGCAGTGCCAGGTCGTCTTCGGGCTCGTAGTAGACCGCGGTCGCGTCGAGCTCCACCCCGCTCTGCGTGGTCACCGTGGTGTCGTCGGCGCCGGCGACCACGTGCGCGTTGGTGACGATCAGGTTCGGCCGCACCGCCCAGCCCGAGCCCTCGATGCCGAGCCCGCAGGCGGTGCTCAGCACCCTCACCACCGAGCCGCCCGCGTGGAGCACCTGCGGGTCGGCGGCGACCTGTAGGTCGGGTCGCCGCATCGGCGTCGCCGGGCCGGTGATCGAGGGCGCCGGGTCGACCCGGTCGAGCACGTTCAGCACCCCGCCGGTCGGCGGCAGGACCCCGTCGAGCTCGCGCAGGATCACGGAGTTCTGGACGTCGGCGCGCAGCTGCGTCGTCCCCGGCGCGTGCAGCGCGACCGCGCCGAAGATCCAGGCCAGCCCGAGCGCCACCGCGCCGATCAGCGCCGCCCCGCCCGCCCCGTCGGCGCGGTGCATGAAGGGACGCCGGACCAGCCGTCGCCGCAGCGCCAGCGCCAGCCCCTCCAGCGCGACCGCCGAGAGCGCCCCGACCAGGAGTGCCCCGATCGCCCCGCAGAGCGGCGCGTAGGGCGAATCCGCGCCCTGCGACAGGACCAGCGGCCCGAGCCGGCTCCCCAGGAAGGCCCCGACCGCGAAGCCGCCGAGGGTCAGCGCCCCGACGATCAGCCCCTGCCGATACCCCCACAGCCCGAGGGCAAGGGTGAACGCGACGATCGCCCAATCGAGAACGGTCACAACTTCAAATACAAGCATGCGACGGACCGCTCGATTACCTTTCCACCGGTGAGCAGGCAGTCTTCCGAGTCAGAGCGTCGTAGACGACTGCTTACCCGTGCGTTACCGCTCGGCGCGGTGGCGATCGTGGCCTTCGTGGTCGGCGTCGCGATGGGCGCACCGGGGTCGCCCGAGAAGGATTCCGCCAACCGCTTCGCCGAAGCCTGGCAGGCGAAGAACTTCCCCGCGATGTACGCGGAGCTGAACGCGGCCTCGCAGGCGCAGGTCACGCCGAAGCAGTTCGCCACCGCCTATCGCGAAGCGCGCGACATCGCGACGATGCGCGGCCTGGTCGCCGACGCGGCCGAGGACGCCCGCTCCGAGGAAGGGGAGACGGTCGTCCCCGTGCCCGTGCAGATCAAGACCGTCGCCTTCGGCACGGTCGAAGAAGAGCTCGACCTGCCCTGGGCCGATGGCGGCATCGCCTGGGCGGGCAACCTGGTCTTCCCCGGCCTGCGGCGCGGCGAGAGGCTCGAAGCCGACACCGAACTCGCGCCCCGCGCCGCGATCCTCGCCGCCGACGGCACGCCGCTCGCCGAAGGCCCGGCGCTCGAACGCGAACACCCGCTGGGCAGCGCCGCGATCGACGTCACCGGCGAAATCGGCGAAGCCGCCGAAGAGGAAGCGCCGCGCCTGGCGGCCCACGGCTTCCCGCCGGAAACGCCGGTCGGGATCAGCGGCCTCGAGAAGGCCTTCAACCGCCGCCTCGCCGGCAAGCCGGGCGGCAAGCTGCTCGCCGTCCCCGCCAAGGACGGCAAGGGGGCCAAAGGCCGCGTGCTGGCCGAATCGGCGCCGCAGCCGGGGGCCCCGGTGAAGACGACGATCGACCCCGGCCTGCAGGAAACCGCGGTCGCCGCGCTGGCCGGGCGGGCCGGCGGCGTCGCCGTGCTCGACGCCAAGAACGGCGACGTACGCGCGCTGGCGGGCCAGGCCTTCTCCGCCCCGCAGCCCCCCGGCTCCACCTTCAAGATCATCACCACGGTCGCCGCCCTGCAGAAACACCTGGTGAAGCTCGACGACGAATTCGAAATCACCGACGGGATCAACGTCGGCGGGCGCTTCATCGAGAACGCCAACGGCGAGCTCTGCGGCGGCACTTTCCTCGAGGCCTTCGCCGAGTCCTGCAACGCCGACTTCCTGCCGCTCGGCCCCCAGATCGGCAACACCAAGATGGTCGAAACGGCCGAAGCCTTCGGCTTCAACGCGCCGCCGACGCTCTACGCGCCGTCGATCGTCAAGGAAGTCGAACCGGCGGAGTCGACGATCCCGACCGACATCGGCGAAGAAGTCGACCTCGCGGTCTCGGCGATCGGCCAGGGTGAGGTGCTGGCGACGCCGCTGCAGATGGCGAGCGTCGCCCAGACGATCGCCAACGACGGGGTGCGGATGCCGACCTCGATCGTCTACGCGAAGAAGCTGAAACCGACGATGAAGCCGGTGCGGGTGATGTCGAAGAAGACCGCCGACCAGCTGACCGAGCTGATGACCGGCGTCGTCACCGAAGGGACCGGCACCGCGGGCGCGATCGCCGCCGGCCAGGTGGCGGCGAAGACCGGCACCGCCGAACTCGGTCAGCTGGTGGAAAACGAAGAAGGCGAAGAAGCCGAACCGGAAGGGGAAGAAACGCCCCAACACAAGAAGGACGCCTGGTTCTCGGCCTTCGCCACGGTGGAAAAGCCGAAGCTGGCGATCGGGGTGCTGCTGATCGAAGCCGAAGCGGCGGGCGGCGAAGTCGCCGCGCCGATCGCCGCCGAGGTTCTGTCGGCCGCCTACGAATAGGCGGGCGATCGCGGCTGGCTTGCCGCGCGGCCCGGATCAGCCGATCGCGGCTGGATGGGTGATCGATGGCGGGGGCGGGACGGCGGGGTCCGGGAAGAGACGGGCGGGGGCTCGAGGCGCTTGCGGCCGTCCGAGGTCGGGTGGCGGGTGTCCCGGGCGCCTCACGGGGGTCCTGGCAGGCTGTGACCCCCATGAGGCGCCCGGGACGTGAGGCTTTCGTGAGGGAGGCGTCACAGGGACGGTGCGAGGTCGGACTTCCGTGACGGAGGCGTCACAGGGACGGGAGGAAGTCGGACTTCCGTGACGGAGGCGTCAGAGGGACGGTGCGAGGTCGGACTTTTGTGACGATCCTGTCCGGGAGTTCCCACACCTCGGCCCTTTCGTTGACGAAGATGCCGGGAACGTCACACTTTCCGGCCCTGAGGGGCCCTTTTCGGGCCGGGATCGAGAGGTCGGAAACGCGCTGCGTGTATTAGGGCCCCTATAGGGGGGTCGATCCACGCAGCGCGTCCGTGACTGTTGGACAACACGGGAGGAAGCGTGGAGTTCTCACGCCCTTTGTGACGAGGTCAGACCTCGGTGACGGATCCGTGTCCCTCCCGTCGCGCTCTCGCCACGGTCCGGTCACGGTTCCTCCACGCCTCTCATACCCGGCCCTCTCGCCACGGCCACAGCCTGCCAGGGCCGTGGCGAGAGGGCCGCGTCCCCTCCGGGCGCCAGCTTGCGGGGCCTCGTCCCGTCCAGGGGCGCCAGCTTCAAGAGTCCCCATCCCTTCCCCCGGGTGCCAGCCTGCGGGTCCCCTGCCCTCCCCAGGCACCGGCCTCAAAGGCCCGCGCCTCCCGGGCACCGAGATCGTGGAATCGCCCCGCTAGAGGTCGAGCTGGACGACGCCGGATTCGTCCAGCGGCCCGGGGATGTGAAGCAGCAGCGGCCGGTTGCCGGAGACTTCTTCCGGCAGTTCGAAGATCGCCACGGCGCCCTGGATCGCGCCCTGCTGGGCGGTCGAGTCGAGCACCGGGATCTGTTCGTTTTCTTCGACGTGGTCGCCGAACGGGAAGGCGAATTCGCTTTCGCTCGGCAGGGCGTTGTAGACGTTGCCGTCCGAGTCGGTGATCGTCAGCCGCTTGGTGAGGCTGAGCGTCCCGTGCGAGGTGTTCTGGACGAGAAGGAAGACGCCGAAGTAGTTGGAGTCTTCCTTCAGCGGCTGCTGGCCGGCGAGGTAGGCGACGTCCTCGTTGTCGTTTTCGTTCAGGTAGCGGGAGAAGATCACCGTGTATTTGAGCCCGCCGACCTTGACGACTTCACCCTCTTCCACGCTGCGCGGATTGCCCGACCCGCAGGCGGAGACGCCGATCGCGACGACCCCCAACATGAGGGCGAAGAAGAGCGGCAGGGCGATACGTCGGTGCGTGGAGATCATGGGCGGCGGAGAGTCTATTAGGGGATGCCGGTCGCGTAGCGGTTCCCCCCGGCGACGGCGATCCGCTCGCCTCCAGGTCCTTCCGCCTCGAGGATGTCGCGCAGCCGGTTTATGGCCTTTTTCCAGCCCTTTTGCTGGAAGTGCGCGCCGAAGCTCAGGGCCTCGACAAGTTTGTCGACGGGTTCCTTCGGGGTCGTCCAGTGGGTGACGCGCAAAAGCATCATGCCCGCCTGTCCCGGCTCGATCTCCCAGACCGTGTGGGTCGGGATGCGGTTCGAGCGGCCGCCCGCGCCCCGCTCGACGATCTTGAACGGCTCCTCGAGCTCGACGATCGTCGTGTCCTCCCAGGGCGAGCGCAGCGGCGCCTTGACCCGGAAGCGCGCCCCGGCGCCGATGCCGCGCGCTTCGATCCGGGTGAGGCGGAACCCGGTGAGGAAGTGGTCGGTGTAGGTCGGCCGGCGGGCGAGGTCGGAGATCAGCTCGAACGCCGCCTCACGGGGCGCGTCGACTTCGACTTCGGCGCTGATCGGTCCCATCGAGGCGAAATCCTATTGGTCACGCGTGGACGAAGCCGCCCAGCCCGACGCTTTGCCGCCATACGCGTCCAAGCGTCGGGTCTTGGCCGTAGGATTCCTTCGGGTGAACGCCGTGCCCAATCCCGTCGATCCCACGCCCGAGGGCGATCAGCCGCCCATCTCGCTCGCCGCCGAGCGCGCCCGCGCCCAGCTCCACGAGGAGATCGAGCGCGTCCGCAGCGGGGTCGAAGAGATGCTCGCCGAGCAGAGCGCCGCCGGCGCCGAGGACGAGGCGCTGCGCCACGAGCTCGACGCCCTCCGCGAGGACACCCGCCTCTTCGTCAAGAAGCGGACCAAGCGAGTCGAGCGCAGGCTGGGAGGCCGGATCGAGGAAGTCGAGCAGCGCACCGAGCGCCTCGAAGCCCGGATCGACCAGGTCGAGTCCGACCGCGCCGCCGCCGAGGTCCGCATCCACACCGCCACCGAGCGGATGCTCGACGAGCTCCTGCGCGAGATCCGCGCGATCGCCGAGCTCTTCGCGCGTCGGACGTAGAGCCGGGGGAAAGCTGGCGCCTCGGGGCTGTAGGCAGGGGAAGCTGACGCCTCGGGCGGCTGATCGGCGGCCCCGGCAGGCTAAGACCGCCGATCAGCCGCCGGGCCGGGGAGGTTTCGATGAGGACGGGGTTCCGAACGAAGCCGTGCGCTTCTGGACGGAGACGTGCGGAAGGCGTGAGGCTTCCGTGAGCGTCCGGTGCGCCTTCGGTCGGTGCCCCTCGGCGCGTTCGCACTTTCCCGTACATGGGACGGGAAAGTGCGAACGCGTGGTCACGGGATCGTCGCCTCCGGGACGAAGGCGCGCGGAAGCGTCACTTCTCCTCCCTTCCGTGACCTTCTCCACGGATCCGTGCGTCTTCCGTCGGGGGCCACGCACGGGACTGTGTCCTCCTCTCCGCAGGCGCCTCGGGGCAACCGTCCTTTGCCCCTTCGGATCCCGGCCCCCGCCAGCTGTTCTTTTTGGCGCTCAGGGGGCCATAAAGAACAGCTGGGCGCGCAGGGCGATCACTCGGTGCTGATGCTCGGGTCCGCCTGCACCTTGTGCGGCATGACCATGAGGAAGTTTGAGGTCGCGTCCTCGGCCAGGGACAGCACGCGGTCGGCCTCGGAGTCCTGGTCGGTGGCCCGCAGCTCCTCGGCATAGCCGGTGAGCAGCTCCTCGATGTCGAACAGGGCCTCCGAGTCGAGGTCTTTGAGCTCGACTTTGGCGCCGCGGCCGAGCCGCCGTTCGATCGCCTCGGCGTCGATCCCGAAGGCGTTGAAGCGGACGTAGACGCGGCCGCCGGTCATCCCGGCGCAGGCCCAGGGGCCGATGTCGCCGAGCACGATCGCGCGGCCGGAGGTCATGTACTCGAAGGCGAACCCCTTGGCGTTGGCGCGGTCGACGACGCAGCCGCGCGCGTCGTCAATGTCGGCTTCGGGCTCCCCGCCCAGCACCACGTCGGCGCCGGAGAGGCGGATGCAGAAGCGCGAGTCGGCCGAGCCCTGGACGTAGAGCTTGCCGCGCTGGGCGCCGTAGGCGAAGGACTTGCCGACCGAGCCGTTGAGGCGCTTGCCGGTCGCCCCCTTGCCCTTGAGGATCGAGATCGAGCCGCCCAGCATCGCCTTGCCGACGCCGTCCTGGGCACCGCCCTCGACCCGCAGCGCCACCCCGTAGGAGTTGAACGCGCCGAGGCCCTGGCCGGCGACCGAGCCGCCGTTGAACTCGAGGCTGGCGAGGATCTCGTCGCTCGGCTCGGGGCCGTCTCCGAAGATCCGCGCGCGGGCGATCGCGCCCGCCAGCTCGGTGCCGAGCACGCGATCGTTGGCGTCGGTCGGGCGCGGGAACTCGCTGCGCACCGTGCGGCCGCCGCAGACTTCGGGCGCCAGCCTGGCGATCTCCGCCGAGGCCGCCTTGGCCTCCATCCGGATCGGCCGGGCGACGACGAGGCCCGCCTCGGCCCTGGTGTCCGCGACCTCCTCGGCGACCGGCAGGTCGAGCGGCTCGAGGTCCAGGTACTCCTCCAGCGGCGTGATCAGCGGCGCCAGGTCGATCCGGTCCTGCATCGCGACCTGCTCCAGCAGGTCATAGCGGCCGACCAGGTCCTGGGCCCGGGTGTAGCCGAGCGAGGCGACCACCTGCTTGACCTCCTCGCCCATCGCGGCGAAGAACCGCGCGCAGCTTTCGGCCGAGCGACTGACTTCCTGCGGGGTGAACTTCTTCAGCCCGTGCTCGGCGGCCTGCTCGACCGTCTCGATCTGCGTCGCGATGCCGACGTGGCAGGTGTCCAGCTGGCAGCCGCGGCAGATCGTGCAGCCGAGGCTGACCATCGCCAGCGTGCCGAAGCCGATCCGGTTGGCACCGAGGCAATGGAGCTTCACGATGTCGTGACCGGTGCGGTAGCCGCCGTCGGCCCAGATCTCGACCCGGTTGCGGAGGCCCGCCTCCATCAGCGCCCGGTGCACGGCGCGGGTTCCGATGTCGCTTGGCAGGCCGACGTGACGGAGCGCGTGCTGGCGCGCCGCGCCGGTGCCGCCCTCGAACCCCGAGAGCGTGATGATGTCGGCGCCCGCCTTGGCGATGCCGAGGCCGATCGTGCCGATGTTCGGCACCACCGGGACCTTGACCGAGACGCGCACGTCCGGGTTCACGGTCTTCAGCTCGTCGATCAGCTCGGCGAG
>Ga0070663_100001074_pt1 | contig 14958 bp, 14 predicted proteins | sample KBSC63metaG_FD_65646 | JGI IMG/M metagenome (GOLD analysis project Ga0070663, IMG submission 65646) | Corn rhizosphere microbial communities from Kellogg Biological Station, Michigan, USA - KBS C6-3 metaG | ecosystem: Host-associated > Plants > Roots > Rhizosphere > Soil ...
CGGTGCAGCAGGCACTGTCCAACGCGTGGTTGAAAGCGCAAGGCTTGGTCAGCGTCAAGGACCTGTGGTGCAAAGCCCAGGGCTACACGAGCTGACAGCTTCGTCGAGCGAGCCGACTTGCTGAACCGCCCACTGCGGACCCGCATGGTGGGTGGTGTGGGGGCTGGGGGTTGGATGCCTCCGGCTACCCCATTAGGTTTCCGTGGCTGAGGTGCACAAGTGGTAGTATGTGTACCGAACTACGCCGAGGTACACAACATGCGCACGAACATTGAGATTGACGACAAGCTCATGAAGGAAGCACTTCGCGCGACGGGAGCGAAGACAAAGCGTGAGGCGGTGGAACTTGGATTGAAGACCCTTGTGCAGCTGCGTGCGCAGGAGAAGGCCCGTGAGCTTCGCGGAAAGATCACCTGGGAAGGCGATCTGAACGCGATGAGGACTGACCGGTGATCCTGGTCGACTCGAGCGTTTGGATTGACTACTTTCGAGCGGCTGATACCCCGCAGGTTGCGTTGCTTGACTCGATGTTCGGGCGGACTCCGTTGGCAGTGGGCGACTTGATCGCCGCCGAGGTACTGCAGGGGGTGCGCGACGAGCGGGAGTTCAAGTGGGTGAAGAAGACGTTTGACTCCTTCATGCACGTAGATCTGTGCGATTACGACCTTGCGGTCAGGGCGTCAGAGAACTACCGATCGCTGAGAGCGAAGGGCATCACGATACGAAAGACCGTCGACACGCTCATCGCCACCCGCTGCATCGAGGATGGCTTGACGCTCCTGCACGCCGACCGGGACTTTCTCCCATTTGCGGAGCACCTTGGGCTGCGCGTGGCGTACTCGGAAACCTAGACAAGATGACTTCGTGAACTCGGGCGGCCCGTCCCCTGCAGCACCGTAGGTTGCACGCCGAGGGCGTGCCGAGCCACACCAATGCACCGGACCGATGGTCGGTCGGGTCGTTGCGACTTTGCGAGGAGACGAGCCATGGACCAATCTTGCGTGGTTGAAAGCGCAAGGCCTGGTCAGCGTCAAGGACCTGTGGTGCAAAAACCCCCCAGGCTACACGAGCTACAGCTTCGTCGAGCGAGCCGACTTGTTAAACCGCCCACTGCGGACCCACATGGTGGGTGGTGTGAGGGCTGGGGGCTAGATACCTCCGGCTATCCGATTAGGCGGCACTGCGAGCTAGCTGCACACGTTGTACGTGGTAACCACCTTCTCAGGCAGATTGCACTCGAACACTATGGTGACGCCCTCTGCATCTCCGCTTCGCCCCCAGAGGGTGAACCCCAAGCCTTGTGGTGGTGGCACCAGCGCGACAAGTTCAGATGGCTGCTCTTCGGGCAGATTCGGTGCGCGCCGCGCGAAGGACGGCCAGTCTTCTGCTACTACTGAAACTACCTCAAGCGGGTAGCAGGGGAGTAAGTCGGGGAAGCCGACGTAAGGCCAGGTGTCGGAGGCTTCGGAGGGCTCGAGTTCGTCGAGTACCTCAATCGCTTCGCGGGAGAAGCGATAGCGCAAGGTCCCGCCGGAGTAGCGCATCGGATGAAGTAGCGGCAGATCCCAGATGTAGCGCGGGGGTGCGAGGCAGCACTGGAGCTGGTTGTGATTCAACCAGGCGATCTGGTGAAGACTGCGTGGAAGCGATGTACAGCGAACTTCTAGTTCATTCGGGCCGCCGAATACAGAGAAGGAATGCTCCTCAACTCGGTCAAGCGAGATCGACTGGCCTGCGTGATGAACGATAACGAGTGGCTCGCGCATTGTTTCATGTGCCACCCAACGTTTGAGCTGAGCGGGCCGCCACCGGCATAGCGCTTGGCCCGCCAGGCCGATGATATGTTGCACGGCCTGGCGGGCCAAGCGCTATGCCGGTGGAGGTCCGCTCGAGCGAAGGGTGTGCGCCCAGCATGGGCGCGACTTATGGGGTGAAAGTCCCCTGTGGAGGTACCGACTTGGACTCATCGTGAGCAAGGACAACCACGAGCCGAAGGCAAGGGCAAGACCGAGAGGGATTGTCCGAAGGAAGCCGGCGTGCAAGAGTTGCGAGGCGACGGACAGAAACCGCATAGTCAAGGCCGAGGGATGCGAGGCGAGCTGGCACATGGCAGCAAAACCCACCGGTATGCAGCCTACGTTAAATGCGGCGCTTGTGACCGAGACAGTGCGCGTTCTTACCTGGGGAGATCTGCGCCGCAAGCGGTCGGGTGCGATTCAAACTGATGTGAAGCAGTCCGACCAACCCTGACCAAGGGAGACCGCTTCCCCGGTAATTGAGAGGTTTCGAACTGACAACTTGAGGTCAAACACATCAGTTTGAATCGCACCCCAAGCGGTCAAGCGGTCCGTGTCGATGGTGACAGGCCCAGATCGGATCACACAATGGCGGCTTGCTTCGAGGGTCCTACCCCGGACAGCTTTAGTCACCTTCGGAAAATGCCACCTCGCGCTTGCTCTTGATCGACGGCAGCATCACCACCACGATCATGAGCGCGGCGGCAAGCAGCAGACCTGCCGACAACGGACGCGTGATGAAGGTGCTCCAGTCACCACGCGAGAGCAGCAATGCGCGCCGCAGGTTCTCTTCCATCATGGGCCCGAGGATGAAGCCCAGCAGCAAGGGCGCCGCCTCGCAGCTCAACTTGTAGAACACATACCCGATGACAGCAAAGAGCGCAGTGAGGTACACGTCGAAGGTGTTGTTGTTGAGCGTGTAGACACCAATGCAGCAGAAGAGCGTGATCGCAGGGAACAGGAAGCGATATGGCACCGTCAGCAGCTTGATCCAGATGCCGATCATTGGAAGGTTCAAGATCACGAGCATCGCGTTGCCGACCCACATCGAAGCGATGAGGCCCCAGAAGAGCTGCGGGTTGCTCGTCATCACCTGCGGGCCTGGCTGGATGCCCTTGATGGTCATCGCGCCGACCATCAGCGCCATCACGGCGTTGGGCGGTATGCCCAGCGTGAGCATCGGAATGAATGAAGTCTGCGCACCCGCGTTGTTGGCCGACTCAGGGCCCGCCACACCGCGAATGTCGCCCTTGCCAAATCTACCGCTCGAACCGGCGAGCTTCTTTTCCATCGTGTATGACGCGAACGAAGCGAGCAGCGCGCCACCGCCCGGCAGCACGCCCAGCAGCGACCCGAGCGATGTGCCACGGACCACCGCGGGCCACGCGTCCTGGAAGTCCTGCTTGGTCGGCCACAAGCCCTTCACGTCCTTGGTGAAGACCTCGCGGTGTTCCGCAGGCATGCCCAGGTTGGCGATGATTTCTCCGAAACCGAACACACCCATGGCGATGATCACGAAGCCGATGCCGTCGGTCAGCTCAGGGATGTCGAAGCTGTAGCGAGCCTGCCCCGAGATGACGTCGGTGTTGATCTGCGCGAGCAGCAGGCCGAGGATGATCATGGAGATCGCCTTGATGAGCGAGCCCGAGGCGAGCACCACGGCACCCACGAGACCCAGCACCATCAACGACAGGTATTCAGCCGGGCCGAACTGGAAGGCGAGTTCGGTCAAGGGCGGCGCGAAGGCAGCGATGATGACCGTGCCGACGCAACCCGCAAAAAAGGAGCCGAGGCCTGCAGCCGCAAGCGCCGAACCTGCGCGGCCCTGACGCGCCATCTGGTAGCCGTCGATCGCGGTCACGACCGAGCTCGATTCGCCGGGCACGTTGATCAAGATGGCCGTGGTGGAGCCGCCGTACTGCGCACCGTAATAGATGCCGGCCAGCATGATAAGTGCGGGTGTTGCGTCGAGCGAGTAGATCGACGGCAGCAGCATCGCGATCGTCGCAACCGGGCCGAGACCAGGCAGCACGCCGATGAGCGTGCCGAGCACGCAACCGAAGAAGGCGTAAAGCAGGTTCGTCAGCGTGAATGCAACGCCGAACCCCAATGAAAGGTTGTGCAGGAGATCCATGGTGTTCTCAGCCGCCGAAGTAGATCGGCCACATCGGGATCGTCAACTTCAGACCCCACACGAAGATCACCCAGGAACCCAAGGTGAGAACGATGGCATTGAGGATCACACCCTTCCAGTGAAACTCGTCGCCAGCGAAGCTCGTCATGATGATGAGAATAGGAACGGTAGCGACCATGCCCAGTCTCGGCAGCGCCAGGCCGAAGACGGCGATGGCCGCGACGACGACGAGCAAGGGCCGCCATGCGATGCTGCCGATCGGGTCGCCCCCTTCGGTCTCGATGGTGAGCGACTTGAAGAGCACGATCGCGCCGAGCAAGGCCATGACCACGCTCAGAATGAGCGGGAAGTACCCCGGCCCCGGACGCGCCGACGTGCCGAGCGAATAGCTGGTGGCGCCGACTGCGAAGACGATTCCGGTGGCCACGAACATCAGGCCGGACCAGAAGTCGCGCTGACTCTTGATTTTCAAGGTATGTCTCCTCTCGCTCTTTTCAACGAATTCTAGGCAGGCGAGACGCTGTACTGTCTGTGGTTTACACGTAGCGCAGCATGCGATGCACGCAGGAATTTCGCAGCAATGACGCGAACTTGGAGCGAGCCATTCAAAGACCAAGAGCCACCCCTTTCAAGGTCTTGTAGTGGCTCCTCTTCCCCGCTGAGGAGAGGTTGGGTGGGAGGCTGCTGTGATGGCAACCCATGGCTTTATTCACTGCCCACGGCCCTCACCCCAGCCCTCTCCCAGAGGGAGAGGGAGCAAAAACCACCTACCACTTTAAAAGGGGTGAGATTTAGAACAAAGAGAACAAGGCAGCTCGGCATTCTCCGCGCAGGACAGGCAAGGCATCGTGACGATCTCCATCACTCCCAAGCAGGGGTAGCGCTCAGCACTTCATCGATCGTGGTCACGCCCTCGGCGACCTTCATCGCGCCCGCGAGACGCAACGGTCGCAGGCCATCTTTCAGCGCTTGCTGACGCAGCCCCGCTCCGTCAGGCACAGGAGAAATGCAACGCCGCGCGGCGTCGCCGACGGTGAGCAATTCATAAAGACCCGCGCGCCCTCGGTACCCCGTCATGCGGCATTCGAGACAACCCAACGGCTTGTATGCACGCACGGCACCATTGAGACGCCAGGGCTTGACGAACTCGGCCAGCTTGTCCGCGGTCAGCTCTTCGTCTGACTGCTTGCAGCTGGCGCACAGGGTTCGCACGAGCCGCTGCGCGAGCACGCCGATCACAGTCGCACCGATGAGATAGGGCGGAACACCGAGATCGACAAGCCGCGTGATCGCCGACGTTGCATCATTGGTATGCAGCGTGCTGAACACCAAATGCCCGGTCAGCGCCGCCTGGATGGCCATCTCTGCGGTTTCGAGATCGCGAATTTCGCCGACCATGATGATGTCCGGGTCCTGGCGCATCAAGGCACGCAGCCCTTCGGCGAAGTTGAGGTCGAGCGCGGACTGCACCTGCGTTTGATTGAACGCGGGCTGGATCATCTCGATCGGGTCTTCGATCGTGCAGACATTGACTTCGTCGGTGGCCAGGCGGCGCAATGTCGAATAAAGCGTCGTGGTCTTTCCCGAGCCGGTGGGCCCCGTCACGAGGATGATGCCGTGGGCCTTCGTGGTCAGGCCCTCCCAGCGCTTTGCGTCGTGGCTGCCGAAGCCGAGTTGATCGAGCGGCTTGACCGTGGTGTCGGGGTCGAAGATGCGCATCACCATCTTCTCGCCAAAGGCCGTGGGCAGCGTCGACAGACGCATTTCCACTTCTTCGCCGTCGGGGTTGCGCGTCTTGATGCGGCCATCAAGCGGCCGGCGCTTCTCGATCACGTCCATGCGGCCCAGTAGCTTCACCCGCGCAATCATTGCGTTCATCACGCCCGGCGGAAGCTGATAGACGGTGTGCATCATGCCGTCGATTCGGAACCGGATGGCGCTCAGTTCGCGCCGCGGTTCGAGGTGAATGTCCGATGCACGCTGGTCGAAGGCGTATTGCCACAACCAGTCGACCACCTGCACGACACCCTGGTCGTTCGCGTCGAGTTGGCGATTGCTGCGGCCGAGTTCAACCAGTTGCTCGAAGCTTGCGACCGCCGCGGTCTCGCCCGACTTGATGGCTGCGCGCACGGAACGCGACAGCGTGTAGAACTCCGTCGTGTACTTCTGCAGTTCGAGCGGGCTCACGAGCAGGAGCTTGATGGACTTGCGCGTGTGGCTTTCGATCTCGGACACCCAAGCGGTGTCGAAGGGCTCGCAAGTCGCGATGGTCACCTCGTGCGCACCGACATGCAGTGGCAATGCACGGCGGCGCTCGGCATAGCTGATGGACATGATCTCGGCCACGCGGCCCACGTCGACCTTGAGCGGGTCGATGCGCACATAGGCCAGGCCGCATCGGCCCGCCAGCCACTCCGTCAGCGCTTCAGTGTCGAGCACGCGGCCACTGCCCAGTCGCGACAAGCCTGCGGAGCCCAATCGAACGAGGGGATGTTGTGCGCTGTTAGCGCCGCTGAATCTCTTCTTCGTGACCTCGTAGTCTTCGAGCGCGATGACCTTGTCGTCGCGCAGCCATTTGAGCAGCGGGCGCCAGTCGAGCTTGCCGGTCGGTGTCGTGCGGGCGGGGTGGTCGCTGGGGGTCATGTCGAGGGGTCCGCGGCAGGCAGCATGCGGATCATCCGCAACCACTTTCTTGCCGGCAACTGGAATCGAGTTTCGATGTTTTCCGCACGTGCGGCAAGCTCGTCGCGATCGGGCATGTCCGCGGCCTTGACGGCGATGACGATGGTGTTGCCCTCCTTGGTGGGGCGAAGCGTTCGCACCTGTTCGTCACCAAAGGCGGCTGCAATGCGTCTTGCGCTGCGCTCGAAACTCGCGTCGCGGCCGAAGAGGTTGACGCTCATCACGCCGCCGTCGGCCAGCAGTTGATAGCAATCGCGGTAGAAGACTTTGCTGTCGAGAACGGGGCTGGCTGCGTCGTGGTCGTAGAGATCGACACACAGCACGTCTGCGGTTTGCGCATGCTCCGCATCGGCGGCGTAGTGGGCGGCGTCGGCATTCAGCACCTTCAGCTTCGCGCCATCGTCCGGCAAGCGAAACCACATTCGGCACGCCGATATGACGGTGGGATTCAATTCGACTGCGGTCGTGCGCATCTTCATCACGCCATGGCAAAAGCGCGTGATGGCCGCAGCACCGAGACCGAGCTGCACGGCGTGGCCGTGCGTCAAGTTTTTCGCCGGCCGAAACAGCATCCACGCCATCATTCGCTGGATGTATTCGAGCTCGAGCGACTGCGGCTTGCGCACACGCATCGCCCCCTGCACCCACGGTGTTCCGAGGTGCAGGTAACGCACACCGTCCGCTTCGGACATCGTGGCCGGCGCGAGGTCGCTAGAGTGATTTTTTTGAGAGGGCATCGGCTCAGTGTAGGGTGGGCAAAGCGCAGGCCGGTGCGTCCGAAGAGGCTGAGAGTATTTCTTTGCTTGCACTCAACTTCCGTTCAAGAGCCTGAGAGACAGCCTCTCAGCCTTTCAGCCCCACAGCCCCTCAGCCTTTCGACAAGCTCAGTGCGAACGGATTTCTGACGTCGCCAAGAACCAGCCAAGAGAGCGCGCCTACGATTCATCCAATGCCGCCAGCCTCGGCAGGGCGACACGCGCATTGGCAGTGCTGATGCGAGCAGCGTCCTGCACCGACCATCCTCGCAATTCCGTGAGCGTGTTCGCGATTCGCGGCAACTGCGCGGGCTCGTTGCGCATTGTGGCGCCTTTGGCACGCTGCTCCGCGGTCTTGTAAAGCCAGTGGGGCGGGATGTCGGGCGAGTCGGTTTCCAGCACGATCGCTTCGTCAGGCACCGATTGCACCAAGCGCCGAATCTGCAAGGCGCGATCAAAGGTCATCGCACCGCCAAAGCCCAGCTTGAACCCGAGTTCGATGAAGAACTGCGCCTGCTGTTCGCTGCCGTTGAAGGCATGCGCGATGCCTCGCGCCGGAATGCGCCGCAGGTGCTTGAGCAAGGTGTCCGCCGATCGCCGCACATGCACGATCACCGGCAGCTCAAACTCCACCGCGAGCTTCAATTGCGCCACGTAAAAGCGCTCCTGCTTTGTGCGGTCGAGGCCGGGAATGAAATGGTCGAGCCCAATTTCACCGATGCCCACCAGCCGCGGGTCATCGCGATGCTCGCGCAGTGCAGCATGCAGCGTGTCGATGTCTTCCTCGCGCGCGTCATTCACGCACAACGGATGAATGCCCAGTGCGTAACAAAACCGATGTTCGTGGGCGAGGCGACGAACGGAATCGAAGTTCCACACCGCAACCGCCGGAAGCACGATTTGCGAGACACCCGCGTCGCGTGCGCGCCGCACGACTTCGGCACGGTCGGCATCGAACTCTCGGGCATCGAGATGGCAGTGCGAATCGATCCAGGACATCCGTCGATCATGCCCGGTTTACACGCCCCTCGCGTGCAGGAAGCCTCCGACCGTGATACGGTTCAGGCACTAGGTTTGCCGATCGGCGAACCGAGGGGGTGCAGCGATGAAGAAGGCTCCGCTTTACAGCCGTTCACGCCATCGTCCGGGTTTGCCGACCCGGCCTGAAATGGCGGCGCTTGCCCGAGACACTTCCGCCACCTCCTCGCCATCCACCGCCCCTGCGGTACTTGAGACCGCCGCACCTGACGGGGAGCCGACGCGTCGCCACCGCATCCGCGACTTCTTCGTACGCCACCGCGCGACGATGTGGGCTGTCGCTGCGGCGCTGCTCATCATGAGCGGTGGCATCGCCCAGCATGCGATGTTCGCGCCGGCACGAGTCTTGACGCAGGAAGACATCGATGGCGCCGTCAAGCAGACGCTCGCGAAGGAAGTTCTGCCCTCGCCCTACGCGCGTGCATACGCCGCCGTCAGGCCGTCGGTTGTACGCATCGTCGGCACCGACGACGACAAGGACGACAAGGAAGAAGCCGCGGCCAAGCACGAGGACCCGAAGTTGCATTCGCGCTCTACGGGCACTGGCGTGGTCATCATCGACAACGGCACCATCCTCACCAACCTGCACGTCGTGGTGGGGTCCAAGCGCATCCGCGTCACTTTTTTCGACGGGCATGAATCCGACGCCACACTGGTCGGCGCGCAACCCGAGAACGATCTCGCGGTGCTGCGCGCCAAGAGCCTCCCCGACGACCTGCAGGCCGCCACCATGCGTGGCACCGGCGACCTGATTCCGGGCGATGAAGTGCTGGCCGTGGGCTTTCCCTTCGGCATTGGCCCGTCCGCCTCGGGCGGCGTCATCTCGGGCCTGAAGCGCAGCTTCCGCGCGCCTGAGGGTGAGCGGCTGACCAATCTGATCCAGTTCGACGCAGCGGCCAATCCGGGCAACTCGGGTGGGCCGCTCGTGACCATGGACGGCGCAGTGGTGGGCATCGTCACCGCCATCCTCAACCCGGGCGAGCAAGGCACCTTCATCGGCATTGGTTTTGCAGTGCCCATCGAGAACGCGGCGGCCGCTGCAGGCATGCCACCCTTCTGATCAATCAAGGAGAACCATGGACACGCCGGACACCGCCACATTGATGGAACGTATCCTCTACGAGGTCAAGCGAGTCGTCGTCGGGCAAGACAAGTTCCTCGAGCGTGTGATGGTGGCGATGCTCGCGCAAGGCCACCTGCTCGTGGAAGGCGTTCCGGGGCTGGCCAAGACCATCACCGTCAAGACGCTTGCGACCACCTTGCGCGGCTCATTCAAGCGCATCCAGTTCACACCCGACCTCGTACCGGCCGACTTGGTCGGCACGCGCATCTACAACCAGAAGACGGGCGAGTTCAGCACCTCGCTCGGACCAGTATTCGCCAACTTGCTGCTGGCCGACGAGATCAACCGCGCACCCGCCAAGGTGCAAAGCGCGCTGCTCGAGGTCATGCAGGAACGGCAGGTAACGATTGCAGGAGAAACGCACAAGGTGCCGTCGCCGTTTCTGGTCATGGCCACACAAAACCCCATCGAGACCGAAGGCACTTACCCGCTGCCCGAAGCGCAGGTCGATCGCTTCATGATGAAGGTGCAGGTCGGCTACCCGAGTGAGGAAGAAGAGTTCGTGATCGTCCAGCGCGTGACAGGTGAGCCGGCCGTCGTGAGCGCGGTGGCGAGTACGGGGCAGCTGGCCGAACTGCAGATGGAATGCCGCAAGGTCTACGTCGACCCGTCTCTCATCCAGTACGCGGTAAGGCTTGTCACCGCCACCCGTGAGCCGGCGCGCCACGGGCTGCCCGATCTGGCCAAGTACATCACCTTCGGCGCAAGCCCCCGAGCCACCATCGGCCTGATCGAAGGCGCCCGGGCCATGGCGATGCTGCGCGCCCGCAACTACGCCCTGCCCGAAGATGTGATCGATCTCGTCCCCGACGTGCTGCGCCACCGCCTCGTGCTGAGCTACGAAGCCCTGGCCGACGGATCGAGTGCCGACCAGATCGTGGCCCAGATCGTGCAGAAGCTACCCAAGCCCGACAAACCCATGGCCCACCACGCCGATGAGCGCGCCAACTTCTGAAGCCATACTTCGCCGTCTCGAATGGACGGTGGTCCGTCGCCTGGACGGCATGCTCCAGGGCGACTATCGGACGCTGTTCCGCGGCACGGGGCTGGATCTGGCCGACCTGCGCGAATACCAGCACCACGACGACGTGCGCCACATCGACTGGAACGTGACGGCGCGCCTGCAGACACCTCACGTGCGGCAGTTCACCGAAGACCGCGAGCTGAACGCGTGGTTCCTGCTGGACCTGAGTGGCAGCGTCGACTTCGGCTCTCGGGAGCGCACCAAGCGCACGGTGTCGACCGACTTTGTTGTCGTGCTCGCACGGGTGCTGACACGTCATGGCAACCGCGTGGGCGCCCTGCTCTACGGCTCGCAGGTCGACGCGGTGCTGCCGGCGCGGCACGGTCGAAACCACGTGCTGCATTTGCTGCAGCGCATGCGGACCTACCAGCCGCCAGCGGCCAATGCACCGACGCAATTGCGCAATTTGCTGGAAGCCGCTCGGCAAATGATTTCACGACGCTCGATGGTCTTCGTGGTGTCGGACTTCCTCAGCTCGCCGGGCTGGGAAGACAGCTTGGCACGGCTGGCGCAGCACCACGAAGTGCTCGCCATTCGGCTTTACGACCCGACGGAACTTGAATTGCCGGACCTGGGCCTCGTGACCATCCAGGACGCGGAAACCGGCGAACAATTGTTCGTCGACACGCACGATCCGGGTTTTCGCGAACGCTTCATCCTGGCGGCGCAAGACAACGAAGAACAGCTTCACGCAGCCCTCCTGCAAGCGGGGGTGGACACGCTTGAGTTGGCGACGGATGATGATCTTGTTGATGCCGTACTGAGGTTTGCCGAGATGAGACGCCAGCGCAGTCGTTTGTCGGCAGGGGGCACATTGCCGGTGCACTTGTTGCGCCATGCCAGCCCGTCGACGCCACTTGCCCCAGCGTCGGGTCACGGAGGCCGTCCATGACCTTCGCGTGGCCCGATCTGTTGTGGCTTCTCCTGCTGCTGCCCGCACTGGTGGCCTTGTACCTGTGGCTTCTGTATCGACGCAAGAAGAATACGGTTCGGTTCGCGAGCCTGGCGCTTGTCAAGCAAGCCACGGGCAAGGGTCCGGGGTGGCGACGGCATCTGCCGCCATCGCTACTGCTGCTGGCCATCGCCGCATTGCTGGTCGCGACCGCTCGACCCTTGGCCATCGTGACGCTGCCAAGCCAGCAGGAAACCATCATCCTTGCGATGGACGTCTCGGGCAGCATGCAGGCCACCGACGTCCAGCCCAACCGGCTCGTCGCGGCACAGGAAGCTGCCAAGGCTTTCGTCAAGGACCTGCCGAGGAGTGTGCGCGTGGGCGTGGTGTCGTTCGCCGGCACGGCCGCCGTGGTGCAACCCCCGACGCAAAGCCGCGAGGACATTGTCGCGGCCATCGATCGCTTCCAGTTGCAGCGCGGCACGGCCATCGGCAGCGGCATCGTGCTGTCCCTGGCGACCTTGTTCCCGGATGCCGGCATCGACCTATCGCAGATCACCGGCGCACGCAACATGCCGGTCGGGCCGGGTGCCAAGCCGAAGAAGGAATTCGATCCAGTGGCGCCGGGGTCCTACGGATCGGGCGCCATCATCTTGCTCACCGACGGCCAGCGGACCACCGGACCGGACCCCATGGATGCAGCCAAGATGGCGGCGGATCGGGGCGTGAAGGTCTATGCGGTCGGCATTGGCACGAAGGACGGCGAAACCATCGGCTTCGAAGGCTGGAGCATGCGAGTGCGACTGGATGAAGACGCACTGAAGAACATCGCCAGTGCAACGCGAGCGGAGTACTTCTATGCCGGGACTGCGAATGATCTGAAGAAGGTCTATCAGTCGCTGAGCACCCGGTTGGTGGTCGAGAAGAAGGAAACTGAAATCAGCGGGTTGTTTGCGGCTTTTGCTGCGGCGATGGTGATCGTGGCGGCCGGCTTGTCGGTGGCTTGGTTCGGTCGGGTGATGTAGTCATGTGGCGTGGGCGCATCTTGTCGGGTGATGCCGCTGCGACGGCGCCCGACATGCCGCCTTGATGACGTCTTCGGCGTCCGAAGTGATGCCACGGATCTGATAGAAACCTGCACATCACCGCAGCTCCTCACCCAATCCCTCCCCAGACGGGAGAGAGCCAGTACAAGACCTTGAATGAGGTGGCCTTCAGGGCCAATTGTTTGTGTCGCACACTGGTTCTTTGCGGCCCGACTGCGGACGCCCGCGTAAGCCTCAGTCGCGCGACGGAACGGCTACAAACTCAAGCGCCCTTTGGTCAAGCGCAGCACCCGATCGCACTTGCGTGCCAACGCTTCATCGTGTGTCACCATCACATAAGCCATGCCTTGCTTGCGCGCCAAGTCGAGCATCAGCTTGAACACCCCGTCCGCAGTTTCGCGATCGAGGTTTCCCGTCGGCTCATCCGCCAGCACACAGGCCGGGCTTCCTGCCAAGGCCCGCGCAATCGCCACACGCTGACGCTCGCCGCCGGACAACTGCGACGGCCTGTGGTGAACTCGTTCGGCCAAGCCGACGCTGGCGAGCACTTGCTGCGCCTTATTGCGCGCCTGCAGTGTGGTCATGCGCCGAATGCGCAGCGGCATTGCCACGTTGTCGAGCGCCGTGAACTCCGGAAGCAAGTGGTGAAATTGGTAGACAAAGCCAAGGTGCGTGTTGCGCCAATCGCCTTGCTCAGTCGCACCCATGTGCGCGAAGTCTTTGGCTTGTAGTTCGACCGTACCGTCAGTTGGCGCTTCCAGGCCGCCCAGCAAATGCAGCAGCGTGCTCTTGCCCGAGCCCGATGCGCCGACCACCGCGACCGTCTCGCCACGTTGTACTGAGAGGTCGACCCCTTGCAGCACATGGACGTCCAGCGGCCCTTCCTTGAAGCGCTTGTGCAGGTTCAGCGCTCGGATCACGGGCTCACTCATAGCGCAGCGCCTCCGCTGGTTGCACGCGGCTTGCACGCCAACTTGGGTAAAGCGTCGCCACGAAGGCGAGGACGAGCGAAATCACGACGATGGGAATGATGTCAGTGCTTTGCGGTTCGCTGGGCATGCGGCTGATGATGTAAATGCTGCCCGGCAGGAAGCTGACATGCAGCGCGTGCTCGATGGCCGGCACGATCACGTCGATGTTGAACGCGACCAGGAGCCCGAGCACCACGCCCGCGAGCGTGCCGATCACGCCGGCTGCTGCACCCTGCACCATGAAGATGCCCATGATGGACTTGGGGCTCGCACCCAGCGTGCGCAGGATCGCGATGTCGGCCTGCTTATCGGTCACTGTCATCACGAGCGTGGACACAAGATTGAATGCCGCCACCGCGACGATCAGCGTGAGGATGATGAACATCAGCCGCTTCTCGACTTGCACCGCCTCGAACCAGTTGCGGTTGGTGCGCGTCCAGTCACGCACGTTCACGTCGGGCCCGAGCGACACGGCGAGTTGATCCGCCACTTCACGTGCCGCGTGGACGTCATTCAATCGCAGTTGAACGCCGGTCGGACCCGCCACGCGGAAGAGCCGTGCAGCATCGTCGACGTGGATGAACGCGAGCCCGCTGTCGTATTCGTAGTGGCCGGCATTGAAGGTACCGACGACCGTGAGGTGCTTGAGGCGCGGCACCACGCCTGCTGGTGTCATCTGCCCGCCCGGTGCAACGATCGTCACTTGATCGCCTTCCTTCACGCCCATGGCGCGTGCGAGTTCGCCACCCAGAACGATTCCCCATGCACCCGGCTGGAGCTTCCCGAAGGTGCTGTCCTTGGTGGCGGCGACGAGGTCGGTGACCGTGGCCTCGTCATTGGGCGAGATGCCTCGCACGATGGCTCCTCGCATGTCGTCGCCGCGCGCGATGAGCGCCTGCGCTGCGATGAACGGCGCGGCACCCACTACGGCCTTGTTCTCGCGCGCCTTGTCCGCCAGCACGTGCCAGTCGGGCAAGGCATCGCCTTGCGACTGGTAGACCTCGATGTGCGCCACCACCGACAGCATGCGGTCGCGCACCACCTTCTGGAAACCGTTCATCACCGACAAAACGATGATGAGCGCCGCCACGCCAAGCGCAATGCCCAGCATCGAGACGCCGGAGATGAATGAGATGAAGCCGTTGCGCCGACCGGCACGGCCAGCTCGCGTGTATCGCCAACCGATTTGAAGTTCGTAGGGCAAGTTCATTGGGAGGCGATGCTACCTGACACGAGCATCGTCGCTTGGGCTAGTGTCGCGTCAAGCCTCAAGTGTTGCTGCTCGCTTGCTCTCGAAGCGCAGTGCGGCGTTGCGCCTCCTTGCCAAAGGCGCAGCTATGCCTCGTCGGCGCGCCTTGCACTGCGCCCCGACAGCGGCGCGATCAACCGGCACTTGATGCGTGAAGCGACACTAGTGCAGTGTTTCACGCTATGCGGAACATAAGACCGCGTCTTTGGCCCCGTGACGTCGTTGCAAATCCTCGCGATACCACGGGT
>Ga0070663_100001077_pt1 | contig 14953 bp, 15 predicted proteins | sample KBSC63metaG_FD_65646 | JGI IMG/M metagenome (GOLD analysis project Ga0070663, IMG submission 65646) | Corn rhizosphere microbial communities from Kellogg Biological Station, Michigan, USA - KBS C6-3 metaG | ecosystem: Host-associated > Plants > Roots > Rhizosphere > Soil ...
GTCGTGTCCTGACGCGGGTACGACCCGTATCGGAAAGCTGCGATGCGTAGTCGAGGCCGCAGTGGAATATGGACTCGCCCTCTTGGTCCGAGAGGGCGCAGTCATCAATCGACACGCGCGAATCCTGGGGCAGCAGGCTGTTCAAATTCTCCTCAAGACGTGCGCGGTTGATCGAATCCGGCTCAATCGCAATGATGCGGCGGAAATTGCCTTTCGTCTGCCGGACAAGCGCTTCGATCACGACACCATGATGAGCGCCCGCGTCGAGCAGGATTTCGTCGTCGCCCAGCGCAGTGACAATTTCCGGAATAAAAAACCGGTCGCATGCGGGTAACGGTGCCTTCGCGAACGTCCATTCCTCGCGCAGCCGGCGCCACGCGAGAAATTGCAGATGATGGCCGCGCGATACGTCATCATCCCAGCGGGACAGAACACGCGCGGCCTCGGTTCGGTCATCGGCCGTCAGCGGCGGCGCGAACCATCCGTTCGACAAAGGATGCAGGTGACGAAAACTTTCCGCCAGGTCGTAAAATGGCACCACGTCGGTGAAGCCGCGCTCCTGAAGCATGCGCTCGATCGGCACGTAGGCCGATGTAACCACGCTGACGGCGAGGCGGACGCCCGTCTTGTCTTCCTTTGTAGCTTCGTCCGGACGGAGCAGCCGCACGTTGGACCAGTCGGGATGACCGGCGAGATCGTGCGCGTTTCGGTCAATAGTCAGGGTGCAATCCTGGCCGACCGCTTTCAGGAAACTGCGCGCGAGCCGGCCAAGATTCCCTGCGCCATAAAGCGCGAGTGGACGGTCGGCTGGAACGGGAGCATAGGAGCAAGCCGCTGTCGCGAGTTCGTCCAGCAGCATCGGCGCCTCGCGCAGGCCTGGCAGATCGGGGAATGATCGCGCCTTGTGCGGCAAGGGAATCCTGCATAATGCGGCCGAATCGGCCACTATTCCTGTTTGCCACCGGCGGCATCTATTGCCCAGAGCGGAGACAATCGTGGCAGCACCAGATTGTGGTTAAGCTGCGAATCAGCGCAGAGAATCGAATAGGCCGATCAAACGCTGGCAGTAAGGTCCTTGCAGCTCTCAATCCTGCTACCGACAAACCGTCACGGTCCGGTGACTGCCTCGAGAGTCGCGCAGGCTTGCTCGTGGGCCAGCCCGAGAATTCAGGTTGTCGTTCGCGACAACTCCGGCAACGCCGAGAAACGGGCCTTGCTGCAAAACTTTCAATGCGATCATTGCCAGATCATCAGCGTCGATCCGTGCGAACCGCTGGAAAACTATTCCGAAATCCTTGGCTTGGCCAAGGGCGACTTCATCTTCTGCATGTCCGATGACGATCAATGCATCGACCGGGCGATTTTGTCTTTGCCGGATCTAATAGAACGATCCGTTCACGACCCTGCTGTCGTTGCAGTGACCGGTTCCTACGCCCTGGAGGTTCCTCAAGGAACTTCCATCGTCAATTACAAGGACATCGATTCAGACGATCCAGCGACCCGTGTCACGGGATACTTGAGCTATCCGGGTCCAAACATGCTGTTTTATTCGGTGCTCCGCCGCGATCTCGCGGAGCGTGTTCTACGCTTCATGAAGGCGATGCCGGTCTATCTGTCGTTTCACGATCAGATTTTGTGTCTGCTCTATTTGCTGAACGGAAAGTACGTGCCGATTCAGAGGCTTTTTTATATCTACGATATCGGTGTGTGGGGAACGGCCGACTCGTCGCAGAAGCGCGATGTCGACTTCTACACCGCCGCCGGTCTCGATCCGGCCGCCAACAAGCTCCAGTGGCTGCTGTGCGGCTTCGAGGGTGCCGCGCTGATCATGCACTCGACCGATTTTCCGGACTATCCGCCGCCACAGCGTCAGGCGATTGCTGATCGATGGTTCGCTGTGATGTTCGCCCGATTCAAGCGCGATTCGCGGATGACCTATGGATCTCCTTTCACCGATGAGGCGAACAAGCTGTGCACGAAAATTGTCACTTCGACAGGGCAGCTCTCGTTCGAAAGGATCCTGACGGACATCAGCGGATTTTTCGCCTTGTTTTCCAAGCAGCGCGCCCAAAACTATTTTGAGTTTTGGGACGCAGTTCTCAACAGGCGCAATCGGGACGCCCGGCCACTGGCGGCGGCCGGCAAGCGCTAGCGGCATAGCCTAGGTGGCCGGCGCACGGTACTATTTCACGGTACGAATCAGTTGATCGCGTGCTGATGGGGGCGGCCACTGCGCAATATTGCGCAGGCGCTGATTGATTCTGAAACCAGCACATCAAGATCCATGAAAGTCGTCATCCTGGCCGGCGGGCTCGGCACTCGCATTTCCGAGGAGAGCTATCTCAGGCCCAAACCGATGATCGAAATCGGCGGCAAGCCGATCCTGTGGCACATCATGAAGCTGTATTCGGTGCATGGCGCCAATGACTTCATAATTTGCTGCGGCTACAAGGGCTACGTCATCAAGGAGTACTTCGCCAATTACTTTCTGCACATGTCGGACGTCACCTTCGATATGGCGGACAACAGCGTCGTCGTGCATCAGCAAAAAGCCGAGCCATGGCGCGTAACGGTGGTCGATACCGGTGAAAATACGTCGACCGGCGGACGGCTCAAACGCGTAGCGGGTTACATAAAGGACGAAACGGCCTTCTGCTTCACCTACGGTGACGGACTGAGCAATTTGAACATTCGCTCGTCCGTCGAGTTCCATATACGCCATGGCAAGCTTGCGACCGTTACGGCAGTGCGCCCGCCCGGGCGCTACGGGGCCCTGGAGCGTCAGGGCGAGGCTGTAACCGCGTTCATTGAAAAGCCCCGCGGTGACGGTGGCCTGATCAATGGCGGCTTTTTCGTTTTGTCGCCGCGCTGTCTCGATCTCATCGAAGGCGACGACAGCAGTTGGGAAAGCTCGCCGATCATCCGGCTCGCGGCCATGGGACAGATGATGGCGTTTGAGCATCGAGGCTTCTGGCACGCGATGGATACATTGCGTGACAAGAGTTTGTTGGAAGAGCTCTGGGCATCCGGCAAGGCGCCATGGAAAATCTGGAATTGAACGGCGCGGCTCGCGCTTCGTTTTGGTGCGGCAGGCGCGTCGTCGTCACAGGTCATACCGGCTTTAAGGGTTCGTGGCTGACGCTCTGGCTGCGTCGGCTCGGAGCGCTGGTGACCGGCGTCAGTCTTCCGCCGATGACAACTCCTAGTCTTTTCGCCGCCGCGAGGATCGATACGCTGTGCAAGAGTCGTTTTTTGGATATTCGCGACTCTTCAGGACTTGCCGATTTGATCCGGGCCGCGCAGCCCGAAGTTGTCTTCCATATGGCGGCCCAGCCGCTCGTGCGCGCAGGCTACCGTGATCCTTTGACGACCTTCGAAACGAATGTGATGGGGACCGTCCATCTGCTGGAGGCGTTGCGCCGGCTCGGTGTCACGCGCGTGGCCGTCATGGTGACCACCGACAAAGTCTATCGCGACGCAGAATCGTCTGTGCCACACAGCGAAGACGATCCACTTGGGGGACACGACCCTTACAGCGCCAGCAAGGCTGCGAGCGAGATGATCATTGAAAGCTATCGCCAATCCTACCTGTCGGCACAGGCGGTGGCAGTTGCCAGCGCACGAGCGGGAAATGTAATCGGCGGCGGCGACTGGTCGGAGGATCGCCTTATTCCCGACGCCGTTCGTGCCTGGCAAGGCGGCAAACCCCTGACAATTCGCCGGCCGGCCGCAGTTCGACCCTGGCAGCACGTTCTCGAACCGATCTTTGGCTATCTCATCCTGGCGCAGCGCCTGTGGGAGCGACCCGAACTGGCCGGCGCTTATAACATCGGGCCTGGTGCCGCCGAAACGGTGAGGGTGCGAGATCTTGTCGACCTCGCGTGCGCAGCCTACGGCGAGGGAACGACAATCTACGGTGACGGCAGCGAAGGGCCGCACGAATCAGCATGGCTCGCCCTCGACGCGGCCAAAGTGAAACGTGACCTTGGCATTTCGCACGTCTGGACACTTGTGGAAGCCGTCAGGCGAACGATGTTTTGGTACCGTGCACAGCGGGACGGCGCGGATGCGCGAGAACTCTGCATTGCCGATATCTGCAGCTTCGAGGGCGATATTGCCCACACCGGCGCGGAGGCCGATAGTGCTCCGGTCAAAATCCGCCGTTAAGAGACGTCCGCTTCAGCAGGCGAAAGGCGGAATGGCGAGTCGAAGTCGGCGAGCGCCATAAAGGCAGCGTCGCGATCCGACACGATGGGGTTTGCGGAAGGCCACGACACGCCGACGGAGTCCCAACGTATCCCGTTATCATGTGACGCCGCGTAAACGGTACTGACGTTGTAAAACATGATTGCGCTTCGCGATCGAACGTAAAAGCCGTGCGCGCAGCCAGATGGAACGAAAAGACTATCGCCCCTGGCGCCGTCCAGATCGAAAATCTCATGACGTCCATAGTGCGTCGAGTCCTTTCGGAGGTCGACGATCACATCGAACACCTCTCCCTCAACGCAGGTCACCAACTTGTAATGATCGTGTGGCGGGGTCTGAAAATGAAGGCCACGCAAAACATTGCTTTCCGAAACTGAATAATACTGTTCTGCGAAACGTGTCGGGATTCCATACTCTGAAAAAACATCTTGTTGCATGATTTTGGCAAAGCGACCGCGCCGATCAGGCCGCGCTTCCGGACGCAGTCTCCGAACTCCCGGGATCTTCCCCGATGCAATCTCCATCATGGCCTATCGCGCAAAGTGCCGCATCATATCGACAAAAGTCGACACGATGTAGGCGCGCTCCGCCTCTCCAATCCCCGGCCACACGCCGATCCAAAACGCATCTTCCATCAGCTTGTCGGTATTGGTGAGTTCGCCAACGACGCGGTATTCAACGTTTCGAAATGCCGGTTGGCGGGTCAGATTTCCTCCGAATAACAATCGCGTGCCAACTTTCTTGCTTTCCAGATAGGTAACGACGTCGCGTCGCTTCATTGGGCTGCCGTCTCGGATGGTGAGCAGGAAGCCGAACCAGCTCGGGATTGAGCGTTCCGTCGCCTCGGGCAAAATAAAGTGCTCATCGAGGGAGTGCTCACGGAACATGGCGGTGAGCTTCGCGAAATTGTCACGGCGCATCTCTATGAATTGATCGGCTTTCCGCAACTGACTGAGACCGACGGCGGCTTGCATGTCAGTCGCTTTCATATTGTAACCGATATGAGCGTACGTGTATTTGTGATCGTAACCCTCCGGCATTCCGCGCACGCACCAGTCGAATCTTTTTCCGCACGTATTGGCCTCTCCCGGGGGGCACCAGCAATCACGTCCCCAATCCCGGTAAGATTCGACAAGCGTCGCGAAGGATTTTCTGTTTGTCAGAACGGCACCCCCTTCGCCGGTCGTGATGTGGTGAGCGGGGTAGAAACTGATGGTCGCCAAATCCCCAAACGCGCCGACATGCCTTCCATTGTATGTTGCGCCCAAAGCATCACAGCAGTCTTCTATGACATAGAGGTTGTGTTGTTTCGCAATCGCGGTGACCGCGTCGAGATTGAACGGATTTCCGAGCGTGTGCGCGAGCACAATCGCCCTCGTTTTAGGTCCAATGGCCGCGGTCAGGCGATCGACATTGATATTGGCTGTCGCGAGATCAACGTCGACGAAAACCGGAACGCATTGATTTTGAATGATTGGTGCGACCGTGGTGGGGAATCCGGCGGCGACAGTAATAACTTCGCTGCCGGGCTGAATCCGGCGTTCATGGAGTTTCCATGACGTCAGCGCCGAGAACGCAAGCAAATTGGCGGCCGATCCGGATACGGTGAGCCGGCTGTGTTGCAGGCCAAAACGTGCGGCAAGCGCGATTTCAAATTCGTCGGCATAGCGGCCTGCCGTAAGCCACATATCCAGCGACGCGTCGAGCAGGCTGCGCAGGTCATCGGCGTCGAGTACCTTGCCGGAGCAGGGGATATAGGTTTGCCCCGGCACGAAAGTCTTTCTGCTCTCATGTTCGGCGAAGAACGCGTCCCCAAGCGACAGAATTTGTTCGCGCAGGGGGATTTGGGCCTGTTTCTGCGGCATCAGCATCTTGGGGCAGCCATCTCGGGTTGCGCGACAAAGGCGATCGCTTGCGTGCGTCGAATCACATCGACGTCACTGAAATCAGTGAGATGAGGCCAATGCATCCCTTGGCTAAAATTCATACCATCGAGACGTCCGATTCGCGATGTGGGCCTAATCCGGCATGCTCGCCCTTTCCGGGGATGCCGCCTCGCACAAGGATGCCCGATGGCCGCTGCTTCGCCGTTGATCCTGCTGACGGGCGCCACCGGCTTTGTCGGTCGCCAGATATTGCGGGCGCTCGAGGAACGCGGGTGCCGTGTGCGCGCTGTCGTAAGAGAAGGCAAACAAGGTCAGGTTGTGGGCAAGGCGGCCGTGGGCTCGACGGTCGCAAGTCCCGATATTTTTGCAGAAAACACGTCCTGGTGGTCTGACGCATTCGCTGGCGTGGATACCGTGATCCACGCTGCCTGGTACGCCGAGCCGCAGCACTATCTGCAGTCACCAAAAAATCTGGACTGTCTCTCGGGCACGCTGCGGCTTGCACACGGCGCACTTCAGGCAAATGTGCGGCGCGTCATCGGAATCGGCACTTGCTTTGAATATGACCTCAGCGCGGGATACTTGAGCGTCGAGACGCCTCTCAAGGCGTCGACCGTTTATGCGCAGGCCAAAGCGGATGCTTTCGCGGCGCTTTCGCAGCTGCTGCCACGGCACGGGATCGAGTTTGCCTGGTGCCGGCTTTTTTATCTCTTTGGTGAGGCCGAGGACCCGCGCCGGCTGGTTCCTTATCTGCGTGCGAGGCTTAAGGCCGGTCAGCCCGCTGAGCTTTCGAGTGGCGCGCAGATCCGCGATTTTCTCGATGTGCGAGAAGCCGGCCGCATGATTGTGGAGGCGGCTCTCGGCCCCGTGCAAGGGCCGGTCAACATCTGTTCCGGCAAGCCCATCACGGTACGGCAGCTCGCCGAAATGATTGCCGATGAATTCGGGCGCCGCGACTTGCTGCGCTTTGGGGCCCGTCCGGACAATCTGGTCGATCCGCCCTGCGTCGTCGGCATCCGCGTCGGCAACTAACCTCCGAACTTCGGTTTGGTTAATCCCTGTTAACCAATGTCCTGTAGGACAGAGGCGATGCTGCCCGCGCAGGAAACGCCATGAAAGCCAGGCTCGAACCCCGAATCAATCTCGTCGGACGCACGCCACTGGAGACAGTCATTCCGCTGGCAACGCCGTTCATCGTGTTCGTTGATCCGGCCAGTTCCTGCAACTTCAAATGCACATTCTGCCCGACCGGTCATCGCGACATGATCGCCGAAACCGGCCGCTTCCAGGGCGTCATGAAGCTCGACGTGTTTCAGAAAATCATCGATGACCTTGGCGAATTCGAAAAACCGATCAAGGTCCTGCGCATGTACAAGGACGGGGAGCCGTTCCTGAACAAGCGCCTGGCCGAGATGGTCGCCTACGCCAGGCAATCAGGGCGCGTCGATTATATCGACACGACCACCAACGGCACATTCCTGTCCCCCGATCGCGTTGGTCCTGTCCTGGAAGCCGGCATCGACAAGATCAACATTTCGGTCGAGGGCATGACGGAAGAAACCTATCTGCGCTTTACGGGTTTCAAATTCGACTTCGACAAATTCGTTGAAAACATCAAATGGATTTACGCCAACAAGGGCAATTGCGAGATTGTTGTCAAGATTCCGGCGGAGCTGATCACGGATGCGCAACGCGAGGAGTTCTTCGACACTTTCGGCAATCACTGCGACCGGATCTTCGTTGAAAATTTCGCGCCATGCTGGCCCGAGTTCGACATCGAAAAACACACTGGCGTCAAGATAAGCAAAGGTATCTACCAGCAGGATATCGGCGATACTGATGTTTGTCCGTATATCTTTTACGGCTATTCCGTGAACTCGGATGGATTGGTCAGTTCGTGCTTCCTCGACTGGGGCCGCAAGCTGGTGATCGGTGACGTGCGCGCCCAATCCATGAAGAGCATCTGGAATTCCGAAGCGATGAATGCGCTGCGACTGCAGCACCTCGAGGGCAGGCGGAAACAGAATGGCGTCTGCGGCAATTGCGGGCAACTCAGCCATTGCCTGCCCGACAATATCGATGTTCATCGCTTGGTCTTGCTGGAGAAATTCAAGACATTGGTGCCTGTTGATCCGCACCTCGAACCTCCTGGCGGAGCCAACCGAAAATTCACGGCGGTAGCTGCGGAATGAAGGTCCTGCATGTCACCCCGCACCTGGGTGGCGGCGTCGGAAAAGCGCACGCGGCCATCAGCGCGGTCTTACCCGGAGTGGTGGAGCAGACTTTCATTCTGCTGGAGGCGCCCCGAGACCGGCGTTTCATCGACAGAATCGAAGCGACTGGCGCGTGTATCACACTTGCGGAAAGTCTCGACCACGTTGCGTCTCTCGCGCGACAGGCGGATATCGTCCAGTTCGAGTTCTGGAACCACCCGCGCATGTTCGAGTGCCTGGCCCGCACGGAATTCCCGCCAATTCGCAGCGTTTTCTGGTCGCATATTTCGGGGCTATCCAGGCCGCTGATTCAGCCCGCGCTGATGGAGGAAGCTTCGCGCTTCGTCTTCACCACGGGGGCTTCACTGTCGGCAACCTCGGTTGCCGCGTTTCGCGAGAGAGCTGCCGAGAAAATAAAGGTGATCAATAGCGGGTTTGGCTTTGCCAATGGATCGCTGCGCACTGGGCGCGGTAAACCCGGCGTCGCCTATCTTGGAACTGTCGACTTCGCGAAAATGCATCCAGGCTTTTTCGATGCCATCGATGCGCTGATCGGCAATGACGTTCGGGTCTCTGTTTGGGGCGATTTTGATCCGGCGGGCGCGGTCGCCGCGCGGGCGAAAGCGATGCGTCACCCGCAGCGTGTGAATTTCATGGGACAGGCATCCGACTCGAGCGCTGCATTGGCAAATGCAGATATATTTTTTTATCCGCTGCAACGCGATCACTATGGGACCGCGGAAAATGCATTGGTGGAGGCAATGTCACTCGGACTAACGCCTGTGGTGCTGAACAATCCACCGGAAATGGCCATCGTGCGCGACAGCGAAACCGGATTCGTCGCGAAGTCCATCGAAGAAATTGGATCGTTGCTGGAGATATTGCTTTTGCTGCCCGACGTGCGGGAAAGGATTTCGCGAAATGCCATCCGCGATGTGACGGAGAATCGTAGCCCCATGCAGTCTGCACAGGACTTTATGTCCCTGTGGCTTGGCTTGCTGAGCGAGCCGGCCCGCCTTTGCGACTTGCGACGCGCTATCGGGGGAACCCCGGCTGAATGGTATCTGTCGACACAGCGCATGGTCGGAGCAGCATGGACGCCAGCGGAAATGGAGGGGGCGTCGCGTCCATCGAAAGGGACACTGGCCCATTTCGAAACGGCGTTCAGTGGCGATGAATCTCTTTCTCGCCTCAGAAAATTTGGCACCTGAAAAATTTGTCGGACCGGCAGCGCCTATAGTGAGCGGCTGATCGCTAAAGGCGGGCTCACTTTTGTACTTGGCGCCTGCGCGCGGCCAGTCGCGCCGTAGGTCGACGGCGCCTGCTTGCGGGCAAGCTCGCCGGAAACACCGCGTATGATACCTTCTGAAACGGCGTGCGCCGTTGCCAGAACAGTCAAGTTGGTCCGCATCAGGCTCTGGAAGACGTTGTGACGTTGGCGGAGACGGTCGAGCAGGGCCGGAGCAACCTTGGCGATGGTGTCTTTAGCCGATTTCACGCGCTCACTTTCCAAAGCATAGAGCCGGGCGCATTCAATTTTGGCGCTGTCCAAATTCATTGCATCGCGGAGACGTCCGGCACGAACGCGCGCGGTTTCCTCCGTGACGGTCTGCTCCAGCTGGTCCATGATTTTTTCTAGGCTCGCGACGGCCCGTTCGGCGTCGGCAGCGTTGAGGGTTTGTCCGGTGCCAGGCGCAGTCATGAATTTGCCTCTTGTCTTGCAATAAGCGTCCGATAGACCTGATCCGCGATGCCTATTCCACCCGATTTGGCGAACGATTTTGCGTATTCGTCTGTGAGCATCGAGCGCCAGACGCCGGCGGCACCGTTGCCGCCGAATGGACCGTCGCCGCTGATTCCTGTGAACATGTGCTGGAACATTGAATTGAGAAAGACAGCCTCGAAATCCTGTGCTGCCGCGCGCGCCTTCGTTTGCTTTGTCGACGTGAGCTTGCCGTGCTCGCGGCTGTTGGTGAGCAGGTCGATCGGTTTGAGGCCAGGGCCGGGCAGCGCGACTGCGGTTGCCATCACATCACCTCGATGTCGGCCTGGATTGCGCCGGCGGCCTTGATTGCCTGCAGGATGGTAATCAGATCGCGCGGCCCGATGCCCATCGCGTTGAGGCCGTCCACGACCTGTTGCAGGGACACGCCCTCCCTGACCACAAACATTTTCTTGCCGTCCTCCTGCACGCCAATGCTGGTGCGCGGCACCACTCGGGTCGTCCCGCGCCGTGCGAACGGCAGCGGCTGGCTTACCTCGGGTGTTTCCGAAACAGTCACGGTCAGATTTCCCTGCGCAACGGCGACCGTGGAAACGCGCACATCCCGGCCGATCACGACGACCCCTGACCGTTCGTCGATAACGATACGGGCCGGCAGGTCAGGTTCGACCTGCAGCTGCTCGATTTCGGTGAGGAAGCTGACGATGTTCGCTGTCGACTTGGGCGGCACCGTGAGCACGACAGTGGACTGATCGATTGGCTCCGCTGTTGGCGAGCCTATGTAATCGTTTATCGCAGCCGCGATTCGCTTGGCTGTGGTGAAATCGGGATTGCGCAGTGCCATGCGCAACTGACCCAGCCGGTTCAAGGTAAATTCAATCTCGCGCTCGATCAGTGCGCCATTGGCAATGCGGCCGACGGTCGGGACGCCACGGACGATCTTGGCGGCATCGCCTTCCGCCTGAAAGCCGCCGATCGCCAAGGATCCTTGCGCGACTGCATAAACGTTTCCGTCAGCGCCAAGGAGCGGCGTCACCAGCAATGTTCCGCCCTGGAGGCTCTTGGAATCACCCATGGCCGATACGGTAACGTCGATACGTGTGCCTTGCGTACCGAACGCCGGCAGATTGGCCGTCACCATGACTGCGGCAACGTTGCCAGTGCGGATGGTTTGACCGCGGATATTGACCCCGAGCCGTTCCAGCATCGCGGTAAGCGACTGCTTGGTGAAGGGGATGTTGTTAAGCGTATCGCCGGTGCCGTTGAGTCCAACTACCAATCCGTAGCCGATCAACTGGTTTTGCCGCACGCCTTCGACATTCGCCAGATCCTTGATGCGCGAAGTCGCCCCGGCGCTAACCGGGACACACAAGATCAGGATCACCGCCACGCACGCGGCCTGCAAAGCCTTCGTCATCACTGCTCCCCAATGTGACGTCTGACTGCAATGGCTTATGCGAGCATCGTGCCAACGCCGGTCTACACCCAAGACTCTGGCAGCGCTGGCTTTTTCCGTTGGCGCTCACGCGCAAGCACGTTGGCGATGGGGCACGAATCGTCCCCGACGGCAAATTTTGCCGACGTCTTTACCGCGCATTAACCATACCGGCTCAGGCTCAAGGTATTCGGGAACCGATCTCAGTGGGGGGATCAACCGCAATGCGAATCTATGGGCCGAACGGAACCGCACTTGCGGCAACACCGACAGCCGCCCGCCGGACCGGAGGCGGCTCCTTCACCGTCAGCGAAGACGATTCACCCCGAAATGCAGCCTCAACTGGATCTTTGCGGGCTATTTCGACTGTCGATGCGCTCATCGCTCTTCAAGGGGTGGACGATCCGAAGGAGCGCAAGAAACGGGCCCTCGTCAAAGGCCGCAACGCACTCGACGTCCTCGATACCCTCAAGCTTGGACTGCTCGACGGAAGCGTGGACCAATCAACGCTCGCACGCCTCAAGGTGGCATCCGAGGGCCTGACCGAGACGTCCGGGGATACAGGGCTCGATGTGGTCCTGGGTGAGATCGACCTGCGGGTTGCTGTGGAGTTGGCAAAGGCAGGGGTCCGCTAGACCGCAGGGCCAAATCCCGGAAACCGGAAACCCCCAGAAGCCGTTGAACTGCCGACACAATCCGGATTAGCCGACGGCCCTACTCGGATATTGTCCGACGCTTGGTGGGCGTATATAAGCCTGCCGCGCGTAGGGAGCGACGACGCGCCCAAGAATAAAAAATAGGGAGTAGGTGGGAATGCTGGCCAAGACCAAGAACTATCGGCCGACCGACAAGGAGCCGTTCATGAACGAGCGCCAGCGCGAATATTTTCGCGTGAAGCTGCTCGACTGGCGGGAAGATATTCTCAAGGAAGCCAAGGAGACGCTGCAGCATCTCCAGGAGGAAAACCAGAATCATCCTGATCTTGCCGACCGTGCCTCGTCTGAAACCGACCGCGCCATCGAGCTGCGGGCGCGCGATCGCCAGCGCAAACTAATCGCCAAGATCGACGAGGCGCTGACGCGCATCGATGATGGCACGTACGGCTATTGCGAAGAGACCGGCGAACCGATCTCCCTGCGTCGGCTCGAAGCACGCCCGATCGCGACTTTGTCTGTGGAAGCGCAGGAGCGGCATGAGCGGCGGGAACGGGTCTATCGCGACGACTGAGAACACGTCATCGATATAAAAAACAAATGCCCGGCCTTTTGAGCCGGGCATTTTTCTTTTGCCTTTCGCAAAATTCACGCGGCCTCCGGCCGGGGAGCAGCCGGAGGCCGCGTCGTAGACGCCGTCACGCTCGCGCGATGCGAAAACGGCGCGGGAGCTACAAAACTTACGCCACTGACTAGAACGGCAGCAGCACGTTGAAAATTTGCTCTCCGTAACGATTCTGCTGCATCTCGGTAATCTGACCACGCCCACCATACGCAATGCGTGCTTGTGCGATCTTGCTCGAATCGATCGTGTTGTCGCTCTCGATATCCTCAGGCCTCACGATGCCAGCCACGATCAGTTCGCGGACTTCGAAGTTGACTCGGATTTCCTGTTTTCCTTCGATAACCAGATTGCCGTTTGGAAGGACTTGCGTCACCACGCCGGCGACATTGGTCTGCAACGCTTCCTGACGGTTGACCGAACCTTTTCCGTCCATGGTGGTGTTGGAATCGGAGGTGAAAATGCGCGTGGGGACCGGCGTATTCATGATCGGTACTTTTGGTTTGCCGAAAAAGTTGTTGATGCCGGAATCCTCCGTCATCGCCCGGCTGCGTTTGGTCTCATTGTCGATGTTCGCCTTGTCGGTGAAGTTCACTTTCACCGTCAGAATATCGCCGATTTGGTGCGCGCGCTGATCCTTGAAGAATGCGCGCGAACCGTTTCGCCACAGCGAGTTCGGATTGTACGAAGCCGGCTGTGCTGCCGGCATGGGCATCTGAACAGGCTTGTAGCCTGGTCGGGTGGTCGGATTATCAACGGCGGTCAACGGCGGCTGTTGCCCGATCGCCTTGAGGCTATCGATGTAAGAGCATCCGTTGAGCAGAGCACTGGCGAGCGCGGCGAGAACCGCGTGACGCATAACCATGACGACTTTCATGACTTTGCTTTCACTGGTAGAGCACGGGAATTGCGTAGCTTATGAACTGCGTTTGAACTCACGTAGGCATATCGTCTCCGTGTCAGGACTTATTGTGCGCCGGCATCCGGCCTCACCTTGGGTGGGTCGTTGGAAGCGAACCGTGGCGAACCGTTGCTGACGAGAACGCGACCGGGACCGACAATTGTGCCCTGAACCGTACGCTTCGACTGCTCGTTGAGGACGCTGATGACGTCGCCCTCCGCACCGCTATCAGCGGCCTTGCCACGTATCGTGAGTACAATGCCCGGCACCTCGTAGATGAGGGTCACTGTATCGTTGCGCTGAACGAGAGGCGGCTTGATCAGATCACCGATGCGGATCGGTCGGCCGGATTGCAACACCCCGCGTGCGGCAAGGCCCACCGCCTGCTGACGTCCGGTGACGATGTCGCGGCCGACATCGGAGCGCGGCCGCCGCTCCATCTGTACGTCCGATTCCTTGAGGATACCGCCATGCTCGATCGTCCGCGTCACGGTAGCGACCTCGACCGTTGCGACAGCGCGTCCGGCGAGGTGCATCACCGACCGCTTGCCGGTGCCTGCAGCAATTTCGAGCGTCGCTTCAAAACGCCCGCTACGCGTGTCGTATTCCACCTGCGTGACGCGTAGCGTGCCTTGCGAGGAAGGCTCTACGTACACCGCGCGCATGTCACGCGCGAAAGTTATGGCGATGTCCTTTGTTGGACCGAGATCGAAACGGGCGGACAAAGCACGGGCGATTGCTTCTTCGACGTCATGGGCCGGGATCGTCCGGCTCGCGCGCGTAACGACGATGTCGCGTACGCCATCGGTCGCCACCCCGATGAGGGCATGGCTGCGGACAGCCTCAAGCACAACATCGGCCGAGATTGTCCCCGTATATCCGAGGTCTGGCGCGCGAAATATTGGTACCGAGGCAACAATGCCTGCGTTTTCGATGAGATCGCCGATACGCACGATATCGCCCCTGACGATTGCTTCCGATTTCAGGGTAGGACGCTCCGAGCCGGACTGACCGGCTACTTGCGCGCCGGCCGGAACACCAAGCGCGCCAAGTGCGGCGAGCGCAACGGCGGCGGCAGGGATTGAACGGATCATGTGCAGGATCATGGCGAGGCCTCAGCGCATCAGGTTGGAGGTGGCGGACAGCATTTGGTCGGCCGCGGTGATGACCTTGGCGTTCATTTCATAGGCGCGTTGGGCTGCGATCAGGTCCGATATCTCGCTGACGGCCTCGACGTTGGCCTGTTCGAGAAAACCTTGTTGAAGATTGCCGAAACCATCAGTTGTCGGATTGCCGTTCTGCGGCGCGCCCGAG
>Ga0070663_100001079_pt1 | contig 14935 bp, 10 predicted proteins | sample KBSC63metaG_FD_65646 | JGI IMG/M metagenome (GOLD analysis project Ga0070663, IMG submission 65646) | Corn rhizosphere microbial communities from Kellogg Biological Station, Michigan, USA - KBS C6-3 metaG | ecosystem: Host-associated > Plants > Roots > Rhizosphere > Soil ...
TTCGGGGTGTGCTTCGGGGTGTGCTTCGGGGTGTGCTTCGGGGTGTGCTTCGGGGTGTGCTTCGGGGTGTGCGGTCGCGGCGTGCGTTCGTGGCGTGCGCGTGGGCCGCGCAATGACCACACGCTTCGACGGATTGCATCGCGCCGCGACGCAATCGCAAGGTCGCGGCCGTTCGTACACCGCTACGTCAACAGCATCGCGACGTCGACAGCATCGTTTCGACGATCCGTCACGCCCCGCACACGAATGCGGCGACCGGTTCGGGTGACGGCAGTTCATCGGCGCCGTCACCGTGCTGATAGACGGTGCGCGCGGCGACGGAACGGGGCGGCACGCGTCGGGCAAGCGCGCCAGTACCTGCGCCGCGGCGAAGTCCTTCGGCGCGATCCCGCCGGTTGCGGCGCTTTACTGGATGCGTGTGTGCGCAAGCACGACGTCGTATTCGTCGCCGCGCCAGTCCCGCTCGGCATGCCACTGCGCGACGGTGGCCGGGAGCGCGGCGACGAAGGCGCGCGGCACCGACTCGAACCTCGCGGCCGCGCGCGACCCGAGCAGCGCTACGTCGTGCCGCCGGATCTTCGTCAACAGGATCGCGAGATCGTGCCCGACGCACGGCGGCTCAACGATGCCCGCGCGTAGATCGTGGCTGAGCCACTCATCCAACTGCAGCGCGCGGCGGGCCGGATGACGCCATGACACCACGGCACCGCGCACGACGATCGTCGCTTCCAGCGCGCGCATGTGCGCAGTGCTCCCCGGCAACGCCGACACATCGAGCAAGTCGACCAGCGCACGCCACACCGCTTCGCCCGGCGATGCGGCAGCCGGTCATCAGCAGGTCGATCTCGCTGCGCGGTTTCACCCGCCGTCGAGCGCTTAGCCGAACAGATGCATCGGCAGCAGCGTCGTGCCGAGATGCCGTTCGATCGCAGCGCACGCGGCGCACGCGGCAGCCTGCTGGCCGGCAACTCGACGGGAACGATCGCCGCGTTCATGACGCGAGACTTGCGCGAGGCGCAGCGCTGCAAAGCTGCGCGCCGCACGCGCGCACGGACGCACGGACGCACGGACGCAGCGATCCTGACGTCCGCACGAACGACCCGCAGCACGGGATACGCACCAACGTCACGCCGCATCCGCACAGCGCGACTTCACCCCCGCCCGCTTTGCGCAGCGCAATAAAAATCCCCGCACGCTTTCGCGTACGGGGACCGTCGGACATCGCAACGGTCGCCGACTTGCATTCGGCGGCCGTTACGCGGCATTACGCCGCCGCGTCCTTCAGCTTCTTCAGCGCACGTGCCTTCACGCGCACGCTGGCCGGCTTTGCCGGGAACCAGCGCTCTTCGCCCGTGAACGGATCCTTGCCGAAGCGCTTCTTCTTCGCCGGCACGACTTGCGCCGTGATCTTCAGCAGACCCGGCAGCGTGAACTCGCCCGCGCCCTTCTTGTGAACCGAGCCCAGCACGACGTTCTCGAGTGCGGTGAGCACTGCCTTGACCGCCTTCACTTCGACAGCTGCACGCTCAGCGATGTGCGTTGCGAGCGATGCCTTCGTGAACTTGTCCTTCAGCGGCGTCGGAGCGGCCGGTGCTGCCTTCGCGACAGCCTTCTTGGCCACTACTTTCTTCGCGGGCGCAGCCTTTTTTGCAGCCACTTTCTTGGTGGCCGGTGCGGCAGCCTTCTTGGCCACCTTTTTTGCGGAAGTCGCCATGTTTCTCCTACCAGGTGTGGTCGTTGGATACACGAAGCGTGCAACGCGCGCGCTTCAACGCCGGATTCTACAAGCGCCTCGACGCTTCGTGCAGTACTTTTATGCGTTTTCGCGGGGTTTCCCGCAGGTTTTGTTGCGCGCGACCGACTTCATCGGCGCTCGAACATCAAAAAACACCTTCACGTATACGCCCGAACGCGAATTACGTTCGATATTTGCACACCTATACTGACCTCGCTCAGTGCCCCGGATGTCTTCATGCGCGAAGTCAGATACGTCAAAGGACTCGACGGCCTGCGAGCCATCGCCGTCATCCTCGTTTTCCTGTCCCACAAGGGCCACGTCCTCGCTGTCGACGTGGGCAAGCTCGGTGTGTGGACGTTTTTCTTCATTAGCGGATTCCTGATCGTCGGCGAACTGCATCGCAACCGTCAGGCGATCGAATGCGGCACGATGGGTCGCCGCCACGCGCTCGCGCTGTTCCTCGCGAAGCGCGCGCTGCGGATCTTTCCCGTCTATTACCTGCTGCTCGCCGCGCTCGCGATCGCGCACGCGCTGTTCTACCAGCGCGGCGTCAATCTCGGGCTCCCGTGGCACGCCGCGTTCCTGTCGAACTACTGGATCGGCGTCGTCAAGGACGGCTGGCCGGGCTCCACGTCGCACTTCTGGAGCCTCGCCGTCGAACAGCAGTTCTATCTGATCGCGCCGCTCACGCTGCTCGCGGTACCGGCCGCGCGCCACGTCGCGCTCGGCGTCGCGGCCGTCGCCCTGTGCGCGCTCGCGCATCTCGCGCTGTACGCGCTCGACGCGTCGCCGGTGCTGATCTACGCGTTTTCCCCGTGGAATTTCGCGCTGATCGCGCTCGGCGGCGTCGGTGCGATTGCGCTCGCCGATCGCGGCCCGACCGTCGTCCGCCGCATTCCGCCCGGCTGGCTCGCGGCCGTCGGCGTCGTGTTCTTCCTCACGCTGCCCGCGTTCACGGCGCTACCGGACATCGCCTCGGGGCTCGTGGATCTCGGGCTGTCCGTGTCGCTCGGCGCGCTGATGCTGTGGATCGTCACCGAGCCCGACCATCCGGCCGTGGCGCTGCTCGACTGGGTGCCGCTCGTCTATCTCGGCACGATCAGCTACGGCTTCTACCTGTTCCACAACCTGATTCCGACACGTTTCGGCGAGATGCCCGCGCTGTTCGCACACGTGCCGATGCCCGGCATCGTCCGGGAAGCGCTGCCCGAACTGCTGCAGTTCGCGCTCGCCGTACTGCTTGCCCATCTGTCGTGGCGCTATCTGGAACGGCGCCTGCTCGACTTCAAGAAGCCGGTCGCCGCGATGCTGGCCCGCTACTTCGTCACGCGGCCGAGCACGTCGCCGCGCTGAAGGGATCAGTGATCCGCGCGACGCAAGCGGAAAACATGCGTGGGGCCTGCGACGCCGGGCACCGAAACGGTGCGGCCGCCAGCCCCGTTCGTCCGTCGGGGAACTCGCATCACGTCGGCGGATGAAAGTGCCGCTGCGCCAACGTGGCGCTTCGTCGACATCCACCGCGAAGCGACACACCGACCCAGCATCAACGACGACAATCGCCCCTCGCAACCTTCGCCCCTGAATCCGCGCGCAAGCGGCACGTCAGCGCTGGTTTCATCGCCGCGGCGTCCGGCAGCCAACGCAATGCGCACCACCCACGCGAAAACCGGCTCGCGCGTTACGGCCCACCGGAGTCGCCACCAACGCCCCGGTTCGATCCCGCCGAATTCGACCGCGACGACTACCCCGCACCGCGCGCCCCTCGCGCTTCGCCCACACGCAAAAAAGCCCCGGCGCACAAGGCAGCCGGGGCCAACGGAACAACCACCACCTGAAACAGCGGAGCAGCGTGGCTGCTTATGCGACAGCAGCCAGCGCGGGCAGGCAGGTACGCAGGTACGCCTCGAATTCGCGGCTCACTTCCGGATGCTGGAGCGCGAGCTCGACGGTCGCCTTGAGATAACCGATCTTGCTGCCGCAATCGAAACGCGTGCCGAAGTAGCGATACGCGAGCACCTGTTCGTTCGCGAGCAGCGACTGGACCGCGTCGGTCAGCTGCAGTTCGCCGCCGGCGCCCGGCTTGAGCTTGCGCAGATGATCGAAGATCGTCGGCATGAATACGTAGCGGCCGACCACGCCGAGGTTCGACGGCGCGTCTTCCGGCGCCGGCTTCTCGATGATGCCCGACAGCTTGATGATGTCCTCTTCCCACTCGCGGCCTTCGACGACGCCGTACGAGCGGCTGTCCTCGCGCGGGATCGTCTCGACCCCGATCACCGAGCTGTGATAGTGGTCGAACACGTCGACGAGCTGCTTGAGCACCGGCTGTTCGCCGTGCAGCAGGTCGTCGGCGAGGATCACCGCGAACGGCTCGCCGTGCACGAGCTTTTCCGCGCACAACACCGCATGGCCGAGGCCGAGCGCTTCCGGCTGGCGCACGTAGAAGCAGTTCACGTGGCTCGGCTTGATGCCGCGCACGAGCTCGAGCAGCTTTTCCTTGCCGCGCGCCTCGAGTTCGGCCTCGATCTCGTAGGACTTGTCGAAGTGGTCCTCGATCGCGCGCTTGCTGCGCCCCGTCACGAAGATCATCTCGGTGATACCGGCGTTGATCGCTTCCTCGACCGCGTACTGGATCAGCGGCTTGTCGACGACGGGCAGCATTTCCTTCGGGCTCGCCTTCGTTGCCGGGAGGAACCGCGTGCCGAGACCGGCAACGGGAAACACGGCCCTGGTGACTTTCAACATGTTCGCATCCTGATTGCGTTGACTGCGCCGCGTCGCCCTGCGACCCGGCGCGATTGTTTTCCGAACGGCATATCGAGAATCGACGGCACGGCCAATTCCACTCCGCTCATTTTCGATATGGAACGATTGCCCATGTTTCCGGAATAATAGATAATTCGCTGATTCGGTCGATATTGCCGACCCGATTGCCGAAGCAGAAACAAATTACCGATTTTCCGGATACAAATTCTTACGAATCGAATTCCTCGATAAACGGGACGCCGCCCCGCTCGAGACCGGGGCGAATCGGCTCGTTCTGCAGCGCCTCGCGGTACGCCGACAGCACGGCCATGACCAGCAGTACAGCCGCGCTAGCGATCCAATGCATGTCCATCTTGCCGCTCCTTGCTTCAATCAACTGGAGCTTCAAACTATCAGAAAAAAATCCGCAAATAATTGTAGCGGCTGCCAAACCGCTTTCAGAGCCGGCTAAAACCACTATCTGAAATACCATTATTTCGCGGCGGGATTTTTTTATTGATTCGATCGAATTCTTGCGCATTACGATTGGACCATCCCCTTCATCCGTCGCAAGGACTCGAATCGCATGCAAGCTTTCAGCGGATCGCCTTTGACCGCGCCGCCCGTCGCCGACCACAAGGAACACGTGATCGACGCGATGCGCGGGTTCGCGGCGTTGCTCGTCGCCTATTTCCATTGCCGCCAGGTCGTCTGGGTCGGCATGCAGAGCTTCCATCGCGCTTACGGTCATGCGCTCGACCCGAGCGTGATCGTCGGCTACCTGACCTTCCCGTTCGCGTGGGGATCCGCCGGCGTGCCGATCTTCTTCGTGATCAGCGGCTATTGCATCCACCGCAACGCGGCGCTCAAGCTCGCGGCCAACCCCGCGTACCGGCTCGACGCCACGAACTTCTGGGCGCGTCGCTTCGCCCGGATCTACCCGGTGCTGCTCGCCGCGCTGCTGTTCACGCTCGCGATGGATGCGGTCAGCCTGCAGATCGCGCCCGTCAGCCACAAGATCCGCGACGTCGGCCTCACCGCGTTCCTCGTGAACCTGTTCTCGCTGCAGGGCGTCGCCGGCTACACGTACGGGTCGAACGGCGCACTGTGGACGCTGTCGCTCGAAGTGCAGTTCTATGCGATCTACCCGCTGCTGTTCGCGCTGCGCCGGCGCATCGGGATGCCAGCCATCGTGGCGACCGTCGCGCTCGTCAACGTCGCGTCGGCATGGCTGCTCGAACGGCACGACCTGCAGTTCTTCACGTCGTACTGGCTGTCCTGGACGATCGGCGCGTGGATCGCCGACGTGCGCGCGCAGCCGGCACACGGCCCGGCCGCGGTGCCGTCGCGCGCGTGGTACCTCGCGGCCGCCGTGCTGCTGGCCGCGGGCTGCGGCGCGTTCCATATCGGCCAGTACGGCGCGTTCCAGCTGTGGGCGGGCGGCTTCGCGTGCTTCCTGTACCGCGCGCTCGCGTGCCCGCCGCGCCCGACGCCGCTGCTGCGCGTGCTCGGCTGGTTCGGCGACTTCAGCTATTCGCTGTACCTCGTCCACCTGCCGCTGTTCGTCTGCCTCGGTTCGGTGCTGTTCCATTCCGAACTGCAACTGTCGATCTGGCCGTCGTTCGCGTTCATGGCCGCCGCGATTCCGGTCGCCTACGTGTTCTACCGGCTGTTCGAACGCCCGGCGATGATGTGGTCGGCGAGCCTGAAGCCGACGCGCACCGCTCGCGTCGTCGCGCCGGCTCCTGAACAGGCTGCCTGAGCGGCGCCACTCGCACCCTCATCGCCCCCGCCCGGCCTCAGGCTGCGCGGGGGCTTTTTCAGGGGCGGGACGGGCGCAGGGATCCATTCACGCGCGGGGTCGCGGCAAGGGTACCCGGTAGCAAGCATCCCAATCGAGCCAGATGGCCGTCAGGGCGGCTGCACTACCGTCGCGTCGCAACCCCTCGCCAGCTACGCGCCATGACCATACGGCGCCGCTCATGGCGTTCCGTCAAGCGATCATGGCGCGGGCGACAGCCGCGCTCGGTGATCCCTGCGCGAGCGCCGCATCACGGCCCCATCCCGACACGCGTCGCCCGACCGCGCGACAAGCGCACGCCCCCCAAAAGCAAAGCCCCCATGCAGCACGACACCGCATGAGGGCTCGTTTCCCGGCGCATCGCGCGTCGCAACGCGCCGCGCCTACCGCTTCTTCGCCTTCGCGGCCTTCGCCGTATCCGCGAGAATCTTCTCGACCCGCTCCACATAGGTTTCGGTGCCGAACCGGCGCACCGCGGTCGCCCGCCCGCTCGCGACGAGCCGCTCGCGCAGCGCGGCGTCGTGCTTCAGCCGGCCCAGCGCATCGGCCAGTGCGGCCGCGTTGCCCGGCTCGCAGAGCAGCCCGTTTTCACCATCCTCGATGATCTCCACGACCCCGCCCGCGCGGGCCGCGACCACGGGCCGCCGCGCGAGCATCCCCTCGACGATCACGCGCCCGAACGGCTCGGGCGTGATCGACGTATGCGCGACCACGTCGACCGCCTTCATGCACGCGGCGACATCGCGCTGGAACCCGAGGAAATGGACGCGGCCGTCCATCCCGTGACGCGCGACGATCTCGTGCAGTTGCGCCGCGTATTCGTCCTCGCCGAACAGCGGTGCGCCGACCAGCACCACGTGCATGTCGGGATGGCGTGCCGCCGCCTCCAGCAGCAGGTGCTGCCCCTTCCAGTGCGCGAGGCGGCTGAACGAGCCGACCAGCCATGCGTGCTCGGGCAGCCCGAAGCGCGCGCGCAGCGCGGCCTGGCTGGCATGGTCCAGCGCATCGAACGGTTCGGCCGAAATGCCGTTGAACACGACATCGACGTGCTGCGGCGTGAAGCCCGTCAGCGCGCGGAACGCCTGCGCGGACGCGTCCGAGTTCGCGATCACGCGCGTGACGCCGAACCGCGCGCAGTACTTGATCGCCATCAGCTGCTTGCTGCCGAAATGGTCGCCGCTGACGATGTCGCGCAGGTGCCACACCACCGGCTTGCGCGCGAGCCGCCCGGCCAGCGCCGCGACCACCATCGCGCGCTGCGTGTTCGCGTAGATCACCTCGGCGCGGCGGGCGCGCCGTGCGACGTCGCGCACCAGCCCGGCGAGCCGCTTCAACGCGCTCACCGACACGCCACCCTGCTTGCGCACGCCGGCGAGCGCACCCTGATCGAGCACGTCGACGCGTGCGCCGATCTCGTCGAGCGCCGCGCGGAACGGGCCGTCGTCGAACAGCAGCACGTCGGCGTTCGCACGCATGTGCTTCATGATCTCCAGCAGCGACAGCTCCGCGCCGCCGAGCACGCCGCTCTGGTCCAGCACCAGCGTCGCCGGGCCGTGCGCGGCCGGCATCGGCGCGGCGCTGCCGCGCTGCGCGGTCGCGCCGGGCAGCGCGGCCTCCACATAATCGAGAAAATGCCGGCGGAACGTGTCGGCGGAGAAGCGCTCAGCATTCGCACGGCACGCGTGCGGCGTGAAACGCTGCGGCGCGCGCTCGAAATCGTCGACCGCCGCGACGATCGCGTGCGGCGTCTGCTCGTCGAAGAACAGGCCGGTGGGGTTCGCGTGCGAGCGCGGCTCGAGCACGGTTTCGAGCGCACCGCCCTTGCCGTACGCGATCACGGGCGTGCCGCACGCCTGCGCCTCGACCACCGAAATCCCGAAATCCTCCTCGGCCGCGAACACGAACGCCTTCGCGCGGCGCATCCGGTCGTGCAGCACCGCGAACGGCTGGTAGCCCATGATCTCGACGTTCGGGCCGGCCTTCGCGCGGATCTTCTGCATCTCCGGGCCGTCGCCGATCACGACGAGCTTGCGCTCCGGCGTGCGCGAGAAGGCCTCGACGATCAGGTCGATCTTCTTGTACGGCACCATCCGCGACGCGGTCAGGTAGAAATCGTCCTTCACCTCGTTCAGCGAGAAGCCGTCGACGTCGACCGGCGGGAAGATCACCGCCGCGTCGCGGTGATACACCTTGCGGATGCGTCGCGCGATGAACGCGGAGTTCGCGACGAACCCGTCCACCGCGTTCGCGGTGCGCGTGTCCCAGTTGCGGATGTAATGCAGGATCATCCGCGCGAGCAGCGACTTCGGCCCGTGCGTGAGGTTCGACTGTTCCAGATACTGGTGCTGCAGATCCCACGCATAGCGGATCGGCGAATGCACGTAGCTGATGTGCATCTGGTCCGGCCCGGTCAGCACGCCCTTCGCGACCGCATGGCTGCTGGAGATCACGAGGTCGTAGTCCGACACGTCGAGCTGCTCGATCGCGAGCGGCATCAGCGGCAGGTAGCTGCGGTACTTGGTGCGCGCGAACGGCAGTTTCTGGATGAACGAGGTCGTCACCGGCTTGCCGCGCACGAACGCGCGATCGTCGAGAAAATCGACGAGGCTGAACAGGTCCGCGTCGGGAAAGCACGCGACGATCTGTTCGAGCACGCGCTCGGCGCCCGCGTACGTGACGAGCCAGTCGTGGACGATCGCCACGCGCAGCGGACGCGACGCATCGCGTGCGCCCGCCGGCGCGGCCGCTTCGGTCCGGCGCAACGCGGTGGCGCCGGCTTCGGCCACGGCAGCGTCCGCCGCGGCCACGTTCAGGATGGCGTGTTCCGCCAGATCGCGATTCATACGGTTTTCCTCGCATTGAGACGGACGAACAGGTCGCGCACGAGCGCGCGCAGCCCCGGCGTCATCGTGAGCGACCACGCAAGGTTCAGCAGCAGCACGACCGCGCACAGGCCGATCGACTCGCCGAGCCCCGACCACGCTTGCGCGAGAAACAGGCTCGCGAGCAGGAAGGCGAGATGCGCGAGCATGTCGAGCAAGATCGCGCGCATCCGGATTGCGGACAGGTAAAGCAGCACGCCGTAGTCGACCAGCGCGCGGGCGGCGACGACCACCGCCGCGCCGATCAGCCCGAAGTGATGAATGCCGAACCACAGGCCGCCGACGAAGAACGGCATCTCGACGAGCCCGGCGAACGCCGCGCGGGCCGGGTTGACCTGCGACTGGATCAGGATGCGCGTGACGCTCGCCTGGCCGACCAGCCATACGCTGATCACCAGCACGCGGCCGACCGGCGCGGAATGCGCGGCGAGATCGGCGCCGACCCACAGCGTGAGGAATGGCGCGAGCGCGAAGATCGCGACGATGCCGACCGGCGTGAACACGCCGTTCAGGAATTCGAGCGACTGGCGCGCGAGCGTGTCGGCGTGATCGCGGCCGACCGCCGACAGGCGCGGGAACAGCGTGCGCACCAGCGCGTTCGGCAGCATGTTCAGGCGCGTGACGAGGTTCTGCGGCACCGTGTAGTAGGTGACGAACTTCGCGCCCATGCCGGCGCCGAGCATCACGCGATCGAGCGTGTCGGCGATCATGCTCGTCGTGCTCGCGATCAGCATCCAGCCGCCGAAGTTGAACAGCCCTTTCGCGGTGCCCCACTGCGGCGGGTCGATGCGCCGGATCCCGAGCACCTTGATGCTCGCGTGACCGAGCATCACCGCCGCGACGAGCCGCGCGACGACCGCGGCCGCCAGCACCGTCTGCAGGTTCGGCGCGATCCACCACGCGGCGGCGAGCGGCAGCAGCTGGAACAGGAACGTGCCGATCGTCTGGTTCGTGTTGAACACGCCGAACCGTTCGGCGCCGTTGATCGCGCCGGCGAACACCCACGACACGTTCGCGAGCGGAATCGCGAGCGCGAGCCACGGCAGCGCGAGATACACCTCGTGCTGCATCGCGGCCGACACCTTCGTGAAATACGCGGTGTAGACGAACGCGCCGAAATAGATCAGCAGGCCGCCCACGATGCCGGTGCCGAGGTTCAGCCAGAACGCGCTCCAGAAGACCCGCGCGCTTTCGTCCGCGTTGCCGCTCGCGAGCGCCTTCGAGATGTGGTTCTGAGCGGCCATGCTCATCCCGAGATCGAGGATCCCGAAATAGCCGATCAGCGTCCACACGAGGCTGACGACGCCATAGCGTTCGACACCCAGCGCGTGGATATAGGCGGGCACCGTCACCAGCGACACGAAGGTCGGCAGGATCAGCCCGATGAAGTTGATCGAAACGTTCTTGAGTATGCCTTTGTCCATGCTTCTGCCTTGTGTGACGGCGACGACGACGGTGCGTCGCGTCACGGTTTCCAGCGATACATCAGCACCTTGCCGCGCGCGTCTTCCTCGACGAACACCAGGTATTCGCCGTTCTCGCGCCGGAACGCGCTGATGCCGAACGGCACGTCGACCCAGCCCGACGCCTTGCCGACCTCGGCGCCCGGGCTCATCACGCCGACTTCCTTGCCGGTTTCCTTGTCATACACGTGGATCTTGCCGACCGGCTCCACCGTGAAGATGTAGCGGCCCTCGACGGTGATCCCGATCAGGTCGAGGATCGGCTTCGCATCGAGCTGCCACGGCAGCGCGACCGTGTAGCGCACAACCGGCGAGCCGGTCGACCACTTGTCGAAACGCACCAGCACGCGGCCGACTTCCTTGTTGATGCCCGGCTGCGGCGGCGCGTCGGCCGTGTAGCCCGTCACGTACAGCGTGTCCGTCTGCGCGTCGTAGATCGAACGGCGCAGCTGCGTGAACGGCTGCGGCATCGGGTAGGTCGTGACCTTGTCGTACGAGTAGATCGGGTTGCCGGCCTTGTCGACGCCGCCGTAGCCGAAGCGATGGATCCCGCGCACGTCGCTCGTGCGCCAGATGTCGCCCTTCGTGTCGACCCACCAGCCCCAGCCGCCCGCCTTCGCCTTGCCGGTCGTGTTGATCGTGAATTCGTCGGCGTCGAGCCGGCCGTTGCCGTTCGCGTCGCGCCACAGCCAGTCGCCGCCCGGCGGCTTGTTCGGCACCTTGTCCACCGGCCGCGCGCGGCCCGCGATCAGGCCCGACGGAATCGCGACCTCGCCGTCGCGCTTCGCGTCGAAGCGGTAGATCTTCAGGTGGTCGGCGTACATGTCGGTCAGGTACAGGAACGTGCGGCCGTCGACGCGCCGCGCGAACGGCATGCCGGGATACTGGTCCGTGTGGAACACGGGATCGTCCGGATACTTGAAGCGGTTCGACAGGAATCCGGCGTATTTCCAGTCCTGGCCCGGCGGCTTCGACAGGTCGAGCTCGAAGCGCTTGTTGCCCGTATACACGCTGTTCGGCCGGGCGGGATCGATCCACGCGCCGTCGACGAACAGCAGCCCCTGCACCTGCCAGCGCAGCTTGCCGTCCGGCGTGTAGCTCTCGAGCACCGCGCCGAGCCCCGCGCCGATCGTGTCGTGACGCGGCCCGATGCCGTTCATCGACACGTACACGTTGCCCGCGCGATCCACGCCCACGCCCGTCAGCCCGTTGAAGCGCTGCGGCCCCGGGCGTCCCGGCACCGGGCCCGCGAAGATCCCGCCGCGCTCGCCGAGCGTGCCGGACGGCGCATAGCCCTTGCCGCCTTTCGAGAAGATCAGCACTTGCTGGCGCGCACCGTTGTCCGCCACCAGCACGCGTCCTTTCGCATCGACCGCCACGTCCACCGCTTCGGTGCCTTCGGGCAGCGCGGGCGCGTCGTCGAGCTTGCGGCCGTCCGCGCGCACGTGCACGAGATGCGCGGGCCCGCCGATCGTGTCGGTGAGCAGCCACAGCGTGCCGTCGCCGGCCAGCGCGATGCGGCCCGGCTCGTGCGCACTCCACGTGCCCTTCTTCTGCATCGTCTCGGCGTCGTACACGTCGACTTCATCATGCGACGGGTTCGTCGCGAACAGCGTCTTGTCGTCCGCGGCGAGGCCGCCCACTTCGGCCTTCGCCTCGCCCACCTCCGAGCGCGCGGGGGCCGCCACCTCGTTCATCACCATGAAGCTCGCGGCCATCCGCGCGCGGCCGGCATCGGCGCGCCCGCCCGGCGCGACCTGCGGCGCCGCGCGAAACGGCGCCGGCTGCTTCATGTCGCCGATCGTGCGCCGCGAAATGCCGAACCACTGCTTGCCCTTGTCCGGCCAGATGCCGGGCGACTGCAGATGGCCACGCTCGTTGCCGACGCCGATCGCGACATACGCGTACTTGCCGTTCACCGCGACCGCGTTGCCGCCGAGGTTGCCCCAGCCGTGCGTGCCGCCGGCGAAGCCGAGCATCTTGCCGTCCTGGTAGACGCTCGCCTCGGCGCCGCTCTCGTCCCACGGCGCGTTCGTATACACCTTGCCGTCGGGCGTCACCGCGATCGCGCGAATGTCGATCTGCGTCCATGTGCCGTCGCCATAGCCGAACGTGTTGCCGATCCACGACGTGGTCGCGGGCAACACGGTTTCAGCCGGGGCGGCGCTCACGGACAGCGCCGCGCATACCGTCATGCCAACCAGAATCAGACGTCGCAATGCGCTCTCCAGACTCGATGCAAACAGCAACGGGGCACCATGGCGGACTGCGTGCCCGGATGCCCTGTCACTAAATGGGTTTCAAACGTCGCGATGCAGGTTACAAGCAAAAATAATCACAAGAAATTTGGAAATATTTGGGGATGTTTCCGCGTGAAATATCGCGCCGGAACAGCGCGAAATAGCCGCCGCGAAGCGGAAATAACGACCGCCTTTCACGAGCCGATCCGTAGAAAATGCCGCTCCGGCACGCCCGACGGAGCGCCCGCGTGCAAACCTTTCATGTCGCGATTGAAACGACCGGTATTTGAAGGTTTTCGGCCGGATAAATGACATGCGTTTTTTTGCCGATTTCTTTTCCCTAGAATCGATTTCGATTCAATATTTCATTCAAACGCATGGATTACGTTCACGCATCGGATGCACGACGCGCCACGGCACCGGCCGCGCGTCGCGAAGGAGCGGCGCGATGACGGGCATCTCGCGCACCGCCGACCTCGCCCCGCCGCAACACGGCCGCATCGTGCAGCTCGACGGGCTGCGCGCGATCGCCGTCGGCGCCGTGTTCCTGCAGCACGCGCTGAAGGCGCCGCTGTGGATGGGCGTCGATCTGTTCTTCGTGCTGAGCGGCCTGCTGATCACGGGCATCCTGCTCGATCGCAAGGCGCGCGGGCAGTCGTACTTCAGCCATTTCTACGCGCGCCGCGTGCGCCGGATCCTGCCGCCGTACGTGCTGCTGCTCGTCGTGTCGACGCTGCTGTTCGGCGCGAGCTGGCTGCCGCACTGGCCGTGGTTCGCGTTCTTCTCGACCAACATCGGGCTGTCGCTCGGCAGCATCGGGCACGACAGCCTGAACGTGCTGTGGTCGCTCGCCGTCGAGGAGCAGTTCTACATCTTCTGGCCGTTCGTCGTGCTGTGGTGTTCGGAGCGCGCGCTGCTGTGGATCGCCGCCGCGCTGATCGTCGCGGCGCCCGTGCTGCGCGCGATCGCGACGCCGTGGTTCGATTCGTTCTGGCCGATCTACTACCTGACGCCGTTCCGGATGGACCTGCTCGCCGCCGGTGCGCTGCTCGCGATCGTGCTGCGCCGCGACCGGCGCGCGCTGGAACCGTTCTATCCGCTCGCGATCGTCGGCGCGCTCGTGTCGCTCGCGATCCTCGGCTGGCTGCACCTGTCGTTCCCGCGTTTTCGCGCGGCGAACACGCCGATCTCGAACGCCGCGCTCTACAGCATCTCGCTGCTGCTGTGCACGTCGATCGTCGTGATCGCGCTGCGCGGACGCGGCCTCGTGCAGCGCGTGCTGACCAACCCGCTGCTCGTGTACGTCGGCACCGTCAGCTACACCGTCTACCTGATTCACCTGAGCGTGCTGTATGCGCTGTGGCCGCTGCACCTGAACCGCTTCGTCACGGCCGCGCTCGCCCTCGCGATCACGCTCGCCTACGCCACGCTCAGCTGGTACGGCTTCGAGCGACGCCTGACACGCGGCCCGGCGCGCAACGCGCTGCCCGCCGCCGCGCGCACGACCGCCTGACATTCTCAATCCATCGTTTCGACCAGGACATTGCCATGAGCCAAAACCGCAAGAAGGCCATCATCACGGGGATCACGGGGCAGGACGGCGCCTATCTGACCAAGCTGCTGCTCGACAAGGGCTACGAGGTCACGGGCACCTACCGCCGCACCAGCTCGGTGAACTTCTGGCGCATCGCCGAACTCGGCGTCGACACGCACCCGAACCTGTCGCTCGTCGAGCACGACCTGACCGATGCCGGCTCCAGCCTGCGGCTGCTCGAACGCACGCAACCCGACGAGCTGTACAACCTGGCCGCGCAGAGCTTCGTCGGCGTGTCGTTCGACCAGCCGGCGACGACCGCCGAAGTCACGGGCATCGGCCCGCTGAACCTGCTCGAGGCGATTCGCGTGGTGAGCCCCAAGACGCGCTTCTACCAGGCGTCGACGTCCGAGATGTTCGGCAAGGTGCAGGCGATCCCGCAGACGGAAACGACTGCGTTCTACCCGCGCAGCCCGTACGGCGTCGCGAAGCTGTACGCGCACTGGATGACCGTGAACTACCGCGAGTCCTA
>Ga0070663_100001081_pt1 | contig 14917 bp, 10 predicted proteins | sample KBSC63metaG_FD_65646 | JGI IMG/M metagenome (GOLD analysis project Ga0070663, IMG submission 65646) | Corn rhizosphere microbial communities from Kellogg Biological Station, Michigan, USA - KBS C6-3 metaG | ecosystem: Host-associated > Plants > Roots > Rhizosphere > Soil ...
GCTTGAGATCCGCTATGCCATTCGCGTGCTTTCGGCAAGGTCAAGATGTGACAAACGAAACCACTCCTGCAGAGGCGTTCCGCGCGGGGCCGACGCCAATAGACTGCCGCCCGGAGTTCGAGTTTGACAACAATCCAAAGGGAAAATAAGTGATCAAGACCATTCGTGCCGCCCTGTTTGCTCTCGCATGTGGGTTCCTCTCTGTCTCCACTTTTGCTGCGCCGACCAAGGCTGATGCTGAAGGCATCGTCGAGAAAGCCGCTGCCTTCGCAGCCAAGAACGGCAATGACAAACTCATCGCCGAGGTCAACAAGAAGGACGGCCCGTTCAATCAGGGCGACCTTTATGTCTTCGTCTACGACAAGACCGGAACCTTGCTTGCCAACCCAGTCACCCCGGCGCTCATTGGCAAGAACCAAGTCAGCGAGCCTGATGCAGATGGAAAGCTGTTCCGCAAGGAAATCATTGAAGTTGCCAACACGAAGGGAACCGGCTGGGTGAACTACAAGTACAAGAACCCCGCCAGCGGCGCACTCGAGCCGAAGGTTTCGTACGTCAAGAAGCAAGGCGACCTGATCATCATCGCCGGCGTGTACGTCAAGTAAGCAAGCAATAAACCCGGCAGTGCGTCCCCTTTTTTTGGGGTAGTCGCGCCGCCGGCATTCTCCTGCGAAGGAGTAAAGGCGAACGCGGGTAACGGCGTTCGCCTGTCTCGTCATCACTCAGACGGCGCTTTGCGCCTAGATCAGGCGCCTTTTGACGTGCTGCTCGGACACGCTCGAAAAACTCTCAGCCTCTCAGCTTGAGCGGGTGCTGCCGAATCCTTCCGATTCGGTGCGCAGCTTTGGCGCCTTCCATCCCGGCGGCCGCACTGGCTGCCCCATGTCGCCCAGTCCGCATTCCAGCCCGAGCTTGCGCATCAAGGTTGCCGCGTCATAGGGTGCATGCACTTTTACGTCGTTGTCAAAGAAGCAATAGATGTCGCGTCTGGCCCGCTTGGGCGCGGGCTTGTCGGATGCGAGCCTTGCATCGTTCATCTGCCGCCCAGCGCTCCAGGCGCGAATGCGCGCCGCCCAGCGATCCAGGGCCGCATCGCTGTAGCCGCTTGCATACAGCTCCTTATCCCCATGCAGACGCAAGTAGACGAAGTCGGAGGTCAGGTCCTCAATCAAGGGCCATTTGCCTGCCGTGTCGGCCACCACGAGCGCGATTCGATATTTGCGCAGCAGTGCGATAAAGGCTGGATCGATGAAGCTCTCGTGCCTGATTTCGATCGCGTGCCGAATCTTGCGAAAGACATCGGGCGTGAGGCTCGTGCGGTCCTTGACGCGATCGTCATGGCCCTTCGCTATATGCGCAGCCTCTTCGGTATTCCTCGGCAATTGTGCAAAGAAAGCCTCAAAGCGCTCGGGCTTGAAAGGCATCATCGGCGGAAATTGCCAGAGGATCGGGCCCAGCTTGTCCTTCAGTTCGAAAAGGCCGTTTGCAAAGAAGTTCGCAAGGGGGATCTCGATCTCCTTGAGCCTGCGCATGTGAGTGATGTATTTCGGCCCCTTGACTGCGAACATGAAGTCCTCGGGGGTGTCGTCATGCCATTGCGCATAGGAATTCGGGCTTTGCAGGGAGTAAAACGAGCCATTGATTTCGATCGTCGGGAACATGCGCGACGCGTATTCGAGCTCTCGGCGCTGCTGTAGCTTGTCGGGGTAGAACACACCGCGCCACGGCTCGTAGCGCCAGCCGGAGATGCCGATCCGAATATGTCCAGGAATGCCTTCGTGCTGCGCGCTCATGCTTCGGCCATGGCAATCGCGATGCCGGGGGACGTTGTTTTACGACTGATTACCCGGCAGGGGTGGCATGTCTGTAGGCTGGCGCCATGACAGGTATTTCCCCAGATGTCGTGATGTCCCGCCGCTCGGCGCTCGTCGGCGCATTCATTTCCATCCTGGCCTGCGCCGCGCTGACCTCGTGCGGCGGGGGCGGCGATGCGGCTTCCGCGCCACCACCTGCCGCCTTACCTGCCAGCCCCGCACCTCCACCGGCCGCGTCACCTGCCAGCCCGGCACCACCGCAAGCCACGGCAACTTGCGGCCTCCCAGATTTCGCGACCACGGCCCTGGCCCGGGTGAACCAGTGGCGGGCAATCGGTGCCAATTGCGGGACCTCCGGAACCTTTGGTCCGGCCCCCGCGCTGACCTGGAACGACACCCTGACCCTTGCCGCGACCGGACATTCGCAGGACATGGTCACGCACAACTTCTTCTCGCACACCGGATTCAACGGCAGCACGCTCGCCAACCGGGTCGATGCAGTCGGCTACGCGTGGAGTGGCCTCGGCGAGAACATTGCCGCGGGTCAACCGTCGGTCGACAGCGTGGTAGATGGATGGATCGCGAGCCCCGGGCACTGCGCGAACATCATGAATCCAAGCTTTGTACACATGGGACTTGCCTGCGTGCGCGGCGGAGCCGGCAATACATACCCCACCTACTGGACGATGGACCTGGGGCAGCCTCGTTGATTCCCTGTTGCCCAAGACCCCCCTGCCCGGGAGAGGGAGTCGCATGCGCTGGCCTGTATTTGCTCCCTCGCCCCTTTGGGGAGAGGGTTGGGGAGAAGGGCTGGGCCCCCCTCGTTGCGCCCCCAATGCGGCCCTCGTCGAGGTGCTCAACCCAGCATGCCGGTGTCTGCCGCGTGCTTCGCAAGCTCCACCACTGGCTGCGGCTTCCAGCCCTTCTTGCGGTGCTCAGCCACCACATTGGTGTAGATGCCACCCCGCACATACCACTTTGCAGTGATGCGCACGAAGCGCGGGTTGCTCACATTCACGATGTCGTCGAGGATGGTGTTCGTCACCTTCTCGTGGAAGGCGCCCTCGTTGCGGTAGCTCCAGAAGTACATCTTCAGGCTCTTGAGTTCGATGCACAGTTCGTCGGCAATCATGTCGATGGTGAAGTGTGCAAAGTCTGGTTGCCCGGTGAGCGGGCAATGGCATGTGAACTCGGGCACCTGGAACTGGATGACGTAGTCTCTTTTGGGTGCTGGATTCGGGAAGACATGCAACTCCTTGCTCGGAGCGCTGGGCGGATTGACTGGCATTTCGCGCTGCTTGGGCGCGCTCTTGGAGGCGGGTTTGGGGCTGGCAGTCTTGGCCATGGCGGTGACGTTTCGAGAAGGATTCAGGCAGGGGGCGATGGTATCATCCGCGCCTCCAGCGAGCCCGTATCTGAGCGGGTTTTACCAATCAAATCAACGACTTAAGCGCACGAATCTCGCGCCGCTAGCTTCACGCCCATGCGCCTTAATTCGATCAAGCTGTCTGGCTTCAAGTCGTTTGCGGAGCCCACCAATTTCCAGTTGCCGGGCCAACTCGTGGGCGTGGTAGGCCCCAACGGTTGCGGCAAGTCCAACATCATGGACGCCGTGCGTTGGGTGCTCGGCGAAAGCAAGGCGAGCGAGCTTCGCGGCGAGTCGATGCAAGACGTCATCTTCAACGGCTCGGGAAATCGCAAGCCGGCGAGCCGCGCCAGCGTCGAACTTGTCTTCAGCAACGAAGACGCCCGCGCCGGGGGTCAATGGAACCAGTTCACCGAGATCGCCGTCAAGCGTGTGCTGACGCGCGACGGCACGTCGAGCTATTACATCAACAACCAGCCGGTGCGTCGCCGCGACGTGCAGGACGTGTTCCTCGGCACCGGCCTCGGGCCGCGCGCCTACGCGATCATCGGACAGGGCACCATCAGCCGCATCATCGAGAGCAAGCCGGAAGAGCTGCGCTTGTTCCTTGAAGAAGCCGCGGGCGTGTCCAAGTACAAGGAGCGCCGCCGCGAGACGGAGAATCGGCTGAAGGACACGCGAGAGAACCTCACCCGCGTCGAAGACATTCTTCGCGAGCTCAACAACAACCTCGAAAAGCTCGAAAAGCAAGCCGAGGTTGCCACCATGTACCGCGGGCTGCAGGAACAAGGCACGCTCAAGCTGCACCAGCTTTGGTTCTTGAAACACCGCGATGCGTCGAGCGAGCAAGAGCGTGTGAAGAAGGAAGTCTTGGCGGCGACCAATGCGCTGGAAGAGCGCATGGCGGAGTTGCGGCACGGCGAGGCGGAACTGGAGACGATTCGGCAGGCGCACTACGCCGCCAGCGACGAGCTTCACACCGCGCAAGGTTCGCTCGCCGAAGCGGCGCTCGAAGTGTCACGACTGGAAGAGCGCATCCGCTATGTGGTTGAAGGCCGTCAGCGCATCGAGCAGCGTTTGCTCGAACTGAAGACCCAGAGCGAACAGTGGGCCGAGCGGCAAGCGCAGGCGCAAGACGAACTCGAGCACATCGCCGAGCAGATCACCGCCGCCGATGAGCAAAGCGAAGTGCTCGCAGCCCAAGCCGAAGAGCAGGCGGGCAACCTGCCCAACGTCGAAGACGCCGTTCGCACCGCGCAGGCGCGCAGCAACGAGCAGCGCAACGTGGTCGCGAGCGTGCAGCAGCAAATACAGGTGCTGGCGGCGGAGAGCCGCAACATCGACGACCAGCGCCGGCAATTGAATGGACGACGCGATCGGCTTGATGCCGAACGTCGTCAGCTCGCTGCGCCGGACATGGATCGCCTGGAGGAATTGAAGACGCAGTTCGCCGTCGCGGAAGATGCGCACGTCGTCACCGATGCGCGCTTTCACGAGCTGAGTGAGCAGGTGCCCGCGCTCGACGAAGACCGCCGCCTGAAGCAGGAACAGGTGAATGTCGAGGTTGCCAAGCAAGCGGACATCAGTGCGCGGCTCGAAGCGCTGCGTGCCTTGCAAGAGAAGGTGCAGACCGAGGGCAAGCTCAAGCCCTGGCTCGCCAAGCACGGGCTCGACGGCTTGCCGGGTTTGTGGACCAAGATTCACATCGAGCCCGGGTGGGAAACCGCACTCGAATCGGCGCTGCGCGAGCGCATCAACGCATTGGAAGTCGGCCGCATCGAGACCGTGCGCGCTTTTGCCAGCGACGCGCCGCCTGCCAAGCTCTCGTTCTACACACCGCCGCAAGCGTCCATTTCGAACACGCACGAGACGCTGTCGCGGCTGTCAGACCTGCTTCGCCTGGGGGATGCGAGCCTGAAGGCGCTGCTCAACGATTGGCTCGAAGGTGTCTATACCGCTGCCAACATCGACGAAGCGATCGCCGCGCGATCCAAGCTGACGCACGGCGAAGTGATCATGACCCCCGAAGGTCATGCGGTGAGCCAGTTCGCGGTGACCTTCTACGCGCCAGACTCCGAACAGGCCGGCATGCTGGCCCGTGCACAGGAGATCGAGAACCTCGAGCGTCAATCCAAGGCGCAGGCCTTGATTGCCGAGGAAGCCCGCAGCGCCATGGTTCGCGCGGAGGCAGCCTATACCGACGCATCGCAGCGCTTCGTGACGGCTCGTCGCGAAGCAGCTGAAGCGCAGACACGTGCGCATCAACTCCAGGTTGAATTGCTGCGCTTGTCGCAGCAGGCCGAGCAGACCAGCACCCGTCGTGCGCAGCTCGATTCGGAACTCGGCGAAGTTGATGCGCAGCTTGAGGAATTGAATGAGCGCCGCGCTACGGGCGAGGCGAAGTTCGAAGAACTCGACATGCAGTTGGCGACAACGCAGGAGCGTCATGCTGAACTGGATGAGGCGGTGATCAACGCCGAACGCAAGCTTGCCGAAGCACGTGAGCAATTGCGCTCGCTTGAACGGCAAGCGCAAGAGGCGCAGTTCTCGTCGCGCTCGCTCGCGGCGCGTCGGGGCGAGCTGCAACGCAGCATCGAGACTGCCGTGCAGCAGGTGGCGACGAACGAACAGTCGGCAGCGCAATTGCAGGAAGAACTCACGGTTCTGACTGATGCTGCCGCGCAAGCCGGCTTGCAAACCGCGCTCGCGCTGAAGCTCGAACGCGAAGCAGCGCTTGGCGCCAAGCGCAGCGAATACGACGACCTCTCCATGCGCCTGCGTCGTGCCGATGAGCAGCGCCTTGCCCACGAGCAGAGTCTGCAACCGATGCGCGACCGCATCACCAAGCTGCAACTCGAGGAGCAGGCCGCGCAGTTGGGCGGCGCGCAATTCCTCGAACAATTGACGGCGGCCGAGGTCGACATGGAAGCGCTCGCCAAAAACGTCGACGAGAACAACGTCAAGCTCTACGGCCTGCAAAGTGAGATCGACCGCATCAACCGCGATATCAACGCGCTGGGCGCGGTCAACCTCGCAGCACTGGACGAGCTGACCTCATCGCGCGAGCGCAAGACCTTCCTCGACGCGCAGTCGACCGACTTGAACGAAGCCATCGCGACACTCGAAGGCGCCATTCACAAGATTGACCTGGAAACCCGCGATCTGCTGGGCGCCACCTTCAAGCAGGTCAACGAACACTTTGGCCGCATGTTCCCAAGCCTCTTCGGCGGCGGCAACGCGCGGCTCGTAATGACAGGCGATGAAATCCTGGACGCGGGCGTGCAGGTCATGGCGCAGCCGCCGGGCAAGAAGAACAGCACGATTCACCTGCTGTCGGGCGGCGAGAAAGCGCTGACGGCCATCGCGCTCGTGTTCGCGATTTTCCAATTGAACCCTGCGCCGTTTTGTTTGCTGGACGAAGTGGATGCACCGCTGGACGACGCCAACACCGAGCGCTACGCCAAGCTCGTCAAGGAGATGTCCAAGGGCACGCAGTTCCTCTTCATCAGCCACAACAAGATTGCGATGGAAATGGCGGTGCAACTGATTGGCGTCACTATGCAGGAGCAGGGCGTGTCGCGCATCGTGGCGGTGGACATGGAGGCGGCCATCAGCATGGCCGAAGCGGCTTGACGGGGTCACGCGCATGAGCAGTCTCACCATTGCATTGGCGTCGTTGGGCGGTTTGGTCTTGGCCACCATCGTCGGCCATGGCGCATGGCAGGCGCGCAAAGCCGGCCCGAAGCGGGCGAGTATCGAGCCCATGCCTGAGGCGCCGCCGATCGAACCGCGCGAGCCGGTCATGGAGGATGCAGCTATCACACATCCGGCCGAGCTGCCTGAACCTGTGCTGGAAGCGCGCGCACCCAAGCGGTCGACGATCCGGCTCGACGCCTTGATCGATGCCATCGCGCCGTTGACGCTCGAGGCTCCGATCGCCGGCGAGTTGGTGCTGCTGCATCTGCCCACGACCCGCCGTGCCGGCAGCAAGCCGTTTTTGATCGAAGGCTTGGATACCGAGAGCGGCGAGTGGGAGGCGGCAGTGCCTGGCCATCGGTATGGCGAATTCCAGGCGGGTGTGCAGCTTGCCAACCGGACCGGCGCGCTCAACGAAATCGAATACTCGGAGTTCGTGCAGAAAGTGCAGGCCTTTGCCGAAGCCATCGGTGCGATGGCCGACTTTCCCGACATGCTTGACGTGGTGTCGCGGGCACGAGAACTCGACGCCTTTGCTGGTGAGCACGATGCGCAACTGGCTGTGCACCTGCAGGCGCGATCTGCAGCCTGGAGCGTGGGATACATCCAGCAGCACGCAAGCCGTCACGGCTTTGTCGCGGGCGCGGTGCCAGGGCGCCTGGTTCTGCCCGCGGCGGAAGATGGCGCGCCGCCCGTGCTCACGCTGACCTTCGATTCCCAGGCCGCATTTGCCGACGACCCGAACCGTGCAGCGGTTCGCGACGTGACGCTCAGCTTCGATGTGCCGCAGACCGATGCCAAGGCCGGTCCATTTGTGTCGTGGCAGGCCAGCGCCCAGGCGCTGTCGCTGGGCATGGATGCGGCCATCGTCGACGACCATGGACGGCCGTTGAGCCCCGAAGGGTTCGCGTCGATCGGCGGGGAATTGGGGCAGTTGTACGAGAAGCTCGCGGCGAGGGACTTCGCGGCGGGGTCGCCTGCTGCGCGGCGACTATTTTCCTAGTGTCGCTTCACGCATCGAGTGTCGGTTGATCGCGCCGCTGTCGGGGCGCAGTGCAAGGTGCGCCGACGAGTCATAGCCTTGCTATGGCGAGGAGGCGCAACGCCGCGCGCTTCGAGAGCAAGCGAGCAGCCGACACTTGAGGTTTGACGCGACACTGGCTGAAGCAATCGGGGTTTTGCGTCTGCGCAAATCACACCCTGGACTTCATCCGCCTGCGAATGGCGTCACTTCTCGTTGCATCTTCCTACGACCACTGCCCCTAAAGGAGGGGGGCTGGAGAGCCCTTGCCAATCACTTCGCTTCCTATACTGCCCAGGATCCTGAGGCCCATCTCGGGTCTCTAACAACAAGCAGTCACTGGAGGAAAGCCATGAGATCGAAGATCACGCTGGGCGCGGTCGCAGCCCTGTTCGTTCCACTCGCAATCGCACAGACAAGCGATGTTCGTGAGCGCGAAATTAGCGTTCCAAAATGTGCCAAGCCGATCGCCAAGGTGATCGTTAGCGAGATCAAGTGCAAGTCCGCCGATTGCAGTTCCGGTGCGGGCCAGCAAGACCCGAAGCGCTATCGCTGGTGGGAATACATGGGCACTGGCGGCGGCAACGTCCATCAGCCGACCTACACCGGCGTGGGCACGGGCATGACCGAAATGCTTTCGACGGCGCTCTCGCAAACCGGCTGCTTCGACGTCATGGAGCGCGCATCGCTCGATGAGCTGAACAAGGAACTGGCGCTTGTCGGCAAGAAGGTCGAAGCTGAAGCTGCCGACTTCCTGATCACGGGCTCTATCACTTCGCTCGGCTTCGAGCAAAGCTCAACCGGCCTTGGCGGCCTGGGCGGTTTGTTCAAAGGCCCGCTCGCCCTCGTGGCCGGCAGCGTCGACTTCAAGAAGAGCAAGGTCCATATGAACATGGACCTTCGCATCGTCAACGTCAACAAGGCCAAGCTGCTCGCGTCGCGGACCTTCCAGGCGGACAACCAAAAGAGCGGTTTTGGCCTGAGCGCGGCAGGCTTCGGCGGTGGTGTCGGCCTTGGCGGAAGCCACGCCAGCATCAGCGGTTCGCCGCTCGAAGAAGTCGCGCGCGATTTGCTTGTGCGCTCAACCTCTTTTGTCACCGACAGCCTGGCAGGTAACAACATCACGGAACGGGTTTCGCTGAAGGCTGATGAGAAGAAGTAGTTGAAGTTGAGGATTGGGTTCGGGATGGCTTCCCAGAGTCGTTTGCGCTGCACCGGGGCATGAGATGTAGAAGCCTCAAACCGCGGTAAAGGTAGGATCGCAAAGGGGCTGAGAACACATCACTGGATCTACAGTCATGGCATGCTTGCGGCGCGTCATTGCCCCATTTCATTCGATTCAATGAGCGTCCATTCCAAGTCCAGCTCCGCACAGTCTGTTGCCGAACGCGCCGCCGAGTTGCGCGATCAACTTCACTATCACGCTCACCGCTACTACGTTCTTGATGATCCCGAGTTGCCTGACGTTGAGTACGACAAGCTCTTCCAGGAACTGCAGGCGATCGAGGCGGAGCATCCCGATCTGCTGACGCCCGATTCGCCGACTCAGCGCATCATCGGCAAGGTGCTCGACGGATTCACTCCGGTTCGTCACGCCGTGCCGATGCTCTCTATCCGCACCGAGACTGATACCGAAGCGAGTGGTGCGGTGGCATTCGATGCGCGCGTGCGCCGCGAACTTGAACTCGACGAGAGCGATCCGCCGATCGAATATGCGGCAGAGCTCAAGTTCGATGGCCTCGCGATCAACTTGCGTTATGAACATGGCGTTCTCGTGCAGGCGGCGACGCGCGGCAACGGTGAGACCGGTGAAGACGTGACGCAGAACATCCGGACCATCGCGCAGATCCCTCTTCGGTTGCGAGGCGCTGAACGTGCGCCGCCCGTGATTGAAGTGCGCGGCGAGGTATATATCCGCCGTGACGATTTCAATTCGCTGAACGAGCGCCAGCGCGAGTTGATCGCCAAGGGCGCAAAGAACGAAAAGACCTTCGTCAATCCTCGCAATGCCGCGGCCGGTGCCGTGCGACAACTCGACCCGGCCATCGCCGCGAAACGCCCCTTGAGCTTCTTCGCCTACGGGTTGGGCGAGGTGCAGGACTGGACCATCCCCCCCACCCACAGCAGCCTCGTCGACGCGCTGCAGGCCATGGGCATGCCGGTGAGTGCAGAGCGGGCCGTGGTGAATGGCGCTCGCGGCCTTGTCGAATTTCATCGCCGCGTCGGCGCCAAGCGCGATGAGCTGCCATTCGACATTGACGGCGTGGTCTACAAGGTCAATGACCGAGCTTTGCAACAGCGCCTGGGCTTCGTTTCGCGCGAGCCGCGCTGGGCGGTGGCGCACAAGTTCCCGGCGCAGGAGCAGATGACGAGGCTGCTTGGCATCGACATCCAGGTCGGCCGCACCGGCAAGCTCACGCCTGTTGCGAAACTCGAGCCGGTGTTCGTCGGCGGAACGACAGTAAGCAATGCCACGCTGCACAACCAGGACGAAATCGATCGCAAGGACGTTCGAATCGGCGACACGGTGATCGTGCGTCGCGCAGGCGACGTGATTCCGGAGGTGGTGGGCATCGTGGCGGACAAGCGGCCGCCCGACGCGCAGGCTTTCAGCATTGTCGCGAAGCTGAAAAACAAGTGCCCGGTCTGTGGCAGTGAAGTCACGCGCGAAGAAGGCGAAGTGGACTGGCGCTGCAGCGGTGGTCTGTTCTGCGCCGCGCAACGCAAGCAAGCCATGCTGCACTTCGCGTCCCGCCGCGCCATGGATGTCGAGGGGCTCGGTGACAAGCTCGTCGACCAGCTCGTCGACAGCGGTCTGATTCGCACGCTGCCCGAGTTGTACAAGCTCGGCGTAGCCAAGCTGGTCGCGCTCGAACGCATGGCCGAGAAGAGCGCGCAGAACCTCGTCGACGGCTTGGAGAAAAGCAAGAAGACCACGCTCGGGCGTTTCCTCTTCGCACTCGGCATTCGACACGTTGGCGAGACGACGGCGAAAGACCTTGCCAAGCATTTCGGATCGCTTGACCGCATTCTCGATGCTAGCGTGGAGCAGTTGCTCGAAGTCAACGACGTCGGGCCGGTCGTCGCGCATAGCATTCACACTTTTTTTGCCCAGCCGCACAACCGCGAAGTCGTAGAACAACTAAGGTCTTGCGGAATCACATGGGAAGAGCATGACGGCACAGCTGACAATGCGCCCAAGCCATTGGCCGGCAAGACTTTCGTGCTCACAGGCACGCTGCCCACCCTGTCGCGCGACGATGCCAAGGACCTCATCGAAGCCGCGGGCGGCAAGGTATCTGGTTCGGTGTCCAAGAAGACTCACTATCTGGTAGCCGGCGCGGAAGCCGGCAGCAAGCTGGACAAGGCGCAGGAACTTGGTGTGGTGATCCTGGACGAAGAGGGCTTGAAAGCCCTGCTGCCGCCATGATGATTCGATCGCGCGCTGCATTGACACTGCAACGACTATTCAATAGGAAGAAAGCCGTGGGCATCAGAGAAGTCCTCAAGATGGGCGACCCCCGCCTGCTGCGCGTTGCGCAACGTGTGACGAGCTTCGACACTCCTGAATTGCATGCTCTTGTCGCCGACATGTTCGAGACCATGCGGGCCACCAATGGAGTCGGGCTTTCAGCGCCACAGATTGATGTCGATCTGCAGCTCGTGGTCTTTGGGTTCAATAGGAGCGTTCGCTATCCGGATGCGCCACCGGTGCCTGAGACTGTGCTCATCAATCCGGAAATCACGCCACTGACTGACCAGGAAGAATTGGGCTGGGAAGGTTGCCTTTCGGTGCCCGGTTTGCGCGGCAAGGTGCCCAGGGTGACGCGCATTCGATACACCGGGTTCGACATGAAGGGCGTTCGCATCGATCGGGAGGCCGAAGGGTTTCATGCACGTGTCGTGCAGCATGAGTGCGATCACCTGATCGGCAAGCTCTACCCGATGCGCATCCGCGATTTCACGCAGTTCGGGTTCACGAGCGTGTTGTTTCCTGGGCTCGATGCAAACGAGGACGAGTGAGTTTTAGATGGTATAGGCCAGGCCAGCTCTTCAAGGTCTTGTATTGGCTCCTCTGGAGGTTCGGTGAGGGGCTGCGGTGATGGCAACACATGGCTTTATTCACCGCACACGGCCTCACCGCAGCCCTCGGTGCCAGAGGGGAGCGCGCGTGGAAGGGTGGGCATAAAGCCTGCCAAAGCTACAGGTCGCTTCCAAAAACTGGGGCTGTATCGGATGTCCCACGAACATCTGAATACGCTTTGTGGCCACACTGCTGGAACTCGCCCATCGGCCGTGACTCCTTTTGTAAGGCAAGGTTTCTCCAGGGCAGACCCCGTCAGCCCGCCCTTCGCGCGCTGCGTTGTCCCGCTGTGGCACCGACCTCTTTGGATGCCGACCCAATTGATTGAGGCGTGAAGCATGAAAGCGATGGCTCGACCCCCCACCGAATCCCCCTTTGCATTGATTGCGAAGCGCCTGGGCATGGCACTGATGGTGTTCTGGTGCACTGCATTCGCAAGCTTCGCATGGGCCGATCCGCCGGGCCGTGTTGGACGGCTGGGCGAAATGAGCGGGCAGGTCTGGCTCTTCTCTCCCGACAGTGGCGAATGGGTTTCGGCGCCACGCAATCGACCGCTGACGACAGGAGACCGTGTTGCCACAGATGCCGATGCGCGCGCCGAAGTCCACATTGGCTCCTCCACGGTGAGGCTCGATTCGGGTAGCGAACTCGAAGTGCTCCGTATCGACGACGATCATGTTGCGCTGCAACTTCACAATGGCTCGATCATGACCCGTTTGCGCAGTGCCGAGTCCGCGAACGAATTTGAGCTGCGCACGTCTGAGGGCCGCTTCGTGACGCTTCGCCCCGGCCGCTATCGATTCGACCGCGCGGACGAAGCCAGCCAGGTCACGGTTCTGAGCGGCGAAGCCCGTTTCGAAGGGCCGGGCAGTGCGCTCACCGTCAATGCCGGCCAGCGTGCCGAGTTCTGGCTTGATCGCGGCGCAGCGCAATACAGCATCACGGAGCCGGTTCGCGACGCCTTCGCCATCTGGAGTGCGGATCGCGACCGCCGCGACGAGCGCAGTGCCTCCACGCGCTACATCTCGCCCGAAATGACCGGTGCTGAAGACCTCGACCGTTATGGCCGCTGGGAGCAGACGCCCGACTACGGGGCCGTGTGGATTCCTCGCGCCGTGCCGGTGGGATGGGCTCCTTACAGCGTGGGCCATTGGGCCTGGGTGAGTCCCTGGGGCTGGACATGGGTCGACGACCAGCCCTGGGGCTTTGCGCCCTTCCACTATGGGCGTTGGGCCATGCATCGCGAACGCTGGTGCTGGGTGCCAGGCACTTATGTGCGACGCCCGGTGTACGCACCTGCCCTCGTGGCTTGGGTGGGCGGCCCTCGCGTGAACGTTTCTATTTCTGTCGGCAATACTGCGCCCGCCGTGGGCTGGTTCCCGCTGGCTCCGCGCGAGGTCTACGTGCCGACGTATCGGGTGACTCCGCACTACGTGCAGCAGGTGAACGTCACGCATGTCACCAACATCACCAACGTCACGACCATCGTCAACAACCCGCAGCAGGTGGTGTCGAACATCGACTATCGCAACCGCCACTTCCCCCATGCGGTGACGGTGGTGCCGCAAACCGTGATCGTCAATCGCCAGCCGGTGGCGCCGGCTTCCGCGCAATTCCGCAACTCGGCGCCAATACAGCAGGTGCTGGCTCAGGCGTCGCAAAAGATCGTTGTTCCCGCGCCGCCAGTGCCCACGCCTGCGGTGGATCAAGTGCGTCGCCGACATGGCTTCGCGCCTGACGCCGAGCGTGCAACGGGGGCTGGCACACCTGGATCGCCCGCGACGCAAAACCTCACGTCCACGGGCGTGAACATCCCGACTCCGCCGACTCGCTTCGCTTCGCCTGGCGCTCGACCAGGTGACGAGGCTGACGCGCGCAAGCGCGAGGTCATGGAACAGCGTCGTCGCGAGATGAGAGAGAACGCGCGAGCGATGCCCGGCACGGCTGGCACCTTGGCTCCCAACCAGCCGCCACTGCAACAAGCTCAGATGCCGAACGCATTGGGGGCTCGTCCGCAAGCCGGAGTGCAGCAAGCAGCACCGCAAGCAGCTGTTGCACCTGTGGATCGCGGTGCCCCTGTAACGCCGTCAGTACCGCCGAAGCCTCCGATCGTCGCGCCGGTCGCGCCACCCCAGGTCGTCGCGACGCCGCAAGCGCCTGCCCTGTCAGCGCGCACCGTACCTGTCCCGCCTCATTCGCCGCAAGCGATGGAGGGCATGCGTCAAGAGGCGGAAAGGCGCCAGGAAGCGCAACGCCAGGAAGGGGCTCGCCAGCAGCAAGAGGCACAACGTCAGCAAGAGGCACAACGTCAGCAAGAGGCACAACGTCAGCAGGAGGCCAGGCGCCAGCAGGATGTTGAGCGTCAGCAAGAGGCTCAGCGTCAGCAAGAAGCCAGGCGTCAGCACGACGTGCAGCGTCAGCTGGAGTTGCAGCGCCAGCAGGAAGCTCAAGCGGGTCGTCAGCGTTTCAACAACGTTCCCGCGCCGCCCCCGCCTCGCGAGGCCGCAGTGCGTCCGCAGCCTGAGCCAGCCCCAGTCCATGCCGCTCCGCCACCGCGGCCAGTGGCCGTGCCCATGCCTGCGCCGGAAAGGCAGGAGATACAGGAAAGGCAGAGGGATCAGGCGCAACCGCAACCCGGCCGCAGGCCAGATGCCCGTGCACCGGCGCAGCATGACCAGCAAGTGGCGCGTGAGGAGCGCCAGCGCGGCGGTGAAGAGCGCCGCCGTCACGGCGGCGGCGATCCGCGCGACAACTGAAACACAAGATCGCGTTCTTGGTCTCGTGGGGTCATTGCAAACTCACGCGATGCCACTCGGTCGCTTGACGCGACACTAGTGTCGCGTCAAGCCACAAGTGTCGGCTGCTCGCTTGCTCTCGAAGCGCATTGCGGCGTTGCGCCTCCTCGCCATAGCACGGCTATGACTCGTCGGCGCGCC
>Ga0070663_100001082_pt1 | contig 14915 bp, 13 predicted proteins | sample KBSC63metaG_FD_65646 | JGI IMG/M metagenome (GOLD analysis project Ga0070663, IMG submission 65646) | Corn rhizosphere microbial communities from Kellogg Biological Station, Michigan, USA - KBS C6-3 metaG | ecosystem: Host-associated > Plants > Roots > Rhizosphere > Soil ...
GGGACGATGACGACGAGCGGTTCGGTGCCCAGCGACGCACTGGCGAGAGCCGGGTCGGCGGGCGGGTCGCCGAAGGTGAAGCAAACGTCCATTTCGGACCGTTGCACGGCTTGGTAGAGCTCGCCGCGGCTGCCTTCTTCGAGCCGGACCCGTACTCGCGGCCACCGCGTCCGGTATTCGCCGAAGAGGGCCGGTATCCGGTGTGCGCACAGTGTTTCCAGTGCGCCGATGGTCAGGTCGCCTTCGGGTTCGCCGCGTTCCTCGTCGACCGCGGCCCGGGCTTCCTCGACGAGTTCCAGCACCTGGTCCGCGTAGCCGACGAGCCGTTCCCCGGCGCCGGTGAGCCGCAGCCGTCGCCCGCGTTCGAACAGTTTCGCGCCGAGTTCGGCTTCCAGGGCCTGTATTTGCTCGGTGACGCTGGACTGCGCGTAGTGCAGTTCGGCGGCGGTGTGGGTGAAGTTCAACGTCCGCGCGACGACGCGGAAGGTGCGCAAGTGGCGCAGTTCCATGGCATCCCCATCGGCGTCCCCGATACCTGCCATCGTAACCGCCTGCTTCCGCCGGGGTCACCGAGCGTCCAGGCTTTCGGTGTGGCCCCTCGCTGTCGCTGATCGCGGTGACTCACCCGGCGCCCGCCGCGCGCGCGAAGGCCATGGGGGTGTGGGCCGCGGTGAGCGGCACCGGCCTGGTGGCGGGCCCGCTCCTGGGCGGTGTCCTGACGGAGGCGTTCGGCTGGCGGGCGATCGCGGTGTTCGTGCGGTCCCGGCGCCGGCCGGAGGCGATGCTCCCGGCACGCCTGTTCCGCACCCGCGCCTTTCCGCTCGGGCTGATGGCGGGCGCGATCGTGAACTTCGGGTTGGCCGGGATGCTGTTCGTGTTGTCGCTGTACTTCCAGGAAACCCGCGGCTATCCGCCGTCGGCGACGGGACTGGCATTTCTTCCCCTGACGATCCCGACGGCGTTCAACCCGGTTTTCACCGGTCGTGTGGTGGCCCGGATCGGGCCGCGGATTCCGGCGGTTTCGGGCTTCGCGCTGATGTCCGGGGGGTGCGTTGCTCCAGGCGTGCTCGACCTCGGTGGCCCTGTCGGTGGCCGCGCTCGCGCTGCTGGGCTTCGGGGTGTCGCTGGCGATCCCGTCCCTGCTGGCCGCGGTGGTCGGCGCGGCCCCGCCCGAGTTGACCGGCGTCGCCGGCGGGGCGTTGAACGCCTCTCGTCAGACGGGTGCCGCTCTCGGAGTAGCGGTCCTGGGGGCCCTGCTGAACAGCGCGAAGACGTCGATCACGCTCTTGGTGGCGGCAGGCTTGCTGCTGGCCGGGGCCTTGGTCGTCGCCTTGATCCCGGTGGCGAGCACTCGGCGGCCCCTGGTGCGGGACCGCTGAGCCGGAGGCCGCGTTCCCCCCTCGAGAACGCGGCCTCCGGTGTGCCCGCACAGCTTGCGGGCCGCGTGTGGACAAGAAGTGGACAGCGCGTGGATACGCCGCTGGAAACGTTTCCTGTTCGTTTGTGAAACAGGAAACCCCTTGTCGGTGAATCTGCTGGAGCGAATCCTCGGTAGCGGGCTCGGAAATCTCCGAAGCGCTCGGACAATCACCATTCCCGAGGAGGATTCGTCATGTTCAAGAAGCTGGCCAAAATCGGTGGCTCGGTGCTCGCGATCGGCGCGCTCGCGGCGCTGCCGCTGATCGGCTCCACGACGGCGTCCGCGGACGACAACGGCGGGGCGCCGGCCGCCCCCGTCGTCACCCCGACGCCGACGCCCACCACCGACGGCAACCCCTGGCACGGCTGACGGGCCGGCCGTGAGTGGCGGCCTCGCCGCTGCCACTCACGGCTCACCGCGGGCCGCAGGCGCAGCTCAGCGCCGAACGTTCTTCGCGCACCGCGCCGGCCTCCGGCAGGTCGAGCGCGGCGAACTCGTCCTCGGCCGCGGCCCAGTGGGCGACGGCACTTTCATGGTCGCCCATGGCGTGCAGCGTCTCCGCGACGCCGCGGTGGGCTCGGGCGCGGTAGGCGCGGTTCCCGTTGCCGTCGGCCAGGTCCAGGGCCGACTTGCCGGCGGTGAGCGCTTCCTGGCGGGCGCCGCGGGCCAGCGCCGTCGCGCCGCGGTCGAGGTACAGCTGGGTGCGCAGGTCCGCGTCCGGCACGTTCGCCGCCACTTCCCTGGCCTTGTCGTGGTAGCGGACGGCCTCGGCGAACCGGCCGCGCTGCCGGTGCACGTTCCCGATGTTGTTCAGCGCGTAGGCCTCGACGCAGCGGTCGCCGACTTCGGCGGCGTGCCCGTGCGCGTCGGTGTAGCTGGTCAGTGCTTCGGTGAGCAGGCCGAGCCGTTCCTGCACCGACCCGAGGTTGTTGAGCGTGTGCGCCAGGCCTTGGACGTGACCGATTTCCCCCAGCATCCGCGCGGCGGATTCGTGCTGGTGCAGCGCCACTTCGAGGTTCCCGTGGAGTTCGTTGAGGTAGCCGAGCATGCTCAACGCGTGGGCCTCGCCCCGCCGGTCCTCGGTCTCCTCGTACTTCGTCAGCGCGGCCTCGAGGTGAGCCATCGCCTGCCCGTGCCGGCCCAGTTCCATGGTGGGGATGGCGAGCGCGCACAGCGTGGCCGCTTCGCCGCGCGGGTCACCGAGGCGGCGCCACTTGGGCAGCGCCTGGGCGGCGAGTTCCAGCGCTTCGGCGAGCTGCCCGCGCCGGTCGTGCGCGGTGGCCAGCCGCAGCAGGACGTGCGCCTGGCCGTAGTCGTTGCCCGCGTCGGCCGAGACGATCTTCCAGGCGAGCTCGAGCGTGCCGATCCAGTCCTCGAACTGGTTGGTCGTGTTGAAGTAGCGCCACAGCAGCACGGCCAGCCGCCACGTGTGCTCGGGCAGCGCGTGCGCGGCGGCGTAGCGGATGGCGGCGACGAGGTTGTCGCGTTCGGCGACGATCCACCGCAGCCCGGCGTCGGCGTCGGCGAAGACCGGCGTCACCGGGCAGAACCGGTCCGTCGTCGACGGCAGCTGAGCGCGGTCGAAGGGGTAGGCGGCGCGGACCGCCGCCGCGAGCGTGACGAGGTAGTAGTCGAGCAGCCGCACCAGCGCGTGCCCGGGCGCCGGCTCACCGGCGGCGTACTCCTTGAGCGGGTCGAGCATCTGGTACCGCTCGGGCTCGGCCTCCTCCAGCAGGCTGACCTCGTGGAGCTCGTCGAGCAGCGACCGCGCCTCGACGACGTCGCAGCCGGCCAGCGCCGCGCCGCCCGCGACGTCGACGTCCGGCCCGGGGAGGCTGCCCAGCAACCGGAACAGGGCGCGCTGCGGCTCCCCGAGCTGCTGGTAGGACACCCGGACGGCGGCGATCCCGTCGGCCTCGCCCCACGGCCCCTTTTCTTCGAGCAGGCGGAGCAGGTGCTCCAGCGGCCACCGGTCGTGCCGCCGGAACAGCGCGGCCGCGACGCGGATGGGCATGGGCAGGAAGCCGCACCGCCGGACCACGGCGGCGACGTCGGACGCCCGCCCACGCAGCCGTGCCGGGCCGGCCAGCGCGTGGAACAGCTCGGCCGCCTCCCCGGGCGGCAGCGGCGAGAGGCGAATGTTTTCGCCGGTGTCGGCGTCGCCCATCCGCCGGCTGGTGACGATGGCCAGGCAGCCGTCGGCTTCGGGCAGCAGCGGCCGGATCTGCTCGGGTGACGCGGCGTTGTCGAGCACGACGAGCGTGCGCGTGCCCCAGAGCGTTGCCTGGTAGAGCGTGACTTTGCGGCCCACGGTGGCCGGGATCTGCTCGGCGGGCACGCCGAGCTCGACGAGCAGTTCGCTGAGGGCGTCGCCGACGTCCGCCGGGTCGACGCCGGGGGTGAAGCCGTTCAGGCGCGCCAGCAGCTGGCCGTCGGGGAACCGGTCACGCATCCGGTGGGCCGCCTCGACGGCCAGGCCGGACTTGCCGACCCCCGGCGCGCCGCTGACCCAGACCGCGCGCCGCCCGGTCGCGGCGGCCGCCTCGATCGTGGCGATTTCCGCGGCCCGGCCGGTGAACTCGCCCGGTCGCGACGGCAGCGAGCTGGGCGGATCGCCCTGTTCGGCCCGCGCGGCGAGCTTGCGCAGCACCGGCCCGGGTGCCATGCGCAGGGCGGCGAGGGCGTCGTGCGTGCCGTGGTAGACGCGCAGGGCCGCCACCCGGTCGCCGCCGGCGAGCAACGCGCGCATCAGCAGTTCGGCGTGCTTCTGGCTGGCCGGGTCGGCCTGGACGAGCGGCCGCAGCCGGTCGCGCGCCGGGCGGTGCTCGCCGGCCTCGAGCTCGAGTTCGGCCAGGTCACCGACGACGTCGGGGTAGCTCTCGTCGGGCGAGATCACCTCGGGGCCGCCGACGCGGTCGATGTCGATGTCTTCGAGGAACTTCCCGTGCCAGAGCCCGGCGGCCTCCCGCAGCAGCGCGATCGCCCGGCGGGGGTCGTCGGCACGGGCGTCCGCGGCTTCGGCGCGCAGCCGGTTGAAGCGAATGGTGTCGAGCTGGTCCGCGCCGATCCGCAGCAGGTATCCGGTCGGGGTGGTCTCGATGGTCGCGTCCCCGAGGACGTCACGCAGCCGCTTGATGTAGCTGCGCACCAGGGTGGGCTTGGCTTCGCGGTCGGCCCAGACGATCTCGGCGAGGCGCGCGGGAGTCACGGGCTTGTTGGCGTGCAGGAGCAGCACGACGAGGACGAACCGCTGCTGCTGGTCGCCCAGCGGTACCGGCGCGCCGTCGTGCCACGCCTCCAGCGGGCCGAGCATCCGAAACTCCACGCGGCCTCCCCGGCGTCAGCTTGCTGTCCTCTTTTGATGTCGCGCAATCGGCCGTCCGGGTTTCGGAAATCCGCATTTCTTCCACGTTCGGTGCACACGGCGTTGCCACACTCCGCCGGTCTACCAGGGGTGTGAAGGAGAAACCGGTATGGGGTCCGACGTGTTGCCGTGCTACGTGGCCTGCGACGTCTCGCTTTCGATGACCGACCACATCGACGAGCTGAACGCCGGGCTCCGGGAGTTCCGCGGCGCCGTCCACGCGGACGCGTCGGTCGCCGACCGCGTGTTCTGCAGCGTGGTGGGGTTCGGGGAGCGACCGCACGTGGTCCAGTCCCTGCTCCCCATGGACGACCTCGCCGAGCTGCCCGAACCGGGTCCCTGCGCGGGCACGAACTTCGGCCCGCTGTTCACGTTCCTCCGGTCGGTGATCGACCGGGACGTGCTGATCCTGAAGCGCCATCGCCTGCGGGTCCACCGCCCCCTGGTGTTCTTCCTGTCCGACGGCCAGCCGACGGACCCGGTGACCTGGCCTTTCGCGTTCGCCTCGCTGACAGACCCGGCGTGGCCCCGCTGTCCCCGGATGGTGACATTCGGCCTGGGCGACGCGGACGAGGAGGCCCTCGGCCGAATCGGAACCTTCCGCACGTACCTGGGTCGCGACGGAGTCCACATGGGGACGGCGCTGATCGCTTCGGTGATGCACGTTCTGTCCACTTCCCGTCCACCGGCCGTCCGCACCCTGTCCAAAAGGGGGTTGCCATGGAAACCCACTGAAGGAGAAACCGGTGGAGCGCGCTGAGCTGGTGGCGGAGCTGAAGACGTTGCGCAAGGGCCGCGGCCTGCAGGCGAGCAGGCTCTCGGACCGCGTCGGGCCCTCTTTGAGGTCGGCGTGCGGGGTCTCGGAGCCGGACGGAATGGTGGCAATCCGGGCAAAACTGACGGGCAGGCTGTCGGAACTGGCCACCCACCTCCCGGACGATCTGCAGGTGGCGCTCCTGGCGGCCTTCGCGATAACACCGGAGGCCCGCCAGCCCCTGTACCAGGAGAGAGTCCGCTGGGCGGCGTCTCGTGTGGACCGCGACCCGCGAACGGTCCGGCGTCGCGTGGACGAGGCGATAGAGCTGCTGGCCGAGCTGGCGTTGGCATCACCGGCAGGTTCATCGCCGGGCAGCTGGCACACGTCCGCGCTGACGGTGGCCTTGGTGCTCGAGGAATCGTGCGTGTTCGAGCAGCACCGCGTGGTGGCGGACCAGGACGGCCTCCGGTCGTTCGACCTGGCTGTCGGGGCGGGCACGGTGCTGTACGGCGGAACGCTGTCGGAGGGAACGGTGGAGCCGCCGCTGTCCTTGTCCCGCGGCGAATCGTGGGAGTTCGCGGCGGTGTTCCCGGTGGAGCCGGCCACGCACCTGGTGTACGTCCCGCGGCATCGGTGCGAGGTGTTCGACCTGAGGGTGCGGTTCGGGAAGGAGGGCCCTTCGGAGGTGCTCGCGTTGGACGGGGCGTTCGAGAGGGACATCGCGGACTCGGGTTATCGGGGCCGGACGCTGCGCCCGGATGCGGCGGGGGAGGTGCACCTGCAGTTCCGCCACCTCACCCCGGGGCTGGTGTACGGGGCCCGGTGGGCGGATCAGTCGTGACTGCGTCGACGCTGGGAACCGCCGCGTTCCCACCAGTCGACCTTGACATCGTCTTCCGCCATGCGGCGGATCGTGTAAGCGGCCAGTTCCACCCCGGTCCCGGACTGGCCGCAGAACGTCCAGAGCTGCCGCGCCGCTTGTCGGTAACGGTGAATCACCTCGTCCACCTCGAAGGCGTCCAGCTCGCCTGCGCGGTGGCGGTCGACGGCGTCGGCGACATGCGCGACCAGCTCGTTCAGCTGCGCTTCGTGGTAGCCGGAGACCAGCTTGGCAGCGGCACGGCGTTCGGCTTTGGTGCCCACCTCGGCACGGTACCCGACCGGTGGCGTGGATCGCCTTGGCACAATGACCGGTGATGGCCACGATTCAGGTGAGCAAGAGTGCGCTGCGGGAGCTGACCGACCCCGGCTCGTTCGAGCGTGGTGAGCAGTACTTCACGTCCGGCCGGGTGCGGCGGGTGCGGATCGACGGCTCCGCGGTGAGTGCCACAGTGGACGGTACGTACGTCTACCGAGTACGGCTGGAGATCGTCCGGAGTGGTCTGCGTGGCCAATGCTCCTGTCCGTACGGTGCCGAAGGGGCGTTCTGCAAGCACTGCGTGGCAACTGCTCTGGCCTGGCTCGCCGAAGGCGGAAAGCCGGGTGAGCCACGCCGGCAACCGATTTCCGACAAGCGGTTGCGGTCGTTTCTGCTGAAGTGCGACCAGGCATGGCTGGTGGACCAGCTGATGGCGGCGGCACGCTCGGACGCCGTGGTGCGCGCCCGCCTGGACGTTGCGGCCGGTGCCGATCCCTCGGCAGCCTTCGACGATCGTGAACTTCGGGAGCAGCTGGAACGTGCCATCGAGATCGCCGACTACAGCAGTGCCTACGGCTACTTCCAGCAAGTGGAAGCGGCTTTGGAAGCGGTGGCCCGCCTGATCGAGGGCGGCTTCCCCGACGCGGCGATCACATTGAGCGAGTACGCCCTCGAACTGCTGGAGGGCTCGGCCGAGCAAGCCGACGACTCCGACGGCGGGCTCGGCGAGGCGATCGCGCGTGCCGAGGAGATCCACCTGGAAGCCTGCGAAGCCGGGACCCCCGACGTCGTCGCACTGGCCGAACGCCTGGTGGGCCGCGCGCTCGCAAGCGAGTACGAGGTGTTCCTCGAGGCACTCCCCGCCTACGCGGACGTGCTGGGGGAGCGGGGGCTGGCGCGGTACCGGGAGCTGGTGGAGCAGGCGACGCGGAAGCCCGGATCGAACCGATCGTTCACCATCAAGTACCTGGCAGAGCGTCTGGCGCAGTGCTTGGACGGGACCGACGGCCTCGTCGCCGTCCTGGCGAAGAACGTGACCAGCGGCTACGACGTGTTGCGCATCGCCGAACTGTTGTGCACGGACGATCGGGACGCCGAAGCGCTGACCTGGCTGGAGCGAGGCCTGGCCGAGTTCGAACCGGACTCCCGCCTGCGCGATCTGGCCGCCGAGATCCATCTCCGGGCCGGCCGTCGTGACCTGGCGGCGGAGATGCGGTGGGCGAACTTCGCCGAACGCCCCACGCTCGACTCCTACTGCGCGCTCCGAGACACGGTGCCGGACGACTTCCCGGCGTGGCGGGAACGCGCGCTTTCCTTGCTCGCCGAACAACCGGGGGGAAACCCGTGGAGGCCCGGACGGTCCACGCTGGTGGAGATCCTCTTGGTGGAGAAGGAGATCGACACAGCTTGGCAGGCAGCGACCGAAGGCGGCTGCGCGGAAGACCTGTGGTTGCGCCTGGCGCGGGAGCGCGCCAGGAAACACCCGGCCGACGCGATCCCGGTGCTGCTGCGCGCAGCCAACAGGGCCATCGCCGGCGCCAACCGAGACGCTTACCGGACCGGGGCACAGTTGCTGGCCGAGGCCAAGAAGCTGTTCGTCAGATGCGGCCGGGAACCGGAGTTCGCCGAGCACCTTGCGGCCCTGCGTCACCGTCATCGCGCGAAATGGGCCCTGCGTCAGGAACTTGACCACGCCCGCCTGCCTTGAAGCGCCGGCGGTGTCGGCGGCAGTGGTGCGGGTTGTCCTCGCTGGACGTTGTTCAGCAGATCTGGCGGAACGGCGCCTCGATCACAGGCGTCAACCCGAGCGGTAGCTAATGTCAACCCTGGGCGCATGACTCACGGCAACCGAGCGGATACGGTGGCCCGGTGCGGGCGGTGTGGACACGGGTACGGCGGTACCCAGGAGCTCATCCGCTGGTGCTGGACACCCTGGTGCCCTGGCTGGTCGTCGTCGGCGTGGTGCTGGCCGCTCGCTACGACTACGCCTCCGACGGCCGCGGCTTCGATCTCTACGGTGTGCTGCTCACCGCCGCGGCCATCCTGCCGATCACGCTGCGCCGCCGGGCGCCGGTGACGGTGCTGCTGGCCTGCCTGGCCGGATCGCTCGGGTCGGTGGTCGCCGGCTACTGGGACGCGTTGAACAACTTCGGCCCTCTGGTCGCCCTCTACACGGTTGCGGTGCACCGGCCCCGGCGGGTGTCGCTGGCTGCCGCCGCGCTCGCCACCGTGGTGCTCGCCGCCGGGACGATCGCCGCGGCACTCGGGCCGCTGTGGGTGTTGATCGGGCTCGCCGCGTTGTTGTGCGCGACCGCCTGGGCACTGGGCGACAACCGCCGGGTACTCACCGAACGCAACGCCCGCCTGGCCACCTTGACCAGGCTGCTCGAGCGGGACCGGGAGGTGCGGGCCCTGCGCGCCGTCACCGAGGAGCGAATGCGCATCGCCACCGAACTCCACGACGTGCTGGCCCATCACATGTCGGTGATCGCCGTGCAGGCTGGGCTGGCCGGCTATGTGCTCGAGTCCGACCCGCCGACCGCCGCCGGCGCGCTCGGCGCGATCGCCGATACGAGCCGCCAGGTGCTGGACGAACTGCGCCGGCTGTTCGTCCTGCTCCGGATCGGCTCGGATCCGGACGCCCCCGCCGGCGATTCTTCCCCCGCGTTCAGCCTGGACCGGATCGAACTGCTGGCGGACCGCATCCGGGCCCTCGGCGTGCCGGTCGACCTGACGGTCACCGGTGTCGTCCGCACGCTGCCGGACAGCGTCGCCCTGTGCGTGTACCGGATCGTCCAGGAGTCGCTGACCAACGTGCTCAAGCACGCCGGCGGGGCGGGAGCGAGCGTGCTCCTGGACTACGGTGCCGCCGATTCCGAATTGTTCGTCGCACGGATCACCGACGACGGACGGGATCGCGGTGTCCCCACGGAAACCGGTGGGCACGGCCTGATCGGGATGCGTGAGCGCGCAAAGCTCTACGGCGGCACGCTGACCGCTGGGCGTCGCGCAAACGGCGGGTTTGAGGTCGTGCTGACACTGCCGATAAGCTCGGCGGCCGGGACACACGGCAACTGACGCGGACAGCCCGGGGGAGCGATCGCGGATGGTTCGGGTTCTTGTCGTCGACGATCAGGAGTTGATCCGCGCGGGGCTGGCGGCGTTGATCCGCGCCGCACCGGGATTCGACGTCGTGGGTGAGGCGGCCAGCGGGGAGCAGGCCGTCGCCGTCACGGCGGACCAGCACGTCGATGTGGTGCTCATGGACATCCGGCTGCCCGGCATGACCGGAATCGTGGCCACCGGCCTAATCCTGGCCCGGGCATCCGCCGAACGGCCGAAGGTGCTCATCCTCACCACCTTCGACCTGGACGAGTACGTCTACCAGGCCCTGCGAGCGGGCGCCTCGGGCTTCCTGCTCAAGGACGCATCACCCGGCCAGATCCTCGCCGCGATCCAGGCGGTCGCGGCCGGCGACATGCTGTTCGCGCCCACCGTGACCAGGCGGCTGGTCGAGGCGTTCACCCCGCCCGCCGACAACCGCCGGTCGCCGGAACTGAAATCGCTGACCGAGCGGGAAACCCAGGTGGTCCGCCTGGTCGGACACGGCATGTCGAACGCCGAGATCGCCGGCCGGCTCACGGTCAGCGCCGGCACGGTGAAAACACATCTCAGCCGTGCCATGAACAAGCTCGGGGTGTCCAGCCGGGCCCAGGCCGTGGTCGTCGCCTACGAGTCCGGGTTGGTCATCCCCGGAACGGGCAGCCGGTACTCCCCTGGTTGACCCCGGCTGCTCCCCGAGTGCACCCAGGGCGGCTTCGGCTACCGCGTGATTCACGCCGAAAGTAAACCAGCAGAGGATGTTCACTTCCCGCCCCTTGGCTAGATTCCTTCACTGCGTGCACCGAAATTCAAGAAGTCAAGCCGCTCAGTTCGGCACGAGTTCAGTTCAAGGAGGTTGCATGTACGCGAAGTTGGAAGCGTTGGGGAGCAGGATTCTCCAGCGATTTGTCCCGAAGATCGAAGCGTCCGCGGCATCGTGTCGCCCGAGCTACTACCCCAAGGACTACTACTCCTGCTGGCAGTGCGGTGGCGGCGGCTGCCGCGCCTGCTGCAAGACGGGGTCCGGTTGCTACCTGCTCTACTGTTACTGATCGCTGCATGCCGATAGGTCCGTCCTAGGCCGGAACACGATCCCGGCGCCTGTGGAGGCGGTCGTGTGGTTCGTGCACGGAACCTCGCGGGCCACACGACCGGTGTTCGCGGCTTTCCGCGAATCACACAGGGGAGTTGGCGTGGTGCAGTATTTGGTGATCGGCATTCGCTGTCTCATCGGAACGGTTTTCCTGGCTTCTTTCTTCGGAAAGGTAGTCGGTCGCGGAGCTTTTGCCACCTTCGTGACGTCGGTTCGCGAAATGCGGTTGCTGCCGCCGCGGCTGGCGCGACCGGCCGCGCTGGTGGTGGTTGGCGTCGAACCGGCGGTGTGTGTGCTGTTGGCAGTATCGCGCCCGCCTGTGACGGGGATCGCGCTCCTCGCCGCGAGTGGGCTGCTGATGTCTTTCGCTGTGGCGATCGGGGTCGCTGTACACCGGGGCGTTCGGAAGCCGTGCCGATGCTTCGGAACGTCGACGGTCCCACTGGGCTGGCTGCATGTTGTGCGGAATGTCGTCCTTGCGACCTTGGCTGTGTCCGCACTGATGGCCGGCTCCGCGAGCGGACCGGTAACCGTCGGCGGGCTGGCCGTGGCCTCCCTCGCCGGTCTGCTGCTCGGCTCTTTCGTCGTGGTGCTCGACGACGTGGTCGCTCTTTTCAAACCACTCGACAGGCTCGCCGGCGCTTCGGGAGATACCCGCGGCCTTCACTGACTCAGGAGGAAGACATGCCTCTCATTCTGACCGCTGTCGTGATTCTCGTCGGGTTGCTCTGCGTACTCGATCTGCTTCTCACCTTGGGTGTGATCAAGCGTCTGCGGGAACACACCGAACTGCTCTCCGCAGCGGACAACGCGCCGTCGGCGCTTGCGGTGAACTCGGAGGTCGCCGATTTTCATGTGGCCACTGTGGACGGTGAGTTGCTGCGTTCCGAGATGCTCGACGGCGAGACGCTCGTGGCCTTCTTCTCCCCGAGCTGTGGGCCGTGCCAGGAACGACTGCCGGAATTTGTCGAGTATGCGCGGGCCTGGCCGGGCGGGCGGGACCGCACCTTGGTCGTCGTGGTCGGCGAGGAGGCAGAGGCGGTCGCTCCCGTGGCGGCATTGAGTCCCGTAGCCCGTGTAGCGGTCGAGGGTCCGGACGGTGCGCTCGCGAGCGCCTTCGAGGTGAACGCCTACCCCACGGTGCTGATGATCGCGCAGAACGAGACGGGACAGCTCGTGGTCAAAGCCAACCAGGTGCGGTTCGACCAGCCGCTGGCCGCCGCGTGAGCACACCGCCGGCCGGACGTGCAGCCGACGCCGGCGGGACATCCGGCCAGGGAGCGAAGCGGCTGCGGCAGGTGGCCATGGCCTGCGCACTGCCGCTGAAGGCCGCGCCTGGCACGCTCGGCTGCTACCTTCTCCTCACCCTCGCCGAGGGCACGCTCCCGGTGGCGACCGCGTGGCTGACCAAGCTGGTCCTCGACAGCGTGGTCAGCGGTGCCTCCCCGGGCACGCTCGTCCGCCTCGCCACGGCCCTTTCCGTGGCGGGCATGATCGCAGCGGCGGCGCCGCACACCACGTGGTATCTGCGGGCTGAACTGGACCGCTCGGTGGGCTTGCTCGCGCAGGACCGGTTGTTTACCGCGGTGGACGGCTTCATGGGGCTGGAGCGGTTCGAGAACCCGCAGTTCCTGGACCGTCTGCGGCTTGCGCAGCAAGTCGGCGCGGCCACGCCAAACCAGGCGGTGGAGGGAGTGCTCGGCATCAGCCGGGCAGCGATCGGCATTGGCGGCTTCCTCGTTTCGCTCTACGTTCTCAGCCCAGTGATGTCCGGATTGGTGCTGTTGTCGGCAGTGCCGACATTCGTGGCGGAGATCTTGTTGTCACGACGGAGGGCGCGCACGCTCTGGAAGATCGCACCGGCCGAGCGCCGAGAATTCTTCTATGGGCAACTGCTTTCCAGCGTGGCAGCGGCCAAAGAGGTGCGGCTCTATCGTACTGGCGGTTTCCTCCGTCGCCGGATGCTGGCGGAACGGCGGGTGGCCAACACCGCGAAGCGCGCCACGGATCGGCGAGAAGTCGCTCTGCAGGCCGGTCTCGGGTTGCTGGCCGCCATGATGGCAGGCGCCGGTTTGCTCTGGGCAATCGGCGCCGCGCGGACAGGGCGGTTCTCGGTCGGTGACGTTACGGTGTTCGTCGCCGCGTTGGCCGGCGTTCAAACTTCGCTGGCCGCGTTGGCCGGCGAGGTCGCGCGCACTCACCAGGCGTTGCTGTTGTTCGAACACTACATCGCGGTGACCGCGGCCGGGCCGGACATGGCTGTACCGGCGACGCCCCGTGCGCTGCCCGAACTCCGGCACGCGATCGAACTGCAGGATGTGTGGTTTCGCTATTCGCCGGACCATCCATGGGTGTTGCGCGGGGTCTCACTGCGGATCCGGCAGGGAACAGCGGTCGCCTTGGTCGGTCTGAACGGCGCGGGCAAGTCGACACTGGTAAAGCTGCTGGGCCGGTTCTACGACCCCGACAGGGGCAGGATCCTCTGGGACGGTGTGGATATCCGGGAGGTGAACGTGACCGACCTGCGGCGACGCGTTGGCGCGGTGTTCCAGGACTACGTCACCTACGACATGACGGCCGAGGAGAACATCGGTCTCGGTGATCTGGAAGCACTTGGCGACCCCCGCCGTATCGAGACCGCGGCGCGCCGCGCCGGAATTCACGACAAGCTGGCCGAACTGCCACGCGGATACGACACGTTGCTGTCACGGAACTTCGTGACGGCCTCGGAGACGGACGATCCGGAGACCGGCGTGATGCTCTCCGGCGGGCAATGGCAGCGGCTCGCTCTGGCCCGGGCGTTGGTGTGCGATCGGCCCGAACTGATGATTCTCGACGAGCCGTCCGCCGGTCTCGACGCCGAGGCCGAGTACGAGATCCACACCTCGCTCAGGGGGCAGCGCGAGGCCCGGACCAGCCTGTTGATCTCGCACCGGCTCAGCACCGTTCGCGACGCCGATCTCATAGCCGTACTGTCCGAAGGACGTGTCACCGAACAAGGCGATCACACGACGTTGATGGCTTCCGGTGGCGAGTACGCACGGCTGTTCGCGCTGCAGGCAGCCGGGTATCAAGCCGTCGCCGGCTACGGATCAACACCTCTGGGCGGCGAATCATGACCGCGGCGCCCGTTCCACCGGACGACATCTCGCGTGTCGGTCGTCCCGGCGTCACAGCCTCGTGGGGCCGGCTGATCTCCGCGTTGCTTGGCCGCATAGTGATCGTGACGGTCCGCGGAATCAGCATGGAGCCAACTTTCTGCGACGGCGACCGGATACTGGTGCACCGTGGGCGGAAGCTCGCGGTCGGGACAGTGGTCGTGGTGGAGTGCCCGAAGCGCCGTTCCGGATCGTCCGGACTGTGGAAGTACATCCCATCCGGTGCCACTACCCTCCGCGGCCGTGAATGGATGATCAAGCGGGTCGTTGCGACACCGGGTGATCCGGTGCCCCACGAGCAAGTCCCGGCGCTGGCCGAGGTTGCGGACCGGTGCGTACCCCCAGGCAAGCTCGTGCTGCTCGGCGATAACCGGAAAGCCAGTTTCGACTCCCGCCAACTGGGCTACATACCGATCGAGAGGGTGTTGGGGGTGGTTCTGTCCGCCGACGCCGGTCCACCTCAGGTCACCACGTCGGCATCGCAGCGCAGGGATGCTCGACGGGCCCGAAGAAATCGCGGTTGTGCACGACCGCTACGGGGACGGCCACGGCGTCAAGGCGCGGGGCTGCGGGAAGTGTTGTGAACCGGCTGTCGCGTCGGCGGGCGGGTTCCGAGGTCCTTGGTCGCAGGGGCAGGGGGTTCGTGTTAGCCGGGCCAGGGTGCGGTGCTGGGCCCAGGGCCAGTCCTGATCCAGGTGCAGGGTCGGGATGCGGGCGGTGCGGGTGAGTTCGGCGGCGACGGCGCAGATGCAGTAGCGGAACGTCGCGGGTTCGCGGCGGGCCGGTTCGCCGGTGAAACACAAGGCTTGAGTCCAGGTGAGCTGCGGTCAACGCCGGCTCCAGCCAGACCTTGTTCTCGGCGTAGCCGCGGCAGGGAAGGTTG
>Ga0070663_100001093_pt1 | contig 14878 bp, 10 predicted proteins | sample KBSC63metaG_FD_65646 | JGI IMG/M metagenome (GOLD analysis project Ga0070663, IMG submission 65646) | Corn rhizosphere microbial communities from Kellogg Biological Station, Michigan, USA - KBS C6-3 metaG | ecosystem: Host-associated > Plants > Roots > Rhizosphere > Soil ...
GTGTGCCTGATCTTCCGCGGCGTGTCGTTCGAGATCCGCGCGAAGGCGCGGCGCACGAAGCAGCTGTGGGATCTCGCGTTCATCGGCGGCTCGGCCGGCGCGACGCTGTTCCAGGGGATCGCGCTCGGCGCGTTCCTGCAGGGCATCACCGTGAAGGACGGCGTGTTCGCGGGCGACGCGTTCGACTGGCTCACCCCGTTCAGCCTGCTGACGGGCCTCGGCCTGATCGTGACCTATGCGCTGCTCGGCTGCTGCTGGCTCGTCGCGAAGACCGAAGGCGACCTGCAGCGCCGGCTGCATCGCGTCGTGTGGCCGCTGACCGTCGTGCTGCTCGGCTTCATCGCCGTCGTCAGCCTGTGGACGCCGCTGCAGGATCCGGCCATCGCGCAGCGCTGGTTCGATTCGGGGCTGTTCTGGCGCCTGCTGCCGGTGCCGTTCCTGGTCACCGGGTGCGCGGTGTGGATGCGGCGCGCGGTGCGCGACCGGCACGACATGACGCCGTTCGTGCTCGCGCTGGCGCTCGTGCTGCTCGGCTACGTCGGCCTGCTCGTCACGATGTTCCCGTATGCGATTCCGCAGACGATGACGATCTGGGAAGCGGCCGCGCCGCGTTCCAGCCAGACCTTCACGCTGGTCGGCGCAGCGGTTATCCTCCCGATCATCATCGCCTACACGACGATGGGTTACTGGGTATTCCGAGGCAAGGTGCGCCATGAAGACCAGCATTACTACCACCACTGATTCCGCCGCTCGCCAGCCCGATGCGCCGCGTCCGCGGATGCGCGGCTGGATGTGGTTCGTCGTTCTGTGGGCGGGCGGCGTGATCGGCGCCGTCACGCTCGGCTATGCATTCAAGATCTTCATGAACCTGACGCTGTTTGCGGTGAAGTAGGCGGGCGGCCGCTTCGATCGAACGATGATCGAGGCGGCCGTTTTCATTTTGTCGGCCGATTTGCCGACCCGTCCGATTTCGCAGCGTCCGCCCGGCATGCGGCGCCGCGGCCCTCCCCCGGCCTACCGCCGCCCGCCCAACGCCGCCTCAATCTTGCGGTCGGTCTTGTACTGGCTCAACGCATACACCGACCAGATCGCGGCGGGCAGCCAGCCGATGATCGTGATCTGCAGCAGCAGACAGATGATCCCGGCGATCGGGCGGCCGATCGTGAAGAACTGGAACCACGGCAACAGCAGGGCAAGCAAAGGCGCATCGGGAATCTCCGGGGGACGTCGTTGAAAGTTCAGGCGCAGACAATATGACGGGCCGCGCGCCCCATTTCAAGTCCGAACCGGCACATGCCTGCCGACGCAGCGGGCGATCGGTGTAGCGCCGGACGCCGCCCCCCGGCGGCATCCGGCATCCAGCATCAACGCCCGATACCCAACCCCGGCAACACGTGCGTGTTCTCCGCCACGACCGCGTTCAGCAAACGCGGCTCAGCGCCGAGCAGCCCGAGGATCGTCGGCGCGACCTGCTTCGTGCCGACCAGGTCGCTCACCGTGCGCGCGCGATGGAGGCCCGGATACGACACGAGCAGGCCGAGGTGGCTGTCGTCCGGCGCGTTGCCGCCATGCTCCTCGTCCTTCTTCGTGCTCGACGTGTAGATCACGCCCGGATTCGGCTGGACGATGATGTCCGGCGTGCGGCCGTTGGCCGGATCGCCGAACCGGTCGGCCAGCGCCGCGCCGTACAGGATGGTCGCCTGGGCGCCGTCGGCACAGATCCCCGGCGCATTGCAGCCGAGGTTCGCCTTCAGCGTCTGCACCACGGCCGTGCGCTGGCCGCGGTCGCGCAGCCAGATCAGGCCGACGTCGTCGGTCTGCACCAGCCCCGTGCCGACCAGCCCCGAACCGTCGTTCGGGTTGCCCGTCGTCGTGTTGTTCTGGCCGAAGTTGCCGTTCGGGTCGATGTAGTTGTTCGCTTCGAGCAGCTTCGTCAGCGTGTCGCCGTTCTTCACGAGCTTCGTGTGATCGGTCGGCGACTGGCCGTGCTTCGCCGTGACGATCACCGCCGTCGACGAATACAGGTTCGCCTGCTTCAGCGCCGCGACGACATGGCCGATCGAGTTGTCGACGTACGTGATCGCGTTCGCGACCTGGCCGTTCGGCGTGAAGTTCGCATCGAGGTAGCCGCCGCCCTTCGTCACCGGCGCCTTCTGCGCGACGCTCAGCGTCTGGAAGTCGGCGCCGAACAGCGTCGGCACCGGCGCGCTTTTCGTGCCCGTCGAGTCACGGCCGTTGATCTGGTTGATGAGCGCCTGCACGTGCAGGTTGTCGAATTGCGCGGTATGCGAATAGACGTCCGTATAAGCCGTTTGCGTCGCCGGATCGATCGAGTTGATCTCGGTGCGCATCAGATCGTCGACGCCCTTGCCCGACGGCCCGTTCACCCAGTCGTAGCCCCACGCATGCTTGTCGGCCCACGCGGTGTACGCGTTCGGCACGCCGGCCTTCACGGCTTCGAACACCGTGTTGGTCTTCACGTAGTTGTGCGGGTACACCGGCACGCACTTGCCGTCGACCTTCGCATTCGGGATCGCCTGCGGGTTGAACGCGCCGCCACCGTCGAGGTGCACGAGCGCGCCGCCGTTGAATGCATCGATGCCGGTCGTCTCGTCGAACACGACGTTCCAGCCCTGCTTGCCCGAGCAGGTCGTGTCGCCCGGCGCATACAGGTTCCGGTCGTACGACACGTCGTAGAACAGGCCGGCCGTCTTCGGCGAGCCGCCCGTCACGAGCGCCGCGAGGCCCGGGAACGAGTCCGACAGGCCCGGCGTATACGCGTTCGTGTACGTGACGCCGCTTTGCGCGAGCACCGCGATGTTCGGACACGTATTCGCGCCGACGCAGCGCGCGAGATCCTGCTCGTGCAGGCCGTCGACGCTGATCAGCAGCACGTGCTTCACGACCCGGCGCGCGTGGCCGCCGTTCTCGCGCTGGCTGTTGCCGTCCTGCTGCGCCGCGTAGGCGCCCGCGCTTGCGAGCGCCAGCGCGCCCGCCACCATCAGCGCCATGTTTCGTTGTTTAGCGAATCTGGAAATCATCACCCCACCTCATCGATTGACGTTGAACCGCATGACTTGCCAACAAGCGCGCCAAATATCGGCGCGTCGTGCGGCGGTCGCATGAAGCGGGGCTTTCTGTTTTCTATCAAACGTAACCAATCGCAATTGACATCGCGCAGTCGCAATGCGGTGCGTGCCCGGCCGCGGCCGGTTGGGGCCGGTTGCGACCGTATTTTTTTCCCGGTTGGCGCACGACTATTGGCGTGCGATAAAGGGTTTTCCCCTAGCCCGGAGCACGCGTATGTCGACCCTGGAAGCTCTCCGGTTCGTGCTGGACGATGCACGTACCCCCGAAATCATTCGCCACCACGTCGTTGACGCGCTGCAGTACGCGTTGCGCAACTACGGACAGGTGTTCACCGCGAAGGAAATCGAATGGCTCGCGCAATGGGACGATGCCCGCCTGCCGCTGGCCGCGAAGAAGGAACTGGACAAGCGCGAACCGGCGATCGCCGCGCGCTGACGGGAAGCGCGCCGCCGCGCCCGATTACAGGTCGGACGCGGCGGCGGATGAGGGAATGACGCGCGTTACTGCAGGCCGAAGTCGACGCGCGTCGTCGCGCCCTTGTCCTCGATGCCCTTCGCATCGAGCTTCGACGCCACGACGAACATCCGGCTCGAATCGATCTTGCCGTCGAGATACTGGCGCACGGCCTGCGCGCGCTGCTGCGCGAGCGCACGCAGCGCGTTGTCGTCCGCCGGCGCATGATCGGCCAGCGCCTGCTTCATGTCCGCCTCGGGCAGCGTCTTCTGCAGGCCGACCAGGTTGCGCGGCTTCTTGAAGTCGGCGGCCTTGTACGCACGCGTCAGGTACTTCTCGTACTCGGCCTGGTCGACCTTCACCGACATCGGATCGACGCTCTCGCCCTGGCCGATCACATCCTTCAGCTTCTGCTGGCGCACCAGCCGGTCGACGTACGCATCGCGCAATCCAGGCGTGTCCTTCGCCGGATCGACACGGCCGATCAGGTCGAGGCGGATCGACGGCTTCTCGGTCAGCATCTTCACGACAGTGTCGAGCTTCTTCTGCTGCGCATCGGTCAGCTGGTACGAGCCCGGCGCGAACTCGACGTAGCCGAGATCCTCGCCGCCGCTGCCGCCGAATGCATTCGCGAGCAGCGAGAACGGCGACGTGACGGCCTTCGCGATCAGGTTCAGCACCGCGCGCCAGATCAGCCCGCCGACGCTGAATTCCGGATTCGACAGCGAACCCGACACCGGCAGGTTCACGTCGATCTGGCCGCGCGTGTTCTTCAGGAGCGAAATCGCGAGCTTCACCGGCAGCTTCGTCGCCGTGTCGTTGTCGACGTGGTCGCCGAACGTGAGCTGGTCGATGAAGATGTGGTTGTTCGCCTGCAGTTGATCGTTCGCGAGCTGGTAGTGCAGATCGACGTTGAGCTTGCCCTTCGTGATCGGATAACCCGCGTACTTCGCGGAATACGGCGTCAGGTTGGTCAGCTCGATGTCGTGCGCGGTCGCCGTCAGGTCCAGCGCCGGCTTCTCGATCAGCGGATTCACCGAACCCTTGATCGAGATCGGCCCGTTGCCCTCGAGGTTCGCGGCGACGTCGACCGGGGCGGACGTCGTCGAATCCGTGCCGAACGCGCCGACCGTGCCCTTGATCGCGACGAGGTGCGCCGTGTAGTTCGGCTTGATGAAGTTGTCCGTGTACGTGACGCGGCCGTTCTGCAGCAGCAGCTCGCCGAAATGCATTCGCACCGGGTTCTGCGGCGGCGGCGCGGCCTTCACGACGACCGTCGCCGATGCGGCGGCCGGCGCGGACGCCTGCTGCGCGACCGCGGCCGATGCGGCAGATGCGGCGCCCGGCGACAGCGGCACGGGCTCGCCCTTGCTCGCATCGCGCGTGAGCGACTGCGCGGGGCCCGTCTCCTTCGCGACGACGTCCTTCAAATTCAGCCGCCCCTGCGCATCGAGCAGCACGCGACCGTAGAAGTTCGTGAACGTCACGCGCGCGGCGTCGACGTCGGTGCCCTTCTCGTCGTGGTTCACCTTCAGGTTCGACAGCGCGAGCGAGCGCCAGCCCGCGAACGGATCGGACGTCGCCTTGTCGAGCATCCGCACGTCGACCAGCGCGGCATCCCCTCGATAAGTCGCGCGCGGCGCGTCCTTCACCTGCGCGAACGTCAGGTTGCCTTGCGCGTTGAGCAGCGCGCTCGCGATGGTCGCGTTCAGCGCGCTGCCGAAGTACGGCTCGAACGCGGCCGCGTCGAGGCGGTTGCCGTTGATCTTCAGGCCGAGCTTCAGCGGCTGCGCGGTCACGTCGCCCGACACGCTCAGCGCGCCCTTGCGGTTCAGCGTCGCCTTCAGCTGCACCGGGAGCGGCTTCGTCATGTCGTCGCTGATCTTCTGCACCGACAGGTCGAGCGGCTTGATCGCGAGCTTCACCGGGCGCGGCGTCGACAGGTCCGTGAAGTTGGCGGCAGAGTCCTTCACGTTCAGCGCGTCGATCCGGTAATGCCACGACGGCGCGGCCGCCTCGGCCTTGCGCGCGACCGTGCGCTTGGGCACCGCCGCCTGAGCGGGTTCGGCCAGCGCCGCGAGGTCGATCTTGCCGTCCTTCAGGCGTTTCACGTCGAGCGCGAGCCCGGTCGCGTCGACGCTCGCGATTTCCGCGGTGCGCGCGGCGACATCGACCTTCGCGATCTTCGCGCTCGCGTCAGGCAGCACGATCGCGGGCGCCTTCGCGTCCGGCGTCGCGAGCTTCAGCGACTTCAGGCTCACGGTGCTGTCGGCGATCTGCGCGTCGAGCGGCGTCTTGCCCCAGTCGGCCTTTGCGTTGACGGTCGCGCCGAGCGTGCCGTCGAGCACGCGCGCACGGGTCGCCTCGCCGAGATACGGCTGCAGCGCGGGCAGCGCGAGCGTGTCGACCGTCAGCTTCGTGTCGGCCTGCTTCGCCGCGACGCTGAACGCGCCCTCGGCCTTCACGTCGCCGCCGCGCGACAACGACGTCGACAGCGTGTACTTCGCCGGCGACTTGCCCTGCAGCGTGAAACCGTCGAGCGTCGCGGCGAGCTTGGTCAGCGACATCGCGGTCGGCGTCGCGGGCACGCGGTCGTCGACGTTGATCGTGCCGCCGTCGATCGCGAAATGACGGATCGTCAGGTCGAGCGGCGGTGCTGCCTTCGCGGCGGTTTCGGCCTTCGCACCGCTCGCGCCGTTCGCAGCGGCGGTGGCGGTGGCGGCGGCCGTCGATGCGGCGGCGCCCGACGCGGCCGGCTGGCCCGCGGCAGCCTTCGGCGCGGCGGCCGGCTGGCCGGCGAGCTTCTCGACGTTCAGCACGCCCTGCTTGTCGCGCGCCAGGTCGACGACCGGCTGGTCGAACCGGATCTCGTCGAAATGCAGCACGTTGCGCAGCGGCTCGAGGCGGGCGGCCGCCACGTGCACGGCGCGCGCGGCGAACAGCGGCTCGGACGCGCGGCCGGTGACCTTCGCGTCGTTCAGGTCGATGGTGCCCGCCACGCGCAGCGTGGGCGTGTCGCCGCTCATCACGAAGTTCAGCGTGAGGTCGCTGCTCAACAGGCCGCTCGTGACGATCACCGGAAGCTTCGCCGGCGCGTACGAAATCAGTTTCGGCACGTCGAGCCGGTCGAACTTCAGCGCGACTTCCGACTCGCGCGACTGCGCGAACGGCTTCGTCTTGCCGTCGATCGCGATCGGGCTGCCGTCGAACCGCGCGCGCAGCTTCGGCTGCACGAAGATGTCCGTCTTCGATGCCAGCGTCGCGATAAACGGAATGCCGAGCGTCCAGTTGTCGACCACGTGCTTTTCGTTCAGCAGGCGGTCGTCGAAGTCGATCCGGCCGTCGTTGACCTGGATGTTCGACACCGAGAACTGCGTCGGCTTGCTTTCGGGCTTGGGGGACGGCTTCGAGAACTTCTCGATCAGGTCGGTGAAGTTGAAGCGCTGCGCGTCGTAGCGGACGATATGGAAGCGCGGCGAGTCGACGCGCACTTCGTTGACGATCGGCGCGCCGCGAAACAGCGACGACCACGACGGCCGCACGACGAGCTTGTCGATGTCGATGAAGCCGCCCTGGCCGCCGCGCTCGCCGACGTGCACGCCGTCGGCTTCGAGATTCAGCGTGTACGGGTTCAGCGCGATGCGCTGGATCGTGGACGGCCGGTCGAGTTGCTGGCTCAGTTGCTGTTCGGCGATGTGGCGGATCAGCGGCGGCGCCGCGAAGAATCCGAGCAATCCGAACAAAACGATGAAGATCAGCACGCCAAGGCCGATACGCCGGGCCCGGCGCGAGCGTGCAACGCCGCCGAGGGTTTGAAGGGTCGAGGGTACGGTTTCTTTCTCTGCGCTTGCCATGCTTAATATCTCGGAAATGGATGCCGGCCGCACCGGAAAACCGGCACGGCCGTACACGCAATCCCGAAAGTATAGGCTCAGGAGGCGACGGAACGGCGTTCGGGCGCGAGCGCCGCGCCCGCGCATCGGACAGCGGCGGCGCCTATCCGTTCATTTCCGGACCACGGCGGGCGGCATCCACGAGCCATCGGTCGCTTGCGGCTTCGGTGCGTAGAGGCGCAACGCGAGCGCGAAATCGGTGCGCGGCGCCGGCAGCCAGTTCGCCGCATGCGCGCCGCCCGACGACGCCGACACGACCACGTCGATCGAGCCGTCGTGATTGCGGCGCAGCCGGTCGCGGTCGCCGAGCGAGCGGCGCGCCGAGCCGACGTCGGGCAGCGCGCCGTTGGTGGAGTACGGTGTCAGCGTCCAGAATCCGCGCACCGGCGGCAGCGCGCCCGGCGCGAAGTGCAGCACGTAGCGGTTCGCGCCGTTCAGCGGATGGCCGTCGCTGTCGACGCGCACGAGCGCGAGCGTCTCGTCGTCGCGCGTCGCGGTGCCGAACTGCGTGTAGGCCGCGTATGCGCGCAGCGCGTAGTCCTGGCCGTACTTGCCGGCCGCGTCGCCGATCCAGCTCCAGCCGTTCGCGTTCAGCAGGTTCGGCGGCGGCGCCGCGAGCCGCGCGCGCGCTTCGGCGACGCCGGCCGTCGCGGCGCTCAGGCGATCGCCCGTCCACAGCACCGGGTAGCCGGCCGACACGCCGATGTCGTTCAGGAGTTCCTGCGCGTGCGCGTCGTCGGCGGGTGCCGGGTTGTCCTGCAGCACCTGCGCGAAACGCGTGAAGAACGCCTTCGGGTCGAGCGCGGCGACCTGCTCGGCCGGCGTGCCGCCGCTCGCCGCTTCCGACGGCGCGCTGCCCGCATGGACCGCGACCGACGCGCCGCGCGCGCTGCCCGTATAGACGGACAGCGGCACCACGCGGATCGCCCGCTGCAGTTTCTTCACGTTCGTGAGATCGCGCCCGCCGCTCGTCTGCAGCCGCACTTCGAGCCATGCGTTGGCCGACGGCACGTCGACACGCAATGCGCCCTTCGGCAGCGTGCCCTGCCACTCCTTCGCGGCAAAGGCAATCGTTTGCGATCGCGCGGCGCCGCGCGCGCCCCGCGCCGCGACACTCGACGACGACCACAGCACGTTCGTCCACATGTCGAGGGCGCGGGCATCCCAGTAGCGGCCGCCGGTATCGGGCAGCGTGACGATCACCGGCTCGGCGCCGACGTCGAGCCAGCCGGTCGAGTCGAGCGTGTCGACGCCCGGCAGCGGCGGGTTGAGCGCGCCGACGGGCGGCAGCGCCTGCGCGTGACGCAGCGTGTTGAGCGGCGCCTGGCCCGGCTGCGCGCCGTCGCCGCCTGTCGCGGCTTCCTTCGCGACGTCCATCAGCACGAGCGGATACGCATATATATAGGAATCGGCTACTTCGGCGCGCATCCAGCCGGTTTTCCGCTGGATCGCATCCGGTTGCGACGCGCAGCCCGCCAGCAGCGCCGCCAGGACCAGCGACGCGCCTGCCGCGCGCCGCAGCGAAATTGATTCTCGTAGGTTTTCAATCATTGTGTACTGGCCGAATATCGTTCTTGTCAGTCAACGCCTTGTTCGACCCACGATCGGCGAAAGCAAGGCACCCCAGCCTGCCCGGTCGCCGCTTCGCTAGGCGGGCGCTGATGTCAGGCCGGTATCATAGCGCCTAAGGGCATCCCCCAATATGCCGAATAACGGGCGGAGCGGTAGTTGCCGCGTCGACAGTCCCCAGGCGGCGGAAGGCAAGGCCGTCCGGACGCAATGCATTGGCCGCCCGGGCTCCGGCATATAAGGGTGACGGATCGGCTGCCCCGGGCCGGTACACATGTCCGTGCGTTGCATCGTCGCCCCCTTGACCTTCCCATCATGGGAATGTTGATACTGGGGTCATTCGCGGCACGAACCGCGCTTTTGGGGAATCCGACATGACTGAATCACTCGCGTCCGCGGGCTTGCAAACGATCGAACTGACTATCGACGGCATGCATTGCGGCGGCTGCACGGGCCGCGTGGAGCGGGCACTCGCCGCCGTGCCGGGTGTCGTCGAGGCCGCGGTCGATCTCGACGCGCAGGCGGCGACGGTCACCGCGCAGGATACGGTCGAGCCCGCGCAGCTCGTCGATGCGGTCGGCGCGGCGGGCTATCGCGCGACCGTGCGCGAAGCGGCGTTCGAAGCCGTCGCTGCCGCGCAGGCGGAGCCCGCGCCCCGTGTCGAAGCGCTGCATGCCGCGCCGGCGGCACCGCCCGCGCCCGCGGCCACGATCGAACTCGAGATCGACGGCATGACCTGCGCGTCGTGCGTGTCGCGCGTCGAAAAGGCGCTGGCGAAGGTGCCGGGCGTCACGCGTGCGTCGGTCAACCTCGCGACCGAACGCGCGACCATCGACGCGGCCCCGGACGTTTCCGCGTCGCGACTGGCCGAAGCCGTGCAGCAAGCCGGCTACGGCGCGACAGCGGTCGCAGCGACGCCGCCGCCGGCCGCTTCCCGCGATCTCGAATTCGACATCGGCGGCATGACGTGCGCATCCTGCGCCGGCCGCGTCGAAAAAGCACTGGCCGCGGTGCCGGGCGTCGCGCGCGCATCGGTCAATCTCGCGACCGAACGCGCATCGGTGCATGGCGCCGGCGCGCTCGACGCCGCCGCGCTGATTGCGGCGGTCACGACGGCCGGCTACCGCGCATCGCTCGCCGCCGCGCCGGACGCCGGCACCGGCGCCGCAGCTGAAGTTCCCGCCGGCGACGCGGCGCAAGCCCCCGAGGCCCGCAAGCGCCGCGAAGCGATCCGCGAACGCAATCTGGTGATCGGCTCGGCCGTGCTGAGCGCACCGCTCATCGTGCCGATGCTCGTCGCGCCGTTCGGCATCGACGCGATGCTGCCCGGCTGGCTGCAACTCGTGCTCGCGTCGATCGTCCAGTTCGGCTTCGGCGCGCGCTTCTACCGCGCCGCCTGGCACGCGGTGAAGGCGCGCACCGGCAACATGGACCTGCTCGTCGCGCTCGGCACATCGGCCGCGTTCGGCCTGAGCCTGTGGATGCTGGTGCGCGACCCCGTCGACCCGGGCCACCTGTATTTCGAGGCATCGGCCGTCATTGTCACGCTGGTGCGCTTCGGCAAATGGCTCGAAGCCCGCGCGAAACGCCAGACGACCGAGGCGATCCGCGCGCTGAACGCGCTGCGTCCCGACCGCGCGCGCGTCGTCGAGCACGGCGTCGAACGCGACGTGCCGCTCGCGCAGGTGCGCGTCGGCACGACCGTCAGCATTCGTCCCGGCGAGCGCGTGCCCGTCGACGGGCGGATCGTGTCGGGCCGCTCGCACGTCGACGAATCGCTGATCACCGGAGAAAGCCTGCCGGTGCCGAAGGACGACGGCGATCCGGTCACGGCCGGCTCGATCAACGGTGAAGGCGCGCTCGTCGTCGCAACCACCGCGATCGGCGCGGAGACGACGCTCGCGCGCATCATCCGCCTCGTCGAATCCGCGCAGGCGGAAAAGGCGCCGATCCAGCGGCTCGTCGATCGCGTGAGCGAAGTGTTCGTGCCGGCAATCCTCGGCATCGCCGTGCTGACGCTGATCGGCTGGCTGATCGCCGGCGCCGGCACCGAAACGGCGATCCTCAACGCGGTCGCGGTGCTCGTCATCGCGTGCCCGTGCGCGCTCGGCCTCGCGACGCCCGCGGCGATCATGGCCGGCACCGGCGTCGCGGCGCGCCACGGCGTGCTGATCAAGGACGCGCAGGCGCTCGAACTCGCGCAGCGCACGACCGTGATCGCGTTCGACAAGACCGGCACGCTGACCGAAGGCAAGCCGTCCGTGACGGCGTTCGACGCCGTCGGCGTCCCACGTGAGCAAGCGCTCGCTCTCGCGGCCGCGGTCCAGCGGCAAAGCGACCATCCGCTCGCGCGCGCCGTGGTCGCCGCGCACGAAGCGGACCTCGTGGCCCGCGGCGTCGCCGCAGGCTCGACCGATATCGTCGCGGCCGATGCGCGCGCGGTGGCCGGACGCGGCGTTCAAGCGCACGTCGACGGGCAGCTTCTCGCGCTCGGCAGCACCCGCTGGCGCGATGAACTCGGCATCGACGTGCCGCCGGAACTCGACGCGCGTGCCGCGGAGCTTGAACACGCGGGCAACACGATTTCGTGGCTGATGCGCGCCGATGCGCCGCGCGCGTTGCTCGCGCTGATCGCGTTCGGCGACACCGTGAAGCCCGGCGCGCGCGACGCGATCGCCGCACTGTCGGCGCGCGGCGTCGCGAGCGTGCTCGTGACGGGCGACAACCGCGGCAGCGCGGCGGCCGTCGCGGCAGCGCTCGGGATCGGCGAAGTGCATGCGCAGGTGCTACCCGACGACAAGGCGCGCGTGGTGGCCGAACTGAAGCGCACGCACGGCGGCGTCGTCGCAATGGTCGGCGACGGGATCAACGACGCGCCCGCGCTCGCCGCGGCCGACGTCGGCATCGCGATGGCGACCGGCACCGACGTCGCGATGCATACGGCCGGCATCACGCTGATGCGCGGTGATCCGGCGCTCGTCGCCGATGCGATCGACATCTCGAAGCGGACGTACCGGAAGATCCAGCAGAACCTGTTCTGGGCGTTCGTCTACAACCTGATCGGCGTGCCGCTCGCGGCGCTCGGCTGGCTGAACCCGGTGATCGCGGGGGCGGCGATGGCGTTCTCCAGCGTCAGCGTCGTGACGAACGCGTTGCTGCTGCGGAGGTGGAAAGGACGGGCAAGGTGACGAGAGGAGGCGCGAACACGGGCGGAACGGCAGTCCGCCCGCTGTTTGGAGGTTTTATCGGCTTCGACGGATCCACAAGCAATACGCACCGATCGCGACCAGCATCGCTCCGTCGATGACACCGAGAAACGGAAGCGGGCTCGTCCATTTATCCATATTGGTCGTGCGGGAGTAGTAGGGTGGACCATCGCCGTATGCCTCGTTCAGATTGATCGCGTTGAACGCCGCAACGAACAGAATTGACATCAGCAGTGCCACACCGATCACTATGCGCAACAGGCGTTTTCGCATGTCAGTATTGAACCGTCAGTGGAACGACCTGATGGTATAGGGCCAACATTTTCCATCTGGTGGCGAGCGCTCGAATAATCGAAACTGCCGCGATTATCGGGACGGCCGGAAACTGCAGGATAGACGCCCGTTGTATTCCCCGTCATGACCAAAAAACGCCCATCGAATCGGAGCGAAATGGAAGCGCGTGCGCAAGCGGGTACGGTCGGAATACCGCGTTCGGCAGCATACCTGTTCTCCAGCGTTCGTTATCCTCGTTTATTGACGATTTGAGTGCGCCTACTTATCGGCCACCCATCATAAAAGGACAACGCTGGATTTCAGTCGCGGCACGGAATGACGCACACCGTGTTCAATGTGTTAAATCGGCCTGACGGGCCCTCCAGAGCGCCTCGCGACCCGCGCGCGCTCCCATGTGAAAACATGTCGAACTGCAAACAGTGAGCGCCGATACTCGAATCTTCGCGGCTAGCCCGGGACGACCGGCTTGATCAGCGTCGTCGTGATCGGCGCGAAACCGCACGCCCGATAGAGCGCTCGTGCGGCCGTGTTGTGATTGAACACCGACAGCCCGATTTCGGTGACGCCGTGACGGCGTGCCTCGGCCTCGAGTGCATCGAGCGTGCGCGTGGCCCAACCCTGGCGGCGCCGGGACGGGACGATGTCGAGGTCGTAGATGAACAGCGTGCGGTTCGGCCCTTCGGGCACGATCGCGTACCAGAGGTCGCCGACCGTGTCGCCGGTGGCGGCGTCGATCAGCTGGACGAGTGTCTGGCCGGAGGTGAGCAGGCCGTCGGGCAGCAGCGTATCGAAGCAGGCGCGGGCGCGGGCCGCCGCTTCGTCGCTCGCGTTCTGCCCGGAGGACACGAGATCGCGCGCGTAGCCGCCGATGGCGCGCGTGCGGTATGCGTGGAATTCGCCGGCCGTCATCGGCCGCATCTGCAGCATGGCCCGGGTGTCGCGAAGGAAGTCGGACTTCCAGTGTAGCGGGACGGTCGCACCGGCGCGCGATGCGGCGGTGAAAAACGGGCAGGCAATGGCGGCGAGCGCCGCGCGGAATCAGCGAATCAGCGAATCAGCGACGGTACACGACGATCGGCGCGAAGTTCGCACGACGCATGCGATCGGCTTCGGCGCTACGCGCGGCGTACGAGTATTCCGCGTCGAGCGGCAGGTGCGGGGAGACGAACAGATCGTCGATCTTTTGCAGCAGGGCAAGAATGAAGCTCATGTGAGACTCCTGAGATAGCTCTAGGGTTTTCCCTTAGATTGACTCCATTCTAAGGGTTTTCCCTGAACTCCGCCAGCTCACCGCATCAGTTTGCCGCACTCGAGCCACGCGCTCCCCTGTCCGGCCCGTGGCGCCAAGGGTTGCAGATAGGGTCGGAAGATTTAGTGCGTTCGACGCACTCGCTTCGCGGCCGCCGCCTCACGGTTTGCGTTGCGCTGAAGCCGGTCGACCTGCGACAGCATGGCTTCGTGGCGTTCCGCGAGTGTCATCAGCGTGGCCTGCTGCGTCGACAAATCGGCAGCCAGCCGGTCGATCCGCTGTTGCCGGGCTTCCAGATCCTGCTTCAGGTGCGCGATCTGCCGCGTTTGCAGCACCAGTGCGACGAGCCCGGCGAGCACGACGACCGCCAGCGCCAGCAGCAGCCGGTTGACACGACGCATCTCGCGATCGGCAGCCTGCTTCAAGCCGGCAGTCTCGGCCTGCAGCGTGGCAAGCCGGTCCGACAGCGGGCGCAGATGGACGTCGGGATCGAAGTCCGACGCACCCGGTTGCGCGCGATCCGCCGACGGCTTCGTCACAAACGATGCGGCGGAAGCCACCGACTGCACGACCGGCGAGGCCGGCGCTGCAGTCGCTCGCGCGGCGTCGCGGGGGCTCGCGGCAATCGCGGTCACAGCGGCAATTGCGGGCTCGGCCGGTTCGGCCGTCGTCTGCGGTTCAGCTGATGGCGTGCCGTGCGCGGGCGTCGATTCCGGCCCGGCGCCGTCAGTGGCCGCTTCCCGCGCGGAGGCCACCGCGGCGGGGTCGCGTCTACCAGCGGCCGCACGTCGCCTGCCGCCGGAGGATGCGCGGCGCCCCTTCGTGATCTCGCCGCGCGTCCGCGCTGCTTCATCGTGCGTGACCGGCGCAGCGACACCTTCCGCCTCGCCGTCCGCTTTAACGGGACGGTCGCCGAGCACCGCGTCGAGCGCACCGTCCACCGACGCGGCATTCGCCGTCGCACGATCCGCGTTCGTCCCGGCCGCGTCGTCGGCTTTGGGCACACTACCTTTCTTCACCTGGCCGTCGCCGGTTACCGGCTCACCGGCCGCGGCCATCGCAACGCCATCGGCATGCCACGCATCGGCGTGCTTCGTTGCGTCGGCATCGGCCGCGCGCGCGGC
>Ga0070663_100001098_pt1 | contig 14849 bp, 11 predicted proteins | sample KBSC63metaG_FD_65646 | JGI IMG/M metagenome (GOLD analysis project Ga0070663, IMG submission 65646) | Corn rhizosphere microbial communities from Kellogg Biological Station, Michigan, USA - KBS C6-3 metaG | ecosystem: Host-associated > Plants > Roots > Rhizosphere > Soil ...
TGCGCCGCCTTGGGAGGCATCGTGTCCCCGCTGCGGGAGCGAACGTTCGGTCGCGATAGGTTTGCCATCTCGATCTCCTTTCGCCTCGATCAGACCGTCACGGGCCTGCCGTCAGGCTGCGGCTCACGCTCGATGTCCTTCTCGCCCACGGGCCTCACCGCCAGGTTGGCGAAGAACCCGACCACGAGCAGTCCGGCCATGATGTACATGGTGATGTTGTAGGCCTGGTATTTCGGAATGCCGTGGTTGATCTGGAACTCGCGCAGGTAGTTGACCAGCACGGGCCCCAAGATCCCTGCCACGGACCAGGCCGTGAGCAGGCGGCCGTGCACGGCGCTCACGTACTTGGTACCGAACACGTCCGCGAGGTACGCCGGAATGGTGGCAAAACCGCCGCCGTACATGGTCAGGATCACGCAGCAGCAGCCCACAAACAGCGGCACCGAACCGAGCTGCCCGGCGAACGGCACCAGCGCGTACATCACCGGACCTAGCACGAAGAAGCAGGCGTAGGTCGCCTTGCGCCCGATCTTGTCCGAGAGCGAGGCCCATAGGAAGCGCCCGCCCATGTTGAACAGGCTGAGCAAACCGACAAAGCCTGCCGCGGCGCCGGCGGTGATCGTGCCCTTGAACACCTCCTGGATCATCGGAGACGCTTGCTGCAACACGCCGATGCCGGCCGTCACGTTGAAGCACAGCACCACCCACAGGCACCAAAACTGGCGCGTGGTGATGGCTCGCCCGGGCGTGACATCGAACCTCGTCATCAGCGCGCCGGCCTTCACGGGCGTGGGTACCCAGCCCGCCGGCTTCCAGCCGGGGGCCGGCAGCCGATAGCCGAACGCGCCGGCGCACATCACGAGCAGGTACACGACGCCGAGCACCAGCCAGGTCTGAGCGACACCGGTCGACGTGGGCGACGCGAACTGTTTCATCAACAGAACGGAGAGGGGCGAAGCCACCAGCGCGCCGCCGCCGAAGCCCATGATCGCCATGCCCGTGGCCATGCCGCGCCGATCGGGAAACCAGCTGATCAAGGTCGAGACGGGGGTGATGTAGCCGATGCCGAGGCCGCAACCGCCGAGCACGCCGTAGCCGAAGTAGACCAGCCACAGGTTATGGAGGTCGATGCCCAGCGCACCGATCAGAAAGCCCAGGCCCCAGCAAACCGCGGCCACGAAGCCCGCTTTGCGCGGCCCCTCCGACTGCACCCACTTGCCGAACACTGCCGCGGAGGCGCCCAGGAAGAAGATCGCGATGGTGAAGATCCAGCTCAGCTCGGTCAGCTTCCAGTCGTTCGCCAGGGACTCCTTGATGCCGAGCTGCTGGGTGAGTGGCAGATTGAACACGCTGAACGCATACGCCTGACCGATGCAGAGGTGCGTGGCCAGCGCGCACGGCGGGATCAACCAGCGGTTGAAGTTCGGCGGCGCGATGATGCGTTCCTTGCTCAGCAGTGAGGCCATGCGACAGCTCCTCTGTTCATCTTTGTCCAAAATACCAGACGCGGCCGTGGCCGGTCGCCTCAGAAGCGCGGTATTTCTCGGCACTCACTCGTTTCTGCGGAAGTCTCGACCCGGGCTGTATCGCGGGCAGCGAACGCATTGCATCATGGGCAGGGTGCGCATTTGACGGCGAACCCCGCGCCGCCGACGGCGGTAGGAGTTTCTCAAATGAAACACCGGAGCCGTCGCGTCAACAGAGCCGCTAGCAGAGCAGCGACCAGAAACTCGCGCTTCAAAAATTAGCAGAGCCCGGCGTGCGCGGAAACGGGATGACATCGCGCACGTTGCCGAGACCGGTGGCGTAGATCAGCGTGCGCTCCAGCCCCAGGCCAAAGCCGGCGTGCGGAACGGTCCCATAGCGGCGCAGGTCGCGATACCAGTAGTAATTGTCCGCCTGCAGCCCGAGCTCCTGCATGCGCTGATCGAGCACGGACAGGCGTTCCTCACGCTGAGCGCCACCGATGATTTCGCCGATGCCGGGCGCCAGCACGTCCATGGCGGCGACGGTCCGGCCGTCATCGTTCTGCCGCATGTAGAAGGCTTTGATCTCCTTCGGGTAGTTCATCACCACCACGGGGCGCTGGAAGATCGTCTCCGTCAGGTAGCGCTCGTGCTCCGACTGCAAGTCCATGCCCCAGCGCACCGGGTACTCGAACTTGGCGTCACGGCCCTTGGTCTCCAGCAGCCGGATCGCCTCCGTGTACTCCACGCGCTCGAAGGCGCTCTGCACGAAGGTCTCGAGCCGCTCGATCACCTTGGGATCGATCCGCTCCTTGAAGAAGGCCATGTCGCTGCCGCACTGGTCGAGCAGCGTGCGGAAAATGTACTTCAGAAACGCTTCCGCCAGATCGACGTTGTCGCTCAGCTGCGCGAACGCGACCTCGGGCTCGATCATCCAGAACTCCGCCAGATGCCGGCTGGTGTTGGAGTTCTCGGCGCGAAAGGTCGGCCCGAACGTGTACACGCGCGAGAGCGCGCAGCAGTACGTCTCCAGCGCCAGCTGCCCCGACACCGTGAGGAAGGTGGGCTGCCCAAAGAACTCGTGCGACTTGGCGGGCTCCGCGCTCTGCTGTTTGCCAGCAGCGTTCGCGGCGGCCTGCTCACTCGCGACGCGATCGAGGGTCGAGACGCGGAACATCTCCCCCGCCCCCTCGCAGTCGCTGCCGGTGATGATCGGCGTGTGCACCCAGAAGAAGCCGTGCTCGTGGAAGAAGCGATGGATCGCCTGGCTCAGCGCGTGGCGCACGCGGGCCACGGCCCCGAATGTGTTGGTCCGCGGCCGCAGATGCGCGATCTCTCGCAGGTACTCGTTCGAGTGGCGCTTGGGGGCGAGCGGATAGTGCTCGGCGTCCTCGACCCAGCCCACCACTTGTAGTCCCTGGACCTCCAGCTCCAGGCTCTGCCCCTTGCCCTGACTCTCCTTGAGCGTGCCCTGGGCTCGCACGGAACAGCCCGTCGTGAGCTTCAGCACCTCGCTCTGGTAGTTGCCCAGGGTGCTCGGCACGACCAGCTGCAGAGCATCAAAACACGACCCATCGGAGAGGTGCACGAACGACAGCCCCGCTTTGGAATCGCGCCGGGTGCGGACCCAGCCCGCCACCTCCAGCACATCCCCGGCCTTCGCCCGTCCCCCGAACACTTCGGATATCGCCCGTATCGCCACGCAACACCGATTCGATCACGGCCTCGCGCCCGCGGCAAGCGTGAGATGCGCGGATGCAATTCCTGCCCCCCGGCACCCCGAGCCCTCGGCCCAGAGGTCGCTAGGGTTCCGCGAAGACTGCCTCGGCGCCTGCTCGAGCGAGTTGAAGCGCGCGCAGGTCGCCGGCTAGCATGCCCCCATGGCCGCCACACAGCTCCGCGAGCTCCGAGACCAGATCGACGCCGTCGATCGCAACATCTTGGAGTTGCTGGCCCAGCGCCTGCGCCTGGTGGTGCGTGTGGGGGACTACAAACGCGCCAACGGCCTCCCGATTTACGACCCCGAACGCGAGCGCGACTTGCTCGCGCGCGTCGCCAACGCCGCCCCTAGCCCCCTCGAGCCAGCGATGGCCCAGCGCATCTTCCAGTGCGTGATCCAGGAGTCGAGAGACCTGGAAAAGCGGCACGTCGAGCGCAAGTAGCCCGCGCCCGGCGGGCACATTCTAACGTCGTCCAGCGACGCGCGGCGGCGAGCCCTTCTCATGCACGGCCCTCAATGCAGCGTGTGCCAGCTGCCGTCGTGCTCGACCTTGGGCACCTCGACCTCCGACACCGGCTTCTTGAACTCGGGCAGCATCGGCCCCTCTGGAGTCGAGGCGGGAGCCGGGGCGGGCTTGGGCGCCAGCACGATGTGCATGCGACCCGCGAACGCCGGGTCGCGCACCTTCGGACGCTGCTCGGCCGCTTCTTCGATCGCCCAGCGCTCCAGCGTCAGCCGCTGCTTGCTGCGGCTGCGGAAGTAGCCGACCGTGAACAGGCCGAGCACGCCGATCCAGAGCATGCTGCCGCTGAACAGCACCGGCCAGAAGCTGTAGCGCTTGGCCACCTCGCGCCGCCACTCATCCTCCAGGCTGTTGGCGCCGACGCCGTACACCTGAAAGCCGTACGCGTCGAGCATGGCGCTCTCGAAGGGCTGACCGCCGCGCACCCGGTGCAGCATCGCGACGAAGCGCTGGTTGTAGCGGGTGCGCAGCAGGTGTCGCACCACATCCGCCGATTCGGCGTAGGCGACCGGCGTCTGGACCAGGTCGTCGGGGAAGCGCCAGTCGAGCTGGGAGAGTGGCAGCAGCGTCTCGGACAGCGTCGCCGTCCACAGGGTCTGCATGCGCGCCAGCGAGCTCTCGCCGGAGAGGTGGATCGCGAAGCCCTCGTTCAACCAGAGCGGCACGTGCCGGCCGTTCAAGGCTTCGTGCAGCGCGACGTGCGCGAGCTCATGCTGAAACACCTCGCCCAGATCGTGCACCGAGTTGGGGTGCAAGGGCTCGATGGTGAGCAACACCAAGCCGATACCAGGATAGGCCACCCCTTCGGCATATTTCGGGAACGGATTCTCTGGCGGCGCCAGCGTCGCCATCTCGCCTGGGGTTCGCGCCACGCGCAGGTAGACCTGCTCCAGCACGGGGTTGCCGAACAGCTCGCGCATGCGCATACGGAATGCGTCCGCGTCATGGATCAGCGGTTGGACTCGGTGCCGCACCGAAGGCGGAAAGGCCACCTTCAGCCAGCCGCCGTCGTAGGTGTTGAAGCCCTCCGGGGCCGGCGGCAGTTGCACGCCGCTCGCGACCTCGAGCGCGTCTTTCGGCTGACCCGGGGCGCCATCCGCCGCGGCGTTGCGCTGCTGCGACACTCCCGTGCGCACAGCGCCTTCCGTGGCTGCCTTGCCCGCTGCCTCTGCGGGCACACCGTCCTGGGACAGTTCGTCGCCGGACTCCTCCGTCAGAGCGCTGTCGTCCGTGTCGAGCTGTTGCGCGCCGTCGTCCCTGGAACGCGCAGGCTCCTGTGCCACCGCTGCGGCGAGCGGCGCCCAGAGCAGCGCTCCGATCAGGAGCAGCGGTCCAAACAGCAGCCAACCCAGCCAACCACGGCCACGTGCGTGGGGACGACCTCCGCCGCGACGTTGCTCAGTGCTCGCCCCAGCACTCGATCGCAGCGCTGCCCTGCGCCGCGGCGAGGGGCCCGAGCTGGCAGAAGCCGGAAGGCTGCGTGGCACGGACAACTCCTGGTGGACGATCAAGTGAAGCAGGAAAGCTCTCCCGGGGCGACCCCAAGAAAGTAAGATCTGCCCGAGCGCTGTCAATTGGCGCCGCGCGGGTGAGCCCCGCCCAGCGCCTGCGTGCGAGGTGCGCGCTCACATTCTGCGGGGACACCCGCACCCCGGTCGGCGACATCGCCCCGGCCCGGTGTGACGGATCAATTCCACTCTCGTTCAAACATCAGTACCAGAGTGAACCGCCCCACGCCGAGCGGGAGGCGAGCGTGGGCGTGTCGTGCCAGGAGGCTGTGCGGAGCAGGGCCGCAGAAGTCAGGCCCGGGCGGAAGTCAGCGCGGCGGCTGGGTGACCACGGGGACCGGTGGGATCGAGAAGTCGTCCCAGGCCGGGGTCAGGTTGCTGGTCGGCTCGATGTGTCCCTCACCGTTCGCGTCGACCGTGGTGTTCTGGTTCCACAGGTAGACGGCGGGATAGGTCGTCACCGCCTTCGTCGCGTCGTCCACGACGATGGCCGCCATGTACAGCTGCGCGCTCTTGTTCGAGATCGCCGGCGTGAGCCGTGCGGGCGGCAGCCGGAAGGACTCGGGATACGAGCGGGCCGACGAGAACATCAGGAAGTAGTAGGTCTTGCCGTTGGCCGAGACCACACGCGGCGACCATTTGGGCCAGCTGTTGATGCTGCCCTTCACCGTTTCACCCGTGCAACTGACGGGATCATTGGCCACCAGCCGCGTCGCCGTACCGCCTGCGCGCGGCACGATGTAAATCTCGCCGTTGCGGTTGTAGTAAGGCCCGTCGGGGTTTTCACCCAGGTCCACCTGCGGGCATTTGCTCACGACACCGTTCGCGTCCTGACTCGGCACGCAGCGGGTCGCCTGCGTCGGCTTCGGGGCGCGCACGAAGGCCAGGAAGGCGTCATCCTGGGAGAAGTCCGGATAGTACTCGAGCACGTTCGGATCGGACGCGCCGGTCAGCGGCTGCATGCTGCCGCCGCCGTGGTTGTTGTAGGGCACCACGTGGATGTCCGCCGCGTTGGCGGTCCAGTCGGGATGACCGTCGGTCGACGATTTGTCGGTCGAGACGTAGGCGATGGTCTGGCCGTCGTTGCTCCAGGCGGGAGTCACCGCGCTGCCCGTTTCCCCGATGGTCGCGATCAGGCCCCAGGAGACGTTGCGGGCGGCGCCCACGGCTTTGTTCCGCAGGTCGCGCACCTGATAGATGTTCTGCGTCTGGCCCGCTTGCTGCGGCTCCGGCGGGATCTCGTCGGGGATCGGGTTGGCAGGGTCGTTCGCCGCCAGATCGAACCAGGCGAGCTCGTGCTTGGTGGGCGGCGTGGCGTCGTAGGGGGTGGTCGTGGGGTTGGCGCGCTGGCCGTAGCTCGTGACCAGGATGCGCGGCCCGGTGTCGGAGAAGTATGCGGGGCTCAGCGCCTGCATGCCGAGCCACGGTTGCTTGAGCAACTCAGAGGCATAGGGCGTGACGGTCGCGGGCAGTGCGCCGCGGCTGTTGGGCTCGATCGAGGCGGCGACCTTGTCCCAGGGCCAGTTGTCCGTGAACAGCACGGCCTTGCCGTCGGGAGTGGAGACGTGGCAGCCGATGCAGACCACGTCGCCGAACTGGAACCCCGGAGGATTGCAGCAGTTCGGATCCGTCGGAGCGGTGGCGCACGTGGGCCGCGGCGTGTCACCGCCGCAGGCGTACGTGTCATAGACGCCGCGCCGCTGCGCTCCATCTTCGCCGGGAATGGACTTGGTCTGAATCTCCTCGGCGCTCAGCGTCTCGGCGATGGCCTCGTCCGTCTCCGTGCCCTTTGCAATGTCCGCGAGCGAGAAGCCTTCGAGCCGGCTGGAGGCCTGGGTGTAGTCTGCAATCGAGGACGTGGTGGCCCAGAACACGAGGCTGCCGCTGGCGTCGACCGGGGCGATCTCGAAGTCGCCGCTGGTGCCCGTGAACGCGCCACCGCCGTTGAGCCCGCGGATCGTCACCGTGACGGGGTCGTTGATGTCGCGCATCTTCTTCCACACGTCTTTCGGCACGAGCCACTGCGTGTAGCCCTTGCCCGGCTGGGTGCGGGTGTAGGCGCGCAGATCATCGGGTTGACTCGCCGTGTGCAGGCGGATCTCCCAGAGCGTTTCCCCGCCACTGCTGGTCCAGCGAAAGCGCGGCCGCAGCCAGTTGCGCGGAAACAACGCGCCGGGCTGGCCGTTCGCCGAGAGCTGCGGCTCGATCACACACAGGCTGCCGCCGCTGAAGTCCGGAGAGGCGGCGAAGGGCGCGATGTCCGTCGCGCTGACTCCTTCGTCCAGCAGCGGCTGCGCGCTGAAGGCGCAGCCGTTCTTGCAGGCGAGCTCGCTGTCGTTCCCGAACAGCGCGCCTTGATCATTGGTCGTGGGGATGACGTTCGTGTCTCCCGCGGCGCCGCCCTGGTTGGTCGGGCCCTGCTTGTCTGGATTTGGCGCGACGACGCTCGTGGTCTTGCCGCTGCCGCCGGGGGAGCAAGCCATGACCAGGAACCAAGCCGCACACAGTAGTCGTCCGTGTCTCATGTCCTCGATGCCTCGCGCTCGAACTTGCTCGCTCTGGTCGAGCGTGGCGTTCTCGTTGGGCCCGCTCTCTCGAGAAGGGGCCCGCTAAAAAAGGCCTGCGACCGCGGGGTGCGGGGTGTCCCCGCAGACCTTGGAGCAGTCCTGCGCCTCGCTGCGACTCGGCGTGAATGTAGCAGCTAACATGCCCGGTGGGTGCCTCGCGCACAAAAATGCAGACCTTGCGGGCACCGTTCCGACACGGCTTCCACTGTACAACGTGGCAGCCGCAGGCCGCCCCCCGCAGGAGCCGTGCGTCATATGTAGCGAAGCAGTGACGGTGTCACTCGCGCCTACATGGCACGCACCATCTCCACACACCGCAGCCGCTCACCGCAACGCGACGCTACAACGCTTTGGGAATTTTCCAAGGCGCGCGCCGCGCATCGACAGGACTCAGCGCCGCGGAGCGGTGCCCGCGGGGGCGAGCGGGCAGCGGTCCGTCGCCTCCAAGGCGGCCGCCACCAGCGCGCTCAGAGCGGGTCGGTTGTGAACGCGAGCCAGTGGCTCGAGCCGCTGCTGGAGATCGGCGGGATGGAGCCGTCCGAGCGCCGCGATCGAGGCCGCCCCCACGAGCGCCGCTTCGCTCGAGTGCTGCTCGCCGAGCAATTCGCGCGCGCCCCGCGTGAAGGCATCCAGAGACCCGCGATCGCAGAGCTGGGCGAGAGCCTGAGCGGCCGCGGCACGCACACCACCCGACTCTTCGGCATCGGTGAAACGCTCGCGGATCGCCGGCACGAACGACTGAGCCCCGCGTTGTCCCAGCGCTCGCAGCGCGGCCGAGCGCACGACCTCGGAGGGGTCTTCGAGACGCGCCGCGAGGTCGCCATCGATCGCGGCGGAGGGAGCGAGCCCCGCCAGCGCCCGCGCGGCAGACGCGCGCACCAGCGGCCAGGCATCGTCAGCCAGGCGCTCGCGCAAAGGCGCAACGGCCAGTGGCGGGCGCAGCTCGCCCAGCCGCGCCACGCTCGCTTCGCGCACGCGCACCTCAGGGTCGCGCGTGGCCGCCACCAGCTCCGGCGCGAGCTCGCTCGAGCCGGGCAGGCTGCGGGCCGCGGCCAGGCGCAGGTATGGATCGCCGTCGTGCAGCGCGCTCTGGAGGAAGGCGCGAGCTCGGGCGTCGCGCGGCGCGAGCGCGGCCGCGGGTCCGAGCAGCAGGTAGCGCTGCTCGAAGCTGCGCGCCTGTGTGGCGGTACGGGCGAACGCCTGCGCCGCCTCGGGCAACCATTGCGGCAGCAGCTCGGCGAGCGATCGCAGCACCTCGATGTCGCTGCTCGTACCCAGGGTGTTCTCGGACAGCAGCTTGCGGATCCCGGGGGTTGCCTGCGGATGCTGCGCCGCAGCCAGCAGCGCGGCGCGATAGTGAGCGCGCTGCTCGCGCGGAGCGGCGGCCAGGCGCGGCCCCAGCAGCTCCACGGCCAGCACCGGCGAAAGCTCAGAGAGCGCCGCCGCGAGCCGCACGCCGCCTTCCCCACTCGACCGGTCAAACGCCTGCCGCAAGGGCTCATCAACCGCGCCGCCACAGCTCTGCAAGCGCTGCTCGGCGCGGCGGCGCAGGCGCGCGTCTTCGTCGCTGAGCAGCTCCACGTAAGCGCCGCCCACCACCTCACAGGGCCCGCCTTCGAGCACGTCGAGCGCGCGCAGCCGCCCTGTGGAGTCGAGCGCGCTGAAGGCGCCGACAACCGCATCGACCCCCGCGCGGCCCAGCTGCAAGAGCGCCGGCACGACCGCTGCTCCGGCATCCCCCGGCGTCGAGAGACGGGCCACGAGCGCGGTCGGATCCAGGCCTTGCAGCTCGCTCACCCCGCGCACCTCGGCGAGTGTGACGCTGCTCTCCGGGCGCGTCGCGTAGCTGCTCTCCAGCACGATCGCCAGGCAGTCCTCGCTGATCGGCGCGGGCAGATCGACGCGGTACCAGGCGCCCTGCTGGCGCCAGCCGTCCTCGGGGAAATCGACGCGCAAGACGCTGCTGCGCGTGGCCACCCAGATCGATCGCGGGGCGGCGCCATCTGCGGGGGCCGCGTCCCCGTCGGGACGGAACGAGAACTCGAGCGCCACGAGCTTCGAGCCCGACAGCTGCCGGAAGGTGACGAACTCACCGCGACCGTCGCCGCCGCGCCCCTCGGACCAGCCGGTAGCCGTGCTGCCATCGGTCGCGAACGCGGGATTGCCGAGCGCGCTGCTGGCGGCCAAGGCGCGCAGCGCATTGCCCCCGCTGGTGGGCCGCTCACGGCGTCGCGCGTCGAGCACGGGCGCGCCGCGCCGCTCTTCGAGTGTGAGCTGTTGCACCTTCGCCGGCCGCAGCTCGAGCTCTCGATCCAGCAAGCGCGGCTCCAGGATCGTCGGGCGCCCGCACAACTCCACGTCCTCGCGCACGCGGCCGAGCAACACGCGCCGGCCCTTGTTGTCGCCCTCGCGGATCCACAAGCGATCGCCCTCGCGCTGGCCGTCTTCTCCGCGGACCGCACCGGTCACACCGGCGAAGAGCAGCAGCGGTTCGCTGCCCTGTACGGGCGCCGCGAGCAAAGCCTCCCAGGCAGTGCCGGCGCCGGGCAGCGGCACGAGCACGTGCGCCAGATGGCGCTCCGGGGCCAGCTCCAGCACTTCCAGCACCGCACCGGCGGCGCCGCGCGCCTCGGGCGGCAGCTCGATCGACTTGCCGGCTCGGGCGGAGCAGCCCGGCTGCACGCACACGGCAAACCAGAGGGCGTCAGCGGCGAGCTCGACTTGCAGTGGCTTCTGATCTGCGCTCCCAGGCACGCTCGCGCTGCGGCCCGCTGGCGCAGCAGGGGCCGCCGCAGCGCTCGGCGCTGCCTGCGCAGGCGGAGCCCAGAGCCCGAGCCCGGCGCACGCCAGCACACCGGCGGCGCAGCGCGCGCTCGCAACGAGCAGCCAGCCAGCGCCGATGGACATAAGCCGTGAGCTCACCGATAGTCGAGCGCCGCGCCGTCCACCCCGAGCGCGCTCAACAACTCGGGCAGTCGACTGCGCGGCACGGCCACCCGCGTGGGCATGCCGCCGGCGAGCCCGAGCAGCTTGACGAAGTTGAGGCCGCTGTCGAAGCGCGCGGCGACGCTCACCGTATCGCGCTCGGCGACCACACTCACCGCCTCGCGCTCCTGCCCGAGCAACAGCAGCAGCGTCTTGTCGAAGCGGCCGTCGCTCTTGTCGACCTCCAGGAATGCCACGCCGGCGGGCAGCCGTTGATAGCGCTTCGCCAGCCGCCGCGTCTCCGTCTCGATCGCGCGCCACTCCGCGCCCGCGGCATCGATCGGCTCCCACAGCGCCGCATCCGCCAGGCCCGCCCCGAGATGACGCACGACCAGCCCGAACAACCCCATGTCGCGCGGGCGCGCTCGCAAGGCTTGATCGATGCGGTCCGCGGTGCGACTCGGTTGACCGAGGCGGGTGTCGATGGCCCGCGCGTCCGCGTCGCAGCCCGGGTAGGGCTCCACTCCGCCGCGCATCCACTTGGCGGCGCTGGCCAGACCGTCAAAGTCGGTGTGACAGACGATCGTGTCGATCGGACCGATGCGCTCGACCAGCGCCGGATCGATCATTTCGGGACAGGCGCCGTGCTGCGCCTTTGTGGCCAGCACGAAGCGCGGATCCGCCGCAAAGCGCACGTGCTCGTCGTGATCGTGATGATCCACCCAGACCCGTAGCCTCGGGCCCAGCGCCTGGATGAAGGGCAGCGTGACCTTGTCGAAGCCAGTGCTGCGCCCCTGGCCCGCGAAGGCGATGTCGAGCACAGCGACCTTGCCCGGCACCTCCGAAGGGTGCGGCAGCTTGCGAGGCGTCGAAAACACGACCTGTTGGGCCATACGAGTCACTCGCGAGCGGACCTGGGAAAGTCAGTCATCAATAGCGAGAAGCAAACGACGAAAGTGGGGCTGTCGGAAATGGAGCGGCCATTGGGTCGAACCGCAAAACCATTGACGGGCCGATGGGTAGGACGGCGATCCCAACTTGCCCCGGGGCGACAAATCCATATGCTGCGTCGCTTCGAGATGCAACGCGAGGTATTCGAACAGGCCCTGAAACATCCCCTCGAGCAGACCGACTTCGGGTCGCTCGGTAAACTGTACCGAGGCAAGGTACGGGATAACTACAGCGGAGCGGACGGGGTACGCACCCTGATCGTGAGCGATCGCATCAGCGCGTTCGATCGCAACGTCGGCGTACTGCCCCTCAAGGGCCAGATGCTGAACTACATCGCGGCCTGGTGGTTCGAACGCACCCGCCATCTGGTACCGAACCACGTCATCTCGGTACCGGATCCCAACGCCCTGCGCGCCCATGAGTGCTCGCCGCTGCCGGTGGAGATGGTGGTGCGCGGATATCTGACGGGCACCACCTCGACCAGCATCCTGGTGCATTACGAGAAGGGCGCGCGCACGTTCTGTGGCCACAAGCTCGCCGATGGAATGAAGAAGCACCAGCGCTTGCCCGAGCCGCTGCTGACGCCCAGCACCAAGGCGGCGCACGGCGACCACGACGTGTCGGCGTCGCGCGAGGAGATCCTGAAGCTGACGGGCATGCCCGCGAGCGATTTCGACACTGCCGCGCAGATGGCGATGCAGCTGTTCGCGTTCGGCCAGCGCGTGTGCGCCGAGCGCGGCTTGATCCTGGTGGATACCAAGTACGAGTTCGGCAAGACCAAGGACGGGCGGATTGTCGTGATCGACGAGATCCACACGCCGGACTCCTCCCGCTACTGGCTCAGCAAGTCGTACGAGGAGCGCCTCCGCGCCGGCGAGACGCCGGAGAGCTTCGACAAGGACAACGTGCGCCGCTACCTGGGCCAGCAGGGCTTCACGGGAGACGGTCCGGTGCCGCACGTGCCGGATGACGTGCGCATCATGGCCTCGCAGCGTTACCTGGATGCGATCGAGACCATCACCGGGGAGAAGTTCCAGGCCAACCTGGAGAACGCTCAGGAGCGTTTGCGCCGCAACCTCGGCGTGACCGGCTGATCCCGGTGGAGGAGCGTCCCGTTTCCGAGCTGCCGCTCTCGGAGGCGCCGCTCTCGGAGGCGCCGCTCAGCGAAGCTCCGGTGTCGCGCGGGCGGCACCTGCGCGCTTTTGTGCGCGCCTTCTGTGCCACCAACTACCTGCTGGGCAAGCGCGGGCGGGCGCTCCTGGAGGGCTTACCCGCGGACGAGCCGCAGGCGAACGCGTTCTCGCTCGAGGTGATGGAGCAGCTCAGCCACGGCGTGCAAGCCCAGCGCGCGCGAGTGCTGGCGGCGGAGGTGGGTCGGCTCATGCGTTCGCTGAGCACCCAGAGGCTCAGGTGACGCTACGTCCGGCGCGCGTGATCCCCTGCGCGGAGGCCGCGCAGGCGAAGCCGCGCCCGGCGCAGCAGGCTGCTGCTTCGGCGCGCTCCCGGCTCGGTCGGGGAGCGATCTTACCCAAGCTGGTGGCAGACGCTCGAGAGCGCGCCGACGCGCTGCTGCTCGAAGCTCGCGCGGAGGCCAGGCAAATCCTGACGCATGCGCGGGCCGAGGCGGACGATCTGATCTTACAGCAGCAGGCGCGCGCGCGCGCCGACGCGCTGTGCCTGGTGGTCGGAGAGACCCTGGAGCTGCGCAAGCGGCAGGCGGAGCTCTCGCGAAGCGTGCTGGACCGCAGCATCGGCTTCGCCACGCTGCTCGCGGAGCGCCTGCTGGGCGAGGAGCTTCAGCAGAGTCCTGAGCGCGTGCGCGCCCTGGCGCGGCAGGCACTAAAAGAGGCCGCCGGCGCCCGGCAGGCCGTGATCGTGGCCCATCCGGCGGACGCGATGGAGCTGCGGGCCGGGCTGATCGGCCTCGGCGAGTTGCTGGACAGCATCGGTATCGAGGAGGATGCGCGGCTCGGGCGCGGGCAGCTACGGGTGGAAACCGAGCTGGGCGTGATCGAGGCCGACCTGAGGGGCCAGCTGGAACGGCTCGCGGGGCAGCTCAAGAAGTTGCTCGAGTCTCATGGCGCACAATCCGTCTGACGGGGGCCTACCCCCACCGCGCGGCCGCGCGCTGTTGATCCCGGTGCTGCTGTTCCTGGCCACGTGTTTCACGGTGCTCTGGACCGGAGCCGCCTACGTTGGCGGGAGGGAGCCGGCGTCGCTGGCTGAGCTGCTGCGCGGCTGGGTGTACGCGCTGCCGCTCATGCTCATCCTCACCTGTCACGAGTTCGGTCACTACATCGCGGCTCGGCGCCACGGCGTGGCCGCCTCCCTGCCCTACTTCCTGCCGCTCTGGAAGCTGAGCCCGTTCGGCACGCTGGGCGCCGTCATCACCATGCCGCCGATCCGCGGCCGCAATGCGCTGCTCGACGTAGGGGCCGCGGGGCCGCTAGCTGGGCTGGCGGTGGCGATCCCCGTGCTCTGTCTGGGCCTGTCGCTGTCGCCGGTGCAACCTCAGCTGACGGGAGCGTACCTGCAGGAGGGGCAAAGCCTGCTCTACTGGCTGCTCAAGCGCCTGGTCTCGGGGCACATACCGGACGGCTACGACGTGGTGCTGCACCCGACGGCGATGGCAGGCTGGGTCGGGCTGTTCGTGACCATGATCAACCTGGTGCCCTGGGGGCAGCTCGACGGCGGGCACATCGCCTTCGCGCTGCTCGGGTCGTCGCAGAATCGCATCGCGCGCAGGGTGCACTGGGGCGTGTTCGGCTTTTTTCTCTACAACCTCGTCAGCTTCGTCGGCCCCGTGCTGCTGGGGCGCAGCGCGATGCCGCTGGATGTCGCGATCGGCAATTCAATGACGTGGCTGGTGTGGTTCGGGCTGTTGCACCTCATGGGGCGCTTCTCGGGCTACGATCATCCCCCCTGCGAAGGCGCGCCGCTCAGCCCGCTCCGGCGCCGCGTGGCGATCGGCTGCCTGGCGTTGTTCGTGTTGTTGTTCATGCCCACGCCCTTTGCGAGCTATCCGGGTGACGGCGAGGGTGGCGCCGCCGCCAGCTCGGCACAGCCCTGATGCCTCAGGGCGCGGCGAACTTCGCGTGCAGCGCGTCGGCCACGACCGGCGGCACGTAGCGGGTCACGTCGCCGCGGTGGCGCGCGATCTCGCGCACCAGCGATGCGGAAACGAAGCCG
>Ga0070663_100001103_pt1 | contig 14831 bp, 9 predicted proteins | sample KBSC63metaG_FD_65646 | JGI IMG/M metagenome (GOLD analysis project Ga0070663, IMG submission 65646) | Corn rhizosphere microbial communities from Kellogg Biological Station, Michigan, USA - KBS C6-3 metaG | ecosystem: Host-associated > Plants > Roots > Rhizosphere > Soil ...
GTCACCGACCGGATCGGCCGCCAGCTTCAGGCCGCGCCGTACGTCGACAACATCAAGAGCTACTCTCGCCCCGGCGAGTCGATGATCTTCTTCGCGATGAAGGATTCGGCACCGGTCAATCAGGTGCCGGAAACCTGGTATCAGGTGCGCAAGAAGGTCGGCGACATCCGCGCGACGCTGCCGAAGGGCACGGTCGGCCCGTTCTTCAACGACGAATTCGGCGACGTCTACACGAACATTTACGCGCTCGAAGGCGACGGCTACTCGCCGGCGCAACTGCACGATTACGCGGACAAGCTGCGCGCGGTGCTGCTGCGCGTGCCCGGCGTCGCAAAGGTCGACTACTTCGGCGACCCCGATCAGCACGTGTTCGTCGAGATCTCGAACGCGCAGCTGACCCGGCTCGCGATCACGCCGCAACAGCTCGCGCAGGCGATCGACGCGCAGAATGCCGTCGCGCCGGTCGGCACGATCACGACGGCGGACGATCGCGTGTTCGTGCGTCCCACCGGCGCGTTCAAGGACGTGCAGGCGCTCGCGGACATGCCGATCACCGTGAACAACCGCACGTTCCGGCTCGGCGACGTTGCCAAGATCACGCGCGGCTACGACGATCCGCCGGTCACGCAGATGCGGACCAACGGCCACGCCGTGCTCGGCATCGGCGTGACGATGCAAAAGGGCGGCGACGTGATCGATCTCGGCAAGGCGCTCGACGCCAGGACCGCCGAGCTCCAGGCAGGCCTGCCGGCCGGCGTGAAGCTGAGCGCGGTGTCGAGCATGCCGCACGCAGTCAAGCACTCGGTGGACGACTTCGTCGAGGCGGTGGGCGAAGCCGTCGCCATCGTGCTCGTGGTCAGCCTCGTGTCGCTGGGCTTGCGCACCGGGATGGTGGTCGTCATCACGATTCCGATCGTGCTGGCCGTGACCGCGCTGTGCATGCATGTGTTCGGCATCGGGCTCGACAAGGTGTCGCTGGGCACGCTGGTGCTCGCGCTCGGGCTGCTGGTGGACGACGCGATCATCGCCGTCGAAATGATGGCGGTGAAGCTCGAGCAAGGCTGGACGCGAACGCGTGCGGCGGCGTTCGCCTACACGAGCACGGCATTCCCGATGCTCACGGGAACGCTCGTGACGGTATCGGGCTTCCTGCCGATCGCGCTCGCGAAGTCGAGCACCGGCGAATACACGCGCTCGATCTTCGAGGTGTCGGCCATTTCACTGATCGTGTCGTGGTTCGCAGCCGTCGTGCTGGTGCCGCTGCTCGGCTACCACATGCTGCCCGAGCTCAAGCATCACGACGGGCATGCGCACGGGCAGGACGTGTACGACACGGGCTTCTACCGGCGCCTGTCCGGCTGGATCTCGGCCTGCATCGAACGCCGCTGGGTCGTGCTCGGCGTGACCGCGGTGCTGTTCGCGATCGCGATGGCCGCCTTCACGCGCGTGCCGCAGCAGTTCTTCCCGAACTCGGAGCGCCCCGAACTGCTGGTCGACCTGCGCTTGCCGGAAGGCGCGTCGTTCGACGCGACGCTGCGCGAGGCCACGCGGCTCGAGCAGACGCTCGCCGGCCGCCCCGAGATCGATCACGTCGTCGACTTCGTCGGCACCGGCGCGCCGCGCTTCTATCTGCCGCTCGATCAACAGCTTCAGCAGCCGAACTTCGCACAGTTCGTCATCACGGCAAAGGACGTCGAAGCGCGCGAGCGGCTGTCGCATTGGCTCGAGTCGACGCTCGCAACCCGTTTCCCGACCCTGCGCACGCGTGTGGCGCGGCTTGAAAACGGACCGCCAGTCGGCTTCCCGATCAAGTTCCGCGTGAGCGGCGACGACATCGCGACGGCACGCGCTATCGCCGAGAAGGTGGCGGACAAGGTGCGCGCCGACCCGCGCACGCGCAACGTGCAGTTCGACTGGGACGAGCCGGCCGAGCGCTCGGTGTCGTTCGAAATCGATCAGCTCAAGGCGCGCCAGCTCGGCGTGACGTCGGAAGACGTGTCGAGCTTCCTCGCGATGACGCTGTCCGGCTACACGGTCACGCAATATCGCGAGCGCGACAAGCTGATCAACGTCGACCTGCGGGCGCCGAAGAGCGAGCGCGTCGACCCGTCGAAGCTCGCCGGCATCGCGATTCCGACGCCGCACGGCCCGGTGCCGCTCGGCGCGATCGGCCACGTGCGCGACACGCTCGAATACGGCGTGATCTGGGAACGCGACCGCCAGCCGACGATCACCGTGCAGGCCGACGTGCGCGGCGACGCAGCGAGCATCGGCGTCACGCGCGACATCGACGGTGCGCTGGCGACGCTGCGCGCGACGCTCCCCACCGGCTACCGGATCGACATCGGCGGCGCGGCGGAGGAAAGCATGAAGGGCCAGACGTCCATCAACGCACAGATGCCGCTGATGATCATCGCGGTGCTGACGCTGCTGATGATTCAGCTCAAGCGCTTCTCGCGCACCTTCATCGTCGTGCTGACCGCGCCGCTCGGCCTGATCGGCGTGGTCGCCGCGCTGCTGCTGTTCGGCAAGCCGTTCGGCTTCGTCGCGCTGCTCGGCGTGATCGCGATGTTCGGGATCATCATGCGCAACTCCGTGATCCTGGTCGATCAGATCGACCAGGACATCGCAGCCGGACAGCCGCGCTTCACGGCGATCGTCAGCGCGACGGTGCGGCGCTTCCGGCCGATCATGCTGACCGCCGCCGCCGCCGTGCTCGCCCTGATCCCGCTGCTGCGCTCGGGCTTCTTCGGCCCGATGGCGACGGCGCTGATGGGCGGCATCACGATCGCGACGGGACTGACCATCTTCTTCCTGCCCGCCCTTTATGCGACGTGCTTCAAGGTGCGACGCGACGAACGCGAGCCGACCGCCACGGCCGTCGCGTCCCCGGAGACATGTCAATGAAACTTACCCGTATGACTGCGGCGCTCGCCGCGAGCGCGGCGCTCGGCCTGTCCGGCTGCGCGATGGCCCCGAGCAGCACGCCGCCCGCGATGCCGTCGCCGGCTCACTACGGCGAGACGCCGCAGCCGCCGCGGACCGCCGAAGCGGCGGGCGTCGCGCAGCAATTCGACGTCGGCGCCGCGCCGGTTCCGCAGTGGTGGCGGCTCTATCGCTCCGGGGCGCTCGACGCGCTGGTCGACGAAGGGCTGAGCGCGAATCCGACACTGGCCGCGACCGAAAAGACGCTCGCCGCCGCGCAGCAGGAACTGCGCGCGCAGGTCGGCGCATCGACGCTGCCATCGCTCGACGCGAATGCGCAGGTGGCCCGCACCCGCACGCCGGACATCTCCGGCACGGGCGCGCAGACCCTGCACTACAACGTGTTCGTCGGTCAGTTGCAGGCGCATTACACGTTCGATCTGTTCGGCGCCACGCGCTACGCGAATGCGGCGAGCGCCGCACGCGTCGACGTGCGCGCTTGCGAGCTCGAGGCGGCGCGACGCGCACTGGCAGCCAACATCGTCGGCACCGCCATCTCCGCTGCGGCGCTCGACCGACAGATCCTGCTGACCGAGCGGCTCGTCACCATCGCGGCATCGTCCGCGCACGACGATGCGCAGCGCTACGCGCTCGGCGCGATCTCGCATGCGCAGGCGCTGGCGTCGACGCAGAGTGCGGCATCGCTCGCCGCGACGCTGCCGGCGCTACGCCAGCAGCGCGCGACAACCGTTCACGCGCTCGCGATCCTGCTCGGCCGCACGCCCGACGCGGTGCCGCCCATCCCCGCGTTCGGCAGCCTGTCGCTGCCGGAGCACGTGCCTGTGGTCGTGCCGTCCGACCTGCTGAAGGCGCGCCCCGACATCCGCGCGGCCGAAGCCGCGGTAAAAGCCGCCGCGGCGGATGCGGGCGAAGCGACCGCGCAGCTGTTCCCGAGTTTGTCGCTCACGGCGACGCTGGGACGCGGCGGCTTCAGCTGGCCGGCGCTGTTGTCGGGGGCGGGCGGGCTGTGGGCAGTCGGCGCAGGCCTGTCGCAACCGCTCTTCCACGGCGGCGCGCTGCTGGCCCACCGGCGTGCGACGTTCGATTCGTACGACGCGGCGGTGCTTCAGTACAAGTCGGCGGTGCTGTCCGCGTTCGGTGACGTCGCGGATTCGCTCGCCGCGCTCGACAACGATGCGCAGACGCTCGCCGCGAACGAAATCGCGGCGCGGGCGGCGGGCGCGGCCTTCGACGAAACGGTGCAGCGCCGCACACTGGGCGCGGTTCCGGTGTCCGCGCAGCAGGCGAGCGAGCGGCAATATCTGACCGCGGAACTCGACGCGGTCCGTGCCGCGAGCCGGCGAATGACCGATACGGCGGCACTGCTGCAGGCAATGGGCGAGTTGCCGCCCGACGCCCGCACGGCAGTCGCGGCCCGGCAATAACGACTGCATGCGTCGACGGGTCGGCTGCGCGTGCCGCCGACCCGGGCCTCGACGCCCGACGCCCGGCGCACCGCGAGTACCGCGGCGCCGAGCTCTCCTTTACTCCGCATGATCGATTCCCGATGAAACCCGAAAACCTGGTCGCCTGCCACGAATGCGACCTGCTGTTTTGGCGGCCGCCGCGCCTGCGCGCGCTGGCCGCGCACTGCCCGAGGTGCCGTGCCCGCGTGGGCGGCAGCGCGCACGGCCGTCCGGCGCTGGACCGGCGGTGCGCGATCGCGCTCGCCGCGCTGTTCACGTTGTTCATCGCGCAGGCCTTTCCCATCGTCGCGCTCGACGCAGCCGGCATCGCATCGCACGCGACGCTGGCCGATGCGGTGGCCGCGTTGCGCTTGCACGGGCAACCAGCCGTGGCGGCGATCGTGTTCTGCACGACGATGTTGTTCCCGCTGCTGGAACTCGCCGCGTGGCTGTACGTGCTCGTACCGTTGCGCGCGGGCCGCGTACCGCCCTGCTTCGCGCCGGTCCTGCGCAACATGCAGCGGCTGCGTCCATGGAGCATGGTCGAGGTGTTCCTGCTCGGCATCCTGGTCACGATCGTCAAGATGACGAGCGTCGCGCACGTGATACCGGGCCCCGCGCTGTTTGCGTTCGGCGCCCTCACCGTGATGCTCGGCGTTCTCGCGTCGTTCGACCCGGGCGGCCTGTGGGAAGCACGCGACGAAATCAGCGCGCTGCGCGACGGCGGTATGTCTGCCGCGGTGTCGCGCCAGCGGCACACGCAGCGACGCGCTGCACCGGTGGCGCCCGACACAGCAGACGCAATGGACGCTACGGACGCGACCAGCGCGACCGGGCACCACCGCCCGGCAAGCGTCACGGCCCGCGCCGCGGGGCTGCTCGCATGTCATACCTGCACACGCGTGCAGCAGCCGCATATCGAGGCCGCCGGCGCGCGCTGCACGCGCTGCGGGTCGACGCTGCACGAACGCCGCCCGCGCAGCGCCGCACGCACGGGCGCGCTCGTGATCGCGGCCGCGCTTCTCTACATTCCGGCGAACCTGCTGCCCATCATGCACGCGACATCGCTCGGCCGCACCGAGGACGACACCATTCTCGCCGGCGTCGCGTACTTCTGGACGTCCGGCGACTGGCCGCTCGCCGTCGTGGTGTTCGTCGCGAGCGTGCTCGTGCCGATGCTCAAGCTCGCGATTCTCGCGTTGCAGGCCATTGCCGCACATCGCGGCACGCCATGGCGCCCGCTGGAACGCGCGCGGCTCCATCGACTGGTGGAGCGCGTGGGCCGCTGGTCGATGCTCGACGTGTTCGTCGTCGCGCTGACGATCGCGCTCGTGCATTTCGGGTCGTTCGCCGAGATCACGCCCGGCCCCGGCGCGCTGGCGTTCGGCGCCGTGGTCGTACTCACCATGTGCGCGTCGATGCAGTTCGATCCGCGACTCATCTGGGACGGCGTGCACCGCCCCGCCGCCAGCACTCGATCCTGAACGAGCGCAAGCCCGTCCCAACTCTACGACTATTCATACGATGCTTCCCCTCGATTTGCCTGAACCCGGGATCCGGCCGCGCAGCCGCTGGATCCCGTCCCTCGTCTGGATCGTTCCGCTCGTGTGCGCGTTGATCGGGCTGTCGCTCGTGTACCGCAACATTGCCGCGACCGGCCCGACGATCACCGTCACGTTCGCGAACGCAGAAGGCCTCGAAGCCGGAAAGACCAAGGTCCGTTACAAGGACGTCGATATCGGCTCGGTGCAGGCCATCACGCTCACGCCCGACTTCAAGCGCGTGGTCGTGCGCATCCAGCTCACCAAGGAAGCCGCGCGGTTCGCGAACCGCGATACGCGATTCTGGGTCGTTCGGCCGCGTGTCGGCGCCACCGGAATCTCCGGGCTCGGCACGCTGCTCTCCGGCGCGTACATCGGCGCGGACCTCGGCCGCTCGCCGCATGAGCAGACCGACTTCGCCGGCCTCGAGACGCCGCCCGCCGTCACCGCGGACCAGCAGGGCCGCCGCTACCTGCTGCACGGCGATTCGCTCGGCTCGATCGATATCGGCTCGCCGGTGTTCTACCGGCACCTGCAGGTCGGCCAGGTGGTTGGCTTCTCGCTCGACAAGGATGGCACGGGCGTCGACGTGCAAGCGTTCGTGAAGGCGCCGTACGACAAATACGTCGGCACCGACACGCGCTGGTGGCACGCAAGCGGCGTGGATCTGCGGCTCGATTCGAACGGCCTGAAGCTGAACACGCAGTCGCTCGCGACGGTGGTCGTCGGCGGTCTCGCGTTTCAGTCGCCGCCCGAACAAGCCGATGCACCGCCGGCGGCCGACAACGCGTCATTCCGGCTCGCGCCGGACCAAGCCGAGGCGATGCGCGACCCCGACGGCACGCCGCTGATGGTCGTCATGCGCTTCGACCAATCGCTGCGCGGGCTGTCCGTCGGCGCGCCGGTCGATTTGCGCGGCATTGCGCTCGGTCAGGTCACGAACATCGGGATCGAATACAACGAGCACTCGCGCACGTTCAGCATGAAGGTCACGATGGCGCTGTATCCGTCGAGACTGAGCCGGCACAGCGACACCGCGCTACCGGCCCCCGATACGGCCGGCGGCCACGACCTCCTCGAGCACCTGGTGCTGCAGGGGCTGCGCGGGCAACTGCGCACCGGCAGCCTGCTCACGGGCCAGTTGTACGTGGTGCTCGACATGTTCCCGAAGGCGCCGCGTGCGAGCGTGGACGTGCACCGTACACCGGTCGAGCTGCCGACCGTTCCGAACACGCTCGACGAACTGCAGGTTCAGCTCGCCGACATCGCACGGAAGCTCGACAAGGTTCCGTTCGACCAGATCGGCAACAGTCTGAACGGTGCGCTCGAGCATGCGAACCAGCTGTTCGGACACCTCGACGAGCAGGTCGTGCCGCAGGCGCGCGACACGCTGGCGGCGGCGCAGCGCACGTTCGACGCCGCGCAGGCGACGCTGCGGCAGGATTCGCCGATGCAATCGGACGTTCATGACGCGATGCAATCGCTCACGCATACGCTCCAGTCGCTCAATACGCTGGCCGACTATCTCGAGCGGCATCCGGAAGCGCTGCTCTTCGGCAAGAAAGGAGAACCGAAATGACGCCGCATTCGTTTCGCACGATCCGGATGCCGATCCGCATCGCAACGTGCGTCGCGCTGGCCGTGCTCAGCGCCTGTGCGTCGCCGCCCGTACGGTTCCATACGCTCGGGATCGCGGATGGCGCGGGCGGCGAAACCGGCGCCTCGCGTTCCGCATGGCTGATCGACATGCAGAGCGTGCACGTCGCGGCGCCAGCGGACGGCAACCGGCTCGCGGTGCAGCGCGGCCCCGAACGGGTCGACATTCTGGAACAGGAGCGCTGGGTTTCGCCGCTCGGCGACGAGATGCGCGGCGGACTGTCGACGCGCGTCACGTCCCGGCTGAACACGATCGACGTTCACCGCGTCGCCCATCCGGATGGCACGCCGGTCTATCGGGTCGCCGTGGACGTCCAGCGTGTCGAATCGTGGCCGGCGTCGCACGTGCTGCTCGATGCGACATGGACGGTGGACGCAGGCTCCGGACAGCCGGCACTGACGTGCCGCAGCATCGTTCGGGCCGGTGCGTCGGCGGGCTACGACGCGCTCGTCGACGCGCATCGCCATGCGCTCGACACGCTCGCGCTCGGCATCGCCGCGGGCATTCGCGCGGCGGCCACGCACGCGCCGCCGCCCGCCGGATGCCGCGCGGGAACACTCGACCGACGGATCGCGCCACCCGTCGCCGAGCGCGGCGCGCTGGATCTGCTCGACGATTGAATCGGGCCGCGAACACGCACGCGGTCGGGTTGGGTTGGGCGATCGGCATCGCGCCGTGCCCTGCACGATCCCGCGTTTCGTGCGGCGCGGTGTTGCGCCGCCTCAATCATTTCCACCTGCATGGACAACCCACGATGAAACCCGCCCGACTCACGCGCGAGCAACGCAGGCTCGACACCCGCGAACGGCTCATCGCCACCGCTCGCGCGCTATTCATCGCGAAAGGCTTTGCCGAGACGAGCGTCGAACATATCGCCGAGGGCGCCGGGTACACGCGCGGCGCGTTCTATGCGCACTTCGAACACAAGCGCGAACTGTTGATCGAGATCCTTCGCCGCGACCATGATCGAATGATCACGAAAATTCCGGCGGCGACGCCGGAGCGCGGAGGTTCCTGCACCGCAGCCGACTACGCGAACATTACCGCCGGGTGGGAATGCTTCCCGCTCTGGGTCGAGGTCCATCTGTACGCGCTGCGCGATGCCACGTTTCGGCACATCGTCGACGGCCTGCACGCCGAACCGGCTGCGCTACCAGAGATGGCAAGCGGTGCGGCGGGCGCCGCCGATCGGATGCCGTCCGCGACCAGCTGGGCGGCCGCGCTAGGCGTCGCGCTGCTGAGCGTCAGCGCGCAGGATGCCCGGCGCGACGATTCAACATAGCGTCAGAAAGAGCCACTCGGCAGGGATTCACCAAAAAGCCGCCACATCCCGGCCCCAACTGCCGTGTCACCGTTCATCCGCAATTGACCCACCCGGGGGCCTGGCAGCGGGCGACGGCACTACATCACTGCGCCGTCTCGGCCGCTTCCACCACCGGCAGCGGCCGGCTTGCGATCTTCTCGGCTTCCGCGCGCTTGAGCCCCAACGTATGCAGAAGCGTCGCCGCCGTGCGTTCCGGGAAATGCTCTCCGCTGAAGCCGAGTTCCTTCAGCACATCGGCCGCCGGCGCGCCCGGCGCGACGAAGTTGAGCTCGGCCGCAATCGCGGTCAGCACCGTACCGCCAACCGACAGGAAGCCGATGAACGGGTCGGCGACCACGAAGCGTTTCTCGGCGATGCCGCGCTCGATGTCCCGCAGCAGGCGCTGGCCCAGCCCGAGCGTCAGGACCCGCGCCGAAAAACCCTCGCGTATCAGGAAGTGTCCCCACACCGGCTCGCGCCGCGCACGCATCAGCGTATGCCGCACCGACACGGAAACGATTTCCGCCGGATCGGACAAGCCGCTGGCCACGCGATCGAGCGAATCCGCGAATTCCTCGAATACCGATTCCACGAGGGTCGCGTAGATCGCCTCCTTCGATTCGAAGTGGTTGTAGAACGAGCCGAAGCCGACGTCCGCGGCCTCGGTGATTTCGTTGATGGCGACGCCTTCCATGCCCTTTTGCGCCATCAGCCTGAGCGCGGCGTCCAGCAGGCGGGCCCGGGTCTCGCGCTTGCGGCGCGCGCCGCGCGGCTCGCGCTCTTCGGCGACCTCGGATTTGGCTGGTTCCGGCGCGTTGGCGGCTTCCGGAGCGGAGCGCTTCGGTGTCCGGCGATTCGGTGTATTCGGCATGACGTTTCCGATCCTTGTTCGTGCGCCCAAGTATAGATTCAAATGTCTACATTGACAAAGTTATCATTCATGACTTTAATGTCACAAAGGACGGCTGAACACGGCCGCGAGAACCGATCGACAAACGAATGGAGAAACGGTGGAGACACATCTGCACACGGGCGCCAGCGCGTCCATCCACATCAATTCGGGCTCCTCGCCGGTAGGCGGGTTGCCGCCGACGCTCGAAGGACCGATCGAAGAATTCGGGCCAGTCGGCACCGCAACGTGCCATGTGCGGGCCAGTCATGGCACCCGCGACGACGACGCGCATCGCCCCCATCCGCGATCGACGGGCGACCTCGCGACATTCACGGGCCGGTCAGACATGTCGCGCGACGGTGCGATTGCCGGCCTGCCGTTGCGCGGACAGCCCCGCGATGCGACGGCGCCCGCCTTCGCGATTGCCGTTCGACCTGCCTGACTGCCATCCGCCATGAAACTGACCACCACCCAGCCGGCCCGACATCCCCACCCGACGACGAAGGCATCGGCGCTCGCCTATCTGATCTTCGATCGTCCGGACCTCGACGAGGCCGAGCACTTTCTCAACGACTTCGGTCTTCGAACGGTGCGGCGGGACGACACGCAATTGCTCCTGCGCGGAACGGGCACCGCACACTTCTGTTATGTCGTTCGCCAGGCGCCGAAGGCTCGCTTCGTCGGCTTCGGATTGCGGGTCGACCGTCGGGCCGATCTGGAGGCGCTCACCAGCGTCCCCGGCGCGTCGAAGGTCGAAGCATCGGATTGGCCCGGCGGCGGCAACCGCGTGCGCCTCACCGATCCGTCAGGTTTTCGGGTCGACGCGATTGCGGGCCAGACACGGGCCGACACGCTGCCGCATCGCGCGCCCCTCCCGTTCAACTCGGTCGACGCGCCCGTGCGAATCAACGACACGCAGCGGCCGCCGGCGAGCGCACCTGAAGTCATTCGGCTCGGGCATGTCGTGCTCGAGCTTGCCGACTTCCAGGCAACCTGCGCGTGGTACACGCAGCATTTCGGGTTCATTCCCAGCGATGTCCAGGTGCTGCCGGACGGCTCCCCGGCGGTCGCATTCATGCGGCTCGATCTGGGCGACAGGCCGGCCGATCACCATACGCTCGCGCTCGCCCAGGGATTCGTGCCGACTTATAGCCACAGCGCGTACGAGCTGGTCGACGCCGATGCCGTCGGCATGGGCCAGCGCATGCTCCGCGACAGCGGGTGGACGCATGCGTGGGGCATCGGCCGGCACATTCTCGGCAGCCAGATCTTCGACTACTGGCAGGACCCTTGGGGCGACAAGCACGAACACTATTGCGACGGTGACTTGTTCACGGCCGACGAGCCGACGGGCGTGCATGCGGTCAGCCGCGAAGCGATGGCGCAGTGGGGCCCGACGATGCCGCGCAGTTTCACGAAGCCCCGGTTCACGCCGTCGAGCCTCGCGGCGCTGTTTCGCAACCTGCCCCGCAGTCCCGATCTGACGCTGAGCAAGCTGCTGACCTTGGCGAAGCTGTTCGCCTGACCCCAACCGCCCATTCGACTCACGAGAGATCCATCCATGTCACTGCTTGTCCTGCACTTCCGGCATAACGGCCGCGCCCAATGGGGGGTGGCCGCCAACGGCGCCGTCACGCCGATTCCCGGCGACTTCGAAACCACCGCGAGCTTTCTCGCGGCGAATCCGGTCGAACGACTCGCCGCGCTCGACGGATCGACGATTCCGGAGACAGAGGTGGAGTGGCTGCCCCCGGTGACAGCCAACCAGCAATTCGTTTGCCAGGGCGCGAATTATCGTCAGCACATGATCGAATCGGGCATGGATCCGGACGCGAAAAAGTTCAACATGATCTTCACGAAGGCGACGAGTTGCATCGTCCCCGCCGACTCACCGGTGGTGAAACCGCGACACGTCCGGTTTCTCGACTACGAAATCGAGCTCGGCCTCATCCTCAAACGCGACATCACGTCCCACCGGCAGATCACGGACGAGAACCTGCACGATTACGTCGCCGGCACCGTGATCGTCAACGACTATTCCGCGCGCGATGTCCAGATCCCGCAGATGCAGTTCTACAAGGGCAAGAGTTTCCGGACGTTTGGGCCGGTCGGCCCCTATCTGTGCCTGCTCGAACGGCGTGACTTTCCGAAGCTGAAGGCGCTCGACCTGACGTTGACCGTCAACGGCGTGGTGCGTCAGCGGGACTCGACCTCGAACCTCGTCTATGGTCCGGCGGAAACGTTGACCGAGTTGTCGGGCGTGCACGACCTTCGCGCCGGCGACCTGCTCGCGACCGGCACGCCGGCCGGCTGCGCACTCAGCATCCCGTCGCCGCTCAAGCAGCGGGCCGTGGCGCTATTTCCCGAATCCGTCAAATGGAAGATGTTCATGAAGGTGCAGGCGGGACGCGCGCAGTACCTGAAGGCCGGAGATATCGTCGAAGCCCGGATCGCGAGCCGCGACGGAACGATCGATCTGGGCGTGCAGCGTAACAAGATCGTGGACGAAGCAGCATGAACGGCATCGCGACCCGGTACGACGTGCTGGCGATCGAAGCGCAGGGCCTTGCGCCAGACCTCCCTGCCAGCACATACGAGATGATTTGCGCCGGCGCGGCCATCGATCCGTCCGCCCCCGCGCTGTCCTTTTTTCTGACCGCCGACTCGCATCGCGACGCAGAGCGCTGGACCTATCGCGAGCTGGTTCGTGACATCACGCGCACGGCCAACCTGTTCACGCGCCTCGGCGTGAGTTCGCGTTCCGTGATCGCTTATGTGCTGCCCAATCTTCCCGAAACGCATTTCGTGATCTGGGGCGGGCAGGCGGCCGGCATCGTATGTGCGATCAATCCGTTGCTCGAAGGCGAAGCGATCGGCAATCTGCTCAAATCGGCCGGCGCCAGCGTATTCGTGACGCTCGCGCCATTTCCCGGGACCGATCTCTGGCAGAAAGTCGCGGCCACCCTTCACCAGGTCGAGTCGCTGCGGCATCTCGTGCTGGTCGATCCGGCCGATCGTGTGCGGGGCACCGCGCAAGCAGCGGCCCGCATGCTCCAGCGTGACGCGTGCCATAAGCTGCACGGCGACGATGGTTTGCGCGGCGCGGTGCCTGCGCATATCCAGATCCACGACTTCGGTACGGAAATGGCCCGGGAATCCGGTACGCTGCTCGACAACGTGCGCCGCATTCAACCTGGCGACATGTCGTCGTTCTTCTGTACCGGGGGCACCACGGGGTTGCCGAAAATCGCGATGCGCAGCCACGGCAACGAAGTGGCGAATGCATGGAGCGCCGGCCGGTTCTTCGGCGACAGCATCGGCCCCGGCAAAACGACGTTCTGCGGATTGCCGCTCTTTCACGTCAATGCCGCGATGGTGACCGGCCTGCTGCCTTTTTCTCGCGGCGCCCATGTCGTGCTCGGCACGCCGCAAGGTTACCGGGGTGACGGTGTCGTCGAACGTTTCTGGGAAATCGTCGAACATCATCACATCAATTTCTTCAGTGGCGTCCCGACACTCTACGCGTCGCTGCTCGACATTCCTGCCGACGGTCATGTTATCGACTCGCTCGAATACGGCCTGTGCGGTGCGGCGCCGATGCCGGTCGGCGTCTTCCGAGCCTTCCAGGAAAAAACGGGCATCCGGATTCTCGAAGGCTACGGTCTGACCGAGGGCACCTGCGTGAGCAGCGTCAACCCGCCGACCGGCGAGCGCCGGCTGGGATCGATCGGGCTTCGCATCCCGTTCCAGGCGATGAAAGCTGTCGTCGTGGACGACGCGGGACGGTATCTGCGCGATTGCGCGGTGAACGAAGAGGGGCTGCTCGCCATCTCCGGCCCGAACGTTTTCACCGGCTACCTGCGTGCCGATCAGAACAGGGCGCTGTGGCTCGATCTCGGCGACGGCAAGCGCTGGCTCAACACCGGCGACCTCGGCCGCTGCGACGTCGACGGTTACTTTTGGCTGACCGGCCGCAAGAAGGAACTGATCATTCGCGGCGGGCACAACATCGACCCCGCGGCGATCGAGGAACCGCTTCATCGACATCCGGCGGTCCAGCTCGCCGCGGCAATCGGGCGTCCCGATGCGCATGCCGGCGAGCTGCCGGTTGCGTATGTTCAGCTCAAGCCGGGGATGAGCGCGACCGAGCACGATCTGACGGCGTTCATGCAACAGGAGATCGCCGAACGCGCCGCACTGCCCAAGCACGTCCGAATCGTGGAAGCGATCCCGCTCACGGGCGTCGGCAAGATCTTCAAACCGGAACTCAAGCGCCGCGAGACGCGTGACGCGCTGCGCGCGGCATTGGCCCAGGGCGGCGCCCCCGGTGCATCGATCGACGTCACGACCGATCAATCGGGCGGAATGTCCGTGTCGGTCGAGCTGAGCGAGCCCGGGCTCGAGCCTGCGGCGCGCGTAGTGCTGGGGCGTTTTCCGTTTGCGTTCTCGATCTCGATCGCCGCGCAGCCGACACGGTCGTCGTGACCGACAGCAACAGATCCGCGGCGATGGAGGAGCGCGGCTAGCCTGGATGGCAGCAACGTCGCAAGCAGATCGCCTCATTCAATAAGGTATCCAAATTAGTTGTTATTCATAGAGACGGATCGAGACAGAGGAGACACAAGATGAATTTCAGGTGGACGACGAGTTTCGCAGGCGTGGCGATTTGTATCTGCTCGCCTTTGCTTGTCGACGATGTGCAGGCACAGACGGCCGGAAGCATTACGACATCGGTAGGATGGCTACACATCGCCCCGCAGGGCAGCGCAACGCCCCTGGTCGTGCAAAGTGTCGGCGGCGTCACGGTGAATCAGGAACTGACCGGTAGCAGCGCACATGCCAGTTCGACAGATACGCTCGGCATTACCAACGAGTACTACGTCACCGACAACTTCGGCGTCGCGATGCTTTTTGGCATGCCGCTGAAGGTCAATCTGATTGGCGACGGGACGTTGCAGAAGTACGGCACGCTCGGCACGACACGGCCGATGCCGCCCGCGATCGAACTTCGATACCACCTGTTTTCTGCCACATCAAAATTCCGGCC
>Ga0070663_100001108_pt1 | contig 14799 bp, 16 predicted proteins | sample KBSC63metaG_FD_65646 | JGI IMG/M metagenome (GOLD analysis project Ga0070663, IMG submission 65646) | Corn rhizosphere microbial communities from Kellogg Biological Station, Michigan, USA - KBS C6-3 metaG | ecosystem: Host-associated > Plants > Roots > Rhizosphere > Soil ...
ACGTTCAGGGTCAGCTCTCCGACTGTCACCGTGTCCTGGTCTTCAAGCCAGCGGTCCGGCTCGAAGGGCCTGCCGGGGATTCCCCACCGGCGGCCGTCGTCGTCGAGGCGCGCGATCCAGAAGCGGTCCTCCTCCTGCGGGCCCTCGATCGGAACACCGAGATCCTTCGCCAGCACGCCAGCCTCGCCGGCATGATCGATATGGCCATGGGTGAGCAGAATCTTTTCGATGGCGACACCCGCATCGGCAGCGACAATCTTGAGGCGCGGCAGGTCGCCGCCGGGATCAACGAAGGCGCCGCGCATCGTCTTCGTGCACCACAGCAACGTGCAATTCTGCTGCAGCGGAGTGACGGGCGTGATCGCAGCCTTCAGCGGCGCTTGGCTCACTTGGACTCCGGGAGCGTCGCCATCGACGGCGGCTCATCCTTCATCGAGGCCGCGACCGCTTCGGCACGGCGGAGCACGCGGAGGAGATTTCCGCCGGCGAGCTTGCCGAGGTCCCTGTCGCTCCATCCGCGCCGGATCAGCTCGGCGAATAGCAGGGGATAGCCGCTGACGCTGTTCATTCCCGGAGGCGCCTCGTCGTAGCCGATGCCGTCGAGGTCGCCGCCGAGCCCGACGTGATCATGACCGGCGATCTTGACGATATGTTCGATATGGTCGGCAACGAGGCCGATGTCCGCTTTCGGCGCGAGGTGCGCGGCGGTCCACTCTTTCATCTTCGCGTCGCGGATGTCCGGCTGGCCGACGTAGAGCGAAGCCAGCCGCGCCTGCTCGGCCGACTGTTCCGCCGACCAAAGACGATAGGGCTCGGACAGGTGGCCGGTATAGAAATTGACCATCACCACGCCGCCATTGGCCGGGAGCATCGCCAGCACGTCGTCGGGGACGTTGCGCGGATGGTTTGAGATCGCACGGGCGTCGCTGTGCGAGAAGATAACCGGCGCTTTCGTCACCTCGATCGCGTCGCGCATCGTGTCGGGGGAGACGTGGCTGAGATCCACGAGCATCCCGAGGCGGTTCATCTCGTGCACCACGGCGCGGCCGAAATCGTTGAGTCCACCATATTTGGGATCGTCGGTCGCGCTGTCGGCGAACTCGTTGTCCTTGAAGTGGCTGAGGGTCATGTAGCGCGCGCCGAGCTCGAAGTAGCTGCGCAGCGCCGCCATGCTCCCACCCATCTGGTGCCCGCCTTCGACGCCGATCAGCGAGGCGACCTTGCCGCTCTTGTGGATTCTCACGACGTCGTCGGCGGTGCGAGCGAGCGCGAGATCGTTCGGATAGGCTTTGACCAGCCGCCTGACTATGTCGATCTGCTCCAGGGTTTCGCGGATCGCGGGGTCGCCGGTGACTTCGGATGGGATATAAACTGACCAGAATTGCCCGCCCACATGACCCTGGCGAAGACGCGCCATGTCGGTCATCAGCGGGTGCGGCTGGCGCTGGTCGGAGCCGCTCGCGAGGCCTTCGGTGCTGAGCTTGTAATTTTCGCGCAGCTGCTCGGGCAGATCGTTGTGTCCGTCGATCAGCGGAGTCCGCTTGAGGATTCGATCGATGCGGGTCATCGTTTTCGCGTCGATCGACTGTGCGGGTGCCTGGGCCGTCATGAGCAAGACCGTAAAGCCAGCGAGCAAGTGGATTGGTTTCATGCCCGTTGTTTAGAGGAGTGGCGATAACGCGCAAATAAGCTTGTTTCGGCCCGGCCTGGGCGCGATGGATGGGGCAATGACCGCTGTCCAGAAGCACGACCTCGAAGAAGTCATGAAATTCGATCCCGAAGAGGGGATCGCCAATCTCGAGGAGCATCTTGACCGGCTGAAGCGGGAAGCGGACCGCCAGGGCTTCAAGTTCGACCGCCACGCGGTCCGCAACGAGTTGCAAGCGGCGACTTTCGGCAAGCAGCGCGCGGGCAAGGCGCGGCTGCTCCTGGCACCGAGCGGCGCCATTGCCATCGAGCTTACCAGCTGCGTCGGTTAGGCGGCGATCGGAAAGCGCAGCAGCCGGTCGGCGACAGGGATCAGGGCCACCGCCTCGCCGCTGATTGCCCCCACGATCTCGGGGTGCCGTGCATCAAGCCCGCCGGTTAGCGAGCCGAATGCCGGCAGGATTAGTTTGCTATCCGAGGCGACGAAGCAGCGGCGCGAAATTCGCCGGCCATTGAGGCTGAGCCGCAGCTTGGGATGGAAGTGGCCCGACATCTCGGGGCGCGATTCGTCCGGGACGGCCTCATGGCGGAGGACGATTCCGCCGATCACCTCCTCCTCGACGATCCGGCCGCCGCAATGATCGGCAAAGCCCGGATCGTGATTGCCGACGATCCAGGTCCAGTCGAGGCGGCGGGTCAGCCCTTCGAGCAATGCGCGCGAATCGGCGGGCAGGCGATCGCACCCGAAACGGTCGTGGAAGCTATCGCCGAGGCAGTAGAGGCGTGTCGCGCCCGTACGACCCACCTCTTCCGTCAACGCCGTCAAAGTCGCGTGCGAATCGTAGGGCGGGAGAAGCTGTCCCAGCCGGGCGAACCAACTCGCTTTCTCCAGATGCAGATCGGCAACCAGGAGTGCGTTCTGCGAGTGCCAGAACAGCGCACCGGACGCCGCCGCCAAAAACGTTTCGCCTGCGAACGAAAGGGGAACCATACACCTTCCTTAGAAGGCTATTCCATGCTCCGATAGTGGTCGCGCAGCGCGCGGGCATCATGGAGTGCGTTGTGCGGCACCTTGCTGTTCGCCGCGGTGCTGAAATTGCTCAGCGGAAGAAGACGGAACGTGAGGTCGCGAAGGTCGATCATGTCACCCGGCCCGGTCACCATCAGGTTACAGAATTGGGAAACGTCCTCCGGCCAGTCGGCGACGATGACGGCGTCGTCGTCATGGCCCAGATAATGTTCGAGAGCGTCGGCGGCTTCGGCGCGGCCAAGCCTCGGCCAGGCGAGCTGCGCGGGCACATGGTCGAGATAGGGAACGACATGGCTGGCCACCCAGTCGACGATGGGCTCATCAGTCTTCAGCGTCAGGTAAAGCTCGTCGCCGTCGTCCGGGACGAGCGCGAGGCTGAGGAGCGCTCCGCCGATGCCGTTATATTCGGTGTCGAGGAAGTACCTCAGCGGGGTGTGGCCTGCGGGCAGACGTCGGTAGGAAAAACGCGCCCCTTCTTGCAGCGCTCTGCCATGGCTCGGGCCTCGCGCCCCCGCCGCTCGTCTTCCTTGCGCATTTCGCGTCCGCGCTTTTCGTCCGCTTCCGCCTGGCTCGTCGTCGCGGCATCGACCCCGGCAGAAGCCACCTTCACGGGAATGGTGGCGATATCTACGGCGGTTTTGGCAACGGTGCCGACGATGCAGCCGCCCAGAGCGAGCGGAAGAGCGAGGATGGCGAGCATCTTCATCGGCCGAAGAATCGCAGATGCCGCCGAGCGCGGCAATGCAAATCAGAGGTGCATGGCGGCTTCGCCGAGTTGTTCGGCCTGCATCAGGAGCGTTTCATCGGCCTCCGCACCGGGCGGAAGCGCTTCGCGGCCGACGATCACCATCAAGGGCACCGCCATCGGCGTGATCCGGTCGGCTTCGACATGGACCAGCGTCGCGGCGGCGCGATCGACGAGTCGGACGAGGCGGCCCAGCTCTGTCATCCGCGCCCGGGCATCGTTCCACGCCGCCCGCAGGAGCAGGTGCTCGGGCTCGTATTTGCGGAGGACGTCGTAAATGAGGTCGGTCGAAAAGCTGACCTGCCGCCCGGTTTTCTTGCGACCGGGGTGCTGGCGCTCGACCAGCCCGCCGATCACCGCGACCTCGCGGAACGCTGTCTTCAGAAGATAGCTGTTCTCGACCCATTCGATGAACTCGCGCTCGAGAATGTCGGGAGAAAAGAGCGATCTGGGTGCGGTGATCGGCTCAAGCCCGTAGCAGGCGAGGCCGTAGTCGTTGGCGACGAAGCCGGTCGGCTTCAGACCGGCCTTTTCCATGCGCTTGGTGATCAGCATCCCGAGCGACTGGTGCGCGTTCCAGCCCTCGAAGCTGTAGGCGACCATGTAGTGTAGGCCTTCGTGTGGGAACGTCTCGACCAGCAGCTCATTGGGCTCGGGGATTCGGGAGCGGCGGTCCTGCACTTCCAGCCACTCGCGCACGTCGTCAGGGAAGCGGCGCCAGTCATTGCGGTCGGCGAGCATATGGCGGACGCGGTCGGCGAGGTGAGTCGACATCGACATTCGCGTGCCGCCGTAGGTGACGATCCGTGCCCGCTTCGACGACGCGTGGACGATGATGTCGGTGTCCTTGAACTGCTCGACCTCGAGGCTGAGGCCGGAGAAATAGAAATGATCGCCCGGCGCCAGCGTCGAGGCATAGCCTTCCTCGATCGTCCCGAGCTTGCGGCCATTGCGGAAGCGGACCGTGAGCAGCGGCTGCTCGACGATGACTCCCGCATTGAGCCGATGCTGGAGCGCGATTGCCGGGCGGGCGATCCGCCAGCGGCCATCGGGATCGCGGACGAGCCGGCGGAAGCGGTCGTAGGCCTGCAAGGAATAGCCGCCGGTGGCGATGAAGTTCAGCACTTCCTCGAACGTCTCGGTCTTGAAGTCCACGTAAGGTGCGGCGGAGCGAATTTCGGCGAGTAGGTCGTCGGGATAAAAAGGAGCAGCGACCGCCGTCGCCAGGATGTGCTGGGCGAGGACGTCGAGCGTTCCGGGCCGGAATACCTCCGGGTCGAGCTCGCCGACAGCGATCGCGTCGAGCGCCGCCCGGCCTTCCAGATATTCGAAGCGGTTGCCGGGAACGAGGACTCCCTCGCTCGGCTCGTCAAGTCGGTGGTTGGCGCGGCCGATCCTCTGCAGCAGGCGCGAGCTGCCCTTCGGAGCGCCCATCTGCACGACGAGGTCGATGTTCCCCCAGTCGATCCCGAGGTCGAGACTTGCGGTCGCGACGAGACCGCGCAGCCGCCCGTCCGCCATCACCGCTTCGACCTTGCGGCGCGCTTCCTGGGCGAGGCTCCCATGATGAATTCCGATCGGGAGCGCCTTGTCGTTCACTGCCCACAGGTCCTGGAAGATGAGCTCGGCGAGACTTCGCGTGTTGCAGAAGACGAGCGTCATCTTGTGCGCTTCGATGAGGTCCATCACCTCGCGCGCGGCATGGCGGCCGGAATGGCCACCCCACGGAATCTTGCTCTCGGGGATGAGCATGCGGAGGTCCGGCTCCGCACCGGGATCGCCGGTGACGAGATCGACAAGCGAGGCGTCGGCGTTAGGGGCGAGCCAGGAGCGGTAGGAGGCCGGATCGGCGATGGTTGCGGACAGTCCGACCCTGCGAGCCCCCGGGCTGAGGGTCTGCAGCCGAGCCATCGACAGCGCCAGCAGGTCGCCGCGCTTTTCACGCGCAAACGCATGGAGCTCGTCGACGACGATCTCCTTCAGGTTCGCGAACAGCATTCCGCTGTCAGGATAGCTCAGCAGCAGGCTCAGCGATTCGGGCGTCGTCAGGAGGATTTGCGGCGGCTTCACGCGCTGCCGCGCCTTGCGGTTCGACGGGGTGTCACCGCTTCGAGTCTCGACCCGGATGTCGAGCCCCATTTCGGAAATCGGGCCGACCAGGTTGCGCTGGACGTCGACGCCGAGGGCTTTCAGCGGCGAAACATAGAGCGTGTGCAGTCCGAAATCCCGCTCGCCCTGAGCCTGTCGAAGGGTCAGGTCGCTGATCGCTGGAAGAAACCCTGCGAGCGTCTTTCCCGATCCCGTCGCCGCCACGAGCAGAGCGCTCCTGCCGCGCTTCGCGGCATCGAGCATCTCCAGCTGGTGCCTCCGCGGGGCCCAGCCTTTCGATTCAAACCAGCGATCGATAACTGGGGGGAGCGCGCTCAGAGGGCGTCAGTCCCCTCGCGGCGGCGCTTTTCCTCTTCCTTGTAATTTTCGCGTGTGCCGCGTTCGGTTTCGGCGCTCGTTCCCTTCGACCGGCGAAGCAAGACCAGCCAGATGAGCGCGATCAGGAGGACGACCGGGAGGATTACGTCCATCAGCCACCACATCGCATTCCCCATGAGTTCGTCCTCCCTTGCCGGAACCGGAACTTATCCTCGACACTATAGCTCGCAATGGCGCGTTTGGGTTCCTGGATCGAGACTTTCCCCGAGGGCATCTATGTGCGCCCCGCGGACGCGTGGATAGATCCTTCGCAGCCCAAGCCGCGCGCGCTCATCACCCACGGGCACGGCGATCATGCGCGCGGCGGCCACGGCGCCGTGCTTGCGACGCCCGAGACGCTGGCGATCATGGCGCTTCGTTACGGCGCGCAGAACGGGCGGCCGGTCGCCTATGGCGAGAGCGTTCGAGTCGGAGAGGTCGACGTCAGCTTCGTTCCGGCAGGCCATGTCCTGGGCTCGGCGCAGATCGTGCTCGAACATGCGGGCGAGAAGATCGTCGTCTCGGGCGATTACAAGCGACGCGAGGACCCGACCTGCCACGAATTCGTGCCCGTTCCTTGTGACGTCTTCATCACCGAGGCGACGTTCGGGCTTCCGGTCTTTCGCCACCCCGAAACCGGCGGCGAGATCGACCGGCTTCTCCACCGGCTCCACTCGGACGAAAGCCGCTGCGTGCTGGTCGGTGCCTATGCGCTCGGAAAAGCGCAGCGGGTAATCGCCGAGCTCAGGCGGCGCGGGCACGAGGACCCGATCTACATCCACGGCGCTCTCGAGCGGATGTGCGCGCTCTATGAGAGCCAAGGGATCGCGCTCGGCGAGCTACGCCCGGCGACCGGTGCTTCAAAGGACGAACTGCGCGGCAAGGTCGTCATCGCTCCGCCTGGAGCGCTCAACGACCGCTGGTCGCGACGGCTGCCGGACCCGGTAACGGCAATGGCGTCGGGCTGGATGCGGATCCGCCAGCGCGCGCGCCAAGCCAATGTCGAGCTTCCGCTGGTCATTTCCGACCATGCCGATTGGGAGGAACTGACGTGCACCATCCGCGAGCTGCAGCCTAGGGAAGTCTGGATCACGCACGGCCGCGAGGAGGCGCTCAAGCATTGGTGCCTCACTCACCAGATCAAGGCCTGCGAACTCAACCTCGTCGGCTATGAGGACGAAGACGACTAGCTGGCCGGCGCGGAAATTTCCGTGACGGTCAATATGCCCTCCAGCGCGGATTTTGCGCGGTCGCGGTCGATGATCAGCGCAGCCGTCTGGATCGTCAGGTCGACCAGCAACATGTCTCGGAAAGTCGGCTCACGGGGCTCACGGTGATACATGGCGAATGTGCCGAGCACCTTGCCGCCGTGCGTCAAAATCGGGATCGACCAACAGGCCCGAAGGCCGTGCCCAAGTGCGAGGTCCTTGTAATCCGCCCAGAGCGGATCGCTCTCGATATCGGAAACATAAACCGCTGCGCCAAGATAGGCGGCGGTGCCGCAAGATCCAGCGCAGGCTCCGATCTCCAAGCCATCAATCGCCTCGCTATAGGCGCTCGGGAGGCTGGGCGCCGCTCCGTGGCGGAGGTGCCTTCCGTCGTCATCGAGCAGAAGGATCGAACCGAGCACTCCTGTCGATGAGCTGGATTCAACTATTCGGATCAGCTCGCCGAGCGTCTCCTCGAGGGGCCGATCGGCAATCGCCAAGCCGAGCACCTTCGAATGGGCGACCCGAAGCAATTCCGATCTTTTCTCGTTCGTGACATCCTGGCCCTGGATGAAAATTCCCCCCGGAACCGGCTGGAAGACGAGATCGAGGATCAGCTCTTCGGGCGACAGATCCGCGCGAACGACAGTCAGCGGCATGGAGTGGGCGACGAAAGGTTCGCCCGAACGCAATACGCCTTTGAGGATGTCGTCAACGCCCTGCTCGTCGAGCTCCGGAAAGGCCTCGGCGAGATTCTTACCTACAAGATCGTCCCTGCCGACAAGGGTCTTGAAGGCCTTGTTTGCAATAGCGAAGCGAAGGTCGGGGCCTTCGACAAGCGCAATGAATCCCGGCGCCTGCTCGAACATGAGTCGGAGCCGTTCGTGATCGCCGCCCGATTGTGCAGCCAGGTCGACCATGCACCGGCATTACAGCAAGTGCGCCGACTCGTCACCAAAGCCCTGATTGCGTTAGTGCCCAGCGCTCTCGGTGCGCCGGATACCTGACTTGGCGAGCTGGTCGTCGAGTTGCTCCAGCAGTCGCGCCAACGCGCCGTCGTCCTTCGCCTCGCAGCGACCGACAAGGACGTCCTGCGTGTTCGATGCGCGCAGCAACCACCAACCGTCGGCGGTCTTTACCCGCGCGCCGTCGACATTGTCGACCTCGGCGGCGGCGCTGGTGAGGCGGTCCAGAACTTCCTGGACGACGGCGAACTTGCGGCTTTCCTCGACCGGGAAGCGCATTTCGGGAGTGGCGACGGATTTCGGCATTGCGTCCAACAACTCGGTCAGGCTCTTGCCGCTCTCGCCCACAGCTTCGATCAGCCGCACCGCGGCGTAGAGGGCATCGTCGAAGCCATACCAGCGGTGCTTGAAGAAGATGTGGCCGCTCATCTCGCCGGCGATCGGGGCGCCCGTTTCCTTCATCTTCGCCTTGATGAGGCTATGGCCGGTCTTCCACATCAAGGGCTGGCCGCCGAGCTCGGCGATGCGGTCGAACAGCGTCTGGCTCGCCTTGACGTCGGCGATGATCGTCGAACCGGGAAGCTCTTCAAGCACCGGGGCGGCGAGGAGCATCATCAGCTGGTCGCCCCACAGGACCCGGCCTTTGCTGTCGATCGCGCCGATGCGGTCGGCGTCGCCGTCGAAAGCGAAGCCCATGTCGAGGGCCTTGTCGCGGACCAGCGCCTTCAGGTCGGCGAGATTGGCCTCGACGGTGGGATCGGGGTGATGCGCGGGGAAGGTGCCGTCGATTTTCGAGTGGATGACGAAATGCTTGCCCGGCAGCTTCGTGACGAGCCTTTCGACAGCGGCGCCGGCAGCGCCGTTGCCGGGATCCCATCCGATCCGATAGCCGGCCCCCCGGAAGTCCTGCACCAGCCGATCGACGTAGGAATCCAGGATGTCTACGCCTTCGGAGTTTCCGTCTCCCTCGGTCCACGCGCCCGCCGCCGCGCGGCGACCAAGGTCCTGGATTTCTTCGCCGAACACGGAGCGGCCGTTCAGCAAAAGCTTGAACCCGTTATAGTCGGCGGGATTGTGGCTTCCCGTGACCTGGACCCCGCCCTGCACATCGAGGACGTTGGTCGCATAATAAAGCATCGGGCTCGGCCCGACGCCGACGCGGACGACATGGAGCCCGCACTCCATCAGACCGTCGACAAGCGCCTGCTCGAGCTCGGGCGAATGGGTACGGCCGTCGCGGCCGACGGCGATCGAGCGCGCGCCTTCATCCGCGGCGAGCGTGCCGAAGGAGCGACCGAGCGCCCAGGCATCCTCTGTGGTGAGCGTCTTTCCGACGATTCCGCGTACGTCATATTCGCGGAGGATGGATGGGTTGAATGTGTGGGTCATTGCGGGGCGAACACACGAAAGTAGCCGTGAGTTCAACTGCAAAAGCCCTCCCGCTTCATGGGGGGGTGGGCGGCCGTGATTTATCAGCCCCGCTTTCCGTCGGCCGTCACCCCACCCCGGCCCTCGGGAATCACGCCACCTTCTGCTCGGGCTCGACTCCGGGGATGCCGAGGCCGGAGACCATTTCGCGAAGCTCCTGCCGGGCGGTGATGTGGCCGATACCGACTTCGCCCAGATGCTCGAAATCGAGAAGGGTCAGGCCCTTCGGAAACAGTTCGCGGTAGATCACGCGCTCGCCCAAGCCCGGGATGACCCGGAAACCGACGCGGCGGGCGAGTTCATCGAGGGCTGCCCCGACGCGGCGCAGGTTATGCGAATCGATATGCTGGAGACGATTGCGCAATACCACCCAGTCGACGCTCTTGCCCGTCGCCTTGGCACGCTGCGTGCGGCTGTTCCAGATGAGCTCGGCATAGAAGCTGGGCTTCGTCACTTTGAAGTTCTCGGGGTGGACCTGGCCGATGAGGTCGAGGTCGACGAAGCTGTCGTTCATCGGCGTGACCAGGGTATCCGCTTTGAGGATCGCCTCGCGCGCCACCGGATCGTCGCGGCCGGGCGTATCGATCACCAGCACGTCGGCGTCGGCCGACAGCGCGGCAATCGCCTCTTCGAGCGAAGTGCCGTCGTCGAGCACCTGGTAGCGCGCCTGCGGAAGCTCGGCATCGAGGCGCCGCATTGTCGCGTCACGGTTCTCGAGATAGCGGGTCATCGTCCGCTGGCGATTGTCGAGGTCGAGCGCGGCCACTCGACTCCCCATCGCGGCGAGCGCGATCGCGGTGTGGACTGCAGTCGTCGATTTGCCCGTCCCGCCCTTTTCGTTGGCGAAGACGATCGTGTGTGGATGAGCCATTCCCCGGCCCCTTGAAAATGATCCCCACCGCGCTGACAAGCGCGGCCCGACCCGCAGCTTACCGGAGGCGAATCCGCGGTGCAAACAATCCGTGACATCGGCCAGCTTGGGAGCGCCCTCGTCGCATTGCGCGCCGGGGGCCATCGAATCGCGCTGGTTCCGACGATGGGCGCCCTTCATGCAGGTCACGTGGCGCTGATCGAGGAGGCGAGGAAGCAGGCGGACCGCGTTGTCGCGAGTATCTTCGTCAATCCGTTGCAGTTTGGCGAAGGCGAGGACCTCGATCGCTATCCGCGCCGGGAGAAGGAAGACGCGCGGGCTTTGGACCAGGCCGGTTGCGACCTTTTGTGGGTTCCGACGCCCGAACAGATCTACCCGGCGGGCTTTTCGACCAAGGTGGTGGTTTCGGGCCTTTCCAAGCGCTGGGAAGGCGAGGCCCGCCCCGGCCATTTCGACGGCGTCGCCACGGTCGTAACAAAGCTCTTCACCACCGTTCGACCCGAAGTGGCGGTTTTCGGTGAAAAGGACTTCCAGCAACTCGCCATCATCCGGCGGATGGCGACCGACCTCAACCTCGGGGTCCAGATCGTCGGCGTTCCGACCGTTCGCGACGAAGACGGTCTCGCGCTCTCGTCGCGCAATGCCTATCTCTCGGAGGAAAATCGAGCGCGTGCGAGCATGTTGCCGCGCACGCTCGAAAGAGCGGCCTCGGAAATCGACAACGGATTGCCCGTGCAACATGCGCTGGAGCACGCGACTCAGGCGCTTTACGATTCCGGATTCTCCGTGGTGGATTATGTCGCGCTGGTCGACGAGGCGACTTTCGAGCCCGTGAGCAAAGCCGTCGAAGGGAGTAGGCTGATCGCCGCAGCGACCATCGCGGGCACCCGGTTGATCGATAATCTCGCGCTTTAGGAAAACAGGGTGAACGCGCGTTAACCATTTTTTCGGGAAATCGGCGTGAAAAGCCTGCAACGGAACAGCAGGGGAGTTTGGCCGTCATGGCGATCAGTGAGAAAGCGCAGGAGTTCCTGATCCGCAGCCGCATTGCGGATGCGGAACGCGGGGACGTCGATGCTCTTTTCGAGCTCGGCATTACCTATTCGACTGGCCGCGGGGCAATTTCGGTGGACCTCGTCGAAGCCCACAAATGGTTCAATCTGGCGGCGCTGTCGGGCTCGACTCGCGGACAGGAATGCCGCGCCGAGATCGCGCTTGAAATGACCGCTCGGGAAATCGCCGAAGCGCAGCGCCAGGCGCGCGCCTGGCTGGGAACGACGCAGCACCGCTACGCTGCCTGAGGCTAGCGAGCCGGCGCCGGCGCCGGCATCGGCATGGGCGCCGGTTCGGGCACGACAACTGTCACCACTCGCGGACCGGCCGCAACCAAACTCTGGCCGATCAGAACCTTCCCCGGCCGTTCCTTGCCCCAGCTCATCACCGTGATCCGCTGCGGCGCGACTCCCTGAAGCACCAGAAAGTCCCGAACCGAGTTCGCGCGTCTATCGCCGATCGCCAGCGCATAATCGCGACTGTCGTTGGGGCCGCCATGGCCCTCGAGCCGGACCGTCACATAAGGATTTGCGAGAAGCCAACGCGCCTGCGCGGCGAGCGTCGCAGTCGCGGTCGGGTCAACGGTCGCACCGTTGGCGGAAAAATAGACCGTATCGGTCCCAGCTGCCGCGACCAGCGCGCCCTGGGTCACCGCTCCAGGAGCGAGGGACCCGGGCGGCGGAGCCGGAGGCGGTGCATTCGAGCGGCCAAGAGGGAAAATCACCGGAAGCCGGAACTGGGCGTTGGCCGCAGTCGCAGCCGTGGCGAGGGCGAAGGCCGCGACGAGGAGGGACTTGCACTTCATGTGGCTCACTCCTGCCGCTCGGACCAGCTCGGGTCGGAGCCGCCCTGCGGGGTCGGCACCGGCCTCACCTCGCCGCCCCCCGCGGGAACGGTCGCGAGCATCGTACGGCGGCTGGCTGCATCGAATCGCTGGAAAATGACGCGGCTGCCATCGGGACTCCACGCGGGCTCGGCATCGTTGGGCCCGTTGGTGAGGAGCCGCTCGTCGCCGCCGTTCGCTCCCATCACGCCAATGCGAGAGAGCGGGCCCTGCGTTCGCATGAAGGTGATCTTGTCGCCTGCGGGGCTCCAGGCTGGAGAGCCATAGTCGCCCGGGCCGAAGCTGACCCGGCGCTGGTTCGTCCCGTCGGCGTTCATCACATAGATCTCGGGCCTTCCCGACCGGTCGCTGACGAAAGCAATGCTCTTGCCGTCCGGTGAGTAGCTCGCACCGGTCTCGATCGACGGAGAGGTCGTCAGCCGTTGCGGAAACCCACCCCCGGCGGCGACGGCGTAAAGGTCGACATTGCCACCGTTCGACATGGAAAAGAGGACCGTATTGCCGTCCGGCGAGAAAGCCGGCCCGAATGTCTCATCGCTTCCCGGGATCAACGGCCGGCCGCCGTTCGAGCCGAGCTCCACGATCTCCACGTGAAGCTTGCCGCCGCCGAAGCTGGTGTAGGCGATCCTGTCTCCGCCGGGCGACAGTTTCGGGGTCAGTACCGTCGAGTCGCCGGACGTCAGCCAGGTGTGGTTGGCGCCGTCGAAATCCATCACCGCGAGCCGCTTCACCGGCGCGTCTTCGCTTCCGCTCTCCGCCACATAAGCGATGCGGCTGTCGAACATCGGCGCATTCGCGGTGACCTTCTGGTACGCCATGTCGGCGCACTTGTGCGCGGCCCGGCGCCATTCGCCGGTCGAGACCGCGAAGCCCTGCCGTGCCAGCTCGCGGCCGGCCTGCACGTCATAAAGGTAGCAACCGATGGTGAGTCGCCCGTCGGACCGCGCATTGACGAAGCCCTGGAGCAGAAGCTTGGCGCCGACCGAACGCCACTGCGGGTAGGAGGGCGCGGTGACCTCCGGATAGGACGGGATCCGCACCTTCTGGATGTCCGCGAAGATGAACTTGCTGCTGAGCTTGAGGTCGGCGGAAATGAGGTTCGCGATCTGGTTGGCGAGGCCCCAGGTGGTCCCGGCGTCGGTGTCGGTGATCTTCACCGTCGCGAGCGGCGGGATGGCGATCACCTGCGCCGTCGGCTCGGGTTCCTGCGCGAGGGCGGCGCTGCCCAACGCCAGCAGGACCGGGAGAAGGCCAGCGGCGCTCGGCGGTCTGGGAAGAGAAAACAGGGTTATTCTCCGTTGGCGATCGAATGGAAGCGTTCCACCCAGGAACGCGGCTGGCGCTGCGGGCGCTGGTCTGCGGTCAGGAAGGCTGCGGTGACCAACGCATCGGCCAATCTATCCGGCCCGCGCATGACTCTCTGATGAATCGTGACGGAGGCCGCTCGCACCGCTTCGATCCTACTGATGACGAGGAGGTCGTCGCCAAGGCGAGCGGGCTTGCGATATCTGATATCGACTTCGGCAACGGCATAGGCGCTACCGGTCGCATCGAGCTCCGCCCTCTGGTCGATTTCGGCCGCGCGAAGCATGTCCGACCGCGCTCGCTCCATGAACTTCAGATAATTAGCGTAATAGACGATGCCGGCCGTGTCGGTGTCCTCGAAATAGACGGTCAGCGCGAAGTGGTGCTCCGGGCCGACGAAGCCGCCGCGATAGGGCTGGTCGAACTTGCCTGTCACTTTGGTTTCGACAGGTTGCCGATTTCGCGGATCAGGTCCCCCTGCGCGATGGACATGTCGGCTAGGTGCATGCCCCATCCGGCGAGGAAAATGCCGCCGATCCCGACTTCTCCGGGAATACGATTGGTGCGCTTGGCGCCGGGAGCGTTCAGGGTTCGAACAGCAAGATACCCGCGACGGCCGTCGTTGACGCACTTGGCGGAAACGAGGCCGTCGACGCGCAGATACGGCGACGGAGGTGCGCCTTCGCTCGACCACTGGATCGGCCCGCCCTCGACCGGATAGCTCGAGCGCGCGAACCAGTAGCTGTCGAGCGGTTCCCATTTGCTCGACCCAGGAGCAGCCGGATTGGTGCAGCCCACCGTCATCCCGACCGGCGCCCAGCCGAACATCGCGCCTTCTGGCGGCTGGCTCCCCTCGCGGAAGCTGACCCAGCTCATGGCGCAGCCCGTCTCTCCCTCGCGGCTGCAGAGCGGCGTCGACTTGAAGGTGCCGCCGACAAGCTTGCCCTGCGGCACAAGCACCTCGAAACCAGGGATGATCGCGCGGACCATCTGCTTCGCAATCGGCTTGCCCTCGATCTCGCGCTTGATCAGCTCCTGGAGCATCAGCGAGCCCTGGCTGTGGCCGACGAGCACGAACGGCCGTCCGCGGTTGTATTTGCCGAGGTAGGTGCGCCACGCGTTCGCAACGTCGGAATAAGCGATCATTCCCGCTTTGGTGACATCGCCGCCGGCACTCGCCGTCGCAACCGCTGCGAGGGTCATCTGGCGATAGACCGGGACGAAGGGCCGGCAGACG
>Ga0070663_100001121_pt1 | contig 14742 bp, 12 predicted proteins | sample KBSC63metaG_FD_65646 | JGI IMG/M metagenome (GOLD analysis project Ga0070663, IMG submission 65646) | Corn rhizosphere microbial communities from Kellogg Biological Station, Michigan, USA - KBS C6-3 metaG | ecosystem: Host-associated > Plants > Roots > Rhizosphere > Soil ...
GGCCAGCTCCAGCAGGATCCGCTGCTGCGGATCCATGGTCTCGACCTCCTTCGGCGAGAGGCGAAACAGGCCGGCATCGAAGGATTGGATGTCGTCCAGGAAGCCGCCCTTGTCGATCCCGCGGTGGCTGTCGGCCGGATCGATGCCGCGCGGCCAGTTCCAGCGCCCCGGGGGCAAGGTGCCGACGACGCACTCGCCGGCCTCCAAGCAGGCCCAGAACTTCTCGGGCGTGTCCAGGCCGCCGGGCAGGCGGCAGGCCATGCCGATGACGGCGATCGCATCGGGCGCGGGGCGCGCGACATCCGGCGCCGGCCGGCGCGGTTCCGGCCGCGCCGCCGTGTCGTCACCCGCGGGGAGGACGACGGCGTCCACCAAGGTCGCAGGCGCCGCGGCCGCCACCGCCCGCCGCTGCGCGAAGAATTCGACGATGCGCGCGGGCGTGTTGTGGCGGAACAGGAAAGTCGTGTCCAGCGCCATCCTGCATCGCAGCGCCAGGGCCTCGGCGAGCTCGAGCAGGCCGACCGAATCCAGTCCGAGTTGCATCAGCGGCATGTCGGGCGCGTAGACCAGGTCCGCGTCGCGGCGGAGGATGCGCCGGATCGAGGTCTCCAGGAACTCGTGCAGCGCGGCCGGATCCGGGAGGCCCTGCGCCGCGTCCGCGACCGCGTCGCCCGAGGCCGCCTGCGCGTCGCCGCGCGGGGGCGCGGACGTCGTCTCCGGCCGGATCTCCTGGCGCGAACGACGGGCGAGGTCATAGGTGACCAGCACGCCGTAGCCGCGGTTGTCCACGTCCAGCGGACGGTAGCCGGGCATCGCCCGCTCGATGCACGCGCCGTGCAATTCATGGAAGCGCAGCACGGGGTCCGCCAGCACGCCGGACGGATTGCGCAGCCTCACGTAGGCATCCATGCCGAGGGAGGTCTGCGCGTGGAAGTCGCGGCACAGGGTGACGGCCGCCACGGAAGCGACATCGGACTGCGCCGTGGAGCGCTGCAGCATGAACTCCAGCAACTGGTCGCCGAAGCGACGGCTCTGGAAGGCCGGATCGACATTCACCGCCAGAAGCTGCACCACCGGCCCGGCGGCGCGATGCAGGCCGTCGACCGTGCCCGCATCGACGGCGGACAGCGCCTGCACCGACGCGATGCGCTGCGAATAGATGACGCCGACGACCGCCGGCGGCGCGTCGGCCGCGTCCGTCTCCAGCACGAGCTGCCCTTCGGGATACCCCTCCACCCGCCGAGCCAGGCAGGCGTGCGGCATGCGAAGCGGCTCGGGCCAGCAGGCGTCCTCGAGCCGGCACAGGGACTCCAGGTCCCCAGGCCGCCCCGGGCGAATGCGGAAGTCCCGCGCCTCCAGTTCCAGCAAGGTCGCTCGCGGCCGGCGCGAGAGCATCGGAAATCCTTGCGGCTGCGTCGCCGGAAACACGCCCTCGCCGGCCAGGTGCATCAAGAAAGCGGCCGCGTCGGTTTCGGCGGCATGGCCGACCTCCGCCTCGCCGGCGAGCAGCGCGCACAGCAGGCCGTCGGCGTCGCGCAGGTCGCGCGCGCCACTTTCGTGGCGTATCCACACGATGGCCGGCAGGCTGCCATGCTCGACCAGCCCGCGCAGGGATTGGCACTCGCGCGCGGAGGGCAGCCCGGTGCGCGGATCCGCCGTGAGCAGGCACACCGGCAGCACCTCGCTCATGGAGACGCCTTCCAGCGCCTCGGGGCTGGCCGGGACGACGACCGGCGCGGCCACGCGCGCACGGCCCGCGGCTTCGTCCTGGCGCGCGATGCATTCGACCAGGCGATCGGCCCAGGGGCCGAGCGCGTCGCCCAGCACCGCGAGGTATTTCGGGCGCGCGGATGGCATCGCGTCGCGGTCGAATCTGCGCAGCACGCAAGCCTCGAGCGGGTCCAGGGGCTCAGGGGCCTCAAGGCGGGACGCGAGGGACGGCCCGTCGGCCGCGCGCAGGAGCGCCTGTCGCAAGGACGCGAGTTGCTCAAGCATCGGCAGCCATTCCCGCCCCCACTCGCGAGGCGAGCCCGCCGCGGCTTCTGCGGCCATGAATCCCGTCCACTCCAGGATCGCCCGCACGTCCTGGCCCAGGGGCGAGACCACGCGCGCGAGCGCGTCGGAGCCTTGCGCCAACACGCCCGGATGCGCCCGCTCGCAAGCCACGAGCAACGGAACCAGGACGGGCCCCACCAGGATTTCCCGGACCGGATCCGGCGCCTGTCGGCGCAGCAGCGCGGCGCAGCCGTGCTCCAGGCGTTCACGAAAGAGCGCGCTCGCCAGCGACCGTTCGTCCAGCTCCGGCCGGTAGAGATCGAGAACCCATGCGGGTATGGCATCCGCGGCGGCCCAGGGCGCGAGCCAGTCGCCGACGGCCTGCGCGCAGCTCGCGTCGGGTGCATCGAAGGAGGCCCCGCGCCTGCGCGCCATGACGATGGGCGCCGTGACGTAGCCTGCCCCAACATGCACCCGCAACTCGCTCACGGAACCCCCGGACGACCTATGCATCTGTAGCTGATTGATGGATCTCGAGACAGCGGAAACTCCGCCCCCATGCCGCGGCCCGACCCGAGGCAACGAGCCCGCGATAAAGGAGAGGCACGACGGCGCGCTGCCCTCGAAGGCAGGTGCTCGAACGCAGTCCGGCGTTCAGGAAGATGTCAGGAGAACGACCTCGGTTCGTCGTAAGACAGGCAGCCTGGCCACCGCCATCCGGCCCTTACTCCTATGTCGATGCGATTGGTTGATCCACATGAACAAAGTTCCTCTCTGAATACTTTTTTTGATTGCCGCGCCTATACCATACGCGGTACGCCATGGGAGCCGTGTGACAGCCCCGCGGGGGGCGGGCAAATGCAGGGGCGCGATCTTATGCGCAAAGGCTGTGTTGAACAAGCCGGGCGGCCACTGCCTCACCGTGCCCCTACCCGCATCCCTATTACAAGAAGTTCCGGCGCCAACAACCATCGCGAGTCGTGCGGCGAACCTTGCCGATCCGGCAAGACTCGTCGCTCACCATCCGCCTCAAGGAGGGCGAAGTGCGTTTCCTGAGCATTCCCGAGCTTTCCGTATCCCCTTCCGGCAGCCATATCGCCGAATACACGAACGACCGCCTGTCGTTCATGCGGCGCATGGTGGCCGAGTGCGGCGCGCTCGGGCGCGCCAATTTTCAGGGGCGCCACGTCATGGTGGCGAGCGGGCCCGAGGTGATGCACGAGATCCTGGTTGAGAAGGCCCGGGCGTTCCGGAAGTGGCCGCTGATCCGCCTCGTGCTCTTCCCGCTGATCGGCGAAGGCCTGTTCACATCGGAGGGCGCGCACTGGAAGAGCCAGCGCCGCATGATGGCGCCCATCTTCCGCCACGACCAGGTCGCGACCTACGCGAACCATATGACGCACGAGGCGCACCGGAGCGTGCGCGACCTGCGCGATGCCGATGTCGTGCCGGTGGCAGACCTCACCACGCGCATCGCCATGAGCGTCGTCGGACGATCGCTGTTCGACACCGACATGTGCGCGACGCCCGATCGCAGCGGCGGCCGGCAGGTCGACGAGGCGGATCAATTGGCGGAAGCCCTCACCCTGGCGCTGCGCTGGACCGACCGCCAGGTGGCAAGCGCGCCCACCTATGTGCAATTGATGCTGCGCGAGTGGCTGGAGCGCGTCGGCGAGAAACAGCCGGGACGGGTGCAGCGGCTCGCGCAGCGGGCGCTGGACTTCCTCGAAATGCCGCTGTCGTACCGGATCGCGCGGCGCGGGAGCGGCGTGCGCGCCGCCGTCCGGGTGATCGATACATCGATCGCACGCATGATCGAGTCGCGCCGCCAGAAAGGGCTGTCCGGAGACGACCTGCTGACGCGGCTTCTCACTGCCCGCGACGAAGGCGGCACCGAAGCCTTGACCGACGGCCAGATCCGCGACCAGGCGGTCAACCTGTTCATCGGCGGGCACGAGACCACGGCCACGGCCCTGGCGTGGGCCATCCATGAACTGGCCAAGGCGCCCGAGATCTACGCCCGCGTCCAGGCGGAAGGCGACGTCTTCGCTGGCCGCACGCCGCGCATGGAGGAATTGGGCCAGCTCTCCACTTGCATGCGCGTCTTCAAGGAGGCCCTGCGCATGTACCCGCCCGTCTATGCCTATGGGCGGCAGGCGGTGGACGACCTGACCGTGGGCGGCTACGAGGTGCCCAAGGGCACGGTGGTGCTCGCGTCGGCCTACGGGATGCATCACAACCCCCAGGTGTATCCGGAGCCGGGGCGCTTCGACCCCGACCGCTTCCTGCCGGACGCCGAATCCGGGCGCCACCGGTCGGCGTGGGTCCCGTTCGGCAACGGGCCGCGCGTGTGCATCGGCAATCACTTCGGCCTGCTGGAAGGGCAATTGGTGCTGGCCGCGCTCTCACACCGCGTCGAGTTCCGCGCGCGCCCCGGCACACAGGTGCTGCCCGAGCCTGTCGCCACATTGCGACCCAATGGCGCGATGGAGATGACCGCGTGCCTGCGCGCCTGAAGTCTCGCCCTTCATTCGCGCCAGAAACGCTTGCGCGGCCATTGGCCGGCCGCTATAGTCGCGCCTCGTTGCACGCCGAGACACACCACGAATTGCCGGCTGATCGCTGGTGATTCAATGGATTGGCTCGTGTCCCGGTGCGCGATTCCATCGCGGAATCGCTGCCGGGCGTGCACTCCGGCGCGGTAGCAAAGCGGTTATGCGACGGCCTGCAAAGCCGCAGAGGTTGGTTCGATTCCAGCCCGCGCCTCCATCGAATTCCACGGCCCGTGTCGGCGGCATGCGGATCGCGCCATGACTGCAGCAAGAACAGTCTTCATGTTCTCGGGCCAGGGATCGCAGTACTTCCAGATGGGAAGGCAGCTGTTCGATTCGCATCCCGTCTTCCGCGACTGGATGCTGCGACTGGATCGCCGCGCCACCGGCCTGCTCGGGACCTCGATCACCGATATCGTCTATGGCGGCCGCAAGTCGGAGACCTTCGACCGCACCCGCCATACCCACCCGGCGATCTTCATGCTCGAAGTCGCGCTGGCGCATTGCCTCATCAGCGAAGGCATCGCGCCGGACCTCACTTTCGGCACCAGCCTCGGCACCTATGCCGCCGTCGTCGTCGCAGGCGCGATGGACGCCTTCGATGCGCTGGCCGCCGTGATCGAGCAGGCCAGGATCTTCGAGCGGTACTGCCCGAAAGGCGGCCTGCTCGCCGTCATGGCGGACGCTTCCATCGTCACCGCCCCGTGGCTGGCCGCCCGCAGCGAAATCGTCGCGAGCGACCTCGCCAGGCATTTCGTCATCGCGGTGCCGCAAGAGCATCTGGCCGAAATTGAGGCGGCCCTGAACCGGCGCGACGTCGCGAACCAGCGGCTGCCGGTGGAATTCGCCTATCATTCACGCTGGATCGACGAGGCGCGCGCGCCCTTCGATGCGCTCACGCAAGACCTGGCCCCCGGCCGTCTCGCGCTGCCCTTCGCATGCGGCGAGCAGGCGGCCGTCCTCTCCAGCCTGCAGCCGGGCTTCCCGTGGAAGGTGGTGCGCCATCCGATCCGCCTGCGCCAGACGGTGGAGGCGATCGAGCGCGAAGGCGCATGCCGCTACATCGATGTCGGGCCGTCGGGCTCGATGGCCGCGCTGGTCAACCACCTGCGCCCTTCCGGGAATGGACGGGCGGCGCACGCCATCCTGACGCCGTATGGCCGCGATCGCATCAACCTCGATGCACTGACAGCGGCCGTTCATTGACGTCGCGCGGCGCGGAGGCGCGCGTGGCGGGCAACTGCAAAAGCTCCTCGACGCGGGTCGGCACGATCCGGCGCAGGCGTATCCGCGCCGGCGTGCCCTCGGGGAGATCGGCGCATACGGCCAGGAGGTAGCCCGACGCGGGCCTGTATTGCCAGAAGCGCCAGCGCGAGGGCGCGGTGTCGACCTCCGGCGACGCCGACATCCTGACGCTGCGCGCGCACGGATAGTCGAACTCGAAGCCATCCATCGGGATCGCCATCCCCAGGCCGCGCGCCTTGATGTACGACTCCTTGAAGGTCCAGTACTGGAAGAACTCGTCCTGGAAGCGCGGCGCCGGCGCGGACATCAGGGCCTCGACCTCCCGCGCCGTGAAGCAGTGCCGCGCCAGGCTGTCCGACACCGCGCGCGCGGCCCAATGCTCCACGTCGATGCCCAGCGTGCAGCGGCGCGCGACCCCGAGCGCGATCAGGCCAGGCGTGTGCGACACGTTGAAGTCCAGGTCGCGCACCTCGGGGTGGACGTTGGCGATGCGCGGGCGCCCATGCGCGCCCACCGCGAAGACCCAGTCCGCGGGCGCGATCGGCGCATGGCGCGAAAGCACGGTGCGCACCAGGGCCCGCGTGACGCGATGGCGCCTGCGGTCGGCCTCGAACACGAAGCGAGCTTCCTGCAGGCGCTCCGCGTCGTCCATCAAGGACTCCAGGCGCTCAAGGAGCGGCGCATCGACGATGTCTTCCTGGAAGGCGAGCCAGAGGTCGATGTCGACCGGGGACTCGTTCGTCTCCATCTGGACGGCTATGCGGGAATCAGCTCGTCGATGTCGAAATAGCCGTTGTAGCCCTTCATGTACACCGCGGCGCGATGGCCGAACAGGACGACGGCATCCGTGCGGGTCTCGAGATCGCCGTCGTCCATCACGGTGGACTTCATCTTCGAGCCGACCGGATGGCGGCGATTCCACGCCAGCACCTTGTCGGCGGCGCTCAGTGGCGAATCGGGCGCCGACGCGGTGACGGGCGAAGCCGGGCACGCGGCGACAGGCGCGGGCGCGGGTTTCTGCTGCCGGATGGTGTGCACGAGGCGCGTCAGCACATCGCCGTGGCCCAGTTCCTCGAAGACGATCTCGCACCCGCGTCGCGCGGCCACGTCCAGCAGGTTCTGGATGCTCTCGCACCAGCGCACCGTGCTGGCGATCTGCCGGGTCAGGCCCTCGGCGACGGCATCGCCCGCGTAGGCCTGCGCGCTGAAGTTGGAGATCACCGGGACGGCCGGCGCAGCGAACGCGAAGCCGGCCAGGAAATGGGCGAACGTGCGCTGGGCCGGCACCATGAACTTCGAATGGAAGGCGCCGCTCGTATTGAGCGGGTAGTACCGGACCTTGCCGCCCTTGAAAAGCGGCTCGGCGCGGATGACCTGCTCCGCCGGCCCCGAGATCACGAGTTGCCACGGGGTGTTGTAGTTGGCGATGGCCACGTCGTCCAGCCCGTTGTCGAACAGGATGCGCTCGATGTCGTCCTTGCTGGAATTCAGGATGGCCGCCATCGCGCCGCCGGTGGCCTCCGCCATGAGCTCGCCGCGCCGCTTGACCAGGCGCAGGCCGGTCTCGAAGTCGTAGCAGCCGGCGGCCTGCAGGGCGTTGAACTCGCCCAGGCTGTGGCCGATCAGGAAATCGGGCGTGCCGCCGTCCTGCAGCTTCCTGCGATGGCTCAACGCATTCACGACGTACAGCGCAGGCTGGGTGAAGCAGGTGTTGTTCAGCTCGTTGCGCGGATCCTCGGTGCACAGCTCCTGGATGGAGTACCCGAGGACGGCGTCGGCCCGGGCCACGAGCTCGGGGAATTGCTCGAACAATTCGGCGCCCATTCCGCGCGCCTGCGAGCCCTGCCCCGGAAACATGAAGGTCTTCAACATCTGGACTCTGATCCCCCTGGTTCGTGAATGAAAAATGCCGTCAGCGATCCGGCAGTGCCTGCGCCCGCAGCGCCTGCAGGGCGCCGCGGCAGGAGAAGAAGCACATCAGCGGCAGCGTGAGGGCGGTGCTGATCAAGGCCATCAGGATCAGGCAGGAGAACACCGTCCTCGAGATCACGTGGGCATCGAGCAGGATGGTGGCCACCACCAGCTCCATCAGGCCCTTGGCCTGGGCCAGGGCGCCCAGCTTCAGCGAGAAATCCCAGGTCTCGCCCGTCAGGCGCGCCGCCACCGCGGTGCCGAAGACCTTGCCGATCACGGCGCAGCTCGTGATGATCGCCAGCATGCCGAGGAAGCCCGGCGCGTCGACATCGATCAGCACCCGCAGCCCGGTGCTGATGAAGAAGAACGGGATCAGGATGTTGACGGTGATCGGATGCATCTGCTCGAGCAGCGCCTCGCGCCAGGCCGCAGGCACGATCGCCCCGGCGATGAAGGCCCCGAGCAGGAAGTGCAGGCCCAGGTGCTCCGTGGCGGCGGCCGAGACGATGGCCACGCCGCAGGTCGCGATGATCTTCGCGTTGTCGGAGATTTTGGCCTTGCCGGCCCAGGCGGCCAGCGCGGGCCGCAACACGAGGAACAAGATCACGAAATAGGCCGCGATGTACGCCGACGTGGCCAGCAATCCACCGCCGTTCGCGCCCTCCACCCGGATCACCGAAAGAAAGGCCGCGAGCAGGATCCAGAGCATGCCGTCGTTGCCGGCCGCCAGGGCGAGCGCCAGCTGGCCGAGCCGCCGCTGGGTCAGCTCCAGCTCGCGCAGCATGGCCGCGAGGACGGGCAAGGCGGTCACCCCGCAGCACATGCCGACGCCCGCGGCGAATTCCGGCACGCTGCTTTGCGCGGCGAGCGCCTGCGGGTAGAGGGCGCCGACCGCGAAGCCGGCCCCCGCGCCCAGGGACAGCGGCACCAGCATGCTCGCGGCCGATATCAGGCCCAGCTTGCCGCCGTGGCCCTCGAGCGCGCCGGCATCGAGATGCATCCCGGTGAGGATCGCGAAGAAGAAGAGCGCGAGCGAGGACACATGCGACAGGAATTCGAAAGAGCCGGGCGGGAAGAAGGCCGAATAGGTCTCCGGTGCCAGCTTCCCGAATCCGGAAGGCCCCAGCAGGACACCGAAGACGATCTGCACGACGACCAGCGGCACCACCGCCCGCAGGCGCAGGCAATTGGCCACCAGCGGCGGGAGCACGACGATGAGCAGGGCCTGTGTCAGGAAGATGAAGATGTTGCTGTGCATTGACTGGGGGTCTCGCCTGTCTTGTTTTTCTGGGTCGACGCGTCGGGTACGGGTACCTGGGTTTCCACGGACCCGATACCGGGTACGGGGATACGCCATCCGCGGCAGCCGCGGCCCCTGTCGGGTTGCGGCGCCGCGATCTTAATTGCAAACCCGCGCGATCGCCGGCACTTCACATGGTCGAAACCGCGCACGTCGTTTCGCGCACCGGCACCCGGTACTCGTATCCCGCGCCGAGCATCACACATGCGCCGCGCCACGTGCCGGTGCTTTCCATGAGTCGCGCGATGTGTTGCGCACTTGACATCTGCGGCGCATGGGGCCGCTGTGCCGGAGAGCGGGCCAAAGTGGGGGCAACCATCGGGACGTTGCAGAATTGGCTGCTCTGGCCGAAGGAGCGGTGAAATGCGCCTGATCATCGAAGCTCACCTGGTCGACGAGGACCGAAGAACGCAGCGCGTGGAGATCGCGAGCGTGGAGCGAAGCCTCAGTACCGAGGCGCTGGGTCTGACTCTGTCCGAGGGCAAGGCGCTCTGGGCCCGCGCCCAGACGTTTCTGGTCACCAAGCAGTGCAACAGTATCGCCTTCGCGCACGCGACCTGTGAGGGCTGCGGCGCTCGGCTCAAGCTGAAGGGCTGGCACACACGTGAGATTCGCACCGTTTTTCGGTCGGGTCACTGTCCGTAGCCCGCGCGTACGAGCATGCGCATGCGTTGGCGCTCGTCCCAGAGCCTCACTGAGTCCGATTGCGCTTGGCCGTGCCGGAGGGGTCACGCCCGAACTTGAGTGCCTTCAGAACTCACGGCCTTGGCCGTCGACTCGGCGTGGCTCGAGCATTGCGACCCACCACCGCGACAAGGGCGGCAGGTTAACGTCGTTGCCGGTCGCGCCTGCTTCAGCGACGGCAGCACAAGGGTCTACTCCTGCGCTCATAACCAGGTGCCATTGGCCGCTCATCGGCTCGACAGGTTCCTGGCGGACTGCGGAGTGGACCCCAATACACGTGTCACCGGCCCATGACTCCGCGTAGCAGTGATCGCACGCAGGGGAGACCTTGATGCAACCCCACCAAGGTTGAAGGGTGTGGTGCGTCCATTCGATGCGGAAGTCTTTGCTACTGTGCGCGCAGGGCATGCCTATGGGCATCGCTGCGTTCTCCGTACCCGCCTTGCCACGAAGCGCTGAAAGACAAGCCGGTCATGTCATACACGACTGGTTCAATGCTACCCTGGTGCTGGCTGTTCATCTGCGTGAGTTCATCCGCACACTCATGGCAAGCAATGCGCTTGTCCGCGCCGTCGATGCGCTCGTGATACTCGGCCACCTCATCCAAGGCGACGGCCAGAAAGCCGACTCCCGCGCCCCCTTCATGCGCAAGCCGGAAGACCACAAAGCGCTCGGCGTGGCGATCAGGCCAAGTGCGGCGCCCAATGCCCTAAAGATCGCGCATCTATCTGTAATGGCTTGCAATCGAAAACGCTCGGGCTCGCTATCAGCGCAGCTTTCAGCTCAGATTAGGCGCTCACCCCTGGCTACGTATCACCCACCCCGGAAAAATGCGCCTACGGCCCGTCTCGCAGGCCGCAGCCACCGCCCACAGTTTGCTTTGAAATGCTGACCGGGATCGGCTGAATTACGCACGCAGCAGTAGTCATCCCCATGGTTCAGTCACCCTTGACCGTCTTCGAGCGTCTTTCTGGCCTTCGTCATCGAGTGCTCTATCTGTGCGAGTGCGAGTGCCTTTGCGTCACGCGACTTGGATTCCTTCAGCGCCTCCAGCAGCTCGCTCAAGTGCTTCGACAGGCGATCCGGCACCTCTATTTCCATCCGCACCCATCCGCTGCGCGTCGCTGCGCCCTGGTGGACGCGTCTGATAGACCCCACAGCCAGAGATACACGCTGCTTGTACGTCCCGCACAGCTCTGCCGCCTCGGTGAGCGTCTTGCCGTCCACCAGAACAAGCCTGGCCATTTCTCGCGCGGCCTGCTGCAAGCCCGTCTTCTCAGCCAGCTTGTCGAATTCGCGCGCGTCAATGCGCTTCAGGGTGGTGGCCATCTTTGTCTCGCTTACTGGAAGGTCTTGTAGTTGGATGCGTGCAGTGCCTGGAGAAATTCCCCTGCCGATGCGCGATACGCCACTTTTCTGTGGAATCCACTTGGATTCCGCCCGTGCAAACTTGTCCCCGGCGCCGCCTGCCTGTGGCCCCCTCGATTTAGAACGTCCAGCCCTTGGGCATTTCCGCGACCGGCTCACGCTCCGAGTGCTCGCTTTCGTTGTCCTGGCCAGGCGCGGCAGGGTGTAGCTCACGCCACCATGCCAACGGCTCCTGCGTCTTCAGCTCGGACTGGAGCCGCTTCAGGTACGCCAAGCCGCGCTCTTTCCCGAGCGAGTGCAGCATGGGCAGCACGGTGTCCAGAAAACCCGTCCATAGCACCCATTCGCCTTGGGCCAGCGAGTAGCCCAGCGTTCCCATGTTGTTCTGCATGGCGTTGAAGTGCGGCCGCAGCACGTCGCCCCACTCCATCAGTTCCGCGCGCTGCGTCAGCAGTGCCGCATTGGCCTTGTCCCGCGCAACCACAGGGCTCTCTGCCTCCTTGCCGCCCTTGACCGGCTTGCTCGCCTGGTCCTTCTTCTTGGCCGGCTTCTTCTCGTCGGCCTTCGCCTTGCCGCCCTTCCGCGCCGACGCTGGCAGGCTGTCAGCCGCGTCAAGCGGTTCGTCGGGCGCCGAAGCAGGGTGCTCCAGCACCTTCGCGGCCGCCGCCGACTGTTTCTGCCAGACCTTGGCCGAAGACACCTTGTTGCGCACATCGTCCCGGCCGACAGTCACCCCGCTGCGCATCCGCTCCACCAGGGCGTTGTATTCGTTGATGCTCACGCCATAGAGCTGGTTCAGGCTGTGCAGCACCTCCAAGTCGCCGCAAACCTTGGCTTGCAGCAGCTCGCGCACCGGCTCGGCGTACTTCTTGACCGCCATCCGCTTACTCACCCAACCCTCGGAGCGATTCCAGATCCGCAAGGCCTCCTTGAAGCCAAACTTCTCCACGTCCTCGGCAACCCCGATGGCCTCGTCGTAGGCCGACAGGCTTTCTCGGTCGTTATTCTCGGTGACTTGGATCTGACGGACTTGGAAGTCCGTCAGCCCCCGCTTGATGATCGCCGGAACCTTCGGCTTCTCTGCCAGGATCGAGGCGCGGTAGCGTCGCTCGCCTGCGATCAGGCGGAAGCGGCCGCCGTCCTTGGCCAGCAGGATGATCGGCTCCAGAACGCCAATGTCCTTGATGCTCGCGGCAAGATCGGTCAGGTCGCCGAGGTCGGTGCGAACCTGGCGCTCCACGTCGATCAGCGTCACATCGATGTCTGCATCCGGCGCCGTGGTGGTGCCCGATGCAGTTCTAACCACGCCCGTGAAGGAAGCCAGGTTCAGTTTCGGTTTTGCCATGTCGGGTTCCTCACAGTCCCATACGTTTGTAGATGTAGGCGCAGACGCCCTTCATTTCCTGAGCTGCCAGGCCCTTGCTCTCACCTCGGTCGGTGCGCCACACGGCCCGGTCTTTCGCCATGTCGATCGCGGCACGTTCGTACAGCTCCACCGGCAGCACGCCTTCACCCCAGGCCTCCCGCATCTGGTTGAGCACACTTCGGTGATAGGCCCGGCTCTTGTTCACCTGGTTCGGCAGAATCCCCAGCGGTGCCAGCTTCGGATTGATGCCCGTCTCGTCGCGCACCCGCACCACGTTCGAGAAGAATCCAGCCAGGCCAGCGATGGCGTCTCGGTCAGGCTTGCACGGGCTCACAGCGAAGTCGCCCACCGACAAGGCCACCACCAGGAGACTGCTCACTGCGGGGCCGGTGTCCAGCACACACACGTCGAAGTCCTTGCCCAGCTGTGCGAAGCGCTTTTGCCCGGCCCCGATCACCTTTTCCAGATCGCGCCGCTCCACTTCCACGATCCCCGAGTCCGCCTCCACGTAGTACAGCCGGCCTTCCTTGTCGCACATCACCGGCTGACGTTGATCCTTACCACTGAACAAGCCGCTGGCCACCAAGCCTTGTTTCGGAGCAGCCACCGACTCGCGCAGTGCAGTCAACCCGTTCTCTTCCTTGATGATCTTGAAAGTCGTGCTGAAGTTGCCCTGCACGTCCATGTCCACGGCCAGGACACGCAGGCCCTTTTCATAGCCGTAGAAGGCAAGGTGTCGGGCCACAGTCGTCTTGCCGACGCCACCCTTCTGGTTGGCCACCACGATTGTTTTCATTGTCCTGTGTCCTCTCGCTCAGGCGTTGACGGGTTCAACCGCGTCCAGTGGGTGGAAGGCACCACCCAGGTTCAGCATGGCCGTCAGGTTGTTCACCGCAAACAGGTTCATCTGCGAGCGGCGGGGATTCGGAGTGTCGTCTTCGGCGTACACCACCTCATTACCGCCACTGGTCCTCCATGAACACAGCTCGGCCACACCGGCCGCACTGTCCACGCGAAACACCATCGACGGCTCCGGCTGCTCCTTGCCGTTGACCAGGGTGTCCTGGGCAATTTCCACCTCGCAGACCGAACCCTCCACCTTCGAGACGGTGCAGTAGGAAGCGATGCCGCCATCGACGCGCAGAGGGGCGTAGAAGCTCGCGCCTTCGCGCGGGGAGGTCAGGTTGGGGATCAGGTCCGTCAGGCGGTCGAAAACCCGCTGGTAGAGGGTGCCTTGCATGCTCATTGCTCCTAAATGGGTGCTCGTTGACAGGTCTTGGCCGCTTTCGCGCGCGAAAGTCGGATCAGGCGGACATTTCGCCCTGGCGGACAAACCCGCTGCAGAGCTGGATTTCTTTCGGGTGGAACTGGAGCGGTCAGGCCGCCACAGCACCAGGCGTCGCTTGCACCGCGAACGGCGCATCGACCTTCTTGGTCACAACGAATTCGTAGAACGCCCGCATCACATCGCCGGCATCCACGTCCTTAGCCCGGGATGTTCAGCGTTGCTCATCAGTCCCCCTCCAAGGGTTTCGCACCCGATGAATTGCATTCTACACCGCACATATTGACCGTCCATAGATTGGCAAAGAATTTTGGGTATCTGGATGTCGCTGTGTTTTGCCCACACGAAATCCGGCTTCGACCCGCGACCGGGAGGGCCGCATGCTTTCAGGCTCGCTCTCAACGAGAGTGAGCCGATGGTGGCTGGTCAGCGCAATTAATTCGAGCCCGCGAAGCCTCCTGCGCGATTTCGATTGCAAGCGGCCATACCTACGTGTAGGATATAGTTGAGCCTCGTGCTCAGAGGCGTCCGGCCTCGGCGTTCTGCTCAGAGGCGTCCGGCCTCGGCGTTCGCACCCGATGGGTACGCGGAACCCGGATAGGCAGGATGTCTTCACACGCCCCTAAACCGGCCGTGCGCGGAAATGCGAACACTGCGCAAGAACGGCGCGTTTTAGGAGCCTCCTCGTGAAGCCCTTGCCATCTCTTACCGTCCTGAGGGACGAAGCACACGCCCTGCGCAACGAAGCACGCGCGGCTGGCCGTCAACTCAAACATCAGCGTTCGCTGAACGTCGTGGCCGAGAAGTACGGCTTCGACAACTGGGACAGCCTGGCTGCTGCAGTGCGACGGCAGCCCGTTCCGGAACCCAGCCCCTTCTTGCGGAATTTGCAGCGCGGGCGTGTTGCCTCGCTCTGGGCCCCCCAACTGGAGGTCGCCTGCTTCTGGGTGCCGTTCACCGCCATGTTCGGCAGCCCGGATGCCTGGTTGGAAGCAAGCACGATGCGGAAGCTTGCATCCAAATACCCGGCGAA
>Ga0070663_100001123_pt1 | contig 14739 bp, 11 predicted proteins | sample KBSC63metaG_FD_65646 | JGI IMG/M metagenome (GOLD analysis project Ga0070663, IMG submission 65646) | Corn rhizosphere microbial communities from Kellogg Biological Station, Michigan, USA - KBS C6-3 metaG | ecosystem: Host-associated > Plants > Roots > Rhizosphere > Soil ...
GTCCTCGGCGGCCTGCGAGAAAGTCCGGCTTTTCCTGGTAGCCCGGAATCTCATCGGTGAAAAAGTAGTCGATGATGATCGACTCGCGCCGCGCGTCCATGAGGCTCTCTCCGCAATACAGCTTGGCCGGGAAAAGCAGCCACGTCTCCTGGTCGCCCACCTTGATCTTCTTTGGATCGCCGTCCACCAGCCCTGCGGCCTTCAGCGCGCCGATGTCCTCGATGCGATTGCGCAGCACGCGCTCGTCGCGATAAAACACCTTGCCGCGCCACAGGTGTTCACCCACCGTTTCCAGCTTGAGGCCTTTGAGCTGCACCGCGAGCCCGGCGAAGCCACCGATGATTTCCGCCGCACGGAACTGGCCGCTGCTGCCTCGCGGCAAAAGGATCTTGCCGTCGTACGGGCCGTCTGGAATCGGCCCAGCGGTCAATCGTGCGTAGATTTGGTCGACCTGTTCCTGGTCGAGCGCCGCGAGGTTCTCGGGTGTGATCTTCCCAAGGTCAGCCGAGCTCAATGGAAACTTGTACTCGACCTGCGCCAAGTCCATCTTCGAAGCGTATTCCGCGCTGTACGGCGCGAACGGAATCTCAGGCGGCTTCGCCTTTCGCTCGCAGCCGGCCATCGCCAGCACCGCAGCAGTCCAAAACATCCACATGGCAATTCGCATGGCTTTCTCCTTTTTATTTGTCGCTTGCGCGGACTACAAGGTGGCGAGAAAGGCCGTCAGCGCGTTCTTGTCGGCCTCCGACAGGTCTTCGCCGAATCGATGCCCTTCGTTTTCGACGTACTGCGTGCAGGTCTCGTAGTTGGCCGTGATGAAGTCGCGCCGCTCGCGCAAGATGTCGACGAAGCGCGCCGGCTGCTTGATCACTTCATCGGCAATGGCCTGCAGCGTGGGCACGAGGTCCTTCTTGCCCATCTTTTCAAGGCTGGCGGGCTCGCGCTTGGCGAGGTAGAGGTCGTCGATGAGCTGCTTGTGCTGAAGGCCGTTCAGAAAGCCGGCTTGCGTGCCCTTTGGCAACTTGATCTGGCCGAAGTCGAACAGCGGCTTCTCCTGCTTGCCATCCCAGGGACGCAGCCCTACGTCAAGCAGCACGTCGGCATCGGTGAGCGTCATCTTGATGCCGCGCTCCTTGGGATGCAGCAGTTCGCGCATCGATTCTTTGTAGAGCTTGAAGCGGCCTTCCACGCTCGGGTCGTAAGGCACGCATTCGGGCTGCTTGTCGAGCAGCTTGCCAGTCGAATCCACATAGCGCGCACGAGTGAAATCGTTCGCCTTGTTCGTAGGCTTGCCGCAGATCTCTGGCCCGATCGCATTGTTGTGCATGAAAGGTGCAGTGGCCCAGATGTTGACGAGCGAGACGTTGCGGTAGTAGCCGCGCCCGCCATTTTTCAAGTCTTCACGTTCGGGGATCGCGGGCACCATGGGTTGGTTGTGCAGCGTCTGCGACGCGTATTCCGAGTACAGGTGCCCTTGCACGTGGTTGGAGTGCAGCGCGCGGCATCGGAAGGTGCCCACTTCGGTGACTGGCGTCGGCTTGTCGTTGCCGAGAAAGTCGGTGCGTATGTTGCGCGGATGTCCGCTGGCCGTCGCGTAGAAGTCGCGCGTCTTGAACGGGTCGGTTGGTGAGTCGGGCACGCTCGAATGGCAGCGCGCGCAGTTTTCGGCAAACACGGTGCGTCCGCGGTCGACAGCGCCTGGTGCTCCGAACTCCTTGTCCAGCGCTGCGATCAGGTCGTGGCGCGTGTATTCCTTCTTCGGGTCTTTTGCCTTCAGCACGGCGGCGCGGGCAGCATCGAGATTGGTGGCATCGCTCTCGGCGGAAAGGAAGAAGTCGAGGATGTTCGTCAAGCGGTCTTCGACGGCGCGGAAGTTCGGGCAGTCACGCCGACACTGGCCGATGTTGAAGGCAGTCTGCCCAAAGCCGCGCTGGTTGGGGTCGACCTGCCGCTGGTCACTCAAATGGTTGACCCAGCACTGTTCCGAGCACGAGCCGATGTTGAAGTACACACGCTGGATCGCCTCGCGTGCGCCGATGGAGTCTTCTCCGCCCTTGAGAATGTGATGCACCCCGGGCAGCGTGACGGGCTTGCCGCCGATGTTCACGGCGGTCACATCGTCATTGCGGGCGCTCTTTTCCCAGCACTTGCCGTCGCGGCCGGGCTCGCACCAGCACTTGTCTTCATCGCGCTCGCTGCCGCAGCTTGCCGCTTTGCGCCACTTGGTGATCTCCTCGCCTTGAAAGGTGGGCCGCTGCGACAGGTTGATGATCGCGTTGATCGTGCCGGGGTTGTTGACCTGGTCGTGCGAGATCGCCGAGGTGTCGGTCACACCCGGACGTGCGTGCGCGAACATCTGCCACTCCAGGCTGGTGCGCGCCATGCCCGAGCCGAGAAGCTCCGACATGCGGGTGTACTGGTTGCCGATCAGGCCCTTGATGTTCTCCCACTTCGGATGGGCAGTGTCTTGCGGAGGATTTTTTGGATCGAAGGCAATGTGGCACGAGCCACAGGTGGTGCCCACCAGGAACGGCGGCTCGACGGACGCGTCGACAAGCTTGCTGACGCGCTCGTCGGAAGGCATGCTTGTTTTTGCGGCCACTACTTGGTCGTAGCCGTGCCAACTTGAACGGCCGCCATTGAGCGCAGCCCACTTCTCGGCATTGAAGCGGGGGTTCGGAAACTTGCGGAAGCCCAGTGCGCCAGTCGAGGTACCGAAGCGCAGGTCGCAAGACGACTGACGCTGGTCGCGTTTGCCGTCCTTGGCGTGCGGGTCGGTGACGTCGAGGGCCGCGTCTTTCAGCTCGCACGCCGGGTCGACATAACCTTGCTTGCCCACGTACTTGAGCAGCACGTCGTCGCCCGGACACCAGTCGAAGCCGTAGGTTTCGTCGGCCGTCTTGGCCGGGCAGTCGGGGTCGCCCGGCTTGCAGCAGGCAGGGTCGTTGATGATTCCCCAGGCCTGGAACCGGTCGTCGCGCTGGTCCGAGCGCAGCACGCGAAACCAATCGACCAGCACGCCAATGCGCTGTTGGAATGCATAGGTGTGGAAACGTTCGTTGCCGCCTGTGGCCTTGAACCAGATGAGGCGCCCGACGCATTCGGACTCGTTGAGTCCCTGGCGTGCGCAGGCTTCGAAATAGGGTGCGTTCTGGTCGACACCGGGCTTGTCGGGCGAGGCGAGGGCGATGGGCGATGGCGCAGTTGCAGCGGGTGAGGATGAAGCCAGTGTGGATGCAGCGGCTGCATTGCTTCCTGACGTGGGTTGCGCTGCGGGCTGTGATGCGCTCAACACCGCATAGCCAGCCAATAACACGACGGCAGCAACGACCCCGCCGAAAGTGGTCCGATTCATGTATGCCCTCCCTCGGCGGATTGATCCGCGTGGCGCGCGCATATTGCACGTGCCACGGGCGTTGCTCAATCCCTACTTCTGCACCCTTGGGAGTTTTTGCTCGGGCGTACAGCGGAGCACCAGGGCCTGCGCTCGAACTACGGCGGCGCAGGAACTGGCTGAGAAGGCTCGAATCGCGGACGTCTAGTCCGGTCGTGTCGCGTCAAGCCTCAAGTGTCGGCTACTCGCTTGCTCTCCAAGCGCATTGCGGCGTTGCGCCTCCTCGCCATAGCACGGCTATGACTCGTCGGCGCGCCTTGCACTGCGCTCTGATAGCGGCGCGATCAACCGACACTTGTGGCTTGACGTGACACTAGTGCACCAGTTTTGCTTCGGACGTCTTGCCAATGCAACGCAAGGAAGCGCCCCGGACCGCGCGTGCATTCTTCGATCCGGACCGGCCGTCGAGCGACGGAGCACGCCGAGGCGCCGAGACCAAGACGACATGATCCGTGACGCCGCTTGCCAGTTCTGTACGCAGCGCCAGGGCCAGGTCGTGCATATAGCCAGCTGCCACTGCGCACAGATGCGCGGCAGGCAGGCGCTTGCGCAGTAGTTGGGCCACAGAGGCGATGTCACGAAGCGCCGTATCAAAGCCTTCGATCGGTGGCGCTTGCAGTGGCGCCGCGCGAGCGTACGTGCGATGCCGCTCGATCGCCAACTCGAGGTGGTGATTTGCTTGCGCGATGATTTGCGTGTGCGGCCAGGGCCGCGGATGGAGTTGCTTGGCCGCGAGGACGGCCTGGGCCACGTCGTGCTTGATGGCCAAACGTGCTGCCGTTGTTTCGCACTCCGAGAGACTTCGCTTGAGCGATTCAATCGCCGCCGCGCAAGCGCCTGCTTGACGCGCTGCCTTCAGTGAGGCGGTGAACTGGTCCGCTGCTGATTGCCACATTGCAGATGCTTCGCCAAATTGTTCCGACGTCTCGCGCAGCAGCCTGAACTGCGTCCGAATGTTCTCCGGCGTTGGTGCGAATTCCCTTCCGAAACTCGTCCGACTGTCGATGTCAGCCTGCATGGTGGCGATTCCCCGCTTCGTTCGGCGCCGTATCGCGCAAATGGATGCCTGACGCGGTCGCGACAGGATCGGACGGCGTCTGTGTCTGGGGAGGAAACTGCGAGATTCTTTGCATGACTCTGGCAATAGAGGTGTGGGGCCGGGTGACCGCTTTCAAACGATGAACGATACCCCGCCCCATCGAAGAGGCGGAGTGCGTTGCGAAGCGCGATGTGGCGAAGCGAAATCTTCAGGCCTGATGTTGACGTGACGATCCCGTTCCCATCAAGCCGTGGGAACGGGCAATGAATCAATGGTTTCGAACCACATCCCTGAAACGATCTGAAAACCGTGCCCTACGTTGCGCCAAGAAAGCGCGGTCCTGTTCAACTAGTGATTCGAATCATCGGGCGATCAGAGTGGACGAACCAATCACATGAGCATGACGAGCATTTCAGTGAAGCCGCGCGGCAGTCCTATTGATTTATCGACAGTCGACGGGCCCGAGATGGCGCTCGCGCCGGAACTGCTGACTGCGTGCGAGCGCAAGGAATATCGTGTGTCCGGAGACCGGCCCATGGAACTCCGTGTCGGTTTCGATGAGCGCGTGGCGGCCTGGCTTGATGCTTGCGACGCTTACCTGGCCGTGGTCATCACGGCCTGGAATCCGTTCGGCCGGCAGTTGTCCTCCGAAGAAAACGATGCTCGACAACGAGAACTCATCTCCGCCGTCGAGGGGTCTTGTCTTCGCTGGAGCCCTGCGGCTTGCGTCGACCCGATGGGTGAATGGCTGTCGGAAGAGAGCATTTGCGTGTTCGACCCCCCCCTCATCCTGATCGATGAATGGCTGCGCGTGTTCGAGCAAAGCGCCGTTCTCCAGGGAAGCGGGTCAGGTTATGTGAGGCTGCGCCTGCATCCGCAATTCAGGCCGCCCGCATGACGATGAAAAGAGGCTCTGCACAGCCAACGCGACATCTCATGCACGTGCCGCCTGTACGCGTCCCAGGGGCAAGCTGCATTGATGATGCTGGTGCGTTTCGGATGCGGCACCCCTACATGCGTCGGCGGACCTTTCCATGCTCAGAGGCTGAGAGTCGATCATGCCCGCTCATCACGCCAAATGACCCCTGCTCGTCGTTGCAAATGCTCGCCATAGACCAAGCTATGGCTGCGCTTTGCTCCCAGATCAAGCGCCTTTTGACATGCTGCTCGGACACGTTCGAAATAGTCTCAGCCTCTCAGGCGCGGGCCACAGCCCACTTGGTCTCAGCAGCATGGTGAAAATCATTGCCAGCGCGATCAGCAGCGGACGCAACATGCCCGCGTCGAGTCGGCCGTCGGTCATGGCCTGGAGTGGGACGACGACGTAGCGAAGCATTTCCGGAAAGGATGTCAGCAGCACAGCACCGAGAATCACGCCTTTGATATGGCCAATCCCGCCGAACACCACGATGGCCACGATCATCACCGACTCTTGCAGGCTGAAAGCCTCTGGTGACACAAAGCCCTGGAAGGCGCCAAACATGGCCCCAGCCATCCCGCCAAAACTGGCACCAATTCCAAATGCAAGCAACTTCATGTCGCGGATGTTGATGCCCATGGCCTCGGCGGCGACCTCGTCGTCGCGGATGGCCATCCATGCGCGACCGATGCGCGAGTGCTGCACGCGAGAGCAGATGCTCACCGTGAACAGCGTCAGCCCCAGAAAGAGGTAGTAGTACAGCGTGACCGAAGCGATTTGATAGTTGCTGAAGAACAAGGGCTTTGCCAGATCCAGGCCGAACAAGTTGATCGAATCAATGCGGCCGAGGCCCTTGGCACCGTCGGTGATATTGATCGGATGGCCGAGGTTGTTGATCAAGATCCGCACGATCTCGCCGAAACCAAGTGTCACGATGGCAAGGTAATCGCCACGCAGCTTCAGCGTTGGGGCGCCAATCAATATCCCCAGAATGGCGGCCAATGCAGCGCCCAGAGGGAAGGTGACCCACCACGGCATGTGCAGACCGGCGGGAAACATCGCGGCGATCCAGGTGAAGTTGTCGGTGAGGTGCGGCGAAGTCAACAGGGCGAACATGTAGGCCCCCACGCCATAGAAAGCCACGTAGCCCAGGTCCAGCAGACCGGCCTGTCCCACCACGATGTTCATGCCCAGGGCCAGCATCACATACAGCAGGCAGGTGTCGGCAATGCGAACCCAGTGGGTGCCGAAGGCTTGCAGCAGCAGGGGCAGCAACAAGAGCGCCGCAATGGACGCCCATTTCTTTGCACCAGGCTTCACGGCAGCAGACCTGCATTCGTTTGGAAAACGTGACGCTGCATGAAGCGCCACCGGGCGCGAAGTTCCGCCGGGACCTCCGTACCTTCGTATGGCGCGCAGTCGACGAACCCGTGTGTCTCGTAGAGGCGATGCGCCGCCTTCATGAAGGGAGCGGTGTCGAGGCAGACACTGCGATATCCAAAACTGGCTGCGTCTGAAAGGAGTCTTCGCAGTGCCAGTTGCCCCAAGTTCATGCCACGGTACGCCGCGCGAACGTAGAGGCGCTTGATCTCGGCCACGTCACTGCGAAGGGAGCGCAAGCCGCACATTCCGGCCACGCTGCCGTCGACCTCGATGAGATAGAACGTGCCCTTCGGCGGCTGCTCTGCGCAGACCTGATAGATCACACCGGCCACGTAGTCGGCGACCGGCATGTCTGCCCCATCATGAGCATTGGGTCCGAATGACCGTTCCATCTCGACTCGGACCCATGACATGTACTCGATGTTGATGCTCACGATGGCGTCGTAGCGTTCGATTGGATCTGAGCGAATGAAGGCTGGTGCTGACATGAATTTCCGATAAAGGGCGTGAGTGAAATACTCTCAGCCTTTGAACCAATTAAAAAGAAGTGCAGGCTCCGTTCATAACGGAACGAAACGCTTCAATCAACTCCACGTACGCAGATGGACAAGCTCAGCGGCCTGCTGGCCTTTGTGAGGACGGCCGATCTCGGCAGCTTCGTCGCGGCGGGTCGGGCGCTGGAGATTTCAGCGTCGGCGGTCGGCAAAAGCGTTGCTCGGCTCGAGCAGGAAGTCGGCGTACGCCTCCTGCAACGCAGCACTCGGCGAATCCAGCTGACCGATGAGGGCCGGCTGTTCCATGAGCGCTGTCGCCGCATTCTCGATGACCTCGACGATGCGCAGGCGATGCTTTCGCACGCGAGGGAAGTGCCGCGTGGAAGGCTGCGCGTGTGCGCGCCCATCGTCGGCTACCACTTCCTGCTGCCGGTGATTCCGGACTTCCTCGCGCGCTATCCGGACGTGGAGCTTGACATCAATTTCAGCGACCGCACCATCGACCTGATCGATGACGGAGTCGACGTTGCCATCCGCAGCGGTGAACTGCCCGACTCCCGTCTTGTCTCGCGGCCACTGCACCCCTTTCGGCTGCTGTTGTGTGCATCGCCCGCCTACTTGCGGCGTCATGGCTCGCCCCTTGTCTTGCGCGACCTGGAACGGCACTCAGCGATCCGATTTCGTCACCCGAATTCAGGCAAGTTGCTGGATTGGCCACTGCTTGATGCCGCTGGCGACACCGAGGCCAGGCCGCGGACGGTGCTTGCCTGCAACAACATGGAAGCCGTGTTCGGCGCCACGTTGCGCGGGCTGGGCATTGCGTGCATGCCTGATTTCCTGGTCCGCGAGGTGCTCGCGGATGGCCGGCTTCTGAGCGTGCTCGACGAGCAGGTTGGCGCGGCGGGCCAATTCAGAGCGCTGTGGCCGTCGAGCCGGCAGTTGTCACCCAAGGTGCGCGTATTTGTCGACCACCTGGGCGAGCAGTTGTCCGCTTCAGGAAATTCCACCCCCCCTCGGGGATCTTGCCAGACCGTTTCCACATGACTCCCTCTCCCTCCGGGAGAGGGTTGGGGTGAGGGCGACGGCGGTCTAAGAAAGCAAGGCCTTGGATAGCAACGGCCGCAGCCCCAACCCTCTCCCAGAGTCTCCCAGAGGGAGAGGAGCAATGCCTGCCGGAGAATGAGGCGCTACTTGTGGCACGTCTCAAATCAAGCCACCACCCCGATCACGTCCAGCCAAGTTGCGATGGCCTGCGCCATGGAGTTCCTCACCTCCGCGTCCGTGCGACCGCTCTTCACTCGCACATGGAAGGAGTGATCGGCGTCGTCGAAAACCTTGAGTGTCGCTGTGCTTCCCAATTGATCGACAAGTGCATGGACAAGCCCGATATCGGCCAGCTCATCGCGCGTTCCTTGCAAGAAGAGCATCGGGCAAGTGACGTTGGACAAGTGCTTGCCGCGTTCCTGCGACGGCTTCTTGTCGGGGTGAAGCGGAAAGCCCACGAACACGAGCCCGCGAACTCCTGGAAGCGGCGACGCAGCCTGGGCCTGCGAGGTCATTCGTGCGCCGAATGATTTGCCGCCTGCGATGAGCGGGAGTTTCGGCACCAGCCGTGCCGCCTCAATGACTGCGGCCCGCACGGCCGCATGGGCCAGCGGCGGGGCGTCCGTGCGCTTGGAGCCTCGCTCCATATACGAAAACTGATATCGAAGCGTCGCTATGCCGTGCGCGGCCAGTCCCAGCGCCATGGCCTCCATGAACGGATGGTCCATTCCCGCCCCGGCGCCGTGAGCGAACACGTAGCAGGCATGCGCTTGCGCCGGCACCATCAGCAGGCCCGAGACTGCCTGGCCGTCATTGATCTGGATTCGAAGAGCCTTTGTAGCCGGTGGAGTCATGGTGCAAAACCCTGAGAGATGTTCGGACATTGAGTCGACCGTAGGCGTCGAGTTTCGACCATCGGCTCGTTCGCGCTTGCAGAGGCAGGCCTTTGCGCACTGTGGACATCCTGCCCGCCATGTTGCGCATCCTGGGCATCGCGCAGGACACTGCCAACGTGAAGTTCCGCTGATCGACCAAGGATTTCCATGCGAGCACGCGAAGTCAATACCATCGAGCATGCCCTCGGCCTGATACAGGACCGCGGTCTGTCCCACGTGAAGGTGGGCCTGTCGGACATCGACGGGATCTTGCGCGGCAAGTACCTCCGGCACGACAAGATGGCCGGCGCACTGAAAGATGGCTTTGGCTTTTGCAACGTGGTGCTCGGCTGGGACTCGAACGACCAGCTCTACGACAACACGCGCTACACCGGCTGGCAAACCGCCTACCCCGATGCCTGGGCGCGCATCGTGCCGCAGACCTGCCGCGATTTGCCACTGGAGCAAACCAACGGACACAACATGCTCTTCTTTCTGGCAGAGTTTTCCGACGAGGCTTCGGCCAAGATCTGCCCGCGCCGACTCTTGCACCGCATGATCGCCAAGGCGCAGGCCATGGGCTACGACCCGTATGCGGCACTCGAGTACGAGTTTTTCATCTTCAACGAGACACCGAATTCGGTGCGCGAGAAGGGCTACCGCAACCTCAAGCCGTGGACGCCGGGCTACTTCGGCTATTCGGTGCTGCGCTCGACAGTCAACACCGATTTCTACCAGCAGATCATGCAGCTGAGCGAGCAGATGGACATGGCCATCGAAGGGCTGCACACCGAGACCGGCCCGGGTGTGCTCGAAGCCGCGCTCGCGGTCGACGGCATTGCGGCCATGGCCGACAAGGCTATTCTGTTCAAGACCTTCACCAAGGCACTGGCACAGAAGAATGGGCTGATGGCGACCTTCATGGCCAAGTGGTCACCCGACTACCCCGGCCAGAGCGGCCACATTCACTTGTCGCTCAAGGAAAGGGGCAGCGGGCGTGGTGTGTTCTACGACGCTGACGCGCCTCATCGCATGAGCCGGCTGCAAGGACAGTTCATGGCTGGCGTGCAGCACTACCTGCCCGAGTTCTTTGCCATGTTCTCGCCCACGGTCAATAGCTATTCGCGTCTGGTGCCGGGCTACTGGGCGCCGCTCGCCGCGACCTGGGGCGTTGAGAACCGCACGACGGCGTTGAGGGTGATTCCGGGCACGGAGAAGTCTCAACGCATCGAGGTGCGCATCGGCTCGGCTGATGCCAATCCCTACATCGCGCTGGCCGCGACCTTGGGCGCGGGGCTGCTGGGCATCGAGCAGGCGCTTGAGCCGATGCCCATCGTCGAGGGCAATGCGTACACGCAGACGTTTTCAGACGAGCTGCATTTCCCGGGCACTTTGTGGGAGTCGGCTCAGCGGCTCAAAGCGTCCAAAGCTGCCCGCCAGTTGTTCGGCAATGCCTTCGTCGATCACTTTGCCGCTACCCGCGAATGGGAAGAGCGCGAGTTCAGGCGTCATGTGACGGACTGGGAGTTGGCCCGCTATTTCGAGATCATTTGAGATGACACGGCAGCAGATCACCCTGAGCCCCATCAATGGCAGCGAGTTTGTGCGGCGCGACTTGGCGACGCCGCAGCAGATCGCCGACAAGCTCGCTCGTGCACAAGCCGCACAGGCTCCTTGGCGTGCCACGCCATTGGTCGAACGGTGCCGGCTTGTTGGTGCCGGCATCGATCGCTTTGTGCAACGAAAGCCGCAGATCGCCGAGGAGCTGACGCGGCAGATGGGCCGGCCCTTGCGCTACACGCCCAGCGAGGTCGACGGCTTCGCAGCCCGTGCACGTCACATGCTGTCGATTGCCGAAGAGGCGTTGGAGCCGATCCGTCCCGCGCCGATCAGCGGGTTCACACGCTATATCGCCCGCGAGCCCTGGGGCACGGTGCTGGTCATCGCACCTTGGAACTATCCGCTGCTGACGGCGGTGAATGCCGTTGTCCCCGCACTCGTGGCCGGCAACACCGTGTTGCTCAAGCACAGCGCGCAGACGCCGCTTGCGGCAGAGCGCATGGTCGATGCTTTCGTGGAAGCCGGTGTGCCGGTGGGCGCGTTCCAGTTTCTGCATTGCGACCACGATGCAACGCAAAAGCTCATCGCCTCGCCCGGCATCGATTTCGTTGCCTTCACCGGTTCGGTGGCAGGCGGCGCCGCGGTAGAGCAGGCCGCTGCCGGGCGCTTCATTGGCCTCGGACTCGAACTCGGCGGCAACGACCCGGCCTACGTGCGCGCAGATGCGGACCTGAAGCATGCCGTCGAGACCATCGTCGATGGCGCGTTCTTCAATTCAGGCCAGAGTTGCTGCGGCATTCAACGTGTGTACATCCATCGCTCGCGCTACGAGGACTTCATCGCAGCCGCCGTCGAGCTGACAAACCAGTACGTGCTCGGCAATCCATTGCAGCCCGAGACCTCGCTCGGCCCCGTCGTGAGATCCTCGGCGGCGGATGCCGTGCGCGCTGTGATCGCGCAAGCGCTGGGGCAGGGCGCCAAGCCGCTGATCGACCCCCGCCGATTCGAGCGCGACCAGCCGGGTACGCCCTATGTCGCCCCGCAAATGCTGGCTTTGGTGAACCACCCCATGCGCATCATGGCCGAGGAGTGCTTCGGCCCCGTTTGCGGTGTGATGCCCGTGGACGGTGACGAGGATGCTTTGCAGCTGATGAACGACAGCCCCTATGGCCTCACCGCAGCGCTGTTCACGCAGGACGAAGACGCGGCGCAGTCCTTGGGCGCGCGCATCAACACGGGCACTGTGTTCATGAATCGCTGCGACTACCTCGACCCCGCGCTGGCCTGGACCGGAATGAAGAACTCCGGCCGCGGCGCCACGTTGTCGGTGCTCGGCTACGAGCATCTGACCCGACCAAAGTCCTATCACCTGAAAAAGCTGTGAATCCCACCGTGAACGACGATCTCGCCAAGTACACCGTCAACTGGAACTACCCGACGGCGGTCAAGGTCGGCGTCGGCCGCATCGTCGAGCTGCCGAAGTGGTGTGCCTCGCTGGGCATGAACCGCCCACTGCTGGTGACCGACCCGGGTCTCGCCGACATGGACATCGTGCGCGACGCGGCCGCATCCAGTGGAGCAGCGGTGTTCAGCAAGATCAAGGGCAACCCGACCGGTCGCAATGTCGAAGAAGGTGTTGCCGCTTATCGAGCCGGCGGGCACGACGGTGTCATCGCGTTCGGCGGTGGCTCGGCCCTGGATGCGGGCAAGGCCATTGCGTTGATGGTCGGGCAAGACCGGCCGCTCTGGGACTTCGAGGACGTCGGCGACAACTTCCAGCGCGTGAAGGTCGAGGGCATGGTGCCGGTGGTCGCGGTGCCTACCACTGCAGGCACTGGTTCGGAAGTCGGGCGCGCTTCGGTCATCACGGACGATGATGCCAAGATCAAGCGCATCATCTTTCACCCGCGCATGCTGCCGGCAGTCGTCATCCTCGATCCGGCGCTCACCGTCGGGCTGCCGCCCAGGCTCACGGCTGCAACTGGAATGGACGCGTTGTCGCACAACCTCGAGGCCTATTGCTCGCCGTTCTTCCATCCCATGGCCGCCGGTATTGCGCTGGAGGGCATGCGCATCGTGAAGGACTGGCTCCCGAGGGCAGTCGCGCAAGGCGACGACCTGGCCGCGCGCGCCGAGATGCTCGTTGCCTCGTCCATGGGCGCGACCGCTTTCCAACGCGGTCTTGGTGCCATGCATGCGCTGGCGCATCCGCTGGGCGCGCATCACGACGCGCACCACGGCACTTTGAACGCGGTGCTCATGCCTTATGTCTTGCAAGCCAACCGCAAAGCCATCGAGCCGCGCATCGTGGCGGCGGCGCGCTATCTCAACCTGCCCGGCCCGTCGTTCACCAGCTTCCTCGACTGGATACTGGCTTTGCGCGAGCACATCGGCATTCCGCACACGCTGTCTGCAATTGGCATTGATGCGAGTGATGACGGAACCATCGGCGAGCTCGCGGTGGCCGATGGTTCGCACGCCACCAACCCTATTGCCTTCACGGCAGTTCAGTACGGCGAGATCTTCCGGCGTGCTGTCGAGGGTCAGCTCTAGTGTCGAGTGAAGCCACAAGTGTCGGTTGATCGCGCCGCTATCGGAGCGCAGTGCAATCCTCGATAAGCTTGACCAAGCTGTGCAGCACGCGATTCACCGGCGTCGCAATGCCGAGCGACTCGCCCTTGCGCATGACATATCCGTTGAGATGATCGATCTCGCTTCGCCTGCCACGAGAAATGTCCTGCGCAGTGGATGAGAACTGCGCAGGCATGGTCCGCGCGATGCGTTCAACGGCCTCCCATACATCCCCGGTCACAGTAACGCGAGCCGCTTGTGCCACGGCAAGACACTCCGCCACCACGTCTCTCATCACGTCTTGCATGCCTTCGCCTTGTACAACACGACCATACGGAAGTTGCGAGATGGCCGAAATGGCGTTGTAGGCGCAGTTCAGGATTAACTTCGACCACAGCTCACCGTCGACGTTGTCGCTGGTTTGCATGGGCACGCCAGCGGTGGCGAACATCGAGATGAGTTCTTCGCTTTTCGACGTGGGGCCGATGACTAGTTCACCCCGTCCGTGGTGTTTGACGTGACCAGGTCCTGCCATCTCCGTGGCAACGTAGACCACCGCCGCCACCACCTCTTGTGCAAGTGCAGCCCGCAAGTGTTCGGCGTTGTCGACGCCATTCTGCAGGCTGAACACGAGGGCGTCCGGGTCGAGGTGCGGGGCCATGTCGGCCGCGGCGGTCCGGGTGTCCGTCGACTTGACGCAGAAGAGGACGAGCTTCGCGCCGCGAACGGCGTTGGTCTCGGTGCTTGCATTCATCGGCACATGCGTCTTGAAGGTCTGCGTGTCCAGCAACAGGCCGTCTCGGCGAACGGCTTGCACGTGCTGAGCCCGGCCGATCAAGGTGACATCGTGTCCCGCACGGGCGAGCATGCCACCGTAGTAGCAACCGACGGCTCCCGCACCCATTACCGCGATTTTCATGGCGCAATCCTGAGGAAGATGATTCGTCGACATCGTAGTGTCGAACGTACCAACGATTGCCTGACCTCGAATGGATCCACGTCCAGTGTGCCTGTTCGGATCACCATTCCAGCAGCGCACTTAAGGTGTACGTGATTAGGGCAGAAGGCCAAACGGGCATGCCGACCCCTTCGCGCGCCCATGCAGAGCTTCGTCCGTGCGGCTTGCGTGATACAGGCGGATGGCACCATGCGGCATTGGCTTCCAAGTTCAACCCATCAAGCTTGGAAGGTTGTTTCCAACTTAGCAAAGGTGCCAACATGTTCCCCCGCCGCGTATCCAGCCCTGCCGGTTCCCCAGATCTAAACAGTCCTCCGTCAAGCCCGACGCAGCGACCGTCGGGTTCCAGTGCGACAACGCACGCGGTGCTGGATCTGCCGCGCCGAAGTGCGTCGCTGGAGTCTTTGCCACTACAACAATCGGACGAATCACCAGCGCAGCGTCGGCGCCTAGCCACCCTAGCCGCTGCAAACCGCAGCGAAGCTGGCTTGCAGCAACCTGT
>Ga0070663_100001148_pt1 | contig 14592 bp, 12 predicted proteins | sample KBSC63metaG_FD_65646 | JGI IMG/M metagenome (GOLD analysis project Ga0070663, IMG submission 65646) | Corn rhizosphere microbial communities from Kellogg Biological Station, Michigan, USA - KBS C6-3 metaG | ecosystem: Host-associated > Plants > Roots > Rhizosphere > Soil ...
ACTCCGCGGGGCTCGCGCCGACGCCGACACGCAAGTGTGCGTCGAGCAGCTCGAATGGGCCGGGATCGTGTTCGTGATGGAGCGCGCGCACAAGGCGAGGCTCACCGCCCGGTTCGGCGCCCGACTGAAGCACAAGAAGATCGTCTGCCTCGACATTCCCGACCGCTACACGTACATGCAGCCCGAGCTGATCGCGCTGCTCGAACGCAAGGCCGGGCCGTTGCTGCGCGCATGACCCGGGCGTGACCGGCGCGGGGTCGCTTCAGCGCAGACGAAGCGGGCCGTCCGCGAGCGGGGAAAAGCGGTCGAGGTGCAGCAGTTCGATGATCTTGCGGGTCGGCACGCTCGCGCGCAGCGTCTCGAGGCGTTCGACGTCGAACCACTTGCAGCGCGCGATCTCGTTGCTCGCGCGCGGGACCAGATGTTTCGGCACGTCGGCCACGAACACGTGATGGAGCTTCGTGAGGCCGCCGAACTGCACCGCATAGTCGAGCGCGAGCCCTTCGAGCCGCGTTTCCTCCGCCAGCTCCCGCTGCGCGGCCTCAAGCGGTGTCTCGCCGCGCCGGATCGTGCCGCCCGGCAGCGTCCAGCGCGCCGCGGTGCGCGCGACCAGCAGCACGCTGCTGCGCTGGCGGCACACGATCGTGGCGCGCTCCTTGATGCTGGCGACGGTATCCGGCCCGGTATTCATGTTCGGCAAAACAAGTAATCGTGGAATGAAATGCACGTCGACCGGCGTTGCCGGCCAGTCGCCCGATGGGTGGGCACGACGGCATGCAAAGCCGCCGCGCCGATCATACCGGCCGTTCGTGACAGTTCCGTGCGTCGCCGCGCGCCACGCGCAACGCGTCACGCCTGCGTCTGGATCACCGGGCGTGCCGGCTTCCCGGAGCGCGCATGGCGCCGTTTGTGCAGCGCATGCCGGTGACGCGGCGGCGTCACGTGCCGATGCGCGGGCGCGGGCCGTGCCATCGGCGCGGCGGCCCGCGGCTGTGATTGTCCCTCGCCAAAATGGAAGGTCTGGGTTTGCGCGCGGGCGACGCCCAACGTCGACGCGAGCACGAGGGCCGCGAGCAGCATGCGTTTCATGAAATTTCCGCCTTGGTTCGGATGAGCACTGTCCGCAGCTTAGCGAACCGCGGTCCGGCGCGGCAACCGGCGCGCGTTCGGGGTTGTCTCCCGGACTGCCGCATTCTCCACAGGCTTACCGGCGTATGCCCGGCTTGACAATAAAATTCTCCAGTGTGAATATAAATTCACGCACAAGAATTATTATTCGAGCCAGGAAAACCGCGCCGCAAAGTCGGCATGGCGGAACCGGCGGTCCGACAACCGGAAGCAGGAGCGAGACGCATGGCGGAGCTGGAGCAGCAGGGCGCGTTGGCGGGGTTGCGCATCATCGATCTGTCGCGGGTGCTGGGCGGCCCGTACGCGACCCAGATTCTCGCCGACCACGGCGCGGAGGTGATCAAGGTCGAACCGCCGTCGGGCGACGAGACGCGCACCTGGGGGCCGCCGTTCGATGGCGACACCGCGTCGTATTTCCTCGGCGTGAACCGCAACAAGCTCGGCATCGCGCTTGACCTGACGAAGCCGGACGATCGCGAGAGGCTGCTCAGGCTGCTCGAGCACGCGGACGCGCTGGTCGAGAACTTCAAGATCGGCACGATGGAACGCTGGGGGCTCGGCTTCGACGCGCTGCATGCGCGCTTTCCGCGGCTTGTTTATTGCCGCGTGTCGGGCTTCGGCGCGGACGGCCCGCTCGGCGGGCTGCCCGGCTACGACGCGGCCGTGCAGGCGCTGGCCGGCTTGATGAGCGTGAACGGCGAAGCGGGCGGCGCGCCGCTGCGCGTGGGCGTGCCGATCGTCGATCTCGTCACCGGGCTGAACGCGGCGCTCGGCGTGCTGATGGCGCTGCGCGAACGCGATGCGAGCGGGCGCGGCCAGTTCGTCGAATCGACGCTGTTCGACTGCGCGCTGTCGATCCTGCATCCGCACACGCCGAATTTCTTCCACTCCGGGAAGGCGCCGGTGCGCACCGGCAACGCGCATCCGAACATCACGCCGTACGACAGCTTTCCGACCGCGAGCGTCGACATCTTTCTCGCGGTCGGCAACAACGGACAGTTCGCCGCGCTGTGCGACGTGCTCGGCACGCGCGACTGGCCCGACGACCCGCGCTTCGCCGACAACCGCGCGCGCAGCGCGAACCGCGCCGCATTGCGCACGCTGCTCGAAACGGCGCTGGCCGCACACGACGGCGCGGCGCTCGCCGAGCAGCTGATGCGCCGTGGCGTGCCATGCGCGCCCGTGCTCGGGCTGGACGCGGCGCTCGACCATCCGCACGTCGCGCATCGGCAGATGAAGGTCGAACTGGGGCGGCACCGCGGCATCGCGTCGCCGATCAAGCTCGGCCGCACGCCGGCCTCGTACCGGCGGCCGCCGCCCGCGCTGAACGAACACGCGGCGCAGGTGTTTGCCGACGCGCCACGAGACGACAACGGCAAGCAAGGCCACTGACACGCATCGCGGCCGGCGGCAATGCGATGGCGTCGCCCGCCGCCGCACCGCGTCACGCCGCTTCGAACATCACGCCGCGCCGCGCCCGACGCGCGCCGGCGCCAGAGGAGACACATCATGCTCGCATGGATCGGCGCGATCGCGATCGTCGCGCTGTTCGGCCTGATCATCACGAAGCGGCTGTCGCCGCTCGTCGCCTTGATCGTCGTGCCGGTGGCCGCGTCGGTCACGGCCGGCTTCGGACTCTCGACCGGCAAGTTCATCGTGCACGGCGTGCAGAACATCGGCCCGATCGCCGGCATGTTCGTTTTTGCGATTCTATTTTTCGGAATCCTCACCGACGCGGGAATGCTCGACCCGATCATCGCGGGCGTGCTGCGCGTGATCGGCTGCCATCCGCCGCGCATCGTGATGGGCTCGGCGCTGCTCGCGCTGCTGATCCATCTGGACGGCTCGGGCGCCGTCACGTTTCTCGTCACGCTGCCCGCGATGATGCCGCTCTATACGCGGCTCGGGATGGACCGGCGAATTCTCGCGTGCGTCACGTCGATGGCGGCCGGCGTCAACTTCCTGCCGTGGGTCGGGCCGATGCTGCGCGCGTCCGCGGCGCTGCATATTCCCGGCTCGGCGATCTTCATGCCGATGATCCCGGTGCAGATCGTCGGGCTCGTGTTCGTGTTCGGCACCGCGTACGTGCTCGGTGTGCGCGAGGCGAAGCGGCTCGGGCTCGATCGCGCCGGCGCGGCGTCGCTCGCGATCGCGCCGCGCGAGCTGACCGATGCCGAACGCGCGCTGCGCCGGCCCGGGCGTTTCCGGATCAACCTGGCGCTGACGCTCGTCGTGCTCGGCACGCTGGTGTCGGGCATCGTCGACCCGATGGTGATGTTCATGCTCGGCACGGTCGCCGCGCTCGTCATCAACTATCCGGACGTGCAGGCGCAGCGCGAGCGAATCGACGCGCATGCGAAGGCCGCGCTGATGATGGCGAGCGTGCTGCTCGCGGCCGGCGCGTTCACGGGAATCATGTCCGGAACCGGGATGCTGAAGGCGATGGCCGAGGTCGTCGTCGCGCACGTGCCGGTCGAACATGCGCGCCACATGCCGCTCGTGCTCGGCCTGCTGTCGATGCCGCTCAGCCTGCTGTTCGATCCCGATTCGTTCTACTTCGGCGTGCTGCCGGTGCTCGCGGAAAGCGGGAAGCTGCTCGGCGTGCCGCCGATCCAGATGGCGCAGGCCGCACTGCTCGGCCAGATGACGACCGGTTTTCCGGTCAGCCCGCTCACGCCGGCGACGTTCCTGATCGTCGGCCTGACCGGCGTCGAGCTGGCCGAGCACCAGAAATTCACGATTCCGTTCCTGTTCGCCGCCACCGTGCTGATGGTGTTCGCCGCGGTGATCGTGGGCGTGTTTCCGTTGTGAGCGCGCCGACGTGCCGCTTCGCGCCGATGTTCCGGGTGGCCCATCCCGCAAACGGACGTTTTTCGACGCGCAAGCCCTGGCGCCATCCGGCGTGTTGCTGAGAGCGGCGCGGCCGCTCGCCCATTTCCAGGAGAGCAATCCATGCAGTTCGACCTGACCGACGACCAGCGCGTGATCGAAAGCGCGATCGAGAAAATCTGCGAACGCTTCGGCGACGACTACTGGCTCGAACGCGATCGCGCGGGCGGGTTTCCGTCCGACTTTCACGCGGCGCTCGCCGAGGCCGGCTGGCTCGGCATCGCGATGGACCCGGCCCACGGCGGCGCCGGCCTCGGGATGACCGAGGCCGCGCTGATGATGCGCACGATCAGCGCGTCGGGCGCCGGCCTGTCGGGCGCCTCGGCCGTCCACATGAACATCTTCGGGCTGAACCCGGTGCAGGTGTTCGGCAACGACGCGCAGAAGGCGCGCTTCCTGCCGCCGCTGATCGCCGGGCGCGACAAGGCCTGCTTCGCGGTGACCGAGCCCGACGCGGGCCTCGACACGACACACCTGAGCACGCAGGCGCGCCGCGATGGCGACCACTACGTGCTGAGCGGGCGCAAGATCTGGATCTCGACCGCGCAGGTCGCGAACAAGATGCTGATCATCGCGCGCACGACGCCGCTCGATGCGGTCGCGAAGCCGACCGAGGGGCTCAGCCTGTTCTACACCGACCTCGACCGGTCGCGCGTCGAGGTGCGCGAGATCGAGAAGATGGGCCGCAAGGCCGTCGATTCGAACATGCTGTTCATCGACAACCTGCGCGTGCCGCGCGACGACCTGATCGGCAACGAGGGCGACGGCTTCCGTTATCTGCTGCACGGGCTGAACCCCGAGCGGATCCTGATCGCCGCCGAGGCGATCGGCCTCGGGCAGGCCGCGCTGCGGCGCGCGACGCAGTATGCGTGCGAGCGTGTCGTGTTCGGCCGCCCGATCGGGCAGAACCAGTCGATCCAGCATCCGCTCGCGCAGGCATGGATGCAGCTCGAGGCCGCGTGGCTGATGGTGATGAAGGCCGCGACGCGCTACGACGCGGGGCAGTCGTGCGGGGCGGAGGCGAACGCCGCGAAGTACCTCGGCGCGGAAGCCGCGTTCCAGGCGTGCCAGACGGCGATCGCGACGCACGGCGGGATGGGCTATGCGAAGGAATACCATGTCGAGCGCTACCTGCGCGAGTGTATGATTCCGAGGCTCGCGCCCGTGAGCCCGCAACTGATCCTCTGCTACATCGCGGAGAAGGTGCTCGGGCTGCCGAAGTCGTACTGACCGTACCGGCCCGGCGGCTCGCCCGGCGCGCGGCTTCCCGTTCCGATTCAAGCGCTCGTCATGGACGTCAAACTCGTTGCCCGCACGCTCGACCTGTTCGAGCTGTTCGCCGCCGAACGGCGGCCGCTGCCGCTCACCGAGCTCGCGCGCCTGCTCAATGTGCCGGCGTCGAGCTGCCTGGCGATGGCACGCACGCTCGTGAGCCGCGGCTATCTGTACGAGGTGCGCAAGCGCGGCGGCTACTACCCGACGCGGCGCCTGCAGACGATCGCCGCCGCGATCGACGCGACCGATCCGGTCGTCGACATCGTGCATCCGCATCTCGTCGCGCTGCGCGATGCGAGCCGCGAGACGGCCGTGCTCGGCAAGATCCAGGGCGCGTCGGTCACGTATCTCGACGTCGTCGAATCCGAGCAGGCGATCCGCTATACGCGCCAGCCGGGCGAGCTGCGCCCGCTGCATGCGAACTCGATCGGCAAGGCGATCTTCGCGGAGCTCGCGAGCGATGCGCAGCAGGCGCTCGGCGCGCAGCTTTCATTCGAACGCTTCACCGATGCAAGCGTCGCGGACCTGCCGGCGCTCGTCGCGCAAACCGCGCGGTTTCGCGAACTCGGCTGGGCCGAGAACTTCGGCGAAAGCGCGCCCGAGCTGTCGGCGATCGCGGTCGCGCTGACGCTCGACGGCGACTGGTACGGGCTGTCGGTCGTCGGCCCGACCGAGCGGATCCGCCAGCATCGCGACTCGCATGCGGCGCTGCTGGTCGATGCGAAGGCGCGGTTGCTGGCCGAGCAGGGGCGCGGATAGCAAGGGCCGCGAAGCAGCGCTCAGCGGCTGCTTGGGCGGCCGTTCGCCGCCGCGCCGGACTGCGCGCCGGGGAACGGCCGCGGCCGGCCCGTCACGCGCCGGCGATCACGACTTCACGACGTCACGACTTCACCCACACGCCGCCGGTGCTCGGGTTGTCGCCTTGCGTCCACCATTTCGCGCAGTATTTCGCGCCCTGATACATCACGCACGTGCCGCCCTGGTACGCGGTCGTTGCCGACCACGTCGCCGTGCCGCCGCCGATCGCTTTCCACACGCTCGCCTGGCCCGGCACGTCGCCCTGCGTCCACCATTGCGCCTGGTACGTCGTGCCCTGATAGGTGACCGTCGCGCCGGCCGTATAGACCTGGCTGGCCGACCAGGGCGCGCCGGGCTGCGGCGTGCCGCCGTTCGAGCCGCCGCCGTAGTTCGGGTCCTGCGTGACGCCCGCGCCCCACTTGCCGTCGAGCTTGCGGAAGATCGACGCGAACGCGTACGGCTGCTGCGCGATGCCCGAGCAGGTCGGCGACACATACGCGCCGTTGTTCGGGCACGGCTGGTCACGGCCGACCGACCAGTTACCGAAGAAACCGTAACCGTTGTTGAGCGCCGTATTCAGCACGCTCTGCGCATTGGCGAGCGTGAAGGTTTCGCCCTGCACGTCGTTCATCCCGATCATCGGCGTGACCCCGACCATCTGCCAGAGTTGCGCGCCGGTCTTCGGCTGGCCGGCCGACTTGAACGCCGTGTCGAGCTGCGCGTAGAGCGCCTGCGCGGCGCTGATCGCCGCCGCGCCCATGTCGATGTTCGCGGGGCCGTAGTCCATCGTCATCAGGTTCACCGCGTCGAACGCGACCTTGTTCGCGATGGCCGCGGTCACGACGTTCACGCCATCCTGCGTAAGCCCGGTCGGCATCGTCGGCAGCGTCAGCGTGACGTGCAGCGGCCGGCCTTTCGCCGCGTAGTCGGACTGCAACTGCGCAACCGCCTGGAAGTTGCGGGCGACCGCGGCGCTGTCCTGCTGCGATGCGCCCTCGATGTCGAAGTCGACATGCGTGAGGCCGTAGGTGTCGATCACGGTCTGGTAGGCCGTCTTCAGCGCGGGGACGGTCGAGCACGCCTGCATCAGCGGCGTGCCGTTCGCGCCGCCGAACGAGACCGCGATCTCGCCGCCTTTCGCGCGATAGCTCGCGATCGACGTCGACAGCGACGCGAGCAGATCGCCGCTCGCACCGTTGCCGATCGGCTGCACGCCGCCCCAGGACGGCGCACAGCCGTTGCCCGCGGTCACGAACGCGAGCGTGAATTGCTGGATGCCTTGCTGGACGCCGATCCGGTCGACGAGCGGCGTCGGGTAGAGCGTCACGTCGACGAACGGCGCATAGACGCCGGCGCCGTGGGACACGCTCGCGACGGCGAGCAGGCAGCCCGCGACGAGCGCGCGCGGGTTGAATCGCGACAACACGGTGTTGTTCATTGTTTTCTCCAAGTGGAAGAGGGATACGCTGGCCCGCGTATCGCCGCCGGTCGGGCGGCTGCACATGCCCGCCCGGCGGCATGCACATCTTGAAGGATTAGTTCTGAACAATGAACGGTTGTGCGTTCTTTTTATTATTGCACTGTGCGTAAGTAACAATCTTGCCGATTCGAGCGAATATCGAAACGTAAAGCGGGCGATTTGTCCGTTTGGTCGCGCGATGAAGTGCAAGCGCCGGACGCTCGATACCGTGCCCACGGCGCGCGGCCGATGCGTGCATGGATGAGTCGCACCGGCACCGGCAACGACGGCCGGCATGCCGTGCCGTGCGCAGCGGTCTTCAGCGATACCAGCGCGGCGTATAGACCCACTCGCGGCCATCGCCGATCGCGAAACGCCGCGTCGTCGACGAACCGACGATCACCATCGTGCGCATGTCCACCTGGTCGCTGCGCAGCGCGCCGAGCGTCGTCGTCGCGAGCGTCGCGCCCGGCCGGCCGATATCGCGGCCGAGCACGACGACCGTGTCGGCCGCGCGGTGCGCGCGCACGACGTCGAGCGCACGATCGAGCTGCCACGGCCGCGCACGCGAGATCGGGTTGTAGAACGCCATCACGAGATCGGCTTGCGCCGCATGCCGCAGGCGCATCTCGATCACGCCCCACGGCTTCAGGTTGTCCGACAGCGAGATCGCGCAGAAATCGTGGCCGAGCGGCGCACCGGCCTGCGCGGCAGTCGCGAGCGACGCCGATACGCCGGGTTCGATGCGCAGCTCGACCGCCGCCCAGCGCGGGTCGTGCGCTTCGTCGAGCGCTTCCAGCACGGCCGCGGCCATCGCGAACACGCCCGGATCGCCCGACGACACGACCGCGACGCGCCGGCCCTCGGCCGCCAGTTCGAACGCATGGCGCGCCCGCTGCATTTCCTCGCGATTGTCGGTGCCGTGTACGCGCTGGTCCGCGCGGAACGGGCCCGCCATCGTCACGTAGGTCGTATAGCCGAGGATATCGGTCGCTTGCGCGAGCGCGTCGCGTGCGGCGGGCGTAAGCCATGCGGCATCGCCCGGGCCGAGGCCCAACACCGTCAGGCGGCCGCGCGCGCGGCCGAGCGTGGCGGGATCGACGGGTTGCGCCGCGACCGCGCAGGCGAGGCCGTCGGACGTTGCGCGCAGCGTGTGCGCGACGCGCAACGTAAGGCCGAGCAGTGCGGCGGCGTCGGTGTTGCGATCATCTTTGCCATCGCCATCGCCATCGCCATCGCCATCGCCATCGCCATCGCCATCGCCATCGACATCGACATCGACATCGCCGAAGCGCAGCGGCACGCCCAGCGTGTGCGCCGCTGCTTCGACCCGCGCATCGCCGAGCAAGGTGGCCGGCGCGACGAGCGCGGCGAGCGCGAGCCGCGCGAGGCCGTGCGCATCGAGCAGCGCGTCGATGCGTTCGGCGAGCGATGGCGATGCGTCGGCCTGCACGCCGCGCGCGTCGATGCCGACCACCACGCTGCGCGGATGGATCACGAGTTCGTCGCGCGCGCCGCGCCACGCATCGGGCGTCACGCGGATCGCGTGCGCTGCCGCGTCGTCGCGCGGCAGCGCGACGTCGTCGAGCCACGGCGCCGCGCCGTCGACGCGCGTGGCCGCGCCCGCGAGCAGGTCGGACACGAAGCGCTTGCCCTGCTGGAGATCGGAGAGCGCATAGCCGTCGGGCGGATTGAGCACGCACGCGCCGAAGCGCAGTTCGCCGCTCGTCGTGATCGCCGGTGCAACGCCGAGGCACTCGGCGATTTCGCGCGCGATCAGGTTCACACCCGTCAAACCGCCGAGCAGCGGCACGACGGCCGAGCCGTCTTCCGCGACCGCGAGCACCGGCGGCTCGACACCCTTGTCGGCGAGCGCGGGCGCGACGCAACGGATCACGATGCCGGCCGCGCACAGCGCGACGATCGGCAGACCGCGCGCGTACAGCGCGCGCAGGTGCGCGCCGAGTTCGTCGAACGGCACGTCGGCCTCGACGCGCGACGCGAGCCCATGCACGCGAGCGCCCGGATAACGCGCCTGGATGCGCCGCGCGGTGTCGAGCGCGCCCGCGCCGAGAATCACGATCGCGGGCGGAGTCGTCATCCTTGCCATTTTTCCCCCGGCACGACGAGCAGCGAGAAATACGGTGACGCCATCGGATCGACTTCGTCGAGCGGCACGATGCGCTGGGCCGCCATCGTCGCGCGCTCGACGTACAGCGCGCGCTTCGCGAGCCCGAGTTCGTCGAGCACGCGCCGCACCTTGTCGAAGTTGCGGCCGAGCTTCATCACGACGGCCGCGTCGGCGTGCGCGAGCCGCGTGCGCAATTCGTCCTCCGGCAGCACGCCGGACAGCACCGACAGGCTCTGGTTGCGATAGACGAGCGGCTGGCCGAGCACGGCCGTGCCGCCGAGCATCGCGCACACGCCCGGGATCACTTCGGTGTCGTAGCGCGTCGCGAGGCGATCGTGCAGGTACATGTACGAGCCATAGAAGAACGGATCACCTTCGCAGATCACGGCGACGTCGCGCCCGGCGTCGAGATGCGCCGCGACGATCTCGGCGGCCGTGTCGTAGAAGTCGGCGATCACCGTTTCGTAGCACAGCGGCGGCGGCAGCGCCTCGGTCGTCACCGGATAGACGAGCGGCAGTTGCGTCTGCGCGTCGAGCAGGTGCGCTTCGACGATCCCGTACGCATTGCCTTTCTTGCCCTTCGCGACGAAATACGCGACTACCGGCGCGGCCTGCAGCACGCGCAGCGCCTTGATCGTCATCAGTTCAGGGTCGCCCGGGCCGACGCCGACCCCGAACAGGCGTCCGCGCGGGGCCGTCATTCGGCCTCCGTCGCGAGTGCGTTGACGGCGGCGGCGGCCATCGCGCTGCCGCCGCGCCGGCCGAGCAGCGTGACGTAGGGCACGCCGCGGCTCTCGGCGTCGAGCATCGCCTTCGATTCGGCCGCGCCGATGAAGCCGACCGGGAAGCCGAGGATCAGCGCGGGGCGCGGCGCGCCGGCGTCGATCATGTCGAGCAGGTGGAACAGCGCGGTCGGCGCATTGCCGATCACGACGACGCTGCCGGCCAGATGCGGGCGCCACAGCTCGAGCGCCGCGGCCGAACGCGTGTTGCCGAGATGCCGCGCGAGGTCGGGCACCTCCGGTTCGCCGAGTGTGCAGATCACGCGATTGCCGGCCGGCAGCCGCGCGCGCGTGATGCCTTCGGCGACCATCCGCGCGTCGCACAGGATCGGTGCGCCGGCCGCGAGTGCCGTGCGGCCCGCCGTGCCCGCGCCGGCCGAGAAGCGCAGGTCGTAGACGACATCGACCATCCCGCACGCGTGGATCACGCGCACCGCGAGTTTCTCGAGATCGGGCGGAACCTGCGACAGGTCGGCCTCGGCGCGGATCGTCGCGAACGACTGGCGGTAGATTTCCTGCCCGTCGCGAATGTAGTCAAGCATCGGTGGTGGTGTCCTGGCTATGCCGCAGGTCCGTCAATCGGGCCGCGGCCTGGTCAATCGTCAGATGGCGCGCGAGCGGGGCGCCGAGGCCCGCGGCGGCGTCGCGCCGGTAAAGGTCGTAGCGGGCGGGCGCAACCGCAACGAGCGTGTACGTCGCGGGATGCGGCAGCGCGCAGTGGCGCTCGCAGCCGGTCAGGTGCACGTCGACCGGCTGGCCGACGCGCGCGGCCAGCGCGAGCGCATCGTGTTTCGTATCGGCGCGCGCCTTCGCGCAGCCCGCGCTGCCGGTGCAGGCAACCAGCGCCGCCAGCGGGTCGGATGGCGTGCACACGAGACCGAGCGACGCGAGCGCATCGAGCACGGCCGGCGCGCGTTCACGCCGCACGCCGTGCACGAACACGCCTTGCCACGGCGTCATCGACAGCGTGGCGTCGCCTTCGGCTTCAGCGAGTGCCGCGAGCCGTTCCAGTTGCGTCGCGTCGAGCCGGCCGAGCACGAACTGCGCGCCGACGCTGCAGCGCGCCGCGTCGAGCGACGGCCGCGCGCCGAAACGCAGCGCGGCATCCGCGGGCATGCGCCGCCAGTCGATCAGTGCGGGATCGGCCTCGAGCGGGAAGGGTGCGTAGTGCTGCGCGCGGTCGCGCAACGCGCGTTCGCCGCCGGTCGCGAGCAACGCGCGCATCCGCGTGACGTCGGCCGGCGCAAGATCGAGGAATGCGAGCAGCAACGCGCGCACCAGCGCGACGGCCTGGTCCGGCGCCACGTCGAACCAAGCGGGCGAATCGTCGGACGAGACCGGCGGACAGCCGGCAAGGCCCGCGGCGATGCGCAGCGCGCCGTCGCCGCGGCGCCGCGCGGCAAGCCAGATGTCATGCGGATGATCGAGCGCCGCGACCGATTCGCCGCCGTCGAGCTGGATCGAGAATTTCGGCGACAGTTCGCCGCGGCGCGGCTCGTGCGTCAGCATGTCGAGCAACGGCCGTGCGAGTGCGCGGCTGTCGAGCAGCGCGGCGGGATCGAGCCCGGCGAGCGGGCTGAGCATCAGGTTGCGGACGTCGTCGCTCGCGGCGAGCGCGGCCTTATCCTGCGCGGCATCGGCGGCATCGGCGGCATCGGCGGCATCGGCGGCGGTCGTGCGCGGGCCGAGGCCCGCTTCGAGCAGTGCAGCGGCCAGCGCATCGGCCGCGCCGTCGCGAATGCCGCGCAACTGGAGATTCGCGCGATTGGTCGCGTCGATCGCGCCGGACCCGTAGCTGTGCGCCGCGGCGGCGATCGCGCGCGCCTGCCGCGCATCGAGCCGGCCGCCCGGCAGCTTGACCCGGCACAGCCCGCCGTCGGCGGCCGCGACGACGCGCACGAGCCCCGGGCAAGCCGACGGGCGCACGACGGGCAACGCAGGAATCGAAACGGGGGCGGAACTCAACGGGATACCGGGGTAGTGTGGCGCCGCGGCCAACGCATCGGTACACCCCGCCCGACGCCGACTGGCACGCACGCACTTTCAGGCCGGCAGGTCTCCTGGCTGACAGGTCGGCGCCGGCTCCCGGCCTTCCCGGTGAAACCAGTGGCATGAGGGGGGAGATCGGCTCGCTGTCTACAGTTGCGGGGGCAGCCACAGCGGCGCGATGCGCGCCCTGTGTTCCCTCTTCGGCCCCGAAGGGCACCGGCGAACGAACGGCCGTAGGATACCCGATTTCACCGGCGCTTCGCGACCGTCGAGCGGGCGCCATGACCGAAGCGAAACGCGGCCCGGCGCGGGCAGTCCCGCAGATGAAACGCGCGGTGGAACACGGTACCATGCCGACTTTCGCAACGCGGACGGCCGAACCGGCGCCTTCACGGCCGCCGTACGGCGACTCGATGGAATCGGATGATGGGGAAGGCTGCATGACGGCGTGGCTGACGGTAGTGGGCATCGGCGACGACGGTTACGCGGGGCTCGGGCGCAGTGCGCGGCGCGCGCTGCTCGACGCCACGCGGGTCGTCGGTGCGAAGCGGCACCTCGACATGCTGCCCGCGCGGCTGCGGGCGGTGCGCGAGCCATGGCCGTCACCGTTCGACGTGTCGGGCCTGCTCGCGCGGCGCGACGCGCCCGTCTGCGTGCTGGCGAGCGGCGACCCGATGCTGTTCGGCGTCGGCGCGACGCTCGCGCGCGAGCTATCCGCTGACGAATGGCGCGTGCTGCCCGCCCCGTCGTCGCTGTCGCTGGCGGCCGCACGGCTGGGTTGGGCGCTGCAGGACGTCGGCGCGGTGTCGCTCGTCGGCCGGCCGCTCGCGACGCTCGTGCGCCACCTGCTGCCGGGCCGGCGCCTGTTCGTGCTGAGCGCCGACGGCCGCACGCCGGCCACGGTCGCCGCCGAACTCACGGCGCGCGGCTTCGGCCCGACCCGCATCAGCGTGTTCGAGCATCTCGGCGGCCCGCTCGAGCGGCGTCTCGACGGCCTCGCGCAAGACTGGCCGATCGCCGAAACCGCCGCGCTCAACCTGATCGCGCTCGACTGCCGGGCCGGCCCCGATGCGCCGCGCCGCGCGCTCACGCCCGGCCTGCCCGACGACGCGTACCGCCACGACGGCCAGCTCACCAAGCGCGACATGCGGGCGTTGACGCTCGGGCGGCTCGCGCCCGCACCGGGCGAACTGTTGTGGGACGTCGGCGCGGGCAGCGGCTCGATCGGCATCGAATGGATGCGCGCGCATCCGTCGTGCCAGGCGGTCGCGATCGAGTCGCATGCGGAGCGCCAGCGCTTCATCGAACACAACCGCGACGCGCTCGGCGTGCCGGGGCTGCAACTCGTCGCGGGGCGCGCGCCCGACGCGCTCGCGGGGCTCGCCGCGCCCGACGCGATCTTCATCGGCGGCGGCGCGAGCGCGCCCGGCGTGCTCGATGCGTGCTGGTCGGCGCTGAAGCCGGGCGGCCGGCTCGTCGCGAACGCGGTCACGCTGCAGGGCGAACTGGCGCTCGCGGCCTGGCGCAACGCGCATGGCGGCACGCTCACGCGCGTGTCGCTCGCGCATGCCGAGCCGCTCGGCCGCTTCGACACGTGGCGGCAGCCGTTGCCGGTCACGCTGTACGACGGGCGCAAGCCCGATCCCGCGGCGACGGAATTCACGGGCCCCGCGTGATGCGCGACGAAACCCCCGAACGAGCGGCGCCACTGCGGTTCGGCTATACGACCGGCAGCTGCGCGACCGCGACGTCGCTCGCCGCCGCGCGCCTGCTGGTCGCGGGCCACGCGGACGATGCGGTGGAGATCGTGCTGCCGAAGGGGCAGCGCGTAATGATGCGGCTCGAGTTCTGCCGGACCACCGCCGACGGCGCCGAGGCCGGCACCATCAAGGACGCCGGCGACGATCCGGACGTCACGCACGGTGCGCTGGTGTTCGCGCGCGTCGCGCTGTCCGCCGCGCCCGGCGTGCGGTTTCATGCGGGGCCGGGCGTCGGCACGGTCACGCGCGCGGGGCTCACGCTGCCGGTCGGCGAACCGGCAATCAATCCGGTGCCGCGCCAGATGATGACCACGCACCTCGACGCGCTCGCGGCCGAATACGGTTACGCCGGCGGCTTCGACGTGACGATCGGCGTGGAGG
>Ga0070663_100001150_pt1 | contig 14562 bp, 11 predicted proteins | sample KBSC63metaG_FD_65646 | JGI IMG/M metagenome (GOLD analysis project Ga0070663, IMG submission 65646) | Corn rhizosphere microbial communities from Kellogg Biological Station, Michigan, USA - KBS C6-3 metaG | ecosystem: Host-associated > Plants > Roots > Rhizosphere > Soil ...
CACGTACGTCCCCGCGGTGTGGGAGACCGACGCCGGGACGCCCGCCGCGCGGATCGCCGCCACGCACGCCTTCACCGGCAACGTCGTGAAGTACGCCGCCGGGCCGTCCGGGACCACCGGGGCGTCCACCGGCCGGGCGCCCGCGTTGTCCGGGATGCGGGCGTCGATCAGGTTGATCGCCACCCGCTCCGGGGTCACCTCGGCCCGGCCGCCCGCCTGGCCCGCGCAGACCACGAGCGACGGCCGGTGCTCCGCCAGCGCCCGCCGCAGCGTGGGGAGCGACGTCGCGAATGCGCAGGGCAGCTCCACCGCCGCCACGTCGTCGCGGCGCGCGGCCACCAGTGAAACCGCCTGCCACGACGGGTTGACCGACTCGCCGCCGAACGGCGCGAACCCCGTCATCAGCACCCTGGCCATGTCCCCTCCCGGAACGGACCGAAAAACGTCGAGGCCACCCTACGTCCGCAGGGTGGCCTCGACGACTATCGCCGATCAGGCGGCGGGCTTCAGCCCACCCGGGTAGAGGTACTGGTCGGCCGGCTTGCCGGTGCCGTACACCCACGCGTCGTAGAAGCCCTGGAGGCTCCGGTGCGCGGCGAACTCGGTGAACCGCTGGAACTCCTGCATGCTCGCGTTCCCGTCGCGGTGCAGCGACGGCCAGGTCTTCAGGACCCAGGAGAAGGCCTGCTCACCCATGTAGTGGCGCAGCGCGTGCAGCATCATCGGGCCCTTCGAGTACACGTACGTGAACTCGTTGCCCTGACCCATGTCGTAGAGCTTGCCGTCCCAGAACCGCGTCGACGCCTTCTTGACGTTGTCGGCGTACTGCTTGTTCAGGTCGACGCCTTCCTTCGCCTCGTCCCACAGCCAGGTGGCGTAGGAGGCGAAGCACTCGTTGAGGCACACGTCGCGCCAGTGCGCGACCGCCACCGAGTCGCCGTACCACTGGTGGGCGTTCTCGTGGACGATCGTCGGCACCGTGCCCGCCCAGCCCGCGGAGTAGATCGGACGGCTCATCGTCTCGAGCGAGAAGCCGATCCGCTCGTTGAGGAAGATGCCGCCCGCCGCGTCGATCGGGTACTTGCCGAACTTCGACTCGAGGAAGTCGAGGATCTCCGGCAGCCGCGCCTCGGCCTGCTTCGTCGAGTCGGGAACGCCCGGGGCGAACGCGCTGACGATCGGGGTGCCGTCCTTGCGCTTCTGGCGGTCGAACGTCCACTTGTCGATCGCGACCGTCGTCATGTACGGCACGATCGGCGTCTCTTCGGCCCAGACGTGGGTGGTGCCGCCCGGCGCCTTGAACGACGGCTTCTCGCGGCCGTTGGCGATCACGCCCCACTCGTCGGGCACGGTGATGGCCAGGTGGAACGTGGCCTTGTCGAGCGGGGTGTCGTTGACCGGGTACCAGGTCGTGGCCGACCTGGGCTCGCCGGCGACGAACGCGCCGCCCGCCTGGGCGAACTGCCAGCCGTTGTTGCCGAGCGCCGGATCGTTGATCGGCGCGGGCACGCCGTGGTAGGCGATCTTCACCTTGAAGGGCTGACCGCGCCACAGCGCCCGCTTGGGCGTGACGACCAGCTCGTGGTCGCCGGTCCGGCTGAACTGCGCGTCCCGGCCGTCGACCTTCACCGAGTCGACGGTCAGGCCCTTGAAGTCCAGGTTGAACGAGCTGAGCGACTGAGTCGCCCGCGCGGAGATGTCCTGGTTCCCGGTGAGCTGGTGCGACGCCGGGTCGTAGGTGACCTTGAGGTTGTAGTCGGCGACGTCGTAGCCGCCGTTGCCGTCCTGCGGGTAGTAGCTGTCGCCCCCGCCGTCACTGCCGGGCTTCGCCGAACCCCAGCCGTCGCCCGCGGCGGCCACACCGGTGCCGAGGCAAAGACTGGCCACCACGGCGGCCGCCACCACGACCGGTTTCTGTCCCCTCATGAACGCTCCTGTCCGTATGCGGATGGGCATCGTCGGCAACGTATCGCCCCAAACGGGTGGTCCGGGAGATCGCGTCTTATTTGTCCGGATAATCAACACTTCCGTCGGCCCGCCCCGGCGACGGGCCGACGTCTGGAAAGCTGGACGCATGCGCGTTGCGCTGCTGGGCCCGCTGCGGGCGGCGGAAGACGACGGCACGCCGATCGACATCGGCGGTGCCCGCCTTCGCATGCTCCTGGCCAGGCTGGCGCTGGACGCCGGGCGCGCGGTTCCGGCCGATGCGCTCGTCGACGGCCTTTGGGGCGCCGAACCGCCCGCCGACGCGGCCAACGCCCTCCAGTCGCTGGTCTCCCGGCTGCGAAAAGCGCTCCCGGTGGCCGTCGAATCCGGGCCGGGCGGGTACCGGCTCGGCGTGAAACCCGCCGACGTCGATGCCGAACGCTTCGAACGGCTCGCCGCCGACGGGCGCCGGGAACTGGCCGCCGGTCGTGATGCCCACGCTGCCGACCTGCTCACCGAGGCCCTCGCGCTGTGGCAGGGGCCCGCGCTCGCCGATGTCCTCGACGCGCCGTTCGCGCCGGCGCCGGCGCGGCGGCTCGCCGAGCTGCGGGCCGAGGCGGCCGAGGACCGGTTCGAAGCCCTGGTCCGGCTGGGCGAGCACACCGCGGTCCTCGCCGACCTGACCGCGGCGGCCGACGCCGACCCGCTGCGCGAACGGCTCGCCGGACTGCGGATCCGTGCGCTGTGCGCGGCCGGGCGGCAGTCGGAGGCGCTGGCCGTCTACGCCGGGATCCGCCGCACCCTGGCCGACCAGCTCGGCGTCGACCCGTCGGCCGAGCTGCAGGAAGTCCACGTCGCCGCGTTGCGCGGCGAGTTCGCGCCGCCGTCGCCGGTCGCCGATCGGCTGCCGACCCGGCTGACCACGTTCGTCGGCCGCGACGACGAGCTCAAGCTGCTGGCCGAACTGCTGGCCGGCGCCCGGCTGGTCACCCTGACCGGGCCGGGTGGCGCGGGCAAGACGCGGCTGGCCACCGAAGCGGCCTCGCGGCACCCGGCGCACCAGCAGGGCCGCGTCTGGTTCGCCGCGCTGGCCGGCGTCCGCGACCCCGACGACGTCGCCGGCGCGCTGCTGGGTGCCTTCGAAGTCCGGGAGATCCGCACCGAAACCGAGATCAACCGCCGCCAGCCGGAGCCGGTGGAACAGGTCGTCGAGGTGCTCGGCGGCGCGGAAGCGCTGCTGGTGCTGGACAACTGCGAGCACGTCGTCGACGCCGCCGCCCGGCTGGCCGACGAACTGCTGCACCGGGCCCCGAAGCTGCGGATCCTCGCGACCAGCCGCGAGCCACTGGCCATCACCGGGGAGGCGCTGTGCCCGCTCGGCCCGCTGCCGGTGCCCGCGGAGCGCGCCGCACCCGCGGAGGCCGCCGAGCTCGACTCGACCCGGCTGTTCCTCGACCGGGCGGCCGCCGTCCGGCCCGACTTCGTGCTGGATGAGTCCACTGTGGACCAGGTCGGCGAGATCTGCCGTCGGCTCGACGGGATGCCGCTGGCGCTGGAACTGGCCGCGGCGCGGCTGCGGTCGATGACCGTGGTCCAGATCGCCGGACGGCTCGGCGACCGGTTCCGGCTGCTCACCTCGGGCAGCCGCACGGCGCTGCCGCGGCAGCGGACGCTGCGCGCGGTCGTCGAGTGGAGCTGGGACCTGCTGACCGAGGCCGAGCTGGTGCTGGCCCGTCGGTTCGCGGTGTTCACCGGCGGCGCCGAACTGGGCGCGCTCGAGGCCGTCTGCGCCGACGAGCGGCTGCCGGCGGCCGACGTGCCGTACGTGCTCGGCAGCCTCGTCGAGAAGTCCATAGTGGACACATTCGACGCCGGGAACGGCGAGCCGCGCTACCGGATGCTCGAGACGCTGCGCGCGTACGCCACCGAGCGCCTGGCGGAGTCGGGCGAGCACGACCGGACGCGCCGGGCGTTGGCGTCCTACTACGCCGAGTTCGCCCAGCAGCTGGAGCCGACGCTGCGCACCGGCGCGCAGCTGGAGGCGATCGACGCGTTCGAGGCCGAGAGCGCGAACATGATCGCGGCCCTGCGCGGCGCGATCGAGATGTCCGATGTGGACAACTCGGTCGCCCTGCTGGACGGGATGATCTGGTACTTCACCATTCTCGGCCAGGGCGGCCGGGCGGGCAGCCTGATCCGCGACACCCTCGCGTTCGGCGACCGGCTGCCTCCCGCGGTCGACGCCGCCTACCGGGCGCTCGTCTACCTCATGGACGAGGTCCCGGTGCGGTCGGACCGGACCGAAATCATCGAGCTGGTCGACGACTGCGTGCGCACCGGCGCGGTGGACCGCTACCCCGGGCTCGCGGTGGCCCTGCCGATGCTGGCGTTCCTCGGCGGCGATCGCGAAGTCGCCGTCCGCGAGGTTCGCCGCGCCGAGCAGCACCCGGACGCGTGGATCCGGGCCGGCGGCTACTGGGTGGACAGCTTCCTGCTCGACGACGCGGGTGACGTGGCGGGCGCGGACCGGGCGCGCGAACTGGCCCACGCCGGGTTCGAGGCGGTCGGCGACCGCTGGGGCATCGCGATGACGCTCAGCTTCCAGGGGTACGCGTTGTCCCAGGACGGCGAAAGCGCGAAGGCCATCGAGGTCTTCCAGCAGGGCCTGGCCCTCTCGATGGAGCTGCGGTCGCACGAGGACGCCGTGCAGCACTGGTGGCGGCTGGCCGTCGAGCACGCGCGGGCCGGGGACTTCGCCGCGGCCTGGCGCGACCAGGAAGCGGCGGAGCGCTACGGCCGGGAGATCACCAACCCGCAGCAGCGCGCCATCCTCATGTTCGGCCGGCTCGAGCTGCTGCTGCGCACGGGCGAGCTGGCCGAGGCGCGGGTGCTGCTCGACCGCGTCGCCACGCTCGGCGGCGAAGACTGGTTTCCCGGCGGCATCGGCGACGAGTGGATTCACGCGTTCGAGGCGCGGATCCTGCTGGCCGAGGACCGCTTCGACGAGGCGGAACCGCACGTGGCCATCGCGATCCGCGCCACCAACCAGCGCGGCGACATGCCCGACATGGCGGGCTCGGTGGAACTGCTGGCGATGATCCGGGTACGCCAAGGCCGCCACGAGACGGCGGCGCGGATGCTGGCGGCGTCGGCCCTGGTCCGCGGGCGGATGGATCTCGGCAATCCCGAGGTGCAGGCCCTGATGGCCGACCTGCGCGCGGCTTTGCCGGACTACGACACGATCCACGGCGAGGTCCGGAATCAGTCCAAAAAGGACGTCATCGCCTGGCTGCTGGCGGAGCTGGACTAGCGCACGCCGGAGGGGACGTCCGCCCCCGCGAACGTCCCCTCCGGCTTCCCCTGGCGCGACTCACCCCCGTGTGTGCGCCTTTCAGACCCGCCGGCGGTAGGCCCAGGTGGCCAGCGGGAAGAACACGACCACCGCGCCGGCCATCCAGGCCAGCGCGCCGGCCAGCGGACCGGCGACCGGGCCGCCGTTCATCAGGCCGCGCAGCGCGTTCGCCATCAGGCTGACCGGACTGATGTCCGCCCACGCCCGCAGCCAGCCCGGCATGGTCGACGTCTGCACGAACACGTTGCTGCCGAACGTCAGCGGCATGATGAAGACGAACATCAGCGCCTGCGCCGAGCCGGGCGTCTTCATCAGCATGCCGACGAACACCGAGCCCCAGCAGAAGCTCAGCCCGAAGGCCAGCGCGAGCAGGATCGCCACGGCGAACTCGGCCGGGCTGGTCGCGATCCGGTAGCCCATGATCGTCGCCACGACCATCAGCACCACCAGGCAGACCAGGTACCGCACGATGTCGGCGAGCACCGCGCCGATCAGCGGGGCCGAGCGGGCGATCGGCATGCTGCGGAACCGGTCGAAGACGCCCTTGCTGACGTCGGTGTTCAGCTGCACGCCGACGGTCAGGCAGGCCTGCAGGATGTTCATCACGATGATGCCCGGCACGACCATCTGCAGGTACGCGTCGATCGAGCCGGACAGCGCGCCGCCGAACAGGTAGACGAACATCACCAGGAAGATGATGGGCATCAGCGTGACGTCGGCGAGCTGCTCGGGGTTCTTGCGGATCTTCAGGATGCCGCGCCACGCCAGGGAAAGCGCGTGGCCGAACCCCTTGGCGGGGCTGATGTGCCGCGGCGGGGCCGGGCGGTCGAGGGCCAGCGTCGTCATGCCAGGCTCCCTTCGAGGGTCTTGTCTTCAGCGGACTGTTCGGCGGTGTGCCCGGTGAGGGCGAGGAAGACCTCGTCGAGGCTGGGCAGCCGCAGCGCCAGCTCGTCCGCGGTGATCCCGGCCTCGTCCAGCTTGCGGACCAGGGTGGACAGCAGCACCGGGTCGTTGACCGGCGCGGTGAGCAGGCCGGACGCGTCGTCGCGGGTCGGCCGGACCCCGGACAGGTCACCGAGGATCCGGTTGACGGCGTCCATGTCGGACAGCTGGGTCGGCCGCACCTGCAGCGTCTGCCCGCCGACGCGGCGCTTCAGCTCGTCGGCGCGGCCGTCGGCGACGACCCGGCCGTGGTCGAACACGGTGATCTTGTCGGCCAGCTGGTCGGCCTCCTCCAGGTACTGCGTGGTCAGCAGCACCGTCGCGCCCTCGGCGACGAGGTTGCGGACGACGTCCCAGACCTCGTTGCGGGCGTGCGGGTCGAGCCCGGTGGTCGGCTCGTCGAGGTAGAGCACCTCGGGTCGGCCGACGAGGCTGGCCGCGAGGTCCAGCCGCCGCCGCATGCCGCCGGAGTAGGTCCGGATCGGCCGCTTGGCCGCCTTGGTCAGCTCGAACCGCTCGATCAGGTCGGTGGCGCGGGTCTTGGCGTGGCTGCGCGAGTAGCCGTACAACCGTCCGATCAGGACGAGGTTCTCGATCCCGTTCAAGTCCTCGTCGACCGACGCGTACTGCCCGGTCAGCCCGATCAGGCTGCGGACCCGGACCGGGTCGGCGACCACGTCGTAGCCGCCGACCGTGGCTCTGCCGGCGTCCGGTTTCATCAGGGTCGCCAGGATCCGGACGGCGGTGGTCTTGCCGGCGCCGTTCGGCCCCAGAACCCCCACGACCTGCCCGAACGGGACCTCGAGGTCCACCCCGTCCAGTGCCTTGGTGTCCCCGAAGTGTTTGACCAGGCCCTCGGCCTGGATCGCGTGCGACATGGGCGTCCTCCTTCGCTCGTCGCTTCTGGGATCACTGTGGACGGCGGCACTGGCAGGCCACGCACAGCGCGCTGTCAGCGGCTGGCAGGCGCTGGTGGAGATCTTGTGGAGGAGTTGCCCGGGTACGGGCCGCCCGGCGCCGGTCTCGGCATACTCGGCAGCATGGTGGTTGCGGAAGAGACGCGGTCGAAGCGGAAGAACCCGCTGGTCACGGGCCTGCTGGTGGTGCCGGTGGTGCCACTGGCGGTGCTGGCGGCGCTGCGCCTGCTCGGCTACGACGGCGGCTGGTACACGCTCGTCGCGTTGTCGCTGACGCCCTATGTTGCAGCGGCAGGGGTGGTCCTCGGGGGCCTCGCACTGGCGTTGCGGCGGTGGTGGCTCGGCGGGGTCGCGCTGGTGCTGGCGTTCGCGCTGGCCGTCCTCGTCGTTCCTCGGGTGTCGGCGGCCGAACAACGCACCGTGCAGGGCAAGACACTGCGCGTCCTCGCCTCGAACCTGCTCTACGGCCAGGCGGACCCGAAGGCCGTCGTCGACCTGGTGCGCGAACAGCGGATCGACGTGCTGAACCTGGTCGAGCTGACGCCGTCGGCGGTCGACCGGCTGACCGCGGCCGGGCTGTTCGACCTGCTGCCGCACCGCGTGCTGCACCCCGCGCCCGGCGCGTTCGGCTCGGGGATCGCGTCGCGCTTCCCGCTGAAGGAGGTCAACCTGACCGGCGACTCGGCGGGCAAGCAGCCGGGCGCGGAGGCCGACCTCGGTGACGGCGTGGTGGCCGAGATCGTCGCCGTCCACCCGATCTCCCCGGACGTCGACACGCCGCTGTGGGAGCGCGAGATCAAGGACCTCTCCCGGCCGGCGGGCGAACACGGCCTGCGCATCCTGGCCGGCGACTTCAACGCGACGCTCGACCACGCGGCCTACCGCACGATCCTGGCCCGCGGGTACCGCGACGCGGCGGAGGAACGCGGCGAGGGCCTGGCCCCGACGTGGCCGTCGTCGATGCCGGTGGTGACGATCGACCACGTGGCGGTGGACAACCGCGCGGCGGTGCTGGACTACCGCGTGTTCGACGTCCCGGGCAGCGACCACCGCGCGGTGTTCGCCGAGGTCCGCCTCCCGTGATCAGCGGGGCAGGAGCTGCTTCAGCGTGTCCAGGGCGCCGGCCGCGATCGAGACGCCGCGGCCGTGGCGGATCTGCGGTTCTCGCGGGTTGATGCGGATCAACGCGCCCGTCGCCGCGCTGGCCAGTTCGCTGTAGCGGCGGACCGTGGGGACCGCCTGGCCCGCGCCCAGCTCCACCACCACGAGGTCCCGGGCCGTCCGGCGCCACGCCGTCAGCTCGTCCAGCTGGGCCTGGCTGCGGTCCGGGACCCAGGAGAAGTCGCCGAACATCAGGATGTTGGGCCGCGCGAGGCCGCCGCAGCGGGGGCACGACGGGAGTGGCGGCACCGCGCGCATGGTCTCTTCGTCGATCACGACGTCCATGTCGGCGGGCCGGATGTCGTCCGTGCAGCCGTCGAGGCACTGCAGGTGGTGGATCGAGCCGTGCGCCTCGGCGACGGACCCGAAGCCCGCCGCCTGGAACTGTCCGTCCACATTGGACGTGAACACGCGGGCGCCGCCGGGCAGCTGCGAGCCGAACTCGTGCAGCAGGCGGAATCCTTCATGCGGCACCGTCCTGCGGTAGAGCTCCAGCCGGTGCCCGTAGAAACCCCAGGCCAGCTCGGGGTCCTCGGCGAAGTGCCGCGGGTCGGCGAGCTCCTCGAACCGCAGCCCGAGCCGGGCGTACGGCGGATACGCGCGCCAGAACCCTTCGCCGCCACGGAAGTCCGGCAGCCCGGAGTCGACGCCCATGCCGGCGCCGGCGCAGATCAGGAGCGCGCCGGCGCCGTCAAGGAGCTTCGCTGCTTCATTCACCCGGCCGCGAACCGAGGACGACCTCGAACTCCAGCAGGTTCGCGCCGGTGGAGACGGGCTTGGCCCGCTCGCCGGAGTGCGCCGCCGCGGCCGGGCCGCCCTGCGCCCACGCCTGGTAGTGCTCCTCGGACTCCCACTTCGTGTACACGAAGTAGCGCGTCTCGCCGGAAACCGGTCGCAGCAGCTCGAAGCCGAGGAAGCCCGGCTGCTCGTCGACCGCGTGCATCCGGGCGGCGAACCGCTTCTCCAGCTCGGGGCCGGCGCCCTCGGGGACCTCGATCGCGTTGATCTTCACGACACTCATGGCTCCCACCCTAGTTGGCCCCGAGGTGTGATCCGTGCCACTGTTGATGGTATGGGGAGCACCGAGCGCGACCTCGCCACCGATCTCGCCCGGATCGTCCGCGCCACGGCCGACGAGGTCGCGGGCGGCGGGGGCAGCGAACTCATCGAGCGCGTGACCGGCCACCTGGGTGCGCCGCTGCCCGAGGTGGTGGTCGTCACCCGCAACTGGCCGATGTGGGAGCACGCCAACATCCAGCGCGGGGTCGACGCCTACCTCGCCGCGAACGGCGCGGCCGTGGCCTGGTTCGGCATCGCCGGCGGCCAGCGCACGCACGAAGACCTGATCGGGATGCTCGCCACCGCGCGCAGGCAGGGCATGTACGAGCTCGGCTCGGTGGACTACACGACCACGGCGATCGGCCCCGACGACGCGACCGAGGCGGTGCAGCTCGGGCTGGTCGGCACGCACTCCCCGGGCGGCGATCCGGTGCTGCTCGCGATCCGCGGCCCCAACCCGCAGTGGGGGATGGAGCAGTGCCGGCTGGAGGTACTGGCGACGTCGCGGGCGACCGCCACCGAAGTGCGTGACCGCGTCGAGCGCCTGATGGCCGAGCACGACCTCCTGCGTGGCCAGGTGCTGGCCTTCGGCACCAGTGAGCACCGCGGCAACGAGCTGCTCACCTTTCTCCCGCGGCCGACGCTGACCGGCGACGAGGTCGTGCTGCCGGACGGCGTGCTCGACGCGATCGAGCGGCACACGATCGGCATCGCGCGGCACGGCGCGCGGCTGCTGGCCGCGGGCCAGCACCTCAAGCGCGGGCTGCTGCTGCACGGCGCGCCCGGCACCGGCAAGACGCACACGGTCCGCTACCTGATGGGCCGCCTGCCGGACACCACGGTGATCATCCTGACCGGCACGGCGATGAAGCTCGTCGGCAAGGCGGCCGAGCTGGCGCGGCGGCTGCAGCCGAGCGTGGTGGTGCTGGAGGACGTCGACCTGATCGCGCAGGACCGCAGCTACGGGCCGATGGTCCAGCCCCTGCTGTTCACGCTGCTCGACGCGATGGACGGCGTGGGCGGCGACGCCGACGTCACGTTCCTGCTCACCACCAACCGGGCGAGCGAGCTCGAGAAGGCCCTGGCGGACCGGCCGGGCCGCGTCGACCTCGCGGTGGAGATCCCGCTGCCGGACGCGGCCGGGCGCGAAGCGCTGCTGCGGTTGTACGCGCGCGGCCTGAAGCTGACGGCGGACCTGGGCCCGATCGTCGAGGCGACGGAGGGGATGACGGCGTCGTTCGCGAAGGAGCTGTTGCGGCGGGCGTCGCTGCTGGCGCTGGGTGCGCGGCCGGACGAGGACGTCGTGGTCGGGGACGAGGAGCTGACGACGGCGCTGCGGGAGATGCAGGACGCGCGGAGTGCGCTGACGCGGTCGCTGCTGGGCAGCTCAGCTGCGCAGTGAGCCGGGGAAGAGGTCGGCGTCCGCGGGCAGCTTCGTGCCGCGGAACCACGTGTCGAAGAACGTCCGGAGACCCTTGCCGCTGATCCGCGTCACCATCGCCTCGAAGTCGGCCCAGGTCGCGTTGCCGTGGCGGAAGCGGGACGGCCACTCGCGCAGCAGCTTCGCGAACGCCGGGTCGCCGATTTCGCGGCGCAGGGCGTGCAGCGCCAGGATGCCCTTGTTGTAGACGCCTTCGAACTCGTGGCCCTGGCCCATGCCGACCAGCTTCTGGCCCCAGAAATCCGTGCTGCCGCGGGTGATCTCGATGGCCGCGCGGTAGCGGTCGTCCAGGTTCTGGCCCTCGCGCTCGGCCCACAGCCACTGCGAGTACGACGCGAAGCACTCGTTCAGGCAGATGTCGGACCAGTCGCGCACCGACACCGAGTCGCCGAACCACTGGTGGGCGTTCTCGTGCACCAGCGTCGGCAGGTCCGCCCACTTCGCGTACGTCGGCCGGGTCTGCGTCTCGAGGGAGAAGGGGACGTTCTCGTTCAGGTAGATCCCGCCCGCCGCCGACTGCGGGTACCGGCCGAACTTGCCGCTCAGGAACCCGAGCACCTCCGGCAGGCGGTCGCCGATCGCGCGGCGGGCCTCGGCGCCCGGTGCGTACGCCGAGACCACCGGGGTGCCGTCCGGCAGGGTCGAGGAGTCGACACCGAACTTGCCGATCGCGATCGTCGTCAGGTAGCTCGCCACCGGGTTGGGCTCGGTCCAGGTGCCAGGCGGGCCCTCGCGGCCGTTGGAGATCACCGTCCAGCCGGCCGGGACGTGCGCGGTGAGCGTGAAGGTGGCCTTGTCGCGCGGGGTTTCGTTCACCGGGTACCAGAACGCCGCGGAGTGCGGCTCGCCGACCATGTACGCGCCGCCGTCGGCCGAGTGCTTCCAGCCGTTCTCGCTGCCGCCGCCGTGCGGGGTCTTCGCCGGGTCGCCGCCGTAGGTCACCCGCGTGCGGAAGGTCGTCCCGGCCCGGATCGGTGCCGACGGCGTGACGACCAGCTCGAACGCCTTCTCCCGGCTGAACGTCGCCGGCTTGCCGTCGACCTCGACGCGGTGCACGTCCAGCCCGCGCAGGTCGAGGTCGAACCGGCTCAGGTCCTGGGTGGCCTTCGCGGTCACCGTGGTGTCGCCGTCGAGGTGCCCGCTCGGCGGGTCGTACCTGACGTCGACCTGGTAGCCGAGGGCGTCGTAACCGCCGTTCCCGTCGTCCGGGTAGTACGGATCGCCGGCGCCGGACGCCCCCGCAACCGGGTGCATGGGCGGCGGCGGGGGTGGCAACGCGACGGCGTCGCCGCCGCACGCCGCGGCGACGATCACCGCGGCGCAGAGAGCGAGGGCGGTGAGTCGGCGGCGCATACGACCACCATAGGTGATGGAAAGCGATCGTTTGGTCACGTTCCGCACCAGGGGTTTTGTGGTTAGGTGGCCGCGTGCTCTGTTTCGGCGGCAGCGGTGTGCCGATCGTTCTGCTCCACGGCCTGATGGGCCGCGCGCGGACGTGGTGGCGGGTCGCGGAGTGGCTCCGGCCCTACGGCGCGGTGTACGGCCTGGACGCGCGCGGCCACGGAAACGCCCCGCGCGTCGGCCCCTGGACGACCGAGCGCTTCACCGACGACGTCGCCGAAGCGCTGCGGACCCTCGACGCCGGCCCAGCGGTGCTGATCGGGCACTCGATGGGTGGCCTGCACGCCTGGACGACCGCCGCGCGGTACCCGGAACTGGTGCGCGCGGTCGTCTCCGAAGACTTCGCACCGGACCAGCGCGGCCGGACCGTCGATACCTGGCGCGGGTACTTCGAGAGCTGGCCGGTGCCGTTCTCCTCGCTCGACCACGTCCGCGAGTTCTTCGGCGACGCGGGCGCGTACTTCGCGGACTGCGTCGAGGAGCGTGCGGACGGCTTCCACCTGGTCGCCGACCTCGAGGACCTGTACGTCATCGCCGCCGAATGGGGCCGCCGGGACTTCTGGGACGTCGTCGAGGCGATCCGCTGCCCGCTGCTGCTGGTCGAGGGCGAGCACACGGCGATGCCGCCCGGTCAACAGGCCGAAGCCGCCCGCCGTGTCCCAGGCGCTCGCCATCTCGTGGTCCCCGGTTCGGCCCACCTGCCCCACGACGAGGCCCCGGAGATCTACCGCGGCGCCGTCGAGGCTTTCCTTTCCCAGGTGCTCAGCCGCTGAACCCGCACGTGACCGGAAGGACGGCACACCGAGCGCGTCGTTGAGCCCGGCGCACCGACCTCCCGATCACGTGCGGGCCAGGTCCGCTCGCCAGGCCGCCGTCGACCGGTCCGCCGGGACGATCAGCGGCCAGACGTCCGCGCCGAGGAAACCCGTCTCGTCCGAGACCTGCGCCGCGGTGCACGTGTCGCGGGCCAAGCCCGCCTGAACGGACAAAGCGGCCACCGCGTCCTTTGTGGACTTCCCGAAGACACCGTCGGCCGGGACGCCGAATCCGGACTTCCGCAGGAACTGCTGCGCCAGCTGCACCTTGCGACCCGTGTCGCCCGGCTTGAGCAGCGGCCACTCGGCTTCGGTGCGCGCCACCGACACGCCGAGGACGCGCCCGACGGCGGTTCGCAGCTCCGGCAGCCGGTTGTAGAGCACCTGGCCGGGGCACTCGGTCGAGTTGAAGTCGCGGTGGCCCTTGATGAACTCCGGCGCGATGCCGTACTGGCTCGCGATGTAGGCGACGAGCGAGACCAGCGAGTTCCACAGCGCGGGCGGCACGTCCACCGTGCTGTACAGGCCTTCGTTCTCGATGCCGATGACCTCGCTGTTGTGGTTGCCGACGTTCGCGCCCTGCACGTGCCGGGTGCCGCCGCGCAGGATTTCCAGGCTGCGGTGGCGGCCTTCGGTGAGGTGGCCGCCGCGGCTGTTCGTGAACTGCTGGCCGCTGTCGATCCAGCCGTTCTTGTCCATGTGCAGGTTCTGGATGAAGCGCGAGACGTAGAACGCGCGGGACAGCGAGAAGTCGTCGTTCATCGGCGGGTCGACCGCGTGGTGCACGACGATGTAGGTCGGCTTGTGGTTCTCCACCACGATCGTGCCCGCGGCGGGCCGGGCGCCCCACTCGGACGTCGGGTGGATCGTCGGTACCGGCACGGCCGCGCCGGCCGTCCCCGTGGTCGTCATCCCCAGTGCGCCGGCCGCGGACGCGGTCACCCCCGCCTTCAGCAGGGTCCGGCGGTCAACAGTGACCATGCGGAAAACGGTAACTCCGGACCGCGTCAATGACAACTATTGACCAACTTTTGTTGTAGCGCGTTAGTGTTCACCCGGTAGGGCGAAGAGGCCGTCGCGGGTCTGTTCCAGCAGGCCGTCGACCAGCAGGGAGTCCAGGCAGCGGTCGCGCTGGCCGCCGTCGTGCCACACCTGGTCCAGGCGAGCCTTTTCGACCGGACCCTCGCTGCCGCGCAGCACGTCGAGCAGCCGGCCGCGGACGTACCGGTCGGTGCCCGCGTACCGCTGCACCGGCTTGGCCGGGCCGGTGTATTCGGGTCGCCCGGCGTGCTGCCACGCGCATTCGTCGTGGATCGGGCAGTCCGCGCACTTCGGGGCGCGCGCGGTGCAGATCAGCGCGCCGAGTTCCATGATCGCCGCGGAAAACTTCGCCGCGGGCGCGTCTTCGGCCGGCAGCAGCGCCTCGACGTCGGCCATGTCCCGGGTGTTGGACGCGGGCCCGGCGTCCCCGGCGCCGTGCACCGCCCGCGCGACGACCCGCCGCACGTTCGTGTCGACGACCGGCGCCCGCCGCCCGTAGGCGAACGC
>Ga0070663_100001169_pt1 | contig 14458 bp, 10 predicted proteins | sample KBSC63metaG_FD_65646 | JGI IMG/M metagenome (GOLD analysis project Ga0070663, IMG submission 65646) | Corn rhizosphere microbial communities from Kellogg Biological Station, Michigan, USA - KBS C6-3 metaG | ecosystem: Host-associated > Plants > Roots > Rhizosphere > Soil ...
GACGAGGAGGGCATGCGGCAGCTGTTCCGGCAGTTCTCCTATCCCGGCGGCATCCCGAGCCACGCCGCACCGGAGACGCCCGGCTCGATCAACGAAGGTGGCGAGCTCGGCTACTCGCTGATGCACGCGTACGGCGCCGCCTTCGACAACCCTGACCTGCTGGTCGCCTGCGTGATCGGGGACGGTGAGGCGGAGACCGGCCCGCTGGCGGCGTCGTGGCACTCGAACAAGTTCCTCGACCCGGTCGGCGACGGCGTGGTGCTGCCGATCCTGCATCTCAACGGATACAAGATCGCCAACCCGACCGTGCTGGCCCGGATCCCGGAGCCGGAGCTGCTCGACCTGATGCGCGGGTACGGCTACCAGCCGTTCGTGCTGGAGGTCGGGCTCGACGACGACCACCTCGACGTGCACGCGCGGATGGCGTCCACAATGGACGAGATCCTCGATCGGATCGCCGCGATCAAGCGCGCGGCCGGGACCGGGAACACCGACCGTCCACAGTGGCCGATGCTGGTGTTCCGCTCGCCGAAGGGCTGGACGGGACCGCGGATGGTCGACGGCGTGCAGGTCGAGGGGACGTTCCGGTCGCACCAGGTGCCGCTGGCCGGCATGCGGAACAACCCCGAGCACCTGGCCGAGCTCGAGCGCTGGCTGCGCTCGTACCGGCCGGAGGAGCTGTTCGACGACGCCGGCACGCTACGGCCGGAGATCCGCGCGACCGCGCCGACCGGGCAGCGGCGGATGAGCGACAACCCGCACGCCAACGGCGGGATCCTGCTGCGCGACCTGCGGTTGCCCGACTTCCGCGACTACGCGGTCGACGTGGTCGAGCCGGGCCGCTCCCAGGAGGAGAGCACCAAGGTGCTCGGCACCTGGCTGCGCGACGTGATCCGGAACAACCCGACGACGTTCCGGCTGATGGGTCCGGACGAGACCGTGTCCAACCGGCTGACCCCGGTGTTCGAGGCGACCGACCGGGTCTTCGCGGGCGAGCGGGTGCCCGGCGACGACCACCTTGCGCCGCGCGGGCGGGTCATGGAGGTGCTGTCGGAGCACCTGTGCCAGGGCTGGCTGGAGGGTTACCTGCTGACCGGCCGGCACGGGATGTTCAACTGCTACGAGGCGTTCATCCACATCGTCGACTCGATGTTCAACCAGCACGCCAAGTGGCTGGAGTCCACATCGGACATCCCGTGGCGGCGGCCGGTCGCGTCGCTGAACTACCTGCTGTCCAGCCACGTCTGGCGGCAGGACCATAACGGCTTCTCGCACCAGGACCCCGGCTTCATCGACGTCGTGGTGAACAAGAAGGCCTCGGTGGTCAGGGTCTACCTGCCGCCGGACGCGAACTGCCTGCTGTCCACCTACGACCATTGCCTGCGCAGCCGGAACTACGTCAACGTCGTGGTGGCCGGCAAGCAGCCGCAGCTGCAATACCTGGACATGGAGGCGGCGATCGCGCACTGCACCCGCGGCGCCGGCATCTGGGAGTGGGCGTCCAATGACGACGGTGACCTGCCGGACGTCGTGATGGCCTGCGCCGGCGACATCCCGACGCTGGAGACCTTGGCCGCGGTCGACCTGGTCCGCCAGCACCTGCCGGAGCTGAAGGTCAGGGTGGTCAACGTCGTCGACCTGATGCGGCTGCAGCCGGAGAGCGAGCACCCGCACGGGATGAGCGACCGCGACTTCGACACGCTGTTCACGACCGACCGGCCGGTCATCTTCGCCTACCACGGCTACCCGAGCCTCATCCACCGGCTGACCTACCGGCGGACCAACCACGACAACCTGCACGTACGCGGGTTCAAGGAGGAGGGCACCACCACGACGCCGTTCGACATGGTGATGCTCAACGACCTTGACCGGTTCCGGTTGGTCATCGACATCATCGACCGGGTGCCGGGGCTGGCGGTCCGGCAGGCCGGGTTGCGGCAGCGGATGGCCGACGCGCGGCTTGCCGCCCGGGCCTGGACCCGGGAGCACGGCGAGGACCAGCCGGACATCAGCGGGTGGTCCTGGCCGTACGACGCGGCCGGCAACCGGATCGGTGCCGCCACCGGCGTGGTCGAGGACACCGGTGACGACAACCAGTCGGCCGGCGGCGAGGACGCGATGGCGGCGTCCGGATGAGGATCCTCGTCGTCAACACCGGGTCGAGCTCGGTCAAGCTGCGGCTGCTCGACGGCGGCGAACTGACCGGTTCCACCGACCTCGGTGCACCCTCCACACTGGACCCCGACGAGGTCGGCGACGCGGTCGCCGCCCTGGCCGGCGAGTCCGGTGTGGACGCCGCCGGGCACCGGGTCGTGCACGGCGGCCCGTCATTCACCTCGGCGGTCGTCGTCGACGACAAGGTACGGGCCGAGCTGGAAGACGTCGTCGATCTCGCGCCACTGCACCTGCCGGCGTCGCTGGCCGGGCTGGACGCGGTGCGCGCCGCACTGCCGTCGGTGCCGTCGGTCGCCTGCTTCGACACCGCCTTCCACGCCACCATCCCGGCCGAGGCGGCCACGTACGCGCTGCCGGAACAGTGGCGCGAGCTCGGGATCCGGCGGTACGGGTTCCATGGGCTGTCGCATGCGTACGCGGCCCGGCGGGCGGCGGAGATCCTCGAACTGCCGAGCGACGGCCTGCGACTGGTGAACTGCCACCTCGGCGCCGGCGCCTCGCTGTGCGCCGTCCAGTCCGGACGGTCGGTGGACACCACGATGGGGTTCACCCCGCTGGAGGGGCTGGTGATGGCGACCCGGTCCGGCTCGGTCGACCCCGGTCTCGTGCTCTGGCTGCAGCGCCAGCACGGGCTGAGCGCGGACGAGGTCTTCGACGGCCTGGAGTCGCGCTCCGGCCTGCTCGGGCTGACCGGTACCGCGGACATGCGCGAGGTGCTGGCCCGGACCGGCCGCGGCGACGAGACCGCGAAGCTCGCCTTCGCCGTGTACACATACCGGGTCCGTAGCGGGATCGCGGCGATGTCGGCGGCGATGTCCGGGGTGGACGCGGTGAGCTTCACCGGCGGCGTGGGCGAGGCGTCGGCGGCGGTGCGGGAGGGCGCGGTGGCCGGGCTCGAGTACCTCGGGATAGCCGTGAACCCGGGCCAGAACGAGGCCGCCCGCGGCGACGCGAACGTCTCCGCACCCGGCGCGCCGGCCGGCGTGGCGGTCGTCACCGCCCGGGAGGACCTCGAGATCGTCCGGCAGGTCGAGAACCTGCTCGCCTGAATCGCGACGTCGCCCACCCCGTCCCCGACTCCCCCGCCGAAGCCGAAGCCGCCCCGCGACGAGACCCGCGCTGCCAGCCCACGTGGCCGCGTCTACTGCGCGGCGGCGAGGGCAGCCGGCGCCGCGCCGTTGCCTGCCGGCGAGCCCGGATACCGAGCCGGCGTCGACCGGGATCACGACGCCGTGGCCTGCGAGTCCTGATCCGCGGCTACCGCGCCGGCGCCGGACCCTCTATTGTCCGCCGCGTTTCGATCACACACCGTCTCGCGGGGGAAGCCAGTGCGCAGCCCGGACCGGGTCCAGCTGGAACAGTGGCTGCGCTGGCTACGGGCCAGGCCCTGGCAGGTCTGGGCTACCGCCGGCGCGGTGTTCGTGCTCTTCGCGGCGCTCGGCGCGGTGACCAGGAGTCCGGCGACGGTCCCGGTCGGCGCGCACAGCCTCTCGGACGGGCTCGAGCGCGGCACCGGGTCGTCGGCGGCGCCGGAGCCGTCGAGTACGCCGGAGCAGGAACGGCCGCAGTACCCCGGGATGGCGTACCCGTCCGGCCCGGCGGCGCTGCCGAGGCCGCCGGTCCCGACGCAGACCGCCACGGCCTTCTACCCTGACTGTCCGGCCGCCGAGGCAGCCGGCGTGGCGCCGATCTCGCGCGGGCGGCCGGGCTACCGGACCGAGCTCGACCGGGACGGCGACGGCGTGGCCTGCGAGCCGAAGGAGCAGCCGTTGAGCAGTCCGACGAGCCCGCGGCCCACGCCGACGTCGCCGACACGCACCCCGAGCCCGACGGCGTCGCCGTCCACGACCGCCAGCCCCACGCCGACGCCGACCGTGTCTGCGACGACCGAGCCGCCGCCACCTGGCGCCGGCTGACCCGGCACCCGGCCCCAGACACCAAGGAGCCGGTCCAGGGGGACTGGGCCGGCTCGTTCGTGGGCGAGGTGGCGGGGGCACGACGCGGGATCAGGGAGTCGCCCCCCGCCACCTCTCTACCGGAGGTGTCAGCGCCCGGCGTCCGAGCCGAGCGTCACGTTGACCGTGCGGGTGTCGTTGCCGCGCTGGATCGTGAGCGTCACCTTCGTCCCCGGCGCGAACGAGCGGACCGTCGCGGCCAGGTCCTCGGACTGGCCGATCACCCGGTCGTTGACCTTGGTCACCACGTCGCCGGCCTTGATGCCGGCCTTGTCGGCAGCCGAACCCGGGGTGACCGACGCGATCGTCGCGCCGATCGCGGTCTGCTGGTCGTTCGAGGTCGCGGTCTGGGTCTCCACGCCGAGCAGCGCGTGGGTGGCCTTGCCGGACGCGATCAGCTCCTGGGAGATCCGGACCGCGGTGTCGGACGGGATCGCGAAGCCGATGCCGATGTTGCCCGGCTCACCACCCTGCTGACCGAACGGGCCGGAGTTCGACCCGGCGGTCGCGATCGACTGGTTGATCCCGACGACCCGGCCGGCCAGGTCGACCAGCGCACCACCGGAGTTGCCCGGGTTGATCGCCGCGTCGGTCTGGATCGCGTCGATCACCGCGCTGTTGTCCGACGCACCGCTGGTCGGACGGTGCAGGGCGCTGACGATGCCCTCGGTGACGGTGCCGTTGAGGCCGAGCGGGGAGCCCACCGCCACGACGGTCTGGCCGACCTTGACGGTGCCGGAGTCGGCGAAGGTGGCAGCGGTGAGACCGGTGAGGTTCACCTTGACCACGGCGAGGTCGGTCGCCTTGTCCGCGCCGATGAGCTTGGCCGGCGCGGTCCGGCCGTCGGAGAACGCGACGGTGATCGAGCCGCCGTCGGTGGCCACGGCGGTGACGTGCTCGTTCGTGAGGATGTAGCCGTCGGAACGGATCACCACACCGGAGCCGGTGCCTGCCTGCTGCTGCCCGCGAACGGACAGGGTGACCACGCTCTTCATCGCGGTCGCGGCGGCGGCCTCGGCCGTACCGGACTGGTTGGCCGCTGCCGGCGCGCTAGAACCCTGCACCGTGATGCCGCCGGCAACCGTCTGGTTGTTGTGGTCGAGCGCCGCGACGAGACCGCCGCCGGCGAGACCGCCGAGCACCGCGGTCAGCAGGCCGACCGCGACGAGCCGGCCGCCCGGGCGGGGCTTCTTCGGCTCGGGCGCCGCGTACGGCCAGGTGCCGCCGCTGGTCGGCGGTGTCGTCCCGCCGGCCGGCGTGCCGTACCCGTAGCCCGGGTGGGTGTCATACCGCGGCGGCCCCGCCTGCGGACCGGCCTGCGGACCGGCCTGCGGACCGGCCTGCTGCGGACCGGCCTGCTGCGGACCGGCCTGCAGACCGGCCTGCTGCGGACCGGCGAACTGTCCGGCCGGGGCAGGGCCGTGCTGGGCCCAGGGCGTGTGCGGCGCACCGTTCGTCCCGTTCGCCGGCGCACCGAACCCGTTCGCGTGCGCCTCCGGTGCCGGAGCCCCGGCATCCTGCGCGGGATCCCCGGCTGAGCCGAACTCGGGCGCAACACCGTGCCCCGTCTGCGGCACCGCGCCGGTCTGCGGCGGAGTGCTCGGAGCATCCGGACGCCGCCACTCCGACCCGGCGTACGGAGGCCGCTCAGCCTGCGGCGAGGAAGGACTGTCGGTCTGCACGGCGTCGCGGGAGTCGCGGGGCGTCTCGGTCATGGCAACGACTCTCCCGCACCCGAATGGGACGCCCCTGTGCGCTCCCTGGGTACCACCTGTGAGCGGTCCCGGCGCCCCTGCGTCCCCGGTAAGGACCGTCCACGGTAACCTGCCACGGTTCACCCGCGCCCGTAGCTCAGCGGATAGAGCAGGTGCCTTCTAAGCACTTGGTCGCAGGTTCGATTCCTGCCGGGCGCACCCACCGTCCACGACGCTCCGTTCCAGTACGGCCACTGACCCGCGACGCTCGGGTCGGGGTACCAGTCTGGCGGGGGCAGCGGTGCCGGAGCGGCATGGATTGGCGGAGCCTGACCGGTGTCCTCTCCGGGCGCTCGACGCTGCGGTTCCTGACGGACGGCAGGCGACGCCCATTAGCACCTTCCCGCGCGTCCTCTTCGGCTCGGAATGGCGACCAGTCGTTCCGCGCGCAGACAGGACGACTGAACCAATCTTCTGATATCTCGTGGGCGCGGCAACAATATAGGACGACCTCGGCCTTGATCCGATTTCCCTTGACCCTCGCCCGAACCGCCGCTACTGCTCCCTGTTCTGCAAGAAAGTCAACTGCCGGCAGGTTCTCTGAGCTCATCTTCGGCGTCAATACGCCGACCTTCGCGCCGTCGATCCGCACCTCGGCGAGGCTCTGACTGCTCTCGTACCATCCCGTTCCGATCTGTGTAGCGTCGCTATCACCCAGCAGTCACCGTCTCGGGCCAGGAACGGGGCGATCGCCTCGCGATGGTTCTCCTCGCCATTCACCTGAATAGCGGAGCCGTAGGGCAGGATCGCATACGGTTCCGTCGGCGGCGCGTTAACAGGGCCGAGCAGATGGGCTTCAGGAAGCGCCAGTCGCACTTGCGTTCGGCCTGGTCGAGTAGTCGCCGGAGGCGTCGTTCCATACGGTCGCCGTCCCAGCCAAACGCGGGCGCGGACGTGGAGCGCGAGGCCCCTTCCGGCAAGCTCGCCGATCCGAGCGGCATAACGTGAGGCGTCCGCACGAGGCAGATACCCGACCGGAATTCCTCGGCAGACAACGGCTACGGCGTTACGATCATGTTTGTTCTGGGGCTCGGGCACCAGGCGGCCCACACGTACGCCTCGTCGCTCCGCGGCTCTGATGTGGGCCGGCGCCACACACCACCGCACCGTCCACCTGCGCGATGGGCATCTTTGCAGCACAAGAGAGGGCGTGGGTGGCGAACGACCAGAGTCAAGAGTGGACCGAACCAGTTTTGTCCGACACAATGGTCAAGTGGAGTACGGCGGGCTGTCGTGGACGGCCGGTGCGCGGAAGCACCGGGTGTCGCGCGCCCAAGCGCGGTACGTGATCGACCATGCCGGACTGTTCTTCGTCCAACCGGCCGCGCCACCCGGCCGGACGAAGCGGTGCGGTTCCTGGGTGACGACGAAGCCGGCGCGCAGCTGGAGGTGGTCGGCGTCGAGTTGGCGGACGGACGACTGCGGGTCATCCACGCCATGCCCATGCGGACCGGATACCAGGACCTCTACGAGGAGGCGAAGAAGTGGCGACAGTGAAGCGGACGGGCAAGGAGACCGCGGTCACGAAGGCGGGGACGCGCCTCGACGCAGACTATGAGCGGCGACTGACCGCCGACGCAGAGGCCGGCTTCGATCCGTCCACCCTGACCCGGCGGCACGCCGGCCGGCCTTCGTTGTCCGGACGGGCCGGGCACTCCAAGCGGGTGGACCTCCGCGTCGACGATGCGACCTATGAGGCGATCCAGCGGATCGCCGACCAAGACCATCGCAAGGTGAGTGACGTGGTCCGCGATGCCATCAACCGCTACCTCGAAGCAAGCTGACGAAGATCGATAAGCGAGCAGATACCTATGTCCGTTTCGCTCAGCGATGACCTGCGGAGAGCCTCGCCAGCATGGCGCCGCGCGCTGGAGGGCTTCTAAGCACTTGGTCGCTGGTTCGATTCCTGCCGGGCGCACCTCACCCCTTACCTGCAGACAAGCCGATGAGGATCAGCGGCAGAATCGCCGGCGAGGCACGGGCCCGATCACCGTCACCAATTCTGCTGACCGCGACCGACATCTCGCCCCGGGCCGACCTCGTCAGCCTCCTCCGCCGGGAGAGGACCCGCCGGGGGCCGGCGGGTGGCCAGCGCCAGGGCTGCGGCGGCCAAGATCGCGAACAGCGGCGGAAGCACGACGATCGCGTCCGTGTGGTGATCCGCCGCGAGGGAGGTGGCCACAAGGGTAGCGAGACCGCCGAAGACCCCACTGCCGACGCCGAGGGTCAAGCCCAACCCGAGGGCGCGGTCCTCCGCGGCGAAGGCCTGGGACAGGTATGCGGGGAGGACGAACGCCGACAACGCGACGCCCATGGCGAGACTGGCGACCGTGAAGAACGGCCAGCCTGCTCCGGCCAACACCCGCGGAAAGGTGACCGGCCACAGGAGACAGAGCGAGGCACAGGCACCGAAGAGCACCCGTACGCGGCCCAGCCGGTCGCTCAGGTGGCCGGCCGCCGGAGCCAGGACCGCGCAGGCGGCCAGGCCGAGGACGGTCGGACCGAGCGCGGCCGCCGCCGTCGCTCGCCCGGTCGCCAGGAGATAGGCCGGCAGGATGACGAACCACACGTTCACCGTGGCGGCGAACGCCCCGGTGAGCAGAGCACCGGACACGACGGTCGAGCGCTGGCGCCGGACCAGCCCGACGACGTCGGACAGGGCCACAGCTGGCACGCTTCGCGCGCGACCGACCGGTCCATCCACGCCCGATCCGGGACCACGTCGGGCCGGACCGAACTCGGGACTCTCCTCCAGGCGGCGGCGCAGCCAGAACACCGCCAGAGCCAGCGGAACCGCAGCGAGGAACGGCAGCCGCCAGCCCCACTGCAGCAGCTGCGCCCGGGTCAGCACGAGCTGGACGAGCAGCACCACAGCGAAGCCCCCGGCCATTCCCGCCGCCGCGCTGGACAGGTACAGCCCGCCGTAGAGACCCCGACGCTCCGGCGCCGCCTCCTCGAACAGGTACGACACCGATGTGCTTGTCTCTCCGCCGGTGCCGAAGGCTTGGACGATCCGCAGGGCGGCCAGGGCCGCGACGGCAAAGAGTCCCGCGTTCGCTGCCGAGGGCAACAGCCCGACCGCGGCCGTCGCCGCGCACGTGGACAGCGTCATGACCAGGAACGGCAGGCGACGACCGACCCGGTCGGAGAAGTGGCCGACCAACACCGAACCGACGGGACGGATCAGCAACGCCCCGGCCAAGACCACGAGCACCGACGTCAACCCGCCCCGGCCGGCGGTGACCACGACACCGAGCAAGGCCGCGGAGGCGCCGAAGGTGGCGAAGTCGTACCACTCCGCCAGGTTGCCCAGATAGATCCGGGCGGGACCGTGCGGCGCCGCTCGCATCGTGGGCACGACGACACTCATAACCGATCCCACCCACCCTGGCAACACGGGGCATTCATCGCTCGCTGCACCCCTGATGCGGGACCGGTAGCGTCCCTTGGCGGTCCGGAGGCCGGCCGCTGCGGCCCAATCGCAGGACTGTCGGTCGCCGCCCCGGCGGAGAGGAGCAGGCGGCAGCACGGCCGAGGGGCGCGATGGTCCGATATCGGGGATCATCGCTCCGCCACCGAGTCCGCGGGACGAGAGGAATCCTCCAACCATGCAGCCCGTTCGGTAGAGCGTGCCGACGCGTCCGACCGACCCGCGCGGCACGCGCGGTGCCATGGACGTCGCTTCGGGCGGGCCGGCACCGAAGCCGCTGACCGTGCTGCCCGATCTACCCCCGCCCGTGGCCGGGGTCGAAGTGCGCCGGGAGCGGCTGCTCCGCCGGCTCCGGGCCCTGCCGGTCGACGTGCAGCTCGTCGCCTTCGTGGCACCGCGCGGGTACGGGAAGACGACAACCGTGCGCCAATGGACGGATGGCACCCGGGACGCGGTGCACTGGCTGTCCGCGACAGCCATGCACGGTGATCCGGCGCGGTTGACCGAGGACCTGACCAGGACTGTGACCTCCCCGGAGTCCGGGACCGCCGGCGGGCGCCGGCTCGGCGTGGTGGCGGACCGGCCGGAGGACTCCGCTGCCTCGCGGGTGCTGGCGGCCGTCCGCCGGGTGGGCCGGCCGGTCGTGCTGGTGCTGGACGACCTGCACCACGTCCGGAGCGGTCCCGCGCTGGAGCTCGTCGTCAGCCTGGCCGAGCAGCTTCCACCCGGCTCGCGGGTGGTCGCGCTGGCCGACGAGCGGCCTCGCTGGCGGGTGTCCTGGTTGAGGGCCGAGGGTCGGTACCGGGAGCTGGGCGTGGACGACCTGGCGTTCGACCGGGACGAGGCCGACGCTCTGGCCCGGGAGATCGGTCTGCGGCTGCCCACGGACGCGGTCGAGGACCTGGTCCGGCGGACCGACGGCTGGCCGCTCGGGCTGCAGTTGGCCGCGCGCATGGCGGACGGCAGCGACGATCCCGTCGGCGCCCTACGGAGCCTGTCCGGCGATACGCAGGTGTTCGCGGAGTACTTCCGTCATGAGGTGCTGCGTGGTCGACCCGCGGCGATGGTTCGGTTCCTGATGCAGTCCGCCGTCCTCGGGACCGTGTCAGGTCCCCTGTGCGACGCTGCCCTGGCCACCACCGGCTCGGCCGCCCGGCTGGAGCAGGCCGCTGCTCAAGGCCTCTGTCTCAGGATGGAGAGCCAGCACAGCGGGTGGTATCGCTATGACCGGCTGTTCGCGGAGATGTTGTCGGCCGAGTTGCGGCGCAGCACCCCGGCCGCGCACCTGCCGATCCTGCGTCGGGCATCGCAGTGGTACCAGGACCAGGGCCGTCCGACGGAGGCGATCGAGCTTGCCTTCGCCGCGGGCGACTCCGCGACGGCGGCCCGGCTGATCGTTCTGAACACGCAGTACTTCAACAGCCAGGGGCAGCTGCCCTTGGTCCGCGGCTGGCTGGAGCAGCTCGACGAGGACATCCTCACCCGCAGTCCGCCGCTGGCTCCGATGGCGGTGTGGATCTGGGCGTTGACCGGGGACGCTCCCCGTGCTCGACGAGCACTGCGGATCGCCGAAGCAGGCGCCTTCGACGGCCCTCTGCCGGATGGCAGCGTCTCGATCGAGTCGGCCGTGCTGCGGGCTCGCGCCGCGCTCGCCCCGGACGGCGTTGACCGCATGCTCGTCGACGCCGAACGAGCCGTGGCGCTGGAGCTGCCGGGCAGCTACTGGCACACCCAGGCGGCGCTGCTGCTGGGCGCGGCACATCTGGCCAACGGCACCGAGCAGGAGGCCCTGCGGTGGTTCGAGCACGCCGCTCAGTTCAGCGCGGAGCACCAACGGCCCGGCGCGTCGACCGCCCTGGCCGAGCTGGCCCTGCTCGCCGCGGATAGGGGCGACTGGCCGATGGCAAGGACCTACCACCGGGAGTCAGCCGACCACATCGCCGCCGGCCGGCTGCAGAGCTACATGCCCACCCTGCTCTGCCACCTGGCCGGTGCCCGCGTCGCGCTCCAGCGCGGCGAGGTCGACCGGACGCGCGCCGAGCTCCAGGCAGCCGTCGCGCTGTACGAGACGCCATCCTCCGCCGCGTTCCCGTGGCTGACCGTGCAAGCCGCGGTCCTGCTCGGCCGCCTGCACCTGGACCTGGGTGACCTCGCCGCCGCGGCGCGCATGCTCGCCGACGCCCGCCGGCACGTGATCACGCTCCCCCATCCGGGCGTCCTGCCCGGGTGGATCGACGACCTCGCCGGCGCCGTCGAGAACGCCTCCGCCCGGTCGAAGAACACGGAAGCGACCACGCTGACCGCCGCCGAGCTGAGCGTCCTACGGCTCCTGCCCACGCACCTGTCCCTCGCCCAGATCGCCGACCAGCATGTCGTCTCCCGGAACACCGTGAAGACTCAAGTCGCCTCGATCTATCGCAAGCTCGGCGTCAACGACCGCGCGGAAGCAGTCGATCGCGCACGAGCGCAAGGACTTCTCGACCCGCCGACCGCCCAGCACCACCGGCCGCCGCACCTCGGTTAGGAGAACGCCGCATCCGGACCAGGAGCCTGCCGGTACGGGAGCCGGTCGGCACGAGACCCCTCATGTCCCACTGACGAGCACCATCTCGTTGCCTTCGGGGTCGGCGACCCGCCAGCGATCCTCCGACTCGTCGAGGAGCCGGCCGCCGGCCGCGACGGTCGTGGTGAGGCGCGTCTGCGCGACGTCCGACGGCACAGCGAGCTCGAAGTGGATGCGGTTGCGTTGCCGGCGCCGCTCCGTCTCCGCAGCGTCGAGCTCCTGGAAGACCAGCACCGGGTTCAGCCGCCGCGGATCGTGGATGTCGCTGACCCCCGCTCGCCGGTCGGGGGTGTATCCGAGTGCGGCCGCCCAGAACGCCCGGACGGCGGCGACGTCGGCGGCGTCGAGGAAGAGCTGAGCGAAGCGCGGCAGTCCCGGATCCGCCGTGGCCCCGAGTTCGCGGGCAGCGGTCTGGAGCTTTCCGGCGAGGTCGGTGAAGTCGAGCTCGAGGCCGTGGGCGTCGGCCTCCCACTGGTCCTTACCGCTGTCGAGAATCACGAGCCCGGGGCGCAGGTCGACCAGCAGCGGGAAGCCCGTGCCGTCGGCCAGCGCCGCCGCCGCGGCGGCCAGATCGCGCTGCTGCGTCGGCGAGGTGACGCGGTAGCACACCATCGCGCTGAACACCGCCTGCCAGTCGGCTGTCCCGATCCCCTCGCCGAGCGCCGCGCCCGGCACCAGGTCGACCTCGTTGCCGTCGGGGTCGGTGTGACAGACCCCGTACGGTCCCGATGCCTCACCGGGACTCGCCTGCTCGACCGCCGCGGCCGGCCGCACCACGTCGAGGTGGATGCGGTTACGCAACGGCCGTGGCTCGGTCGACCGCCGGATCCGTATCGCGGGGTCGCGCCGCAACGGATCTGCCACACCGCCGTCCTGCGCAGGCGCGTAGTCGAGCACGCCCTGCCAGAACGGCGTCACCACGGACGGGTTCGCGGATTCGAACACGACGCTCAGCTGCTGCAGCACGGCCGGGTTCGCGGCCAGCCCGAGATCCCGCGCGGCCGCCGACGCCGCCTCGGCGTGCTCGTCCGAGTCGAGTCGCACCCGCACGCCTGTCGCGCGCAGGTCGACCACGACCTCGGCCGACAGCTCCACGATGCGCCCGGCCAGCGCGGCCCCCTCGATCAGCGACGGCGCGTCGAACCATGCCGTCGCAACACCGTCGACCACCCGCCAGTCCGTTCCGACCCCTGTCATGCCCGGCACTGTAGAGCCGATTGCGGACGATCTCCTTCCGAATAGTGATCATGTCCCGGCCGGGCATTTTGATTGACGCCGCCCGGCACAAGGTGCTCTGACGTCGGATCGGTGGTGCTGCAGCCGCGGCGCAACAACCGCCGGTGGTCAGGGAGGTCTGCGGGCTGCAGCCGCGGGCTACAGCGTACGCGGACCCGGGCCGGTGGCGGGCTGGTCTGGATGGGGTGATGGGCCGGCTCGCGCTGCGGTTCGCCCGGGTGGAGCCGGGCTGGGGTCAAGCCCTGGTGTCGGTGAGGGCGGCAGCAACGGCAGCGAGACGAGCGGGGACGGCGCGGTAGTAGGCCCAGCTGCCCCGCTTCTCGCGGGTCACCAGACCGGCGTCATGCAGCACCTTGAGGTGATGGCTGACCGTCGGCTGGGACAGCCCGACCGGGTCGGTCAGGTCGCACTGGCAGGCCTCACCGCCCTCGGCTGCCTGGATCACCGACAGCAGCCGCAGCCGGGCCGGGTCGGCCAGCGCCTTGAGTACGTGGGCCAGGTCCGCCGCCTGGTCGGCGTCCAGCGGGGCGCCGCCGATCGGCGGGCAGCACGGGACCTCGGCGGAGACGTCGATCACCGGCAGTTCGGTGCGGGCGGCGGGCACGCACCTAAGTCTGCCATGAACATTGACAACCGTCGATGTCCGAGGCATGGTCAGCACATCGACATTCATCGATATCGAGGAGGATCCCATGGGTAGGGTGCAGCTCGCGCTCAACGTGAGCGACGTGGACGCTGCGGTCGCCTTCTACAGCAAGCTTTTCCAGGCCGAGCCGGCCAAGCGCCGGCCGGGCTACGCCAACTTCGCGATCGCCGACCCGCCGCTGAAGCTGGTCCTGCTCGAGGCCGCCGACACGGACGCCCGCGGCTCAGGCACGGCCGGCGCGCTGAACCACCTCGGCATCGAGGTCGCGTCGACCGATGAGGTGAACGCCGCGACTGCGCGTCTGGCCGACGCCGGCCTGGCCACAGCCGGGGAGGCGAACACCACCTGCTGCTACGCGGTGCAGGACAAGGTCTGGGTCGACGACCCGGACGGGGCGCCGTGGGAGGTCTACACCGTCCTGGCCGACGCCCCGGCCGAGGTCACGACGCCCGGTCGGGTCGGTGACTCCGCCTGCAGCGGCGGCACAGCGGACGCCGAGAGCACTGCATCACAGCCAGCCGCGGCCGCCTGCTGCTGACGAGGGAGTCCGGCCCGGAAGCTCAGGAACGGGCTTCCGGGCCGTCACCCACGGGCTGTGCCGGCAGGGTCGTCCAGCGTCCAGACGCCCCGGAGGTGGCTGGTCGTCGGTCGTCCGCCGCGCGAGGATGGCCCAACCGGCGAGCGCTGCGACAGGAGGCT
>Ga0070663_100001173_pt1 | contig 14422 bp, 10 predicted proteins | sample KBSC63metaG_FD_65646 | JGI IMG/M metagenome (GOLD analysis project Ga0070663, IMG submission 65646) | Corn rhizosphere microbial communities from Kellogg Biological Station, Michigan, USA - KBS C6-3 metaG | ecosystem: Host-associated > Plants > Roots > Rhizosphere > Soil ...
AATTGAGCTTCGAGCTCCAAATGATCTCTGGGCACGCCCCAGATGGGCTCGACCGGGGCCACCTTACTCTCGAATATCAACCTCTACCACTCGTCGGTCTGAGGCGAAGCCTCGTTAGAACTGCCGCGGACGATCTACGTCGATCCGGTTGTGTCGTACTTGAAAAGAATCGACGCCTCAATGCGTCATGAACACCGGCACCGATGTCGACATCAGCACGTCGCGTGTCGCTCCTCGCAGCACGATCTCTCGCAGGCGGCGGTGCCCGTAGCAGCCCATGACAATGAGGTCGGCGTCGATGTCGCTGGCGAAAGAAACAATCGCATCTCCTACGCCCGAATTGGCGCGCACCAGCTCGTCGCGCATCGCTTCGACGTCGTGCAGGCGAAGATGGCGCTCGATGTCATCGAGCGATTGGACGTCGTCGTCAGCCTCGCGCCAGTGGACCAGGTGAACTCGGCTGGCGCAGCGAATAAGCGGCATGGCGCACGCCACGGCGCGCGCCGATTCGCGCGTCGATTTCCATGCAATGACGATGCGCCGCCCGGTGCTCCCGGTCTTGCGCGAGTGCGGCACGATGATGGCCGGCTTGCCGCTGTCGATCATGACGGCTTCGGTGAAGTTCGGCGGCACATCATGCGAAGCGATATCGCCCGCCATGTGCTGCCCCATAACGAGCAAGTCGCAGCACAAGGCGTGGCGTACGAAGCCTCCGATCTCTTCTGAGTCGACGCCCAGCTCAGTCCAGGTGACTGAACACCCGGGCGCCTTCAATGCCTCGTCGAAGATTGCTCGTGCACGGTCCCGGCGTTCTGCTGCGCAGGGCAGTGGATCCACGAAAGGCACCGGCAAGGGGTTTCTCGTGACGGCGTACAAGGCGGTCACTACTGCACTTTGCTGTGCCGCGAGTTCGCGGGCCATCGCCACGCGAACTGCGCTTGCGGCCGTGCCGTCGACATGAACGAGGATGGATCGGATGGGATTCATGCTACTGAATGCGTACCGAGCGCGCGCCGGAGTTTTCGCGCTTGGGCAGCGTGAGCTTGAGCACGCCATCTTGCAGCTTGGCAATGACCGCTTTGTCGTCGATCTCGTGCGCGAGCGAGAACCCGCGGGCAACGCTGCCGCAATAGGTTTCTTTCACCAGCACGCGGCCGCCGGACTTTTCTTCCTTCTCTTTTCTCACCTCGGCTGAGATGGACACAAAGTTGCCGTCGACGGTGACGCGAATGTCCTCCTTCTTCGCACCGGGAATCTCGGCACGGACCTCGTAGTCCTTGTCGTTCTCGGTGACGTCAATCCGGATGTCCTGCGGTGCTCCTTCCGAGAAGGCCATTGGCCGCGAGAAGCGGCGAAAGAGCTCCGGAAACAGATCGTCGAGGCGTTCAAGCCGAGTCAGTGCGCTCATGATGAATCCCTTTGGTGAGGTGAGTCGTTGGATGAGAGAGAAGTTGGCCGGGGGTACCCCGCAGGGCCAACGCATCAAGTCTATGGAGCGGAGTTCAGTTCGTATTGAGATTCGTCAATCCCGAGGCCGATCACTCGCGATGATTGGTGATTGCGCACCGACGTGAAAAGTACTTTGCCGCCCGCGGATCGCCCCTGCTGAAGCAGCAACCCGCAAGTCGGGCAGCTTGATGCAAGTGGACTGCGGCGCACGGCACAGCATGGACTCCCCCGGCAGCCGTGACTGCGTCGCTGGAAGAGGCGATGAAAGCTGCCCTCCGGCGATAACGCCCACCGCCCGCGCCTTCGCATCGCGCTACGCGGCCTCGCATAGGACACCCAGCCGCTACAGGTTGTGCTCATACTGGCGTAGCGCCGAAACCGAGGCTGAGAGCCGATCGCTTCCTACTCCAACGGAATTTCATGAAGACTCGCGGAACAGGCCTTCCCCCGCTGCCCCCTGTGCGCGGCTCCTCGTCGCAGGTGCCCAGCGACGCTCGCTCCGCCTGCAAGCCTGCGCCGACTCACGGTTCGGGCCCGACATCGATGCTGCCCGCTCGCCCCTGTGCGCCGCGCGACCCAGCGGGTGCCACCTCGGCACGCCCGAGAACCGCGGTGGTGCCCGCGAGCGTTCATGCAAGCTCCTCGCAGCCGCCGGCGGCTCAGCCTCTCGTGGGGCCTTCTGCCAGTGCAAGCACGGTGGATCGTCACGGGCTCGACCGCGCCCAGCTGTACCGTCTGCGAATCCTGTGGGAGAAGAGTGGTACACGGCAGGTGGAGTTCGAGCCCCTGCGCCAGGCGTACATCCGCGCAGGCAATGGCACCATCCAGGGGGCCCAATTCCTTCGCCTGGTGTACTTCCTCACGACCCAGGCGGATGCGCCGGCGCTGCCTACCGGCGTGCCTGGCATCCATCGCCATATGGTCCAGATCCCGGGCACTCGCGGCGCGGTGCAGGTGCTGCGGCGCGACGATGGCGATGGCTTTCTTGCCGACCTGCGCATCGCCAAGAGCAGCCAGCCGGGCGACGTTCGCCGGCAGGCCCAGGCGATGCAACGCCGGGCGGAAAAGAGTGCCGCAACCCGAGCGACACTGCTGGCGACGCTTGCAGAGCGGAAGAAGGCCGAGAGTTCGTCTGCTGCTGCAGGGCTCACACGCACACAGCGCAGAACGCCGCATCAGCGTGTCTGGCTCTTCCGAAGGACGCAGCTGGCTTCCCTGCACAAGGAATACGTGGAGACCTTGCGCGGCAAGAAAAAATTCACCGGTGCGCAGCTCATCGAGTTGCTTCAGCAGCGCGCCGGGGAGCCGGGCAGGTCCGAGCCGACGGGGATGGACGGCATCGACCGGTGCAGCGTGCGCCTTCGGGGGATCAATCGCGACATACGGTTCCTGATGCACCGCGAGCCCGGCGGCGTGTTGACCGATCTGCGATTGGTGCCTTCCACCCAAGAAGAACCCTACGTGCTGGACGAGATGGCGCTGTTCCAAAAACGGCGCATTACCAGGTCGGGCCGGCAGATCGTATACACACCGGAGCAACGCTACGCGTCGCTCCAGCGTAGACAGTGGGAGCGCCTCGCGCCGGCCCTCCAGGCGCAGTTCCAGGCCCACGTGCAAGGCATGCACTCACAGCATGAGAGCCACGCCGGAATCAGCACCTTCATGCGCCACCTGTACGATTCCTGCACGAAAGAGGGCGGTGAGGTCGTGGACGCGCAACACGGCATCACACGCCATGTTCTCCGGCTCGAAGGGAGCGACGAGCCCGTCACACTGCTTCGACGCATCACCTCCGACGGACCACCCACCCTGCGCCACGTCGGGTCGGATCCCATGGACGAGGCGCTTGCGATCAGCGACATCGTGCGCCACATCCGGACAAGGAAAGCACGCACGCAGCGGGAAGCACAGACTGAGCCCCCCCTGGGGGCCGTGCCTCTTGTAATCGAACCCCCGGCATCGACCAGCGTCCGAGCGACGCGGCGCGCACGGGCCGATCAAATTACGCGTGCGCTCGAAGTGATGGTCGCCAACAAGGCGGCCGGCAAGTCCAACCTGTTCGAAGGTGCAGACCAAGCCGCCGGCCTCGACGGGCCCAAGCTCAGGTCCTGGTTGGCGCACGACGGCAAGCTGAGGCGATCGCTTGACGTCATGCCGAGTTTGCTGACGGGCTTCCAAGCGGAGCGAGCCGCGATTCACCAGCACCTCTCGACGCTGGGCCATGAAGACCAGGCCGCGCGCCTTCCGCAGCTGCTTACCGCCGACCTGGTGGCGGCCGTGCTGCAAGCGCGGGTCGAGCACCCGAGCGCAACCAACGGCGCCAGCCTTGCGCGGCTCACTGGTGGCAACCGCGCTTTGATCCTCCTCGCTGCCGATCCCCGCACCGGCGCATTGCGCATCAGCAATCACCGCTTGCGACACCTGCCGGGGTATGACACCCACTGGCAGGCCATACGCGCCGCATTGCTGGCGCTGGGCCACGCGGGCCGAGCGAACGGTCTGCTGCGGCCGCCCACTGCCGGCGAGCAATTCGTGCGCGCACTCAAGGAAGACATCTATCCCATGGCGGCCGCCGTGAATGCCCTGCAGGCCGAGCCCGGTCTGTCCGTGCGCGAGGCCGCGCATCGAATGTCGGACTCGGCCGAACTGGCCGAGCGCCTTGAGCTGCTGGTTGCGCCGGGCGGGCAGGTGCGTAGTCGGGCCGAGATCGAGGCACAGCTGCCGCACCTGAAGCTGCAACGCCACAAGCGGGAGCTCTCCGACCTGCTCGCGCAGCTGGAGCCCGCGGCTCCTTCCCGCATGCGCCGGGTGCTGGTGCCGGGCGTCGCCCACTTCAGCGCGAAGCTGTTCATCGTCAACACGACGGACGACGGCGCTGGCGTGCAGAGCACCACGAGGAAGGGCCTGCGCGCGATCTACGCCGAAAGCCCCGAGCTCGTGGTGGCGCCACGCTCGTTCAGGCATGACCGCTCACAGCAGGCCTTGCGCTGGCTTTCGACGGTGCTCAAGAAGGAGTTCAGGACCATCGAGGTGCAGTGCTACTTCGACGCCAAGCGCAACGACGTCTGGGTGTCTTCGAACAACGACAGGGTGAACCGCAAGATCAAGGCCTTTCTGGACTCCGGCGGGCTGGCGAGCAAGCTCGCGCAGCCCGACGAGGACGCTGCTGCCAGCCGCGAAGGCCGGCACCAGTCGAAGCTCGCCCGCAAGCTGGCCGAGCCCGAAGCTGGCGCAGCGATGGCACCCGTGCTGCAGGCCATGGCGCAGGCGCGCTTTCGCGTGCCCACCGACACCGTGTATCAGCACGGCAAGGCGATCGACCTGCATGCCGAACGTCGCATCAAGGACGCCTTCCAGGAAGCCACCGGCGAATCGCTGACGCTGCGTTCGCTGGCCGGGACGATGCGCCCATGCACCGTGTGTGCCGAAGACCTGGGCCTGCCGCGTTCGGCCCACCGCGGCCCGGCCTGGTTGTCGCGCGCGGCCCAGGCCTTCTATGACGCCAACGAAGTCGTCGAGCGCAACGTGGCCCAGTCGATCGGCACCTACACGTCGCTCACGAGAGCCGGCAAACTCAGCGTGAACTACAACACCGACAGCGACTCGTCGGACGACGGCGACGCACGTGCGCCGCGCTCTGCCGGCTCGGCTGCCTCGTCTTTGGCGCCCTCGACGTCGTGGACGGTGCTGGGTAAGCGCAAGGCACGCGGGCCGCGGATCCGGGAGCCCGACGAAGCCAGTCAACCCGGTCAGCCCGGTCAGCCCGGTCAGCCCGGTCAGCCCGGTCAACCGATCGAACCCGTCGAACCCGTCGAACCCGTCGAGGCGGCCGCCGAGCATGCAGCGGACACCCTGACGGAGCTGACCCGCCATCTCGATGCCTTGAGCTGGTCGCTTTCCCCGGCCGCCACGAATTGGCGACCGGCTTCGCCGGAGCCGGAAAGCCCCGCGGGCGCAGCGGCGCCGGCCTTCCAGCCATGACGGCCATCGCCCGAGCCTTTGCGCTACACGCGGCATCAAGTCAGCTAGTGCAGTGTTTCACGCTATGCGGAACTTAATAAGACCGATGGATTTGGCCGCGTGGCTAGGCGCAAACCACAGCGATACCCGTGGTATCGCGAGGATTTGCAACGACGCCACGGGGCCAAAGACGCGGTCTTATGTTCCGCATAGCGTGAAACACTGCACTAGCACGACAAACGCAGTGCTGCCCGCCAGCGTTCCTGCAATCTCCTCGCAGATCTGGCGACTCAACAATGCTCAAAGCGAACGCCCCTCGCCGGTGATGAGTCGCCACCGGGGGGGGTGGAAATGAGTGTGAAGTCGAAGCTGCTGGCCAACACGGGCGATCTACAAATGCCTTCCGACGACTTAATCATGCCGCCCAGAACTGATCTGATGTCTGCGTCCGCGGTAGCTGAAGAATTGTCTGATCTACTTCGGCAGCGTACGCAGGTCATTCAGACCTCGCGTTCACTACTTCGTTCTTGTGCACAACGGTTCGTGGTTCTACGGACCCCATCCTCTTTTGAAGACAACATGCCCGTTTTTTGAAACCCAGCTACAGCTACCGCACTATGCGCTCCCCAAACGTCAACAGCACCGGCTTGTACTCCGCTCCGTCAACCCCTACAGATGCCGTGGGCCGTGTAGTCGAGCGAGAGCCCGACACAATTGAGCGGACGCTTGGTCTTTCGCGCAGGCGCGGCCAAGCGTCTGCATCATCCATGAGGGCCCGATCTGCTCCCCCAAGTCTTGCGTCTGACTACAACGGCAGTGGCATTCCGCCGGCACTGGATTCAAAACTGACGGAACGTTTCGGCCCGGTCCGTACGGCACGGGCCAAGCTGGGGCGAGTCGCGAGCCAGAAGACCGAGTTCGAGCCCGATGACATGAAGCTCCCGGAACAGCATCGACGCACTCGCGTCAACCCCACGCGGATTTGGACGACGAAGGTCGCGCAGGGGAACGGCCTAGCACCGGCCGTAAAGATAATGAGTCAGAAAAGCGGGGGTCCCCTTGAAGGCAGCTTGGCCGATCACATCGATCTCCAGGCGCTGAAGCGGGGCGAGCTTGCCTACAAGTGGACGCTGTCGGCCAACGGTACGCTTTTCATCGGCGAGACCAAACCAATCGACCCTGCCACCGGAAAGCGTTCGAAACAGGGCCACCCGACCTTGGTCGGTGGCCGAGTGATATCCGAGGCTCGCTTTGGCGGCGTGCTGCACTATGACGTCGAAGCCGCCCAGGTCGTCATCGACAACGACTCCGGCCGATTCAGCGAGCACTCCGACCTTACCCCTGAGCACCTTGATAACGTCGCGCAGCTGTTCAAAGAAGCGGGGCTGGAGGTGGGTACATGTTGGAAGAACATGTGCAAGTGAGCCTGAACGTGCGGTCGGCGTACAGGTAGGGGGATCGTTCACTTGGTGAACTCAAGCCCGTTTGCCGCTGTACTTGCCTCAACCGGGGCATCGCACCCATGCTTCTCCCCTATCCATGAGACCCATGAAAGTCAATCATCCGAATGCTCGGCAGCAAAACACCCCGCCGCAAGAGCAGGCAACTTCGGCGCCGTTGGTGTCAGTCCCGATGGAGGGCCCAGCAGGCGGCGTAGCGTTGCAAGCTCTTGCCGATCTCTCTTCCTTTCGGCGACGCGCGCGGGACGATAGTGCACGGCTTCGGCGCAGCAAGAGCTATTCGGAAGGATGGCCGAATTCGGCTCCTGCGCCAGCTCTGCACGACATCATCGGGCGCCAACGCGTCGGTGAACTCGACGCTAGATTTGGGAGTCTGCAGCCGCCATTGAACCTGGCAACGGACGGAATCAAGGATTGGGAGCGGGAAGGCGGGACGTCGCTCTCACCCGCGGAAGCAATGACCGGCCACGGGGCTTGGGATTCCGTTGACGAGCCGCCTCCCAAGCGTCACAGGGGAGACCGCGATCCGGAGGGCTCGGGGGCTCATCCGCGCAAAGGGTTCGTTCGAAAAGGTGCGACGACACGCTCATTGTCTGCTGGCCATCTGCGTCGAGAACCGACGGCGCCGACCTTGCCCTTCACGGAATTGGTCGGCAAAGCCCGGGCCGAGCAATTGGATCGTGAGTGGGGCACTTTGCAGAGAGCCCGTGTCAAGAACGGAAAGCCACAGATCCACGCCTGGGAAGAAGGGCTGCATCCCGACAGGGTCGTCGTGCCGGTGGGCAACCCGCAGAACTGCGATCTCAAGAGCATGATCGATCTGGAGGCAATCAAGGCAGGAACGCCCATGTTATGGTCTGTTGGCATGGGGGCTCCGCTCATCTTGGGACCGTTTACGTTGCTGCCAGATCCTGATCCAGAAACCGGCAAGGAGCAGCGTCTTGGACACCCTGCGCTCGTCGCAGGGGACAAGGATCCTGGGTCGGGAGAGTGGGTCTGGGGCAAGCAGGCGCGCATTTCCGGCGAGTTGCGCTGGGACGAGAGTCGCAAGCAGTTCTACATCATCAACCAGTCAGGGCGCTACTCCCGGCACCTTGACCGCGGCATGGATCAGATGGTTAAGGTCGCGCAACAATTCGAAAAGTCCGGCCTGGCCGTGGAGATCCGCCTCGTCGAGAAAAAGTCCTGATTTTCATCTCGAGTGGTGTAGGTTGAGTCGTGGAGAGGGACGAGCCAAGCCGCCAATATGGGGTGCAATCAAAACGCGGGTAGAACCGCTGTGCAGCGGACGCGACCTTGGGCTTTGCATGGGGCGGTGCCGCCCGAGAATGCAGAGGGCGTCATGAGGCTGACTCGCCGTCTCGATGCCTGATCTGGCTCGACACACTTCGACTGCTGCAACTCGATGGTCACGCTGCTGTCGCCTACCAAGATTGCTCAACGTCGTGCTGATCGATCTGGGCGTCTGAACAAGCGCCGAGCCGTGGCGGCGTCGCGCTTGGCCGTGAGCAAGGAGCCCACCGTGTGGCCGAGCTTGTCGACCTCTCCGTACAGACATTTCCAGAGCCTGTCGTGTCGACTCGCGTCGTTGCGCCGTCTGGTTGCTGCGCCTACGTACTGACCCGCTGAACGCCACTGCCCACGTGATCCCACAGGCGAACCAGTTGTCCTTTCTGACGAAATGGTAACTGGCTGTCGACTGCAGCACATCAGCGAAATTCGCCGGGAGCCACGCCGATGAGCGCCAGTGCAAACGAGTTCCGCTTTCTCTTCCGTGCTCGAAATCGAACTGGCCAACTTCGTCAGGGTGACGCAGCACCCTGATCCTGCAGAGATGCTGATATCTCGAAGGCTCATTGCTGGCCTCGTCGGCTCCTGCGTTTCTGAAAGCTGCAGCTGCCTGCTCAATGCGTTACATCACGACACATCGGTGTAACTGGACTGTTCACAATCGCCCACTCTCGCGGACAGTTGGTGCGACCCGTTCAGCGAGGCTTCAAGCCGGGTTCACCGGCCAAAAAAACGACACCAAGAAATTCGGGTTGGGATGGAATACCTCACGCTTTTGATGGCGGGTGCCATGAGTGGCCTCGTGGCTGGACTCGCTGGACTCGGCGGCGGGACAGTTATCGTGCCAGTGCTGGTCTGGCTCTATGGGGATGCGGCCTTGCATGACGCTATCGTCGTCAGCTGGTTCGCCGTCCTCTTCAATTCTGCGTCAGCAGCAACTCGTCAGTACAAGCTTCGCAGTTCTGAGGAAAGATCCCAGCTTATTGCGGCTTCGAAATACTTTCTCATCGGCGTGCTCATGGTCACCCCAATCACAGCGTTGGTGTTAACCGGCATGCCCTCCGTGTTGACTCCAACCATGGTGGGCGCCCTGCAGATCACGCTCGCTGCAGCGCTCATGTTGCAGCCGACACAATCAACTGAACCAAGGACGATGAACAAGGCATTCGACACGGGCTGGGGCGCACTCGTCGGAGCCGCGTCGACGCTGATCGGAATTGGTGGCGGCGCCTATACCACGGCTTATATGGTCTACGGACCGAGGCGACCACTCCGTGATGCAATCGCAGCAGGCAACTTGACCGGCCTGGTGGTTGGAGCACTCGCAGTCGTCGGGTACCTGGCCTCGGTGATTTTCATTGGGAACCGCGGTAATGCCAAAGCACCTGGCCTAATCTCCGGCGTGGGCATGGCGTTGCTTCTCGTCAGCGGCGTCGTCTGTTCGGCAGTTGGCGTGAAGCTATCGCGAAACCTCCCCACTGCGCTGCTCAAAAAGATTCTCGTTGGATTCCTGGCCGTGTCCGCGGTCCGGCTGCTGATTTCGTGAACATGAACTTGATGGAACACCTGACCATGCACCGGGCAATACGCCGAATGGTAATCGCCGCATTGATGCTTGCAGCCAGCGGGCTGGCGACGGCCACCGATGACATCGTCATCGGCCAGACGGCGGATTTGTCGTCAGCGGCTGCCGCAGGACAAACGCAAGATTTCAATGCTGGCGTAAAGCTCTATCTCGATGCGGTGAACTCGCACGGAGGTATCGGAGGTCGGCGCATCAGGCTGCTCAGCCTGGATGACGCGTACGTCGCGACGAACGCGGCAAAGAACGCCGAGACACTGGCGGCAAACCAAAGCGTTGTGGCCTTGTTTGGGAGCAGGGGATCTGACCCGACCGATGCGGTGATCAAGATTGCGGAGCGGGAGAAGATGGCGTTGATCGCGCCGGTGAACGGCGCGGACGCTGTGCGGGCGAGCAAGGTCGTTTTCCCCGTGAGGGCAAGCTACAAGGCCGAGGTCGACGGCATTTTGCGTTACTTCAGTCTGGCGCCCACCAAACTGGCCGTGCTGGTTCAAGACGACAAGTTCGGGCGGCCGCTGCTGGACTACATCGAGCAGCAACTCAAGCATGGGAAGCATCCCAACATCAGTCTGGTGGGCAAAGTGATTTTTGACCGCAAGGCTACGCGTCTGGATGCGGAGGCCGAAAAAATCATCTCGATGCGACCACGAGCGGTGGTGGCGTTATGCAACCCAGCAGCATGCAGCGAATTTGTGAACCAGTTGCAGGAGCGAACCGAAGAGAGGAAAGAACATCGCCCCGCCGTGGCACAGCTTTCCAATATCGACATGCTCGCCCAGTACAAGCTGGTCGGCGGAGATGGCGTGCTCGGAAACCCATTCGCCCAGGTCATGCCGTCCCCATACCGAGCGAGCCTGCCAATCAGCCGTGACTTCACGGCTGCGGCGACCGAGCACAATGTACCGATTAACTACCGCAGCTTTGAAGGCTACGTGTCGGCTGCGGTGATGGTCGAGGGCTTGCGTCGAGCAAAGACATTGACGCGGCAGGGAATCAGGGACGGCATGGAAGGGCTTGGCGAGATCAGCATTGGCGGGATTGCGGTCAAGTACACGGCGACTGATCGGACAGGCTCGCGTCTGGTCGATCTGGTGTCCATGGACTCGCAAGGGCGCTTGCTGCGGTAGCGCCATGCAAGGATGGCTAGTGTCGCGTCAAGCCTCAAGTGGCGGTTGATCGCGCCGCTCTCGGAGCGCAGTGCAAGGCGCGCCGACAAGTCAGCTATGGCAAGGAGGCAAAACGCCGAAAAGCGCTTCGAGAGCAAACGAGCGGCCGACACGTGAGGCTTGACGCGATACTAGTGCGGCCCTTTACCAGAACTTGTAACCAATCCGAGGTCCAATCGCGCAGCGACAACCCTCGGCAAAGGGACTGCAGTTCTGAATAGCCCTGCCACATGATTTGATGTCCGAGCGGCGCGTCCTTTGCACGCCCGATATAGCCGCCGAGTTGGGCTATGAGGCGTACAGCATCGCCCAGCCACCTCGGGCGCTCACCCGATCCAAACGATCACGATCGGCCATTTGCAGTGCCGCAGCGCCAAAGCCAAAGCCAAAGCCGCCCACCCAGCCATGTTCGGAGCTGATCAGGTAGCGCATCTGCGCATGCGTTCATGCGTTGCCGCAGAGCCTAAATGCTCAGGACGTGTCGCGGCAAATGCAGGCCGAGACCCATCCTTCGGATCCGGCGTCCGAGGATGACGGATTGCCGGCTACCAGGTATCGCTGCGCGTCACCGCTTCCCAGCGTCCACCTCGAACTTTGTATACGCTGACCACGCCGTAGAACTGCTCACCGTCTGGCTTGAAACGGATGTTGTTCGTCACCGGTGCCAGCGCATCGATGCGTTTGAGCTCGGCAAGCACCTTTTCCGGGTCGACAGATTCACCGCGCTTCATCGCGGCACACAGGATGTAGATTGCATCGTAAGCGTACTGCGCACCGTAGACGGGATCGTGCCCGTAAGCATGGCGGAATTTTTGAAGGAACGCGCGTCCTCCGACAAACTCCTCTGTTTCGACAATGGGGGATGTGGCGTAGACCGCCGCGATGCCATGGACAGCTTTTGGCAGACTGCTCGTCTTGATGTTGTCGCTGCCGATGATCTGGATTTTCGTGAGCCCGGCCCGGACGAGTTGGTCGATGAGCGCCTCGACTTGAAAATCGGCCAGCGTCGTGACGAAGACGTCTGCCCCGGTGCTTCGGAGTTCAGTGATCAGCCCTGCGAAATTGGTGGTCTTGTCGTCGAGCCCCTTGCGTAACACGACAGTCTGGCCCTTCAGGCGAATCTGTTCGTCCGCGAGATCTGCCAAGCCCTTTCCGTAAGATGACCCGTCATCGACCACCGCGAACTTCGTACCGCCGATCTGGGTGGCTGCGAACGAGCCCAACGCCTTCGACTGCAAGTCGTCATTGGCGACAAGACGCAATGTCGTCGCCAGATTCAACCGGGTGAATTCGGGCTTGGTTGAAATCGCGAGCTGGGGAATGCTGCCTTGCGCATAGATGGGCGCGGCCGCAATGCTCACTCCGGAATTGAGATGCCCGACCACCGCGACCACGCCAGCGTCGACCAACTTGCGTGCAGCGATCTTTCCTTCGCCGGGGCTTGCCTTGTCGTCCGCAGACACGACCTCCAGTCGCACTGGCTTTCCGTGGATGTTGAAGTTGGCGGCGTTGAGTTCATTGACTGCGAGCTGCACGCCGTCCAGCATGTCGGCGCCCATCGGCTTGAGTGGCCCGGACAGTGGCTGAGCCACACCGATCTTCACGCTGTCGGGAATGCGACTGCACCCGGCCAGGATAAAGAGGACGAAGGTGGCGAAGACCAACAACGGTCGCAGATGGTTCGGCATCGAGATTGTCCTGATCACGGGATTCTTTGACGGCCGTAAGACTATTCGGTGACCGTCGTCAAACAGGCCAAGTTCACATTAAAGACGTGTCAATGCAACCAAACAACAGGCCAATTTTGGGAGCATCGATTCGGACTTCTCGAGAACACTTGCCGCGCACACCCCCTGACCTCTGGGTGTGTAGGGGCCAGCTGCGCGTCGAACAAGCCGCATCGCTGGTTTGGGGCAACTATTCAAATATCTATCTACCGATCCACATGAGACATACCCAATACATTTCCTTCGCACTCGCTGGCCTGGCCATCGGTTGTGCGGCCACCCCGGTCTTCGCGCAATCGAGCGTGACGATCTATGGTCGCATTAACGAAACAATTGAAAACCAGAAGGTCGGCAACGGCTCGTCGGAGTGGGTCGAGCAGAACAACTCGTCACGTATCGGCTTCAAGGGCACGGAAGACCTGGGCGGCGGCTTGAAGGCGGGCTTCCAAATTGAGCACGGCTTTGCAGCCGACACCGGTGTCGCGAATGCGCCGTTCTGGGGGCGTCAATCAGAAGTGAACCTCGGCAGCAGCAACCTCGGTACTATCCGCCTGGGCCGGTTCACGAGCGACGCCTACTATGCCACTGCTGACTACGTCAGCATGCACAACCACGACACGGGCACATCAGGTGACGCGCTGTACGCCTACGTGTCGGATGACGCCAACAAGGTGGCCTACCGGTCGCCGGCATTCAGCGGCGTAACTTTCGACTTCGCGAGCAGCCTGGGCGAAGGCGTTGCGAAAGAGACCTACGACGCGGCGGTTAACTGGGATGGCGGCCCGCTGCACCTGGGTGTTGGCTACGCCAAGAAAGGTGATGCTCAACAGTTCGCGGTACGCGGCCTGTATGAAATGGGTGCCTTCACCTTCGGCGGTTATATCCAGCGCGACAAGAACAATACGTTCGGTCTCGACTGCGCTACTGCCCCCGCTGCCTGCGCCCAGGTTGGCAATCGCACCAATGTTCGCCTGTCCGGCATGTATACCGTGGGTCAGACGGAACTGCACCTGAATTTCGGCAAGGCTGGCAAGAACGGTTCGCTCGCTGACAGCGAAGCCACGCAGTTCACCGCAGGCGTCAACTACAACCTCAGCAAGCGCACCAAGGTCTACGGCTTCTATACCAAGCGCGACGACAACGCGGCCTTGTACGGCGGTGACTTCCGCTCGGTGGCGATGGGCATCCGCCACAACTTCTAAGAACCGACCAGGAGAAAACTCTCAATGAAGCACGCACACATGATGAAATCCGTCGCTGCCGCAGCGGCAATCATGCTCGGCACGAGCGTCTACGCCCAAGAGTTGGTTGTCAAGATCGGACACGTCGGTCCGACCAGCGGTGGCATTGCCCACCTCGGCAAGGACAACGAAAACGGTGCTCGGATGGCCATTGATGAGTTGAACGCCAAGGGCGTGACCATCGGCGGCAAGAAGGCCAAGTTCGAACTGTTGGCCGAAGACGATGCGGGCGACCCGAAGCAGGGCACGGCGGTGGCGCAGAAGCTGGCCGACGCCAAGGTCAACGGCGTGGTGGGCCATCTGAACTCGGGCACCTCGATTCCCGCATCCAAGGTGTACTCGGATGCCGGTATTCCGCAGATCTCGCCATCGGCGACCAACCCGAAGTTCACCCGCAACGGCTACAAGACGACCTTCCGAGTCGTGGCTGACGACGTGCATCTGGGCGGCACGCTGGGCCGCTATGCGATCAAGGAACTGCATGGCAAGTCCATCGCGGTGATCGATGACCGCACGGCCTATGGCCAGGGTGTGGCCGAAGAGTTCG
>Ga0070663_100001174_pt1 | contig 14418 bp, 13 predicted proteins | sample KBSC63metaG_FD_65646 | JGI IMG/M metagenome (GOLD analysis project Ga0070663, IMG submission 65646) | Corn rhizosphere microbial communities from Kellogg Biological Station, Michigan, USA - KBS C6-3 metaG | ecosystem: Host-associated > Plants > Roots > Rhizosphere > Soil ...
GCGACGCTCGAAGCGTTCGGCCGCCTGTCCGACGAGCAGCGCAGCCTGCTGCTGCTCGTCGCGGTCGAGGGCTTCACGTATCAGGAAGTCGCCGACCTGCTCGACGTGCCGATCGGCACCGTGATGTCGCGACTCTCCCGCGCGCGTCAGGCGCTGCGCCAGCTCAGCGACGGCGAGCTTCCCGCTCCTTCTCTCCGGTTGATGAAATGAACAACCTCCGTCCCGACGAACACGATCTCCAGGCCTATGTCGACGGCCAGCTCGACGACGATGCGCGTGCCGCGGTCGAGCGATATCTCGCGCTGCATCCGGAGAGTGCGGAACAGGTGAAGCGCTGGCAGCAGGATGCGCAGCGGTTGCGGGCCGCGCTCGAGAGTGTGCGGATGCCGGGTGAGAACCCTGAACTCGATCCGGCGGCGATTCGTGCGCGGCGTGCAGAGCGCTCGCGGATGCGGTTCGCGATGGCGGCTTCGTTCGTGTTCTGTATCGGGCTCGGGACGTTTGGCGGGTGGCAGGCGCGCGGGTGGAACGCGGCGCCGCCGATCGCGCCGATGAGCGATGCGCTCGAGGCTTACCGGATGATGGTGGTCGACCAGGTCGCGAAGGTGGATTTCCGGCCGACGAGTGCGGGCGATTTGCAGGGGTGGCTCACCAGACGCGTGGGCGCTTCGGCGAAGCTGCCGGATTTGAGTGCTGCGGGGTTCAAACCGGTTGGCGGGCGGTTGTTTACGACGGACAGCGGGGCCACGGCCGCGATGGTGCTCTATGAGGACAACGCCGGACGGACGCTCAGCTTCTATCTCCGGCCAGCGGAATCGAAACATCGGCTGCTGCCGGCGGGGCAACGCGTGGATGGGGCGTTGCTGGCGCGGTATGGGTCGGCGAACGGGATTAACTTTGCGGTGGTCGGGCCGGCGGTCAATCTGGGCGAACAAGCCGTTGTGCGGGCGCTCGATCGGCAGATTTGAGCGAGAGAATGTGCGGAGCGTGGTCCGTGGCCCGCGGGCCGGCCCGGGAGGATCAGCCAGCCCGACAGCGCGCACGCTCACCGTTTGGGTTCACAGCATTGGGATTCGTTTTCGTATTGGTTATCCACACCGCGCGGCTCGTTTCGATGGGTTCGTGGATGGGCGGGCGCTCGTCGGTTTCGGTATCACAGGGTTTGGTGTCATTTCACCGCTCGATATCCACATCGGCCGCAACGGCTTCGCATGCCCTCGCTTGTCGAATCGCTCACGTTTGGGTTGCACAGGATTTAGAGTGGCTTTAGGGGGCGATATCCACACCGCCCTCACCGAGTCGATGCACAGGGTTTCGATTTAGTTGCGTTCGGGTTGTTCACACGCGTGAGCGCTTCGTTGGCCAGACCGAGCAGCGTCGCGGTATCGAGCTCGACGGGGCACCCGTCGGTTTGGCCATCCCTTCCACCGAGACATCCTGTTCAACTACCCTTCTTTCTGCACGGCCATTAATTCCCTCAGGCACTCAACGCACGTTGCGGTCAGCAATCCGATGGCTGCTTCCATCGACTCGTCGTCGTTGAAGCGGTAGACGCCCCCTCCCTCGTACTTACCGCCCAGCGCAAGCACTTTCGTCTCTTCGGATTCGAGCATGTAGCCGGGATACTCGATTTCATCGCGCAAAAGGGTCAACGGAACAATCCGACGGCTGTCGCTCCAGCGGCTGCGATCCCTGACGAGATCGGACACCGCTCGTGTCACAAGCTCACCGCCGACATATCCGTGAGACCGGCAATTTATCAGCGGCATCTCTTCACCTGTTTCCCGAAAACACAAACTGTCGTGCGAGCAATCCTCGACCACGCCGACTCATCCGGCGCTGCCTCCATCGGTGGAACCGTATCGGCCACCAACTACAACATCTTGACCAGCCGACGCGATTCACTCACCACGAAACCGCATCTCCAAACTCAAATCCCCTTGCCTGGGATCGTAGCGAAACTCCGCCACGCCCCATGAGCACGGCTCGAGTCGCGCCTCTGTGGGATGCGCGCTCACCACAGCCAGTCCCGACGCTTTCGCGATCGACCGAACGATCTTCGACTCTGTGATGCTCGCGTCGAGGAAGCGAATCGCGTCGAACAGGATCAACACGCTCGTCAGACGCCCTCCGATCATATCGATCAAGCATTCGCCCGCATGTCCGCCGAAGGTGATCTTCCGCGATATGCGATAACGCACCGCACCGTTCTCCAGCTCCTGCATTGGCGAACACAAGCGCCGGACGCCCTCGCTCAATCGCCCGTCGTCGCCGACCTCGATACGCACACGGTCGGCGTGAACCACACCGCTTTGCCAGTCAACCCGGATCGCCAATGTCATGTCGACAACTCGTCGCATCGTGAATGCCGGCGATTCTACAGACATGACCGTTCGCACATTGACCCCGGGCCTCACAGCCCGCCGATTTGGTTGTCTGCTCGCTGCACGCAGTGCATGGCCTGCCCGGATCACAGTCGCCGGACTGTGCTTATCCAATGGTGTTAACAGAGTTCGTATACATACGTAGTGATAGTTAACAAGCACGCGGCCTCACAGTGGATAACCACCGTAACGTCCTGAATTTTCAGCGCGAAGCGGAATGCATAACCACAGGCAATGCACACTCAAAGCTCTGTGCAGCACAGAACAACTTTTCGCCGATTCACAGCCGCGCCGACATATCCTCAATCGTTCCACTGTGAATCCAGAGGCTTGCCGGATGGTTATCCAGAGGGGAATGTGGATAACCTCACAGCGCATCGACGTGTTTTGCTGTGACATGAAGACGCGAAGCCGACGTGCTCGCAGCTCCGGGCAACGGCCGATCGTCAGCGCGCGCATCCCCGATTCAAAAAATTTTCACGAAGGGGCTTGTGCTCCTCCAAAACCCTCTCTATAATTCGCGGCTTCTTAGGCTCGTAGCTCAGTTGGTTAGAGCACCACCTTGACATGGTGGGGGTCGTTGGTTCGAATCCAATCGAGCCTACCAACGAACAAAATGAAGGGGTCCGGCAGCGCGAATTGCCTACAGGCAATCCGGCTCGCCAAACATACAAACGCCACGCGGCAACTTCGCGTGGCGTTTTTCTTTTTGCGGCCGAAACTGCGTATGCATGTGCACGATGCATCGTGCGGATCCACGCGCTGCACGTAGCAGGCAATCGACAAAGCAGCGCGCAGAGCAGGGCAAGCGGGCGCATCGCGCCCACCGGCCACCGTCAATGCAGATGCTTCAATTTGTCAGGATTGCGCACGACATAGATCGCGACGATCTTCCCGTCGTCGATGTCGAGCGCGGTCGTCTGCAGCTCGCCGTCGGCCTCCAGCGTGACGAACCCAGGCAGCCCGTTGATGAACCCCGCGCGCACGAGTTTTGACGCATGCGTGGCGAACAACTCGGCCAGGTATTCGTGCACCTTCATCACGCGTTCGAAGCCAAACACCGGCTTGCCCGCGGCCGCGCGCTTGCCGCCGCCGTCCGAATGCAGGCTCACGTCCTCGGCGAGCATCGCGCCGAGCGCACGCATGTCGCCGCTGCGGGACGCCGCGAAGAACGCCTCGGCCAGCTCGATCCCGCGCTGCTTCTCGACATGAAACCGCGGCCGCGCCTCGCGCACATGCGTGCGTGCGCGCGCGGCGAGCTGCCGGCATGCGGCCGGGTCGCGCTGAATCGTGGTCGCGATCTCGTCGAACTCGAGGCCGAACACGTCGTGCAGCAGAAACGCCGCGCGCTCCAGCGGCGACAGCCGTTCGAGCGCGAGCATCAGCGGCAGCGTGACGTCCTCCTGTTCATCTTCCTCGACGACCGGCTCGGGTAGCCACGGGCCGATATAGGTCTCGCGCTGGTGCCGCGCGGACTTCAACTGATCGAGGCACATGCGCATCACCATGCGGCGCAGGAACGCCTCGGGCACGCGCACCTCGGTGCGATCGACGTCCATCCAGCGGATGAACGCCTCCTGCACGATGTCCTCGGCGTCCGCGACGGAACCGAGCATCCGGTACGCGACGCGAATCAGCGTGCGACGCAGCGGGTCGAAGCTCGCCGCTGCGTCGGCCCGGTCTTCGGCATTGCCCGTGGCCGGATCGACGCTCGTCATCAGGCCACCATCTTCGCGGCCGCGGCCTTCGCTTCGGCCGGATCGACCCACAGCCCGAAGCCGACGGCAAGCCGGTTCCAGCCGTTGATCACGTTGATCATCAGCGTGAGTTTCACCTGTTCCTCCTGGCTGAAGTGGTCGTTCAGCGCCGCATACGCGGCCTCATGCGCGCCGTGGCCTTCCGACAGCCGCGTGAGCGCGTCGGTCCAGCCGAGCGCCGCGCGTTCGCGATCGGCGTAGCAGGGAGCTTCGCGCCAGGCGGCCAGCAGGTTGATGCGCTGCTCGGTCTCGCCTTGCTCGCGCGCCTCGACGGTGTGCATGTTAAGGCAGTTCGCACACGCGTTGATCTGCGATGCGCGGATCTTGACCAGCTCGATCAGCGTCGGCTCGAGGCTCCCGGCAGCATCGACCGATACGGTCATCCAGCTCTTCATCAGCGCAGGGGCGGCGGCAAACGGATTGAGTTTCGCAGTCATGGTTCCTTCTCCTTTCGTGTGGGTTCCGGTGACATGACGAGCAAGCATCCCGCGCGTGTGACATCGACGCAAAAAATTTTTCAAAGGCGGGGAAGCATGCGTAGTCGAACGTGGCGCCGATGCCCGCGACACCCGCGCGCGAATCGGGATCCGACATCGCCCGCATGACGCCGTTGCTCCGGCGAAGCCGCGGCATCGACCTTTCATCCGCGCCGCGTGGCTGTCACGAGGCGTCGGTAGCGCGCACGCGCAGGCATGCACATTGCGTTAGAGTGGCCGAGCCCCGCCATCACTGGCGGCGACGGTTCGTCATGCCGCCGAGCCAGACGGGGTTAATTCTTTCATTTTTCTTTCGCCTTTGTTTCGCCCGAAATCCGATTCGCGACGTTCACATTTCTGGCCCATACTGTTCTGCACGGGCAGAAGAAGTGATGCCGCATCAGCGGCCCGGCGCGCGCGCCGGCTGCCCGACGACGCAGCAACGAAGGTCGCACGTCAGCCGCGCGCATTCGAGCGCAAGGCTTTCCTTTTTCCGGCAACGCAACGCAGCGAATCGCGACGTGAACGGTAAACCGATGAGCCTCCTTGCATCCCAGCTTCAGCGCCGTTACCAGGACGTGCGCGCCCATAGCATCGCGCTCACCGCGACGCTATCCGCCGAAGACCAGGCCGTGCAGTCGATGCCCGACGCCAGTCCGGTGAAATGGCATCTCGCGCATACGACCTGGTTCTTCGAAACCGTCGTGCTGATGCGCCGCGTGCCCGGCTACGCGCCGTTCGACGCGGCCTTCCAGTTCCTCTTCAATTCCTATTACGAAGCGCTCGGCCCGCGCCACCCGCGGCCGCAGCGCGGGCTGCTCACGCGTCCGTCGCTCGATGACGTGCATGCGTACCGGCAGTACGTCGACGAAGCGATGTTGCGCGCGCTCGATGATGCCGATCCGGCGTTGCTCGCCGCGATCGCGCCCGAGATCGAGCTGGGCCTGCATCATGAACAGCAGCATCAGGAGCTGATCGTCACGGACATGCTGCATGCGTTCTCGTGCAACCCGCTCAAGCCTGCCTTCCGGCCGCGCGACGGCGCCGCCACGCACGCGTTGGCCGCGGGCGACGCCGGCCAGTTGCGCTGGCTGCATCAGCCGGGCGGGCTCGTCGAGATCGGCCACGACGGCGACGCGTTCTCGTTCGACAACGAACGGCCGCGTCATACGGCGCTCGTGCGACCGTGCGAGATCGCGAACCGTCTCGTGACGAATGCGGAATTCGCGGCCTTCATTGCCGACGGCGGCTATGAGCGCCCCGAATACTGGCTGTCCGACGGCTGGGCAACGGTGCAACGGGAAGGGTGGTCGGCGCCGCCGTACTGGATTCGCGACGACGACGGCGATGCCAAAACCGTTCATGCATGGCGTGCGTTCGGCCTGCACGGCGTGGAGCCGCTCGCACCCGATGCGCCCGTGTGTCATGTGAGCTTTTACGAAGCGGCCGCCTACGCGGAATGGGCCGGCGCACGCCTGCCGACGGAGTTCGAATGGGAAGCCGCGTTCGGCACGGACGGCATGCAGCAGATGCTCGGGCACGTGTGGCAGTGGACGCGTTCGTCCTACGAGCCGTATCCGGGCTTTCGGCCGCTCGCCGGGGTGGCGGCCGAATACAACGGCAAGTTCATGGTCGGCCAGCAGGTCCTGCGTGGCAGCAGCATCGCGACGCCGCCGGGGCACGAACGGCCGACGTACCGCAATTTCTTTCCGCCGGCCGCGCGCTGGCAATTCACGGGAGTGCGACTTGCGCGAGACGTCTGATCTGACGGCCACGAGCGGTGGCCTGCAACCCGCCCGCGATTCGCGGCCGAGCGCGTTCGAGCGCGATCTGATCGACGGACTGTCGCGCACGCCGCGCAGCATTTCGCCGAAATACTTCTACGATGCGGCCGGCTCCGCGCTGTTCGACCGCATCTGCGAATTGCCCGAGTATTACCCGACACGGACCGAGCTCGGCATCCTGCGCGATCGCGCGGTGGAGATCGTCCAGCGCGTCGGCCCGCATGCGGACATCGTCGAATTCGGCGCGGGTTCGCTCGAGAAGATCCGCGTGCTGCTCGATGCATGCGCGGACAACTACGCGAACGCGCCGGCGCGCTACGTACCGATCGACATCTCGGCCGACTATCTGCACGGCGCCGCGGCGCGGCTGCGTGCCGCGTATCCGTGGCTCGACGTCGCGCCGATCGCGGCCGACTACACGAAGGCCGAACAACTCGCGGAGCTGACCGAAACGCCGCGCCGGCGCATCGGCTTCTTCCCCGGCTCGACGATCGGCAACTTCTCGCCGGAGGAAGCCGACGCGTTCCTGCGCGACGCCGCGCGGCTGTTGCGCGGCGGCGGCCTGCTGGTCGGCGCGGATCTCGTGAAGGACGAGCGCACGCTGCACGACGCGTACAACGACGCGCAGGGCGTGACAGCGCAGTTCAACCTGAACCTGCTCGCCCGCGCGAATGCGGAACTCGGCGCGGACTTCGATCTCGATGCGTTCTCGCACTGCGCGTTCTACGATCGCGAGCGGCAGCGCATCGAGATGCATCTCGTCAGCGATATCGCGCAGACGGTGCACGTGCGCGGCCATGCGTTCCGCTTCGACGCCGGCGAGCGCATCCACACGGAGAACTCGCACAAGTTCACGATCGACGGCTTTCACGCGATCGCACGGCGTGCGGGCTTCGAGCCCGACACCGTGTGGACCGATGCGGGCAACCTGTTCAGCGTGCACTGGCTGCGCAGCGTCGACGATATTCGCGCTTGAGGTTGTTGGGTCGTTGCGAACCGCTCGCACGACGTGCGTGCGGTGCGTGTGCTGCCCGTGTCGCCGCGACGCGAATCGGCAAAACTTCCCGCCTTTATCGAGTCGACGCGCCTTTGCAACGGCGTGTCGAATCACTTGTCATCCTTGTCCCGTAAGGCTTCGCGGCCACCCGTAATCGTCCGTTACCGCTCTCGCAGACCAGTTTCACCTGTGTCGGCGCAGGGTGCCTAGACTCCGAACCGTATTCACATGAAGCACGACACGTGCAGGGAGTCGCGAGATGAGCAAGAAACTTATTCTCGGTGCAGTTCTCGGTGTAGCGGCGCTGGCAGCTTCGGGCGTCGCATCGGCCCACGTCGACCTGTCGGTCGGCATCGGCGTGCCGGGCGCCTATGCGGCGCCGGCGCCGGTCTATGTGGCGCCGCCGCCGCCGGTCGTGTACGCGCCGGTGGGTTACCGTGACGACGACTGGCGTGCGCGCGAATGGCGCGAACACGAGTGGCGCCGCCGTGAATGGCGCGAGCACGAGTGGCGTGAGCGCCGCTGGCATGACCGCGACGGCTGGCGCGGCGGCCGCTGGGATTGAGCGGTTCGACTCATCATATGATCACGACAAGAGGAGAGTGATCGCGCATGACGTGTCGGTGCGCTCGCAACGATCGGCACCGCGCATGCGGCGGGCTGCATGAAGGGTAAGGCGGTCGGGGGTGTCACCGGCCATTACGCGGGACACCGCGCCGTCGTCGGCGAGATCGGCTTCTGCATCGTCGGCCCCCATATGGGGAAGCAGCACGCGCCAGAGCTGGCAGCGCAGCCGACGCTGCAAGCGGCACATTGATTGATCTGCGAGCGCGCGGCACGTATGTCGCGCGTTCCTACGAATGCAATCGCCAGCATGCCTAAACGAGCCGTGAACTGCACCCTGGCTGCACCGCGTCTTCTATCCATTGCGCGAATGCGCCCCATCGTCAGACTGAGTTTTAAGATAAAAAATATCAAAAATACGGTGATAGCATGAATTTATGCCTCTTTCTGTCACTTCGTTCATGTATATCTGCTCATTCACACTTAACGACCAAATCACCAGCGTATTTGAAATCGCTGGGCGTTCTTATCCCGCCTTCTCGGGGCTAGATGACCATGCAAACAAACGGCGCGACGTATGCCTACCGGATCTTGGTCCCATTCCGACCGGTGCTTACTACATTGTCGATCGCCAATCCGGTGGGCACATGGGGTGGTGGTACGACGCGTTTGGCGACAAACCGGACTGGTTTGCACTTTATGCGGATGACGGGAGGATGGACGACGAAACGTTCTGCAACGGTGTCAGGCGCGGTAACTTCCGGCTGCATCCCGCGGTCGGCAGGGGATTGAGCAAGGGATGCATCACCATCCAGCAGCAGTCCGATTTCAACATCATCAAAGGAATGCTGCGAGGCGTGAAGAACGTCAAAGTCCCGCGCACGGATATTTTGACCTACGGCAAGGTCATCGTCCGATGAAAGCGTTCTACCGCATCGGCACGTTGCTCGTCTGGCTGATGTGCGCAACTGTCACTTATGGTTTGATCTGGTCTCGCCATCTCGATCTGTTTCCGAGTTGGCCCGGTTGGATGGCGCGGCTTGCCTATCACATCACGCAACTCAATCCGGCAGACACCGGAACAATGGAAGAACTGACGTTCACCTACATGGCGCTGGTGTCGTTCATCAACGTCTCGCTGTTGACGCTGATCGGCTGGCTCGTGTGGCGCAGCAGCCGTCGCCTGGCGATCGGGTTCCGCAAACCACGCTAAATCGCCGTGCATCGCACGGCATGACCGTTTCGCGCGCAACGACAAGGGTGGCCCGAGCACCATCCGTGCCACCCTCCGTCTCAAAGCCGCAACACAGCAGGCTCGAACAACGCCTCCGCCTGCCTGACGCGCACGAATCGCGCGGCATCTTCCCCGTCCACCAGCGCACGGAAATGCGCTTCACCGCACGCGAGCTTCGCGCGCTCGTGCTCGCTCGTCACGTCGCCATCGGCATTCGGCGTATCGACGACGAAATACAGCCGCTCGCCGCCATCCTGCTCCGCGAGCACCGCCCAGTCGGGGTGATAGCTGCCGAGCGGCGTCGGCACGCGGAACCACGCGGGCAGCTTCGCGTACAGCTTCACGCCGTCGTGCGCTTCCAGCGCATCGGCGAACGCACGCTCCGCGTCGGTCTCGCACACGACGGCCTCGTGGATCGACTTGCGCGCATCGGGACGCAGGTTGCGCAGATAGCCGGTCAGCGCCTCGCTCTCGAACGATTCGAGCGCATGCACGTTGCGTTCGCCGAGCCTGCGGTACGCGATGCCCGCGACCAGCGCGAGCCGCTTGCAGCGGTTGATCGCATCGGCGGCCAGCGCGATGAACTGCTGCGGATTCACGCGGAAATCGTCGAGCCGGCCGCTGTCGGCGAGGATCGTCGCGAGCGAGCGGCGCGTGAGCTGCGTGCGGTCCTGCAGCTCGGTGAGCAGGTCGGGCAGCGGCAGCTCGCCTTCGTCGATCAGCACCGTGCCCGCGCCGGCCACCTCGACCGCCTCGATGCCGGCCTTGCCGATGTCGATCTCGGCCTTGCGCCACTGCAGCCGGGCACGCGCGATGTCCGGCGCGTCGCGCAGCGCGGCCGTGCAGTCGCGCACGAGCTTCGCGTTGTCGAACTCGACGCTGTACACGGTGCGGTGGCGGATACGGTCCCACAGCGCGCGGAAGTCGTCGCCGAACACGACAGCCTTGCCCGACGCGTCGCGCCGCAACGCGATCGCGCGCCGCTCGTCCGCATTGCGCACGGCGAAGCGGCCCGACAGCTTGCGCAGCATCGCGACGATCGGCGCGCGCAGCGTCTCGAACGCTTCGGGCAGCACGAGTGCGCTCTGGCGCAGCGCGTCCTTCAGCCGGTCGAGCACTTTGCCCTGCGCGTCGACGTAGCCCTGTTCGTGCAGATGCGCCCACAGCACGCGCGACAGCTCGATGCCGAGCGCATGCGCGGGCCCCTCGCCTTCCTGCACCGGCAGCGCCGCGAACTGGTGTTCCTCGACGATCCCGAAGCGGATGCCCGTATCGGCCTCGATTTCCTTTTGCAGGTTCTCGGCAAACGACTCGTAGCGCTCGGTCGCGATCACGGTCAGCGTGTTGACGCCCGGGTCGCGCACGCGCTCGCCGTCCTGATCGACGGCGAGGCGCAGCCCGCGGCCGAGCGTCTGGCGACGCTCGCGCTCGGTCTGGATGTCGCGCAGCGTGCAGATCTGGAACACGTTCGGGTTGTCCCAGCCTTCCTTCAGCGCCGAGTGCGAGAAGATGAACTTCAGCGGCGTGTCGAACGACAGCAGCGCTTCCTTCTCGCGCATGATGAGGCCGTACGCGCGCTCCGCGTTCTCGCGTGCGGCGGCGCTGCTCTCGCTCGTGTCGGTCCAGCCGCCCTTGCGGTCGATCGAGAAGTAGCCGTTGTGCGCGCGCTCGACTTCAAGGGCCACGTCGACGCCGTCGAACAGCGCACGGTAAGCCGGCACGCGGGCCGCGCGCGCATATTCCTCTTCGAAGATCAGCGCGTAGTCGCCCTTCACGGGCATCCCGTTCTCGTCGTAGCGGCGATAGCGTTCGACCGAATCGACGAAGAACAGCGACAGCACCTTCACGCCGCGCTCGGCCAGACGTAATTCCTTGTCGAGATGCTCGCGGATCGTGCGGCGGATCATCTCGCGCTGCACGGCGAGCGTGTCGATGTCGCCGAACGCCTCGCCGAGCGACAGGAACGCCTCGCCTTCCGGATGGCGCAGCTCGACGTACTCGGCGCCCTTCACCGCATGGACTTCGCCGACGCGCAGCCCCGCATACAGCGCGCGCTTCGTCAGGCGTTCGAGATCGTCGCCGTCGGTCGCCGACACGATCTGGCGCTTCACGCCGGCCGCGGTCGCGACGTCCAGCTCGATGCGCGCGCTGATCGCGCCGCGCCGGTTCGACACGCCGACGAGCCGCACGTACGGCTTGTTGTGCGCATCCTCGACGATCGCCGACGCGATCTCGATCTGCTTGACGAGCTTGCGCTCGTACGCATCGACTGCGTCGAGCCGGTACACCATGTGATGACGGTCGACGTGCGTCGCCGAATAGCGCAGCGTGCAGAGCGGCGCCATCGCGGCGAGCGCTTCGCGCCCGCGCCCCTCGAGCCCGCCGTCGACGCTCTGCGGCTCGTCGACGATCACGATCGGCCGCGTCGCGCGGATCAGGTCGATCGGCTTCTCGCCGCCGGTCTTCTCGCTGTCCTTGTAGAGGTTGTTGATCTCCTTCTTGTTGATCGCGGCAACCGTCATCACCATGATCTGGATCGCCGCGCTCGCCGCGAAGTGGCGCACCTGGCCGAGTTTCGCGGAGTCGTACAGGAAGTAGTCGTACGGCACGCCCGCATACAGCGCGCGGAAATGGTCCTCGGTGATCGACAGCGTCTTGTGCACGCCTTCCTTGATCGCGATCGACGGCACGACGATCACGAACTTCGTGAAGCCGTAGCGGCGGTTCAGCTCGAAGATCGTGCGCAGGTACACGTAGGTCTTGCCGGTGCCGGTCTCCATCTCGACGGTGAAGTCGCGCGAGCCGGGCAGGCCGGACGGCGGCAGCCCGCCGCGCAGCTGCACGTCGGCGAGATTGCGCGCGAGCGCGTCGTCGGTCAGCGACAGCCGGTTGCCGACGCCTTGCTCCGACACCGCGAAGCCGAGCGAACCTTGCGCGGCGGCCGTCGTGCCGGGCGCGGCGTTCGCGAGCACGCTGAAGTCGCCGCGATACGATTCCTGGCCGCGAAACAGGTCGCAGACGGCGTCGATCGCCTCGCGCTGGTAGTCGAGATCCGCTTCGAAATGCAGCCGCATCACAGGCTCCGCACGCGCTTCACGCCGTGCTGCTCGAGCAGCGCGGCGAGATTGAGCTTCGCGACGTCGTCGACGAAGCCGCTGTCGCGGAACAGGCACGTGACGTCGCGCGTCGCACCGGTCGCGTCGAGCAGCTCGACGATGCCGTCCGAGAGCGGGCCCGCGTCGTCGCGCGAAATGCGCGCATCGAAGCACGCGACGATCGAGCGGCCGATCAGATGCACGGTCTTGCCGGCGACCCGGTGATGCTCGACCGGCGTGCACAGGTCGAGGCCAAGCTTCAGCGTCAGCTCGGCGAGCAGGTCGTCCTCGCTGCGGCCGGTCTTCACGTGCTCGACGGACGCGAACAGCGCGTGGTCGAAGTCGTCGCGGCGCGGATCCCACTCGATCACGTTGGTCGTGTCGAGCCGGTACACGCGGAAACCGAGGTCGCCATAGCTTTCCGGATAATCGCGCGCGACCTGCTGCGCGGCGCGGCGCAGGCGTTCCTTCGTGATCTCGGCGAGCGTCGTCGGCTTCTTCAGCTTCGCGCAGAAATCGGCGGCCGCGAGCTGCGTCTTGTCGCGCCGGTCGAGCGTCTCGGGCAGCTGCACGAGGATGTAGCGGCGCGCGCCGCCGTCGGTCGCGTTCACCTGCATCACCGCGTGGCCGGTCGAGCCGGAGCCCGCGAAGCAGTCGAGCACGATGTCGTCGCCGCGCGTGCACCAGCCGATCACGGCCGCCGCGAAATCGACCGGCTTCGGCTGGTCGAACGGGATGCCGAGCGTCTTCAGCAGCGCGTCGTCGGAGCCGGCGAACGGCAGCACCGACGGCACGTTCTCGTACATGTTCTCGTCGAGGTAGTAGATCCGCTGCGGCTGCGTGGTTTCATCCGGGCCGAATTCGATCTGGCCGCGCTCGATCAGCGCCTGCATCGTCGCGGGCGGGTTGCGCCAGCCGCGGGCCGGCATCGCGCACGGCTTGCCGGTGACCGGGTGGATCAGCGGCGTGAAATACTCTTCCGGCGCCTTCTTCTTGTTCGGCCATGCCATCGACACGAGGCGGTACACGCGCCCGTCGGCCGACAGCCGGTCGTACATCACCTCGCCGCCGGACAGGTTGGTCTGCGCCTTCATCCACGCGCGGTACGCCTTCTGCGCGTCCTTCGCGTTGCCGCTGCGGTATACCGCGTCGTGCGCGGCGTCGAGCATGCGCTGCGCGTTGCGCTTCGGGCGCTTCAGCGGCGCCTGTTCGAGCAGCGTCTCGGCGTTGCGCGCGAACAGCACCAGCGATTCGTGCTGGTACGCGACGCCGCGCGCATCGCCCTTCGGATTGCGCTTGTCCCATACGGCCACGCCGAGCTCGTTCTCCTCGCCGAAGATCTCGCGCAGCATCAGCACGAGCGCATGCACCTCGTGCTCGTCGATGTGCACGGCGATCAGCCCTTCGTCGGACAGCAGCGCGTGCGCGAGCTTCAGGCGCGGATACATCATGTTCAGCCAGTCGGTGTGGAACCGGCCGTTCGCCTCGGTATTGGTGCTGCGCTTCACGCCGCCGTCGGTCTGGCCCGTCATCGCCAGGTAGTGGCGGATGCTGTCGCTGAAGTCGTCCGGATAGACGAAATCGCTGCCGGTGTTGTACGGCGGGTCGATGTAGACGAGCTTCACCTTGCCCGCGTAGCTCTTGTGCAGCAGCTTCATCACGTCGAGGTTGTCGCCCTCGATCACGAGATGGCGCGTGTCGTCCCACGCGACGCTGTCGTCGGGGCAGGGGCGCAACGTGCCCGTCGACGGCGTGAGCGCGGCCTGGCGCGCGCTGCGCTTGCCGTGCCAGTGGAAGCCATAGCGCTCGTCGGCAGCGCCGACGGTGCGCTCGCCGACCAGCGCCTTCAGCACGTCGACGTCGACCGACGCGCCGTCCGGGCCTTCGGTCACGAGTTCGGGGAACAGCGCCTTCAGGCGCGCGACGTTGTCGGCGATGAAATCCGTCGACATCGCCAGCGGGCTCTCCGCATCGAGTTTCTGCATCGTTTTTTCCATCGGAGCCCGGCCGCGTGCGCCAGGACGTCGGGCGCACTCACGGCACCGGCGGCAATGGCCGCCCGGGCAAACCCGAAACGCTAGCGAGTCGGTCGGCGCAGGTCAAGCACCGATGCGAGGCGATCGTGCG
>Ga0070663_100001179_pt1 | contig 14386 bp, 10 predicted proteins | sample KBSC63metaG_FD_65646 | JGI IMG/M metagenome (GOLD analysis project Ga0070663, IMG submission 65646) | Corn rhizosphere microbial communities from Kellogg Biological Station, Michigan, USA - KBS C6-3 metaG | ecosystem: Host-associated > Plants > Roots > Rhizosphere > Soil ...
CCGCCCGCCGCCCTGCAGATTGTGCTTCGCCGCGAAGATGCTCGTCACCTCCGCCGCTTCCTGCAAGAGCGTGTTCCATTCCGCGCAGTCCGGGCATTGCCCCTGCCAGCGCATCGTTACCGACCCGCAGGCCTGGCACACATATCTCGTCTTCGCCTTCGCCATGGGTAGAACAATACACGAACGAAAGCCGCAATCCAGCGACCAGTTGCCGCAAATTGAAGGCGCCACTACGGCTGCGGGGTGAGCTGGCTCCCCGAACCGATGAGAATCCCCGCTTTCCGTGCGTTCTGGCAGGCACGGCTCACATCGACGATCGCCCAGATGGCGATGGTGATCGTCATCGGCTGGCAGGTTTACGACATCGCCCGCCACACCATGGGTCCGAACGCGGCGGCGCTTCGCCTCGGAGTCATCGGTCTCGTCCAGTTCGCGCCGCTTTTTTTCCTGACTCTGGTCACGGGATGGACAGCCGATCACGTCGACCGCCGCTGGATCGCGCGCGCCGCGGTGTTCCTCGAGCTTGTCTGCGCAGCATCACTCGCCACGTTTGCCTGGACCCAAACCACGACGCTGGAGGTGCTTTACGTCGTCGCCGCGTTGCTCGGCGTTGCGCGGGCCTTCGCCGGGCCGGCGCTCGGGGCGCTCGCCCCCAACCTCGTGCCCGTCAAAATCCTGCCGAACGCCATCGCTTTGTCGTCGATCGCCTGGCAGAGCGGGGCCATCATCGGTCCGGCACTCGGCGGCTATCTCTATGCGGTAGCTCCGGAAGCGCCGTACATCGGCAGCGCGATCCTCTGCGCAATGTCGCTGTTCGGTCTATTCCGTATCCCCAAGCTCGCGCGCGCCACGAGCGGCAAGGCGGCCCGCCCCTGGCAGCAAATGATCGAGGGCCTGCGCTATGTTCGGCAAAATCGGCTCGTCCTGGGCGCAATCAGCCTCGATCTCTTCGCGGTGCTGCTCGGCGGAGCGACCGCGATGCTCCCGGTCTATGCGCGCGACATTCTTCATGCCGGCCCCGAAGGGCTCGGGCATTTGCGAGCCGCCCCCGCACTCGGCGCAACGCTCACCGCAGCCTTTTTTGCCGTCCGCCCCCTCAAGAGCGAAGTCGGCGTCAAGATGCTTCTCGCAGTGGCGGTGTTCGGCGGTGCGACGATCGTCTTCGGCCTGTCGCGTTCGATGCCGCTGTCACTGGCCTGCCTGACATTGCTGGGCGCTGCCGACATGTTCTCGGTCTATGTCCGCCAGTCCCTGATCCAGCTCTACACGCCGGACGACAAGCGTGGCCGCGTCGGCGCGGTCTCGTCGCTTTTCATCTCCGCGTCGAACGAGCTGGGGGAAGCCGAATCGGGCTTCCTCGCGGCGCTGATCGGCCCCGTCGCAGCGGTCGTGGCCGGAGGAGCCGGCGCCATTCTCGTCGTCGGAATCTGGGCCCGGCAATTCCCCGAGCTCCGGCTCGCCCGCAACTTCGATCCGCCCGATCTTCCCGGTGCTCCGGAGCAGGAAAAAGCCTGAATCGGAGTGGATCCAAGCGGATTCGAATTATTCCACGTTAACCGTCTTCGCTCACGCCGTCCTTACCCGCGCCCGGTTAAGACTCGCGCGTGCGGGGAAACAGCTCTCCGCCGCGAGGAGGCGAATTGTCGAGGACACGCTTCGCGAAAGCGGTCAGCCAATCGTTTGAGACACCGGAACGGGCCTCGGTCCGCGAGGCGCTGTGGTTCGACATCGATTCAGCGGAGTCGCCCGACGACAAGTCACTCGCGGAAGCACGGGTCGCGGCGCTCGATTACACTGCCATCCTGCTTGGTGCGACTCATCTGCTGCTCGGCGTCACCTGCCTGCTTCGTCACCCGGATCTGCTCACCGTTTCGGTCTTTTCAAATCCCGTCATTCCGCTGGCGCTGATTCTCGGGCTCGACGGGCTTGCGGCTGTCGGGCTGCAGTGGAGTGACAGGCTGGAGCTCACGCCGCATTTCGTCTCGCGGGCGTTGAGCATTTACCTCGCCGGCGTCGGCGTCATGTGGACGCTGTTCGGCCTCTCCTCGATCGTCAACGTCGAAGCCTCCGACCCGGTCGTCGGAATCGCGGTTTGCGCCGGCATCGCAATGGCCGCGCAGGTGGCGATCAGCTCGCCGCCACTGGCCGTCGTCAATGCCTTTGTCGCGACGGGCGCCTCGGCGTTTTTCTCGCCCTCGCCGCTGGTCCCGATCGGCGTCGCGATTCTCACGTTCTTCCTCGTCGCCTACAGCGTCGCCGCTGCCCGCACGAATATCGCCGCGGGCCGTCGCCGGCTCAATCTCGATGCCGAGGCCCGCAAGGCGCTCACCTTCGTCGATGAGTTCGAAAACAGCGGGCGCGGCTGGTTCTGGGAGACCAATCCCGAAGGGACCTTGTCCTACGTGTCGCAACAGCTCGCCGACGATTTCAAATGCGGGCCGGCGGAGTTGCTGGGCCGCCAGTTCACCGACCTGCTTTCAGTGGACACCGACGGCAGTGCTTCGCTCGAAGAGCGCAAGACGCTCGGCTTTCACCTGTCCGCGCGCTTTCCGTTCTCCGACGTCATCGTCCGCGCGGGAAGCGAGCATGACGTTCACTGGTCGCTATCCGGCAATCCGGTGTTCGATGAACGCGGTCGCTTCCTCGGCTTTCGCGGGATCGGCACCGACCTGACCGAGCAGCGCCGCACCGAGCAGGAGATTTCAAGGCTCGCTCGCTTCGACTCGCTGACGGGTCTCCCGAACCGGGCGATGATGCGCCAGACGCTCGAGGAAGCACTGCGCAATGCTGCCCACCGGCAGAAGGGTTGCAGCCTGTTCCTGATCGACCTCGACCGGTTCAAGAACGTTAACGATACGCTCGGTCATCCCATCGGCGACGCGCTTCTCCGGCAAGTGTCGGAACGGTTGAAGTCGGTGATGGGCGAGCATGGCCAAGTCGGGCGCCTCGGCGGCGATGAGTTCAAGGCAGTGCTTCCCGGCACCGTCGATATCGGCCTCCTGGAATCGCTTGCCAGGACTTTGATCGAGCAGGTTTCGCGTCCCTACAATATCGAAGGTCACCGGGTCCTCATCGGGGCATCGGTCGGCATCACGATCGGCGATCCGGGCCGTGCCTGCGCCGACAGCATGATCCGCAACGCCGACCTCGCCCTCTATGCCGCCAAGGCCGCTGGCCGCGGCAAGCATTGCTTCTACGAACCGTCGATGCACAGCGAGGCGGCAGACCGCCAGGTGCTGGAAAACGACCTCCGCCAGGCCGTCGAGCGCGGTGAGCTCGAGGTGATGTATCAGCCGATTGTCCGCGCCGCGACGGAAGAGGTTTCGGGGTTCGAATCGCTGGTGCGCTGGACCCATCCGGTGCGTGGTGCCATCTCTCCGGACAAGTTCATTCCGCTCGCCGAGGAATGCGGGCTCATCGGCAAAATTGGAGAATGGGTCCTTCGGACCGCGCTCAAGGAGGCCGCCAACTGGCCCGAGCACGTGCGCATCGCGGTGAATCTCTCCCCAATCCAGTTCAACGACCCGGGAATCGCCGACACAATCGCCCGGGCCATCGACGATTCCGGCGTCAAGCCCAAGCAGGTCGAGCTCGAGATTACGGAAGGTGTCTTCCTTGCCGACGGCGACAGCACCGACGTCACGTTCGCCCGGCTCAAGAAGCTTGGCGTGCGCCTGGCGCTCGACGATTTCGGGACTGGCTATTCCTCGCTCGGCTATTTGAAGAAAGCACCATTCGACAAGATCAAGATCGACCAGAGCTTCGTTCGCGGCGCCGCCTCGCCCAGCAGCCGCAACAGCGCCATCATCCGTGCCATCGTCAGCCTCGCCGAAAGCCTCGAGATGGAAACCTGCGCGGAGGGCGTCGAGACCCACGACGATCTCGCTCTCATCCGCGAGCTCGGGTGCAGCCACGTTCAGGGCTATATCTTCGGACGGCCGGCGGCGACCGAGGAAGCGCGCCATCTCGCCAACAAGGCCACGGTCGAGGCGCTGGGCTTCCAGTGCCTGCGCGAACCGCGGCACCGGCTGATGCGCCGAGCGGTGACCATGATCGACGGCGTTGAGGAGGAGCTTCGACTCCGCAACATCTCGATCACCGGCGGCCTCGTCGAATGCCGCCGCCCGGTCGCCCCAGGCACGCAGCTGCGCATCGACATCGTCGGGGTCGGGCCGGTCAGCGGCATCGTCAAGTGGGCGGGCAACGGAAAGTTCGGCGTTCATTTCGATCACCAGTTCGACCTCTCGCGTCTCGCTCCGAAGAAAGAGAAACTCAACGACGTGACCATGCTTCGCCCCTGGTACATCGAGCGCCGAGCCGCGGAGCGCTGACGTCCGCTGGCGCAACGGTTATGACGCCGCCCATGAAAGTCATTGGAAGCTTCGTCAGCCCTTATGTCCGCAAGGTCCTCGCCTGCATGAACCTCAAGGGGTTGGACTATGAGGTCGACCCGATCACGCCCTTCTTCGGCAATGACGAATTCGAGCGGCTCAGCCCGCTGCGCCGAATCCCCGTGCTGATCGACGGCGCGCTGGCCCTGAGCGATTCTTCGGTGATCTGCGCCTATCTCGACGAGAGTCACGGCGGCCGCCCGCTGCTTCCCGCCGATCCGAAGGCCCGCGCCCGTGCCCGCTGGTTTGAAGAATATGCCGACACTCGCCTCGGCGATGTGTTTATCTGGGGGCTGTTCTACCAGAAAGTCGTGCGGCCCGCGGTCTGGGGCGAACCGCCGGATGAGGAGCGGGTCGTCAAGGTCCTGGCCGAAGCTCTGCCGCGAGAGCTCGATTATCTCGAGACTCAAGTGCCGAAGTCCGGTTTTCTATTCGGCGAGATCGGCCTTGCCGACATCGCGATCGCCACCTTCTTCCGCAATGGCGCCTACGCGGGCTTCCAGCCCGATGCCCGGCGCTGGCCCAAAGTCGTGGCATATGTCGAGCTGATACTCGGCCAGGACTGCCTCGCCTCGCTCCTCCGGTTCGAGGATATCCAGCGAAACAGCGACATCGGCCAGCGCCGTCAGGCACTGCTCGACGCCGGCGCTCCGCTGACCCGCGAGACGCTTGGGCTCCACAAACCGACGCGCGGAATCATGCCTTTATGAGAAGAGCGCCGGGCGATCGCCCGGCGCTCCCTCTCTCAATCCGGCGTTATCGCCGCCGGATATCGACGTTGCGGACATAGCCGCGATAATCGACGTCGCACCTGTATTGGAGATCGGGCACGTAGCCCGCCGCGAGCGACCCGTAATAGCCGTAGCCGTAGGAGTTGTTGGCGTAACGCCCGCTCGTCGCCGTCCCGCGGACTCGGATGCTGCTCCGGTTCGGGTCCACGCTGGTCACGCTAAGCACGCGGCCGCTGGTGCCCGACAGGCCGAACAGCGAGCTGACGATGCCGCTCAGCCCCTGGCGGGTATAGAGACGGTTCTGAACCGCGGCGGTGCACTGGTTCACTGCCGTCTGCGTGTTGATCGCGCCGTACCCATAGGCGTTATAGCCGTAGGACGGATAATATTGAGCGGTCGCCGGACCGGCTGCAGCAAGGGCTGCGAGGCCGGCACCGCCGGCTAGCAATTTTCCGAGAATCGTCATGGCTCATCGTCTCCTTTCACGAATGATTGGAGCCTCGCAGCTAAAACGAACGATGTAGGAGGGCCGGTTCGGCGCCCGTCGCACCCAGGCGTCGATCCGCCGTCCTGCGGTGAACGCGAAGTGAATGCGACAGGGTTATGCGAACAGCAGCTTTAGCAGGTTCGTATAGGCCGATTTGTCGGTGTAGATTTCCGACTGCGGCTGACCGCGGATCTCGACAGGCTGGACTGCGACAACGAGGTCGTGATCGGGAAAGACCGTAATCCACCGCCCGCCGTTGCCCGCCGCGCTGAACGCGCCCACCGGAAGGCCATCGGTCGAGGCGCCGTCGATCCGCGACGCGATCCACCACAAATAGCCATAGCCGCCGCCCCAGCCGCTATGGTCCGTCCGCGAATAAGCGGTGGTGCTTTCCTTGACCCATGGGGCGGGAACCAGCTGCTTCCCGCCCCATTCGCCGCGACGGAGGAAAAGCTGGCCGAACCGCGCCATATCGCGGGCCGACATCCACATATTGTAGGCCGGGAAGCGCGGATGATCGGTGTCGAAGCTCCATTTCATGTCGCGCAGAGGATCGAAATCCTGAAAGCCCAGCGGGCGCAGGAGCCGGTTCTCGATGGCCGCAAACAGATCCTCCCCGGTCACACGCTGATAGGCGTCGCCGAGAACGTTGAAATCCCAGTTGTTGTAATACCAGAAGGTGCCGGGCGCATGGCTTCCGCGGCCCGGTCGGGCGGCCTTCATCGCCGGCGTTTCGGCGGCCGTAGGAAGGTAGATACCCGACCGCGCCCGGAGCAGGTCCCGAAGCGTCGCGCCCTTTTCGACAGACGTCAGCGACGTGTAGTCGTCGATCCCGAGTTCGCCCACCGTCGTGGCAAGGCCGATCCGGCCGTCGGCGACGGCAATGCCGTACAAGGCGCTCACGAAGGACTTGCGGATTGAGGCGATCCGGCTGACCGCGGAAACCTCGCCGGCGGAAAGCAAGGTCTTGTCGGCGGTCGTCACGACCAGCCCGCTCGCTCCGAGTTCGAATGCGCGCTGACGAAATCGATCGAGGTTCGAGAGGTTCAACCGCGGAGCCGCCGCCGCTCGCGCCACGTGCGGCGCGACAACAAGCGAAGACACAAGGGCGGCGGAAAACTCACGGCGCGACAGGTGCGGCATCTTTTCTCTTAAAATACCTCCTCGGGCATCGCCATCACAGTTTGCGCTCCGGCCTCTATTTCACGGAGGTGAGCGGTGGACGCCGGCAATTCGCGCGCCGCATAGAAGGCGGCGGTGGCGAGCTTCGCTTCGTGGAACTGGCGATCGTCCGTGCCGTCGCCGAGCGCCTTCGAAGAGACCTGCGCCATCTTCAGCCACATCCAGCCGAAGCTGACGAGGCCCATCAGCTCCATGTAGGCGTAGGCGCCCGCACCCGCATTGTTCGGATCCTGCAGCCCGTTCTGCGCAAGCCACATGGTCGCGGCCTGAAGATCGGCGAGCGCCGGTTCGAGGGCGGATGCCACGCCCGCGGGATCGCCGGCTGCTTTGGCGTCGGCGATCTCCCGGCCGACCAGCTCGAAGTAAGCGCGAATTGCGCGGCCACCGTCCTTGGGCAGCTTGCGACCGACGAGGTCCATCGCCTGGATCCCGTTCGTGCCTTCGTAAATCTGGGCGATCCGCGCATCGCGGACGAACTGTTCCATGCCATGCTCGCGAATGTAGCCGTGGCCGCCGAACACTTGCTGAGCGAGCACCGCGGCCTCGAAGCCCTTGTCCGTCAGATAGCCCTTGATGACCGGAGTCAGCAGGCCGAGCAGGTCCTCCGCATGTTGCCGGTCCTGCTCGTCGGGCGAGCGGCGCATCAAGTCGACCTGGAGCGAGCCCCAGAGCACAAGGGCGCGGGCAGCTTCGTTCCAGCACCGCATCTGCATCAGCATCCGGCGGACGTCAGGGTGAACGACGATCGGCTGCGCTTTGACGTCGGGATCTCGCTCATCCTCGCGAAGCGCTTTGCCCTGGCGACGTTCGCGCGCGTACTGGACAGCGTTCTGATAGGCGACCTCGCCCTGGGCCAGACCTTGAAGCCCGACGCCGAGCCGCGCTGCGTTCATCATGATGAACATCGCCTGGAGGCCCTTCTCGGGCTCGCCAACCAGCCAGCCCTTCGCACCGTCGTAATTCATTACGCAGGTGGCGTTGCCGTGAATTCCCATTTTCTTTTCGAGCGCACCGCAGCCGAGGCTGTTGCGTTGGCCCAGGCTGCCGTCCTCGTTCACCAGGAACTTGGGGACGACGAAGAGCGAAATACCCTTCACATTGTCGGGAGCGCCGGCGCGCTTGGCGAGGACGAGGTGAATGATGTTTTCGGTGAGATCGTGCTCGCCCGACGAGATGAAGATCTTGGTTCCTGTGATGGAATAGCTGCCGTCGTCATTCGGCTCGGCGCGGGTCTTCAGCAGCCCGAGGTCGGTCCCGCAGTGCGGCTCGGTGAGGTTCATCGTGCCGGTCCATTCGCCCGTCACCATCTTCGGGATGTAGGTCCGCTTCTGCTCGTCTGTGCCCTTGATCATCAGCGCGGCGATCGCGCCGCTCGTCAGCCCCTGGTACATTTCGAAGCTGTGGTTGGCGGACAGGATATATTCGCCAATCGCGGTGCCGATCACCTGGGGAAGCCCCTGGCCTCCAAAATCCTCCGGCGCCGTCAGCGTCGGCCAGCCGCCTTCGCGGAATTGGTCATAGGCCTGCTTGAATCCCGGCGGCGTCGTCACCGACCCGTCATCGTTACGCTTGCAGCCGACCTCGTCGCCCACCTTGTTGAGCGGTTGCAGGACCTCGGCGGCGAACTTGCCGCCCTCCTCGAGAATCGCTTCCACCACGTCGGGAGAAGCGTTGGAAAAACCTGGAAGATTCGAAAAACGCTGGATCTGAAGAACGTCGTCAAGGACGTAGAGCGTATCTTTTACCGGCGCAGTATATGTCGGCATCGCGAAAGTTTCCTTCTGAAACCCGACGTACCGTGGCCCAGCCGCGACCGGTCTTCAAGTCCGGTTCACGCAGGAGGCGACAAATGGCGAATCGATACCTATATGAGCGGCCTAGCAGCAGTGGGCGGGACATGCTGACGACCAATCCATTCGATGACGACAAGCTGCACGAGGAGTGCGGCGTTTTCGGTATCTGGGGCGCCGACAAGGCCGCGAGCTTTGTCGCGCTAGGGCTGCACGCGCTGCAGCACCGTGGCCAGGAGGCCGCTGGAATCACCAGCTACGACGGCGCGCATTTCCATTCCCACCGGGCGATGGGCCACGTCGCGGGCAATTTCGACCGCGACGATGTCATCGCTTTGCTGCCAGGAATGACGGCAATCGGCCACAACCGATATTCGACGACCGGCGCCTCGGCGCTACGGAACGTGCAGCCGCTCTTCGCGGAGCTAAACGATTGCAGTTTCACCGTCGCGCACAACGGCAACATTTCCAACGCGATGAAGCTTCGGCGGACGCTCAGCCGCCGTGGATCGATCTTCCAGTCGACTAGCGATACGGAGGTGATCATCCACCTCGTCGCAACCTCCGACAAGGCGACTCCGCTCGACCGGTTGGTCGATGCCTTGAAGCAGGTCGAAGGGGCCTATTCGCTGCTCGTACTGACCGAGGAAGGCCTGATCGCCTGCCGCGATCCGCTCGGCATCCGCCCGCTGGTGATGGGCAAGCTTGGCGAGGCGACCATCTTCGCTTCGGAGACCGTTGCGCTCGACGTCATCGGCGCGATTTACATCCGGGATGTCGAGCCCGGCGAGTTGATCGTCGTCAACGGCAGCGGCATCCGGTCGTTTCGCCCGTTCGAACCAGCGAAGCCGCGTCCGTGCATCTTCGAGCACGTCTATTTTTCGCGGCCCGACTCCATCTACGACGGCACCTCGGTTTACGAAGTCCGCAAGAATATCGGCGCGGAGCTCGCCCGTGAGGCGCCGGTCGAAGCCGATATCGTCGTCCCGGTTCCGGACAGCGGCGTTCCGGCAGCGCTGGGATTCAGCAGGGAATCCGGGATCCCCTTCGAGCTCGGGATCATCCGCTCGCACTATGTTGGGCGGACTTTCATCCAGCCGACCCAAGAGGTCCGCAATCTCGGCGTGAAGCTCAAGCACAATGCAAACTCGGCGCTGATTGAAGGCAAGCGCGTGGTCCTGATCGACGATTCGATCGTCCGTGGCACGACCAGTCTCAAGATCGTGCAGATGATGCGCGATGCCGGTGCCCGCGAAGTGCACATGCGCATCGCCTCGCCGCCGACGCGGTACAGCTGCTTTTACGGCGTCGACACTCCGGAGCGGGCGAAGCTGCTCGCTGCGCAGATGAGCGTCGAGCAGATGCGCGACTACATCAACGCCGACAGTCTCGCCTTCATCACGATCGACGGCCTTTATCGGGCGCTCGGCGAGATTCGCGACACGGCCAATCCACAGCGCTGCGACGCCTGCTTCACCGGCGATTATCCGACGCGCCTTACGGATCACGAAGAGGGTTCCACCGGCGCCGGCCTCTCGCTGGTCGCAAGCCGCTAGCTTTCCCCTCCACGGAGCGGCTACGGGCGCCGCATGACCGACACATCACCCCTTTCAGGCAAGCTTGCGCTCGTCACGGGCGCGAGCCGCGGCATCGGTGCCGCAACCGCCGAAGCGCTGGCGAGAGCCGGCGCGCATGTCATTCTCGTCGCCCGGACCGCCGACGCGCTGGAACAGGTCGAGGAGCGAATCCACGAAGCTGGCGGAAGCGCCACGATCGCCCCGGTCGACCTCACCGATGGCCAATCCATCGGCAAGCTAGCCGGCGCGGTGGCGGAGCGCTGGCAGGCCCTGGACGTACTCGTCCTAAACGCGGCAACTCTGGGGTCCCTGACGCCCGTCGAGCATATCGACGCCAAGGAATATGCGCGCATCCTGACCCTCAATGTCGCGGCCAACCAGGCGTTGATTGCCGCCTTTGACCCGATGCTTCGCAGGAGCGATCGCGCCGAAGTCGTCGCCGTCACCTCCTCGGTCGGCCACGAGCCGCGGGCCTTCTGGGGCGCCTACGGCTCCTCGAAAGCGGCGCTGGAGAATCTCGTCCTGACCTACGGCGACGAGACCGAGCGGCTCGGCAGGATCCGGGTGCATGTCATCGATCCCGGAGCGACCCGCACGCGAATGCGCGAGCTCGCCTTTCCCGGTGAAGAACCGGCGAGCGTCAAGCCGCCGCAGGTGGTTGCCGACTTCATCGTCGACCGGCTGGCGTCTGATGCAGCTACCGGCGAGCTCGTCCGGGTTGACGCCTAGTCCAGCGGGATCAGGAAAGGTCCGCCGCGGCGGGCGCTCGGGCGTTCCGAGAAGCGCTGGTCGGTGAGATAGGCGTTACCGTCATGCTCGACGACAACAGGCATCCGCGACCAGAACAGGAAGGCGCGGACCTGTGGATTGGTGCCGCGAGCCTCGGCGAGACGCGGATCGCTCAGCCCGTTCGGCTCGATCCCAGGGTCGAACCGAAGCCCGTTGATCAGGTCGTAAGTGCCCGTTCCGTGAATCCTCGCGTTCCGCCACTCGATCTCGCGGCGCCAGAAAAGCAGCGGTTCGGGATTTGCGACCACCATCGTCGGATGCACCGGCGCGAGGCGGTAGCGCGCGGCCGCAACCATCCGGTCGCTGATCCCGAGATTGAGAGCGCCATAAACGCAGACGATCGCGAGGACCGCGATCGCCGGCTTATGCCAGTTGCGGTCGAGCCGCTCGGCTCTCCACGACAGTTCCAGGCCGACGATCAAAACGATCCAGATCCACGGATCGACGATGAACCATGCGTCGCCATAGAACCATTGGTTGGAGAAGGGCTCCAGAAGTCGCGTGCCGTAGCTTGTCAGCCAATCCCACGCCGAATGGACGACCCCGCCGAGGAACGCCACGAAGAGCAGCGGACTGACCCGGACAGGTATCTTGCAAGGACGCAATCGTTCCCATAGCAAAATCATTGCAACCGTGAAGAACGGCAGAACGACCATCCCGCCAACACCATGGGTAAAGCCGCGATGCGCTTCGATCGACGGTTCGCCCCAGAGCGGCGCGATGAAGCTGTCGATATCCGGCAGGTTGGACGCGATCACCAGTGCCGCCGTGGCGCGGCCGGTCAGCCGCTTCAGCCCCGCCCTGCCCAGCAGAACGCCGGTCAACGTGTGCGTCAGATTGTCCAATTAGCGAACCGCGTACTTACTCAGGCCGCGGCTCCTTCTCGACCATCCAGGTCTGGCCCTTCGCGACCAGCGCTTGCAGGTCGGGCGTCTTGCCTTCCGCGGCCTTGGTGTTCTGTTCGATGACCGCGCTCTCAAAGGTGGGGCGCGGGTCCTCGTAAATGACGCCGAGCGCGACGGGAAAGTCCTCATCCTGCCGCATCTCGATCAGCATTGCCGCAATCCCGCGGTTCTTCGGATTGTGAACGATGACGTTGGGATCGTTCCCGTCGACGACCATCAGCGCCAGCTTTTCGACGTCCAGGGCAAGGCCCTTGGTTCCTCCGTCGAACAGCATCTTCTCGCCAGCCTGCAGCCACAGCTGCTTGCTCCCCGCGTTCTGCTTGTCGGTGAAGCTGGCGAATACCTCGTCGTTATAGACGATGCAGTTCTGGTAGATTTCGATGAAACTCGCACCCTTGTGCGCGTGCGCGGCCTTCAGCACGTCGACGAGATTCTTGTGAACGTCGATCCCGCGCGCAATGAACCGCGCGCCCGAACCAAGCGCGAACATGCAGGGCGTCACTGGCCGGTCGATCGAACCGAACGGAGTCGAGGGCGACCGGGTGCCGAGCCGGCTGGTCGGCGAATATTGCCCCTTGGTCAGTCCGTAGATTTCGTTGTTGAACAGCAGGATCTGGCAATCGAGATTGCGGCGGAGGACGTGCATCGTGTGATTGCCGCCAATCGAAAGCGCGTCCCCGTCGCCGGTAATGATCCACACGTCGAGGGCCGGATTGGCGAGCTTCACACCCGTGGCGATTGCGGCAGCGCGGCCATGGATCGTGTGGAAGCCGTAACTCGCCATGTAATAGGGAAAGCGGCTTGAGCAGCCGATGCCCGAAATGAAGACGGTGTTCTCGCGGGCAACGCCGAGGTCCGGCATCGTCCGCTGCACCGCCTTCAACACCGCATAGTCGCCGCAGCCCGGGCACCAGCGGACCTCCTGATCGCTGGCCCAGTCTTTCGCGGTCGTGACGGTCGTCATCTCGTTCATCAGAAATACCCACCAAGCCAGGCGATGATCACAAGCACGATCACCAGCATCGCGATCATCGGGAAAACGTTGATCTGTTTCATCCGAATGTTCCCAAAGTCCGCAGTGCCTATGCGCGCGAGCCGGCGCCAAGCATTTCGTCGATTGCGGCCTCGATCTCGGCGATCCGGAAGGGCTGCCCCGCAACCTTCGACAGCGGTTTCGCGTCGACCAGGAACTGGTCGCGAAGGACGGTCTTCAATTGGCCCATGTTCATTTCGGGCACGAGGATATGCTCGAAGCCCTTCAAGAGGACAGCCATATTCTTCGGCATCGGCCAGATGTGCCGGATGTGGATGTGGCTGACGTCGAGGCCACGGTTGCGCGCGCGGCCGACTGCCTGGTGGACCGGGCCGTAGGTCGAGCCCCAGCCGACCACCGCGAGCTTGCCGCTTTCGTTGCCGACGCAGACGTCCTGGTCGGGGATCGAGTCGGCGACCTTCGCCACCTTGGCCGCGCGGGTCTCGGTCATCTCCTGGTGGATTTCGGGCCGATAATCGATGTTGCCTGTTCCCGGTTGCTTCTCGATTCCGCCGATCCGGTGCTCGAGCCCCGGAGTGCCCGGCCTGATCCACGGCCGCGCGAGGTCCGCGTTGCGGGCATAGGGCATGACCCCCTCACCTTCCGCGGGCGGCGTGTCGAAATAACTGACCGGGAACGGCTGGTACTGGCTCATGTCCGGCACCCGCCACGGCTCGGCGGCATTGGCGATATAGCCGTCGGTCAGCAACATCACCGGAACCATGTAGCGAGTCGCGATCCGGCACGCCTCGATCGCACAGTCGAACGCGTCCGAAGGCGAGCGGGCTGCCAGCACGACGAGAGGAGAATCGGCGTTGCGGCCATAAACGGCCTGGTAGAGGTCTGACTGCTCGGTCTTGGTCGGAAGGCCGGTCGAAGGCCCGCCGCGCTGCGAATTGACGACGACGAGAGGAAGCTCGGTCATGATCGCAAGCCCAATCGCCTCGGTCTTGAGCGCGATCCCTGGCCCCGACGAAGAGGTGATCCCGAGTTGCCCGGCGTAGCTTGCACCGATGGCGGCTGCAACGGCGGCAATCTCATCCTCCGCCTGGAACGTGGTGATTCCGAACTCCTTCAGCCGCGCCAGATGATGGAGCAGCGGACTCGCGGGCGTGATCGGATAGGAGCCGAAGAACATCTTCACGTTCGCGAGCTGGCACCCCGCAACGAGACCGAGAGCCAGCGACTCCGCTCCAGTGACGGTCCGGTAGAGGCCGGGCGCGGCGGGCGCCGGGGCGATGTCGTGCTGGACGATCCCCGGCGCGCTCATCTCGACCGTCTCGCCATAGGCGTGGCCGGCATTGAGCGCGGCAATGTTCGCCTCGGCAAGCTCCGGCATCTTGGCGAACTTCGTCTTGAGCCAGTCGACGATCGGCTGGCGGTCGCGGTCGAACATCCACAGCGCCAGGCCCAGCGTCCACATATTCTTGCAGCGCAGCGCTTCCTTGTTGCCGAGCCCGAACGGCTTCACCGAATCGAGCGTCAGCTGCGAGATGTTGAA
>Ga0070663_100001180_pt1 | contig 14382 bp, 16 predicted proteins | sample KBSC63metaG_FD_65646 | JGI IMG/M metagenome (GOLD analysis project Ga0070663, IMG submission 65646) | Corn rhizosphere microbial communities from Kellogg Biological Station, Michigan, USA - KBS C6-3 metaG | ecosystem: Host-associated > Plants > Roots > Rhizosphere > Soil ...
CCTCGGGCTTCAGTGCCGCGCTGCCGGAGGCGAAGAGGACGTGGTCGGTGAGCAGGCGGATCACCAGGCCGCGCCTGGTGATCGTCGTCTCGATCGCCTGCGAGAAGCCGTGTTCGCGGGCGTAGGCGTCGAGCTTTTCCTTCAGCCGCCGGAACTGTTCTTCTTCGGCGTGCAGGGTCGTGGCCTGCGAGCGCTGGGTCGCCAGGGCGGCGATCGCGGCGGCGGCTTTGTGCGAGGTCGCTTCGCTGCCGCCGTTCGGGATGATCGAGCCGCCGCCGCTCAGGATGTGCGGGCTGAAGGCCTGCTCCAGGGTCTGCTTCAGCGTCTTGAATTTGGAGACGTTCACCGCCGAGATCGAGAAGAGCACGACGAAGAGGGCGAGCAGCAGCGTGATCATGTCGGCGTAGGTGAGGAGCCACCGCTCGTTCGAGTTGCCGCCCTCGCCGCCCGCGTCACCGCGTCGGTTCTGCTGGCGTCGCCGCCGCGAGGCGGGGGGACGCATCAGGCCGCCACCTTCGCGGGCCCGGCCTGCGGCTCGGCAGTGCCTTTGCCGGCGGGCGCCGCGGCCGCCTTCACCGCGCGGCGTTCCTCCGGCGGCACGAAGGCCTCGAGCTTGTCGGCGACCACGCGCGGGTTGTCACCGGCCTGGATCGCCAAGAGGCCCTCGATCGTCAGTTCGCGCAGCGAGGTCTCGGCGTCGGCGATGTGGTGGAGCTTCGAGGCGACCGGCAGGAAGACGACGTTGGCCGAGGCGACGCCGTAGAGGGTGGCGATGAAGGCTCCGGAGATCGCCGGCCCGAGGGTCGCGGGCTGGTCGAGGTTCTGCAGCACGTGGACGAGCCCGAGGACGGTGCCGAGGATCCCCATCGTCGGCGCGAAGCCGCCCGCTTTCTCGAAGATCGCCCGGTCGGCGGCGGCGCGCCCCGAGGCGCCGTCGATTTCGTTCTCCAAGACCTGCAGGATCAACTCCGGTTCGGTGCCGTCGACGACCAGCTGCAGGCCTTTGCGGGTGAACCCGTCGTCGAGGTCGGCGACGCCGCTCTCCAATGCCAGCAGGCCTTCGCGCCGAGCTTTTTCGGCCAGCGAGACGAGCAGGTCGACGCGCCCGGACATGTCGTGGTGCGTGGCCGACATCGCCCGCCTGTAGAGACCGGGGATCCGTTTGATCGACTCCAGCGAGGTGGAGGCGAGCGTGGCGCCGAGGGTGCCCCCGAACACGATCAGGATCGCGGCCGGATCGATGAAGGAGCCGATCTGGCTTCCCTCCATCATCGCGCCCATGAGCAGGCCCGCGCAGGCGAGCCCGATTCCTATCGCGGTCGAGGCCTTCATCAGTTCTCCGCCGGGTAATCGACAGCGCGCAGCCGAGCTTCAGCGATCTGCGGGGCGGTCCGCTTGAGGGCGCGCTCGAGGATGCCGACGCGCCACTCGCGGACCGCCGCCGTCACCGAGTCCGGGGACTCGGTGACGACCAGCTTCGTCCCCGTGGTCAGGGTGACGACGGTGTCCGGCGTCGACTCGACCGTGAGGACGAGGTCCGGGTTCAGGTCGAACTCGTGTTCAGACCCGCCGAGTCGGTGCAGGCGGATCATCGCTTCAGGTTGACCAGGTTCTGCAGCATTTCGTCTGCGGTCGAGATCACCCGCGAGTTGGCTTCGAAGCCGCGCTGCGCGGAGATCATGTTGGTGAATTCGGTCGCGAGTTCGACGTTCGACATCTCGAGCGTGCCGCTGATCGTCAGGCCGAACCCTTCGCCGGGCGTGCCGTCCTGGGCTTTGCCGGAGGCGGCGCTTTCGATCCAGTTGCTGCCCGAGGTGCGCACCAGGCCCGCTTCGTTGGCGAACTTGGCGATCGAGAGGTAGCCCGCGGTGACCCGTTCGCCGCCGCCTTCCGGCACATAGGAGACCGACCCGTCCTGGCCGATCGCCACGTCGGTCGCGCCTTTCGGCACCTGGATGTAGCTGTCCGGGGCGCCCGCACCGGCTTTTTCGCGACCCATCACGAACTCGCCCTGCTGGGTCGTCAGGAAGCCTTCGTCGTTGAAGGTGAAGTCGCCCGCCCTGGTGTATTCGACCGCCCCCGGCAGCGCCGGCGGCGACCCTTTGGCGACGACGAACATGCCTTCGCCCTGGATCGCCACGTCGGTGGTTTCGCCGGTCGACTGCAGCGAGCCGCCGCCCATCAGGTTGTCGATCGAGGCGAGCTGGACGCCGAGCCCGACCTGTGCCGCGTTGCGGCCGGCCTGCCCGTTGCCCGGCGCGGTCGCGCCGATCACCGTCTGGGAGAGGGAGTCGGCGAAGCTGACCCGGCTCCCCTTGTAGCCCACCGTGTTGACGTTGGCGATGTTGGTCGCCGTCACGTCAAGCAACGTCTGGTGGTTCTTGAGGCCGCTCACGGCGGCGTACATCGCGCGCATCATGGTTGCGTCGTGTCCTTTCGATCCGCGGCCTCCTCGGTGAGGTCCGGCCATGGCTTGGTGTGTGCTTCGCTGGTGTCGGGGCCGCTCGCGTTCATGCGATGACGGCGGTGTCGATGTTGGTGAAGACCTGCTCCTTCATCTGGGACTGGTCGACCGCGGTGATCACGGTGCGGTTCTGCGGCGCGACCACGTAGGCGGTCGAGTCGACCAGGACGACGGCGGCGCGGGAGCCCTTCTTGGCGGCGAGCTCGACGCCCTTTTCGAGGCGTGCCGCGGTCGCCGGATCGTTGGCCCCGATCCCCCGCCGCTGCACCCGTTCGGCGGCGTGCTTGGAGAACTTCAGCTCGTCGGCGAAGGCGGGGCCGCCGCTCGGGCCCGCCGGCTTCTGCGCAGGGCGGGGCGCCGGCGTGTAGCCGATCGATCCCGCGCCGCCGATGCCGCCCACGGAGCTCATGAGACCTTCGTCACCGCCCCGGCCGGGATGCCGGATTCGCCGTTGATCGTCAGCGAGAAGCCGCCTTCGGCGAAGTCGACCGATTCGACTTTGCCTTCGGCGGTCGTTTCGTCTTCGTTCAAGTAGGTGACGTCGTGGCCGACCAGCGACAGCGACTGGTTCACCGCCAGCATCTGGTTCTGTTCTTCGTTGGCCACGGCCAGGTTGGTGACCTGCTCGAGGGTCGAGAACGCCGCCATCTGGCTCATGAATTCCTGGCTGCCGACCGGGCTCATCGGGTCCTGGTTTTTCAGCTGCGCGACCAGCAGCTGGAGGAACTGGTCCTTGTTCAGGCCGTTGGCTTCGGCCTGTTCCTTGACTTTGGCCGCTTCTCCGCCGGTTGCCCCGGTGGCCCCGACCCCGCTTACCGCGCCGCTCATCTCTGGTTCCTTTCTCTCGTTCCGCTCAGGCGAGGACGTCGACGAGGACGCCGCCCCCGAGGTCGATGGTCTGGGTCTGCTCCGCGGTGGCGAGCGCCTCGGCCGCGGCGCCGCGCGCCCCGCCGGTCGGCGTCGCCGCGCCGTGCTGGTCGCGGCCGCCGTGCGCGGCGCCCGCCGATTCGCCGCCGACCGAGATCTGCAGCGAGCTCAGTTCGAGCCCCTGCGCGGCGAGGCGCCGTTGCAGTTCGCTGGCGGCGGTTTCAAGCATCTGCGCCGCGTGCGGCGTCTCGGCGACGACGGTCGCGGCCAGCCCCGCGCTCCCCTGGCGCAGGAACACTTCGACCCCGCCCAGCTCGGCGGGCCGCAGCGTGACCCGCGCCCGCGTGAACCCGTTTGCGCCCGCCATCCGCAGCGTCGCTTCGAGCGCCGCGGCGGGGGAGGGGGCGGTTGGGGCCGGCGAGGAGAAGACGACGTTCGCGACCGGGGAGGCCGGCGAGGCGGAGCCACCGACCGTCGGGACGGCGTTCGGCACCGTCGGGCTCGGGGCCGGGGTCGCCCGAGTCGGGGCGGGGGCTTCCGGCGAGCGGTCGGGACCTGGGGGCGGCTGCTGGTCGCCTGCGTCACGCCCACCGGTTTCCGTCCCGCCGCCCGCCCGCTTCCCCCCAGGCGGAGCCGTCGGGCTCGGCGCGGGCGCTTCGGCGGGAATCGCCTTTGGGGTGGCAGGGAAGGGAGCTTCGGATTGCGGGTCGGCGGTCGCGACTGCCTGCGGCGCGGCCGGAATGCTCGGCGGGGGGGGCGTGTCCTGCGCTGACGTCGCTTCCGCCGCGGTTGGCAACGCGATCGCTCCGGTCGGAGGGGTTGCCGGTGATCCGGGCGCCGCCGTCGATCCACCCGAGGCCACGGGTGGCTGCAGATCGGTGCCGGGGACGGCTTGCTCTTCGGCCGGAACCGGGGCAGACGGTGCCGCGACGGCGGACGCGTCGGCAGTCGTGGCCAGGGTGGTTTCGGCCGGCGGCACGCTCGTCGTCGGGGCCGGGGTGGCCGGCGCCTGGGCGACGATCGGCGCGACCGCGGCCGCTTCGCCCGCGACCAGGGCGGCCGTCGGTTCGCTCGGCGCGGCTTCGACGGTCGGAGCTTCGCTCGGCGCCGCGCCCCGTTCGTTCGGCGCGCCGGCCCCTTCGCTCGGCGCCGCGGACCCTTCGGCGGGCGCGGCAGTCCCTTCCGCCGAGGCCGCGGGAGTCGCCTGCGGCCCCTTCTTCTTGTCGCCTTCCGCTGGTGCGGTCCGGGCGGTGGATTGTTCGTGCAGCAGCCCCGCGAACGGGGGTGCCGTGCCTGGCGGCCCGGCTTCGGGCGGTGGCGCCCCCGGTGGGGCGGACGGCGGGAAGGCCGCGCTCAGGGGCAGTGTGCGCTGGTAGACCATCGTGCTCACAGCGCTCCCCCGAAGGCGTTCGCGTAGCCCGCGGCGTAGCCGAGCACCTTCTTCACGTATTCCTGGGTTTCCGGGTAGGGCGGGATGCCGTGGTACTGCTGCACCGCGCCGGAGCCGGCGTTGTAGGCCGCCAGGGCAAGTTCGGTGTCGCCGCCGAATTCGGCGAGCTTTTCGCTCAGCAGGCGGGCGCCGGCGTCGATCGACTGGGCCGGGTCGTGGGGGTCGGTGACGCCGAGGCTCGCCGCCGTTTCCGGCATCAGCTCGGTCAGTCCCTGAGCGCCCGCGGAGCTGCCCACGGTCGGGTCGAAGTGCGACTCCTGTTCGATCAGGCCGGCGAGCAGCGCCGGGTCGATGCCGTACCGGGCGCACGATTCTTCGATCAGGGACTGGAAGGGGACCGCGCCGTTGCCAGGGCCGGTTGTCGAGGTGGTCGGGACCGGTGCGGTCGCCGTCGGGGCCGTGGAAGTGGGGGTGAGGGCGGTGGCTTCGCCGAGCGCCGAGCTCGCGGCCTGGCCGCCGACCGCGGTCGCTTCGGCCAGCGCGGCGCCGAACGACCCCTTACCGCCGGAGCCGGTTTCGACCGCCTGGATCATGCTCCGGAGCTGGGCGACGCGCGCTGCGGCCTGGCCGGCCGCGGCAATTCCGCCGGCGTTCGGGCCGAGGCCTGCGCCAACGTTGGCCATCTGGCTGGCGGCAGCAATACCGCCGGCGCTCGGGCCTGGCCCCGCGGCGACGTTCGCCGTCTGGCCCGCGGCGGCGATTCCGGCCGTGCTCGGGGCGATCCCGCCCACCGCGGCGTTCACGCCCGCCTCCGTCGGTGCCCGGCCAGCGCCAGCTCGTCGAGCTGGGCGCTTTCGGCTCGTGCCAGCTCCCGGTCGTGCTCGGCGCGGCGGCGATCCCGCAGCCGGTCGAGCGCCTGCCGCTCCTGCGCCGCCGCCTCGAGATCCTGGCGCCGGCGACCGACCTCGTCGCGGCTCGCGTTCAAATCGCGGACGGCCACCGCCCGTCGCCCCGCCAACCGCTCCAGGTAAACCTGGCTCGCCGCCAGATCCGTCCCCGACAAGACCTCGCCGCAACCGGAGACGCCGCGAAGCTGCTCCCGCGCGTCCTCGATCGTCGCCTCCACCTGCCCGAGCGCCGCCTCCTCGCCCGCCTGCCGCCCGAGTGCCGTCGCCAGCTCCTCCTGCGCCCCGCGCTCCTTCTGCCGACGGATGTCATGCACCCGCTCGAGCCTGAACCTGAAGTTCCTTTCCGTCACGCCCCGTTGATCGCCCGAAACCCGTCGGTCTTTAGTCGGACTGCGACCGAGGGGGTCCCTGGCGGCCGTCCGAGATGGGGTGGCGGGTGTCCCGGGCGCCTCATGGGGGTCCTGGCAGGCTGTGACCCCCATGAGGCGCCCGGGACGTGAGGCTTTCGTGGGGGAGAGGGCGGCGGGACGGGAGGAGGTCGGACTTCCGTGAGGGAGGCGTCACAGGGACGGTGCGAAGTCGGACTTCCGTGCGGGAGGCGTCACATGGACGGGAGGAGGTCGGACTTCCGTGACGATCGTGTCCGGGAGATCCCACACCTCGGCCGGATCGTTGACGAAGATGCCGGGAACGTCACATTTGGAGGCCCTGAAAGGCCCTTTTTCGGCCGGGATCGAGGGCCGGTAAACGCGCTGTCGACTTAAGGGCCCCTGCCCCTATAGGGGCTCAAAGTCGACAGCGCGTCCGTGACCGTTGGACAACACGGGAAGAAGCCCGACGTTCTCGACATCTCCGTGACGGGGTCCGACCTCCGTCACGGATCCGGCGCACTCTCGTGGCGCCCCGTCACGGATCCTCCACGCCTTTCATACCCGCCCCTCTCGCCACGGCCACAGCCTGCCAGGGCCGTGGCGAGAGGGCCGCGTCCCTTGTCCGGGCGCCAGCTTGAGAAGCCTGATCCCTCCCGACGCGCCAGCTTGCGAGCCCCCATCCCGCGCGACGCGCCAGCTTGCGGGGCTCCGTCCCCTCCGGGCACCAGCTTGCGGGGCCCCGTCCCTCCCCCGTCGCGCAAACCGGGCTCCCGCTGCGCGTGGAATCAACCATCTACGTGAGCGTTGGCGGAGTGAGGACTTACGTCAGCGTGGGCGGAGGGAGGACCTCGCTGGGGGCTGAGGTCTCGGGAGCCGGCTCGTCGGGTCGCGGGGTCTGCGTCGCGCCCGCGAGTTCGAGCAGGCGCTGGTCGGCGTCGGTGAGGTCCGAGCGCTCGTCGGGGCGTTGGCATAGGAAGGTGTCGAGGTCGGGGCGGAGGGCGATCGCGGTGTCGACGGTGGGGTCGCCGCCGGGCTGGTAGGCGCCGATCGCGATCAGATCCTCCTTGTCGCGGTAGGCGGCCATCAGGCGGCGGAGCTCGGCGGCGGCGGCGATCGACTCGGGCGGTTGGATCTCGGTGGTCAGGCGGGAGACGCTCGCCAGGACGTCGATCGCCGGGTAGTGGTTGGCGTGGGCGAGATCGCGGCTGAGGACGACGTGGCCGTCGAGGATCGAGCGGACGGCGTCGGCGATCGGCTCGTTCATGTCGTCGCCGTCCACCAGGACGGTGTAGAGGCCGGTGATCGAGCCCTCGGGGCTGGTGCCGGCGCGCTCGAGGAGGCGGGGGAGGAGGGCAAAGACGCTCGGCGTGTAGCCGCGCGTCGCGGGCGGCTCGCCGATCGCCAGGCCGACCTCGCGCTGGGCCATCGCGAAGCGGGTCACTGAGTCCATCATCAGCAGCACGTCGGCGCCCTGGTCGCGGAAGTGCTCGGCGATCGCGGTCGCGGCGAAGGCGGCCTTGATCCGCACCAGCGCCGGCTGGTCGGAGGTGGCGACGACGACGACGCTGCGCTCCAGCGCCGCGCCGAGGTCCCGCTCGACGAACTCGCGCACCTCGCGGCCGCGCTCGCCGACCAGGGCGATCACGTTGACGTCGGCCGAGGTCGAGCGGGCGATCATCCCCAGCAGCGAGGACTTGCCGACGCCGGAGCCGGCGAAGATGCCGAGGCGCTGGCCCTGGCCGCAGGGGACGAAGGCGTCGAGCGCCCGCACGCCGAGCGCGAGGCGCTTCTCGATCCGCGGCCGGCCGAGCGGCTCGGGCGGGTCGGCGGAGGCCGAGCGGGTGCCGCCGGCGTGAAGCGTCGAGCCGTCGAGCGGCCGGCCGAACGCGTCGACGACCTGGCCGAGCATCGCCTCGCCGACCGGCACGCGGAAGGCCTCGCCCTCGGCGGCGACCGGCTTGCCGGGACCGATCCCGCTCATCTCGCCGAGCGGCATCAGCAGCGTGCGCGAGTCGCGGAAGCCGACCACCTCGGCGGGCACCGGCGGCCGGTCGCGCCCGGTCTCGATCAGGCAGACCTCGCCGACCTCGGCCTCCAGCCCGCTCGCCTCGATGATCAGCCCGATCACGTCCCGGACGCGCCCCCGCCGCACCACGAGATCGGCCCTGTCGACCGCCGCCCCAGCCGCCACGAGCGCCCCACTCACCCGCCTGCCTCCCCGCGTGCTTCCGAGCTTCGGGGTGCATATGACCACCAAAGCTCGGAAGCACGGGCCAGCTTCCGAGCTTCGGGGTGCATATGACCACCAAAGCTCGGAAGCACAGCGGTCACGGGGCTCCCGCCTGCTGGGCGACGACCTTTGCGACGCGCTCCAGCTGGGCCGTGATCTGGGCGTCGATCTCGCCTGCCTGCGTGCTCACGACGCAGCCGCCGCGCTCGACCCGCCGCTCCTCCCGGACGCTCAGCGCGCCGCCGTGCTCGACGCTGAAGTCGGCGACCGCGGCGCGCACCAGCTCGGCGTCCTCGGGGTTGACGAGCAAGGTGGCCGGGAGGGGCTCCGTGAGCCGGCGGAGCGCACCGCGCACGACGTCCAGGACCAGCTCCGGCCGCGCCTCGAGCTCCGCGCCGAGCACCTTCTCGGCGATCCGCAGCGCCAACCGAACCGCGACCGGCTCGGCGTCCCCGGCCGCCGCCGCGCTCGCCTCGTCCAGCCGCGCCGCCGCGCCCGCCAGCGCCCGCGCCGCCGCGCTCACCTCGGCGCGCCCGGCCGCCAGGCCTTCGTCGTAGCCCGTGGCCCGCGCCGCGCCCAGCTCCGCCTCGCGCTCGGCTTCCGCCGCCGCCAGGCGCTCCTGCACCGGCCGCGGCACCGCCAGCTCGGGGAACTCAAACGACGAGTTCATCGCCGCCCCGGCTGCCGACCGTCAGCTCGCCCTCCTCCTCGAGCCGGCGCACCTCGGCCACCACCCGACTCTGCGCTTCCTCGACCACCGATTTGCGCTGCGGCGGCTGGTATTCCATCTCCTCGACCAGCAGCTCGGAGCGCCGTTCGGAGACGTTCGACAGCACTTTCTCGCGCACCTCGTCCGGCACCCCGCGCAGCGCCAGCGTGAGGTCTGAGTCCTCGACCCCCTTCAGCACCGACTGCAGCGCCCGGTCGTCGAGCTTGACGATGTCCTCGAAGGTGAAGAGCAGCGCCCGAATCTCCTCCGCCAGGTCCTCGTCAGACTGGGCGAGCGTCTCCAGCACGTTGCGCTCGGTCGGCCGGTCGGCGTGGTTCAAGATGTCGACCAGCGACTGCACGCCGCCCGAGCTCGCGTACTCCTCGGAGAGCACGTTCGAGAGCTTCCCCCGCATCACCGTCTCCACCTCGCGGATCACCGCCGGGCTGGTCTCGTGCATCCGCGCGATCCGCAGCGACACGTCCGCCTGTTCGTCGGTGTCCAGCAGCGCCAGCGTCTCGGCGGCCAGCGTCGTGTAAAGGCTGGAGATGATCAGCGCCTTGGCCTGCGGCGCCTCGTTGCGCAGGAAGGCGACGATCTGCTCCGGTGGCGTCCGCGCGAGGAACTCGAACGGGCGCATTTCGATCACCGCCGAGAGGCGGCCGGTGATCTCCGCCGCGCGCTCCGGCCCGAGCGCGCGCTCCAGCACCTCGCGCGCGTAATCGACCCCGCCGACCGCGATCGAGCTCAGCGCCAGCGAGTTCTCCGAGACCTCCTCCAGGACTTTCTCGATCTGCTCCCGGGGGATGTCCCCGGCCTTCGCCATCTCCAGCGAGAGCTCCTCGATCTCCGCCTCGGAGAGGTGGCTGAAGACCTCGGCCGCCTTGGCCGGCCCGAGCGCCACCAGCAGCACCGCGGCCTTGCGTCGCCCGCGCAGCGGCGGCAGCTCGGAGGGGGTCCCGGACCGGATCAGCGAGACGTCGCCGGGGCGCTCCAGCGCGACGAGCTCGTTCGGCGCCGCCATCAGCGGTTCCTCGCGTGGGCCGCCAGGAAGGAGGGCACGCTAGCCCTCCTTCATCCAGGCCCGCAGCTGCTGCGCGACTTTGTCGGAGTCCATCGCCGCGACCTCGTCGGCGTTGTTCACCAGGGTCGGGTCCTCTTCCCAGTCGTCGTCGCGTCGGTGCACTTCCAGCTCGGCCAGCGAGGTCGGCGCGTTCAGTTCCTTCAGCCAGATCGGTTCGGCCAGCACCTCGTCCTGTTTGCGGCGCAGGTGGCGCGCGGCGAAGACGAGGAAGGCGACGCCCGCCAGCCCGATCAGCCCGTACTTGGCGTAGTCGACGATGCCCGGCCCGGCCGGGGTCACCGCTTCCGGCGGCTGGGCGAAGGCGATGCGGCTCACGGTCAGCGTGTCGCCGCGTTTCGCTTCGATCCCGGCGGCGCCTTCGATCGCCTTTTCGAGCTGCACGACTTCCGCCGCCGGCACCGTTTTGTCGACGACCAGCGCGACGTGCTGGCGGTTCACCGTCCCCGGCGCCACCTGGGTGTGGGTGACGGTCTTGTTGACGCCGTACTGGGTTTCTTCGTTGGCCCGTTTGTAGTTGGAGGGCGCGCCCGCGGTCCCGGTCCCCGCCGCGTAGCTGGGGATGTTCCCGGCCGTCCCGGCCGCGCCGCCCGCCGCCGTCGCCCCGGCGCCTTTCAGCGACTCGTGTTCGGACTGGCTCGTCAGCGGCGTGCCCCCTTTGGCGTAGGTAAGACTGCTCTGCGTGGTGCGGTCGGCGTCGACTTCGGCCTGCACCTGCACCCGCCCTTTTTCGGGACCGATCGTCCGCGCCAGCAGGCCGTCGAGGCGCGTTTCCATGCTCTCGTCGTAGCGCGCCTCGATCGCCTGCTTGGAGACCCCGCCGCCAAGCGACCCGCCTTCGCCCGCGGGCCACAGGGTTGCGCCGCTGCCGTCGGTGATCGTCACGTCGCCGGGGTCCAGCCCTTCGACGCTGGCGGCGACCAGGTGGGCGATGCCGCGCACCGCTCCGGCGCCGAGCTGCCCGCCGCCGTCACTGGCGATCAGCACCGCCGCCGTCGGTTTGATCGCTTCTTCGGAGAAGAGCTGTTCTTCGGGCAGCGTCAGCTGGACGTTGGAGCTCTTGACGCCTTCGACCTGGTTGATGGTCCGTTCGAGTTCGCCCTCCAGCGCCCGCTGGTAGGTGACCTTCTGCTGGAAATCGCTTGCCCCGAACTGCTGGGAGTCGAAGAGTTCGAAGCCCGGTTTGCTGCCACCGAGCACGTCGCTTTCGGCCAGCGCGATCCGCGCCTGCGAGACGTCGGAGCTCGGCACTCCGACCGCGGTGCCGCTGTCCTGCAGCTGGAAGGGGATGCCCTTGGATTCGAGCGCTTCGGTGACCTGGCCGGCTTCCGCCGGTTCGATCCCGGTCGCGAGCGTCGTGTAGCTCTGCTTGGTCGCCATCTGGAAGAGGACGAAGGCGAGCACGATCAGCGCCAGCGCGGCGCCGCCCAGCGCGAGTTTGCCGCGCGGGGAGAGCCGGGAGAGGACGGTTTTGACCTGGGTCACGTCAGATCTGGGTGTGGAAGATTTCGGTGTACGCTTCGACCGCTTTGTTGCGGACCTGAGAGGCAAGCTGCATCGATAGCTGCGCTTCCTGGACCGCGGTGATCACCGAGCTGAGGTCGTTCGTCTGCCCCGTCGCCAGCGCCTGCGACTGCGCCGCGGCCGCGTCCTGGGTCTTCTCCAGGTCCCCGATCGCGTTGGTCAGCATCGAGCCGAAGCCGCCCGCCGGGTCGCTCGGCTGCGCCGCCCCGCGCGCCGGTTCGCCCCCGACCGACCACTCCGCGCCCTGCGCTTTCGGCGCGGCGATCTGCTCGGCGGCTTTGCTGATGGCGGAGATCGGAAGGGTCATGTCTCAGGTCCGGGTCAGAGCAGTTCGATCGTTTTCGAGAAGACCTGCTTGGTCGTCTGCATCGCGGTCACGTTGGCCTGGTAGGAGCGCGAGGCGTCGATCAGGTCGGTCATTTCCTCGACCGGGTTGACGTTCGGCATTGCGACGTAGCCCTGCGCGTTCGCGTCGGGGCTGCCGGGTTCGTAGACCTGGCGCAGCGGCGTGGTGTCGGGGACGATCGCCGCGACCTCGACCCCGGCCGGTTCGCCGCCGCCGCCGAGCGCGCCGCTCAGCGTCCCGGCGAAGCTGCCGTCGCCCGAGGACTCCTGCAGCACCACGTCCTGGCGTCGGTACGGGCCGCCTTCCGGCGTCCGCGTCGACTGCGCGTTGGCGAGGTTGGCGGAGGTGACGTCCATCCGCAGCCGCTGGGCGGTCAGCCCCGAGGCGGAGATGTTCAGGGCGTCGAAGAGGGCCATCAGCCGTTCATCCCCATCGCCGTGCGCATGATCTGCAGGCGCGAGTTGGCGACCTGCTCGAGCGCCTCGATTTCAAGCCCGTTTTCGGCCAGCTTGGCCGCTTCGGCTTCGCTGTTCACGCCGCTGCCGTCGGCCCGCACCGCGCCCGTGTTCAGCTGTTCGGGCGCGAAGCCGATGCTCTCGATCGCTTCCGGCCCCTCCTCCAGCGCATCGCTCAGTGCCGCGTGGAAATCGACGTCGGAGGGCTGGAACCCGGGCGTGTCGGCGTTGGCGATGTTGTTCGAGAGAACGGTGTTGCGCAGGGTCGCGCCGGAGATGGCGCGCATCAGCGTGAGTTGGGTCGGGTCGAGGATGCTCATCGCGGGCTTCGGCCCCGGTCATCGGCAGCCGGCGGCGAAGATTTAGCGACGACCCCAGTATTGAGGTCTTGGTGACAGTCATTTAGGTGCAGGAACCCGTTCTTTAACCCGAGCGAATCAAGTGCGACGCTTCCCTGTCGATAGAGACACGGATGCACAAAAGCACGGAAGAAAACTGGCCCGAAGGTCGCATCGTCGACCGCCTGCCGGTGATCGTCTACGCGTCCGAGCTGGGGGAGAACGGCCGCTGGCGCTACATCAGCCCCCAGGTCGAGGAGATCCTCGGCTTCACCCCGGCGGAGTTCCTTGCCGATCCAGGGCTCTGGGCCCGCCTCGTCCACCCCGACGACCGCCTGCGGGCGCTGGCGGTGGAAAGTCGCGACAGGCTCGGCGACCGTGACACCCACCCGGTCGAATACCGCATGTACACGAAAGCGGGGCGCATGGTCTGGATGCTCGACGAGGCGGTGCTCGAGGCCGACGCCCACGGCATCCCGGTCTGGCACGGCGTCCTCTACGACATCAGCGAGCGCAAGACGGCCGAGATCGACCTGCAGCGCTCCCTCGCCCAGCAGGCGGTGGTGGCACGGCTCGGCGAGCGGGCGCTGAAAAACGGCGACCCGGAGGCGCTGATGCGCGACGCCGTCACCCTGATCGGCGAACTGGACGGGGTCGAGTCCGCCTGCATCTGGGAGGTCGGGCGCGACGGCCGCCGGCTGAACCTGCGGGCGGGCCTCGACGACACCGCGCTCGCCTCGGGCCGGCGCGTCTCGGCGGGCCGCGAATCCCACGCCGGGGCGGCGCTCGACGCGGGCGTCCCGGTCATCGTCGGCGACTGGTCCGAGGACGAGCGCTTCGCGATGCCGCCCGCGGTCCGCGCGCTCGGCGCCACCAGCTCGCTGGCGGTGATCATCGACGGCAAGGACCGACCCTTCGGCGTCCTCGACGTCCACTCCGGCGAACCGCGGCGCTTCGGCCCCAAGGACGTCCCCTTCCTCGAAGCCTCCGCCAACGTCCTCGCCGACGCCTTCGAGCGCCACGCCGCCGACCGGGCGCTCCGCCACCGCGTCCTCCACGACGCCCTCACCGGCCTGCCGAACCGGCTCAGCTTCGTCGACTCGCTCGACGACGCGCTCGGCCGCGCCACGGTGTCCGGCTCGCCGGTCGGCGTCCTCTTCCTCGACCTCGACCACTTCAAGCTCATCAACGACAGCCTCGGCCATCACGCCGGCGACGCCCTGCTGCGCGCGGTCGCGCCGCGGCTGCGCGCCCACCTGCGCCCTGGCGACATCGTCGCCCGCTTCGGCGGCGACGAGTTCGGGATCCTGATCGACCGGCTCGCCGACGATGCCGAGGCGGTCGCGATCGCCGAGCGGGTCGCCGCCGCCTTCGCCCAGCCGTTCTCGATGCAGGGCGTCGACCACTTCGTCAACGCCTCGATCGGGATCGCCGTCGCCCGCCTCGCCTCCGGCCAGTCGACCAACGCCGAGCTCATGATCCGCGATGCCGACGCGGCGATGTACCGGGCCAAGGAGAGCGGCCGCAACCGCTCCGTCCTCTTCGACGCCGAGATGCGGGCGACCGCGGCCCGCCGCCTGGAGACCGAACGCGAGCTGCGCGGCGCGATCGACCGCGACGAGCTGGAGCTGCGCTACCAGCCGATCGTCAACCTGCGCAGCGGCGAGGTGACCGGCCTCGAGGCGCTGGTCCGCTGGCG
>Ga0070663_100001189_pt1 | contig 14314 bp, 11 predicted proteins | sample KBSC63metaG_FD_65646 | JGI IMG/M metagenome (GOLD analysis project Ga0070663, IMG submission 65646) | Corn rhizosphere microbial communities from Kellogg Biological Station, Michigan, USA - KBS C6-3 metaG | ecosystem: Host-associated > Plants > Roots > Rhizosphere > Soil ...
TGGACCTCCGGGAAGCAGGCGCCGCCGAGGGCGAAGTCCCAGGGCCCGGCTTCGATGAAGGCCGCCAGCTCGGCGGCGCTGCCGAGGCCGCCCGCGGGCTGCTCGAAGTCGCTCTGCCCCCGCGGCGGGTCGCCGCGCAGGGCGAAGACGTTCTCGATCCCGGCCGCGGCGATCTTGTCGAGCGTCGCCGAGAGGCCCTCGGTCGTCTCGCCGACGCAGCTCAGGTGGGCCATCGTCTCGAAGCCGAGCTCGTCCTTCAGCGCCCGCGTGATCTCCACCGTGCCGTCACGGGTCGAGCCGCCCGCGCCGTAGGTGACGGAGACGAAGTCGGGCTCCAGCTCGCGCAGCTGGCGCGCCGTCTCGAACAGGGCTTTTTCCTTCTCCTCGTCGCGGGGCGGGGAGAACTCGACCGAGAAGGTCGGTCGCTTGCCCGCGATGATCTCGTCTACGCGCATCGGTCAAGGGTACCTGCGCGCGCTTCGAACTCCGCCTCGATCTCCTCGAGCGGCTTGCCCTTCGTCTCCGGCACGTACTTCCAGCAGAACCACAGGGTCAGCACGCCGATCGCCGCGTAGAACCAGAAGGCCCCGGCCCGCCCGAGCGCTTCGATCAGCAGCAGGAAGGTCAGCGAGACGATGAAGTTGAAGGTCCAGTTCGCCATCGTCCCCAGCCCGGCCGCCTTGGAGCGCACGCCGAGCGGGTAGATCTCCGCGTTCAGCAGCCAGAAGATCGGCCCGAGGCTGATCGCGAAGGAGGCGACGAAGGTCATCAGGCTGACGATCGCGACGACCGAGGCGACGGTCGAGCCGCCACCGCCGACGAACGCCGCGCCGAGCGCGATCAGCGAGATCACCATCCCGGAGACGCCGACCATCAGCAGCGTACGCCGACCAGCCTTGTCGAGCAGCCGGATCGCCACCAGGGTCATGCCGACGTTGATGATCCCGACGCCGACCGCGGCGAGGATCGAGCCCGCCGAGGAGTTGACCCCGGTGAATTCGATGATCGTCGGCGCGTAGTAGATGACCGTGTTGATGCCGGTCACCTGCTGCAGGATCGCGAGGCCGATGCCGACCACCAGCGCCGCTTTCACCGCCGGCTGCAGAAGGTCCGACCAGGCGCCCGGCTTGGCGTCGCTCGTCACCGACTCCTCGATCTCCTCCAGCTCGCGGTCGATCGTGTCGGGGTCGTCGACGCGGATCTTCGCCAGCACCGCCCGCGCTGCGTAGTCGTCGCCCTGCATCACCAGCCAGCGCGGGCTCTGCGGCATCCGCAGCATCCCGAAGGCGAGCCCGAGCGCCGGCACGCAGCCGAGGCCGAGCATCCAGCGCCAGCCTTCGATCCCGTCGAACGCGAGCCCGACCAGGTAGGCGACGAGGATCCCGATCGTCACCGCCAGCTGGAAGAAGCTGACCAGGCGGCCGCGGCTCTCCGCCGGCGCCACCTCGGAGATGTAGACGGGCGCGGCCGCCGAGGCGAGCCCGATCGCGACGCCGATCACCACGCGGGCGACGACGAGCACGCCGAGCCCGGGGGCGGCGGCGCTCCCCAGCGCGCCGACGGTGAAGACGACGGCCGAGAGCAGGATCATCAGCCGGCGGCCGTAGCTGTCGGCGGCGGGCCCGGCGATCGCCGCTCCGCCGACCGCGCCGATCGGCACCGCGGCGACGACCAGGCCCTGGGCGAAGCTGCCGAGGTCGAAGTCCCCCTTGATGAAGAGCAGGGCGCTGGCGATGACGCCCGTGTCGTAGCCGAAGAGCAGCCCGCCGAGCCCGGCGATGGCCGCCGTCAGGACCACGTTGCGCCGCGCCCTTCGAGCGGACGCCTCGGATCCTCCGTTCATTCCGCGAGCACCCTAACCGTGGGCGCGGCCGCCGGCAACGTCCGAGTCGATTTCTAGGTTTCGCGGTGGTCGCGGGGACCCTGCCCCTCCCGCGGCCGGCGACCGGGGCGCGTTTCATCTGCGGGAGCCGGGCGTCGCGAGCATCCCCCGCGAGTCATGCCGCGACTAGCCCGCCCGATCCCGCACCGTGAGTGAGCGGCGCTCCGCGCCCGCTCGCCGCGTCCCGTGCGGCTATGGGACGATTGCCGCGTGGGGGAGGAGGTTCGCTACGAGCGCGTCGGCACCGCCGCGGTGCTGACGATCGACCGGCCGGGGCGCCGCAACGCCGTCGACGCGGCGACCGCGCGGGCGCTGCGCGCGGGGCTCGAGCGCTTCGAGGCCGACGAAGGCGCGCGGGTGATGGTCCTGACCGGGGCCGGGGGAGAGGCGTTCTGCGCGGGCGCCGACCTGAAGGCGATGGACCTCGACGTCGACGACCCGGCCGGGCCGATGGGCTTCAGCCGGCTCGCCGCGTCGAAGCCGACGATCGCCGCGATCGACGGCTGGTGCCTGGCGGGCGGGCTCGAGCTGGCGCTGTGGTGCGACCTGCGCCTGGCGACGCCGCGGTCGACCTTCGGCTGCTTCGAGCGCCGCTGGGGGGTGCCGTTGATCGACGGCGGCACGCAGCGGCTGCCGCGCGTGGTCGGCCTCGGGCGCGCGCTCGACCTGATCCTCAGCGGCCGCGCCGTCGCCGCCGAGGAGGCCGAGCGGATCGGCCTCGTCACCTCGGTCACCGCACCGGGCGCGCACCTCGAGCGCGCGCTGGAGCTCGCCGAGGCACTTGCCGCCTTCCCTCAGGACACGATGCTCGCCGACCGCCGCGCCGCGATCGAGGGGCTCGGCATGCCGCTCGCCGACGGCCTCGCGCTGGAGCACCGGCTCGGTCGGGAGACGCTCGCCACCGCCGCCCGCGGGGCCGGCCGCTTCGCCTCCGGCGAGGGCCGCCACGGCGCCCCGGCTGCTCCCGATCGCTGAGGTCGCGAACCGGCGAAGGCGGGCGCCAAGGGCCGACCAAGTCGAGTGCAGGACCCGTTTACCGCGCTCAAGAAAGCCCAAGTTGAAGTTGGATCAGTTCCGGTACCGTCCTGTTCGTGGCTCAACGTTCCCCGATGCGACCGCCGCCCGGTCGCCAGCGCCTCTCCCGTGAGTTCATCGCCCGTCATCAGCGTGCGCGGATCATCAGCGCCCTCGCCGAGGAGACCATGGACCGCGGCTACCGCGCGGTCACCGTCGCCGACATCGTGCGGCGCGCCGGGATCGCCCGCAACACCTTCTACGACAACTTCGCCTCGAAGGAAGACTGCTTCCTCGCCACCCAGGACTACGCGGTGGAGGAATCGGTCGCGCGGATCGTCGAGGCCTCCGCGGAGGCGGAGAGCTGGGAAGGGCGCCTCGCCGCCGGCCTGGGCGCCTTCCTGAAATACGTGGCCGGCGAGCCGGCCCTCGCCCGCACCTGCATCGTCGAGGCGCTCTCCGCCGGCGAGGCCGCGCAGGAGCGCTACGAGGAGTCGCTGCAGGCGTTCGTGCCGCTGCTGCGAGTGGGCCGCGAGTCCTCGCCCCAGGGGGAGGATCTGCCCGACACACTCGAGGAGACGATCGTCGGCGGCATCTTCTGGGTCATCTACCAGCGCATCGTGCTCGGCGAGACCGAGAAGATCGAGTCGCTGCTCCCCGACCTGGTCGACTTCGCCTTGACCCCCTACATCGGCGCCGAGTCCGCGCAGCGGGCGACCGCCCGGTTGTAAACGATAGGTATCGTCGCCTCGTGGCTCTCGATCCAGCCGACGCTACCGAGTACCCGCCGGAGCTGTCCCGCCTGCCCCCCGGCCGGCACGGGCTGCCGCGCGACTTCGTCATCCACAACCAGCGCGAGCGGCTGATCGCCGGCCTCGCCGAGGCGGTCGCCGAAAAAGGCTACGGCGGCACCACGATCGCCGACATCACCCGCCACGCGGCGGTCTCGCGGCGCACCTTCTACGAGCACTTCGACGGCAAGGACGAGTGCTTCGTCGCGGCTTTCGACACGGTCACCGCGCAGCTGCGCGAGCGCGTCGAGGAGGCCTTCAAGGCCGAGGACGAGTGGCCGGTCGCGACCCGCGCCGGGATCGAGGCGATGCTCGCCTTCCTCGCCTCCGAGCCGAACCTGGCGCGCCTGGCGATGGTCGAGGCGCTGGTCGCGGGCCCGGTCGTGGTCGAGCGCTACGACGCCGCCGTGCAGACCTTCCTCCCCTACATCGCCGCGGGGCGCAAAGGCGCGTCCAAAGCGGTGCTCAAGCACCTCTCGGACTCGACCGAGGAAGCCCTCGTCGGCGGCATGGTCTCGCTGGTCTCCCGCCGCATCGTCGCCGGCCAGACCGACGACCTCGAGTCCCTCCTCCCCGACCTCACCGAGTTCACCCTCACGCCTTTCGTCGGCAGCGACGAAGCGGCCCGCGTCGCCCGCGATTAGGTGGATTGATTCCGCGAGGTTCTGCGGTGGCGCCGGGGGGAAGGGACGGGGCCCTCTCGAGCTGGCGCCCGGGGAAGGGATGCGGCCCTCTCGCCACGGCCCTGGCAGGCTGTGGCCGTGGCGAGAGGGCCGGGTATGAGAGGCGTGGAGGAACCGGGACCGGAGCGTGACGAGGGCGCGAAAGGAGTGACACGGATCCGTCACGGAGGTCAGACCTCGTCACCAAGAGCGTGAGAACTCCTCACTTCCTCCCGTGTTGTCCAACAGTCACGGACGCGCTGCGTGGATTGACCGTGCCATAGCAAGGTGAATCCACGCAGCGCGTTTCCGGCCCCTCGATCCCTGCCGGAAAAGGGTCTCAGGGTGCCGGAAAGTGTGACGTTCCCGGCATCTCTGTGACCGAAAGGGCCGAGGTGTGGGATCTCTCCGACACGATCGTCACGTAAAGTCCGACCTCCCCCCGTCCCTGTGACGCCTCCCGCACGGAAGCCCGACCTCGTACCGTCCCGCCACCCTCTCCCCCACAAAAGCCTCACGTCCTGGGCTCCTCATGGGGGTCACAGCCTGCCAGGACCCCCATGAGGAGCCCAGGACGCCCAGGACCATCTCGGACGGCCGCCAGCCCCCCGGACAACCCCCGGACGGCCGCCCCGGCCGAACGCGGCTCATCCTCGCCGGCCGAAGCTGTGGCCGCTGGGGGCGACGGCGCGGAGCTCGGCGACGGCGTGCTCGCGCAGCTGGCGGATGCGACGGCGCGGTGAGGGCTCGCGGCCGGAGCCGATCGGCGGTTCGCGCCGGGGTGGGCGCGCGGGCGCGCGGAGCGTGTCGGCGCTATCGGGCAGCCGCGCGTCGACCGGCTTCTCGGTCCGCTCCAGCGCGGCGACGTGGGTCACCACCACGTTGATCGTCCCCTCGCGGCGCTCCAGCTTTCCCTTCGCTCGCAGCAGCGGCGCGGCGCGGACCAGGGGGCGGTGGCGGTCGTAGACCGGCGGCGGCACGATCAGGTTGACGGTGCCGCGCTCGTCCTCGAGCAGCATGAAGACGATCCCGTTGGCGGTCTCCGGCCGCTGGCGGGCGACCACCATCCCGGCCACCTCGACGACGGCGCCGTCGCGGGTCCTCTTCAGATCCGAGGAGCGGAGGATCTTCGGCTCGAGCCCCGGGCGCAGCATCTCCAGCGGGTGCTTGCCGAGGGTGAGGCCGGTCGAGCGGTAGTCGGCGATCAGCCTGCCCCACTCGCCGAGCGGCTCCAGCTCCGGCGGCTCCGGCGGCTCGATCGGCAGCGCCAGCTGGGTCGCCCCGGCGCGCGTCCGACCCGCCCCGGTCACGCCGACCCGCCAGAGCGCCCCGCGCCGCTCGCCGTCGCCGTCGGCCGGGATGCCGTCGAGCGCCCCCGCCCAGGCCAGCTTTTCGAGGCTCGGCAGGCCCGCCCCGGAGCGCGAGGCCAGTTCGGCGATCCCCCGGTAGAGCCCGCCCCGCTCGCGCTCCGCCGCCAGCGCCTCCATCTCCTCGGCACGCACCCCCTTCACGTAACCGAGGCCGATCCGCACCTGCAGGCCGCCGCGTAGCTCCGGGTCCTCCCGCGGCGACTCGACGTGGCAGAGCGCGCGGCTGCGGTTCGCGTCCGGCGGCGCCACGCGGATGCCGCGTCGCTGCGCCTCGTGGACCAGCGAGTCGGGCGGGTAGAAGCACATCGGCTGCTCGTTCAGCAGCGAGCAGAGGAACTCGGGGCCGCGGTGGACCCGCAGCCAGGCCGACTGGTAGGCGAGCAGGCCGAACGCCGCCGAGTGCGCCTTCGGGAAGCCGAAGCCGGAGAAGCCCTGGATCTGCTGCCAGACCCGCTCGGCGATCTCCGGCGCGACCCCGCGCTCCCCGGCTCCCTCGACGAAGCGCCGATGGTGGGACTCGATCGCCTGCAGCGAGCGCTTCTTGCTCATCGCCCGCCGCAGTCCCTCGGCCTCCGAGGCGGAGAACCCCGACAGCGCCATCGCCACCTCGATCACCTGCTCCTGGTAGACGATCGTCCCCAGCGTCTCCGCCAGGACCGGCCGCAGCAGCGGGTGCTCGTAGGGGACCTCGTAGGTGGGGTCCTCGCGCAGGCGCTTGCGCCGCTCTATATACGGGTGGATCGCGCCGCCCTGGATCGGCCCCGGCCGCACCAGCGCCACCTGCACGGTGAGGTCGTCGAGGTCCCGCGGCTGGGTGCGCGGCAGCATCTGCATCTGGGCGCGGCTCTCGATCTGGAAGACGCCGGTGGTGTCGGCGGCGCGGATCGATTCGTAGGTCGGCTCGTCGTCGAGCGGGATGCGCGAGAGGTCGAGCCGCTCGCTGCGGCTGCGGCCCAGCTCCTCGACCGTGCGCTCGACCGCCGAGAGCATCCCGAGCCCGAGCAGGTCGATCTTCAGGAACCCCGCGTCGCCGCAGGAGTCCTTGTCCCACTGGACGATCTGGCGTCCCACCATCGCCGCCGGGACCACCGGGCAGACGTCGATCAGCGGCCGGGTCGAGATCACCATCCCGCCGGGGTGCTGGGAGGGGTTGCGGGGGAGGCCCATGATCTCCTGCGCCAGCTCCAGCAGCACGCGCCAGCGCGGCTCGGCGGCGCGCCGCTCGCCGAGCGCCCCGACCAGATCGCGCTCGATCTCGGCAGAAGACTCGTGGAAGCCGACCGTCTTCGCCACCCTGTCGATCTCCGCCGGCGGCAGCCCGAGCACCTTGCCGAGATCGCGCACCGCCCCCTTCGGCCGGTAGGTCGGGAAGGCGGCGACCAGCGCCGAGTGCTCGTGGCCGTAGCGCTCGTGGACGCGGGGGATCAGCACCTCGCGGATGTCGCGGGGGAAGTCGAGGTCGATGTCGGGCATCGAGGCGGTTTCGTCGTTCAGGAAGCGGCCGGAGAAGAGCTCGGCCTTCACCGGGTCGACGTGGGAGAGGCCGGTGAGGTAACAGACGATCGAGCTGACGCTGGAGCCGCGGCCGCGGCCGGGCGGGAGGACGGAGCGGGCCGAGTCGGGGCCGCGCACCTCGACCGCCACCTCGCGGGCGAGCTCGAGCATGTCGCGGTGCAGGAGGAAGAAGCCGGAGAGGCGGAGGCCGCGGATCGTCGCCAGCTCCTGGGCGAGGCGCGTCTCGGCCTCGGCGCGGCGCGGGTCCCCGGCGTAGCGCTCGGCGAGCATGTGGGCGCAGACGCGGGCGAGCTCCCCGTCGGCGGTCTCGTCCTCGGAGCCGGGGTAGTGGTAGCCGAGGTCCTCGGTGAGGTCGAAGGTGAGGCGCTCGGCGAGCCGGACGGTCTCGGCGACGGCATCCGGGTGCCCGGCGAAGCGCGCGGCCATCGCGGCGGGCGAGGCGAGCGCCGAGGTCGAGTTGCCGCGCCGGCGCGGCTCTGAGGACTCCAGCGTCTCACCCAACCCGATCGCGACCAGCGCGTCCTGGAGGTGGGAGCGCGTACGGGCGTGCGCATGGACGTTGCCGGTGGCGACGGTGGGGACGCCGAGCCGCTCGGCGAGGAGTGCGAGCCAGCGGTTGCGGGCGCGGTCCCGTCGCCAGTAGGGACGCTGGAGCTCGACCCGGAAGCGGTCGCGGCCGAAGGCGGCGAGGAGCCTGCGCCCGAGCCTCTCGACCGTCGCCGTGTCCCCGCGCTCGAAGGCGCCCGCCAGCGCCCCGTCCCGCGCGCATCCCGACAGGCACACGAGCCCCTCCGCATGCCGCTCGACTTCCTCGAGCGTCGTCCATGCCGGTTCCGCCGTGCGCGCCGTGTTGTCCCGCGTCCCCGAGTGCGCCGCCGTGAGCAGCCGGCACAAGTTCCGATACCCGGCGTCGTCCTCCACCAGCAACGTCAGGTGCGCCGAGACCTCTGGTTGATGGGCCGAAAACTTGCCTATATGTCTAGTTTTCGGCCCACCAACATCGGGCCCAGGGCGGAGGGTCAGCTCGGCGCCGGTGATCGGGCGGAGGCCGAGGCCCTTGGCGCAGTGGGCGAACTCCATCGAGCCCCAGAGGCCGTCGTGGTCGGTCAGCGCCAGCGCCGGATAGCCGAGGGCCGCACCGGCGCCCGCCAGCTCCAGCGGCGTCGAGGCGCCGTCGAGGAAGGAGAACGCCGAGTGGGCGTGCAGCTCGATGTAGGGAGGCGTGGACATCGTCGCCTCAGGCCCGCTGCCGGTACCAGCGCCCAGCGTCGGGATCGCGGAAGACGGTGAGGGCGCGGCCGTCGGCCATCGCCAGCTCGAAGTAGTGGCGGCGCAGCGGCCGCGGCGTCCACCAGCGGTCTTCGACCAGCCACTCCTCGCGCACCGCCTCGACCGCCGCCGCGCCGACCATCCGCGGCGCCCCGTCGTCGCCCGCGCGCACCGCCGCCGGGCGCGGCTCGTTGAGTCGGCGCGGGCCCGCCATCAGAGCTCCGGGAAGGGGGTGAGGAGGTGACGGCGCTCGGGGACGCGCGAGGTGGTGTCGACGGGAAGGACGCGCAGCAGGGCGTCGGCGCCCTGGGCGGCGCGGACCTCGCGCACCGCCTCGCCGAGCCGGCGGCGACGCGGCTCGGCGCCGCCGACCTCCATCACCAGCTGGTCGGCCGCGGGCGGGCCGAAGCCGAGCGCCCGCAGCCGCAGCGCTTCCGCCGGGCCGGGCAGTCCCTCCAACCGCGGCACCAGGAGGCGCCGCAGCGACGACGCCGCGGCGGTGGGACGGCCGAGCCCCTGGTCGACGCTCCAGCTACCGCCGCCGCAGAGCCGCGCCCCGAGGCGCACGCCGAGCAGCGTCCGTCCCTTCCGCGCCGGCGCCGCCAAGAGGCGATCGATCAGCAGGTGGAGCGCCCGATCGAGCTGGCTCCCCGCCACCCCTTCCGGTAGCTCGATCTCCTCGACCAGGTCCTCGCGCGGCACGCGCGGGCGCAGCGGCTCCTCTTCGCCGCGGGCGATCCGCAGCGCGCGCAGGCCGAGCGGCCCGAAGCGGTCGGCGACCTGGTCGAGGGTGAGGCGACGCAGCTCCCCGAGCGTCCCGACCCCCAGCCGCTCCAGCGAGGCGACGAGCTCCTCCGCAGCCCACGGCTCCCCCAGCCGCTCGACCAGCACCGCCGTCGACAGCGGCGCCAGGAAGTGTCCGAGCCGCGCTCCCGTCACCACTATCTCGCCGCGCTCGGCGGCGGCTCGCGCCGCGGTCCGGGTCGGCGCCATCCCGATCAGCACCGGCGCCCCGACCGCGGCCTTCGCCGCCGCCGTCACCCCGCCGACCTCGCCGCCGTAGAGCCCGCGCAGCCCGCCGACCGCGAAGAAGACCTCCCCGGCCCGCTCCGTCTCGACCGCGGCGCCGATCCCCTCCAGCGCCCGCGCCACCGCCTCGGTCAGCTCCGCCGCCGCGACCGGATCCTCCCCCCGATCAGCCCCCGGATCATCAAAAAGTTCGCGCCCGAGCCGAAGCCCCCCGGAATGGCCCGGGCGCTCAGGAGCCGCCAGGCGGCAATCTATGACGCACGCGATCTCCATACGAACATATGTTCGCCATCGTCATCTTACAACTCCACAGACAAACCATCGCAAAGAAGGCCGCGAATGAAGTCTTCGAAGGCCGGGAGGTCCCGCGTAGGCGTGAAAGAGCTGCGGCCAGTCCTTTGATCCGGGCAGGCGATCGACTTCGAGGAATTGGGCCCACCGGGAGCCTGCCTCGTAGCGATTCTCATTGCCGACCATGCGGGAGTAGATGAAGTTCGCGGAGGAGAGAGAAGAGACTGCCTCCTGCACGTTTCGCTTCGTGTAGACCGTCGACTCGGCAAGGGCCTGCGCGTTCATCCATGGCGCGTCGGTCGTCAGGAGAGCCCTTGCGACCTCCGCTCGTACGCTGACCCCCAGCAGTAGCCGCAGGCGAAAGGCGAGGTTGATCGGAAGCCGGAGGTCCGGAGCCCGCGACTTCCCGCTGGCTTCGGCCTGAGGCTTGAGAAACCCCTGGGAGAGAAAAGCAGGGTCAGGATCGGAGACCTGGAGGAGAGCGCCGCGGAAGAAGGGCTGAGGCTGCCCCTCGGTCTTGGGCGATCCAGATCGTGCCCCCAGCCGTGCCCGGCGACGATTCTGGCCCAGCCATCCGAGCACTGCTTCGACCAGCCTTCGATCCTCGTCATCGGCGATCAGGTTGCGCAGTCGCTGGACGCTGAGCAGGCGCTCGTTCACGAGCATCCAGTCGAGCACCTCTTCGAACAGCCGCGGTTCTCCGCGGCCGACCTCGAAGGTCAGGAGCAGTAGGGCCTCGGGATCGATGGCCCAGGCGTCGCGACATCGGTGACTCCAAAAGACTTGAGGGCGCCTCGCAGCACCCCGGCGTATCCCTCCGATGGGTCTTGCAAACGGCTCCACCGCGCCGCCGCGACCAACTCCGCTTCGGTCGGCGCGAGGACGCGCAAATCTGCCTCATGCTTCCCCGGACCTTGGTCGACGGCGGCGTAGAGCTTGAAGTGGATCTGGTCGTAGCGGGAGGCGAGGTGGACGACGAGGCCCGCGCCGTACTCACGGCGCTCAAGCCGCTCGGCGAATCCCTCGGGGAGTCCGAACGTCAGCAGTCCGGCCGGGCCAGGATTGAGCCACTCGGTCGGAAGGCCGAAGCCTCTGGCGACCATTCAGCGTTCTCCGCGCGCGGCGAGCTGTTCTCCCAGCGCCAGGAGCAATTCCTCGGCTCTCTCTTGCGTGATGTCTGACATCTCGAAACGAGACGATAGACATCGCGACCTGGTTCAGCGCAAGAAATCGTCCGCGAGCGATTCGCTCAGCTCCCACAATCGCCGCCGGGCGTCGGGGTCGTAGGCCTGGTCTTCGGCGCGGGTTTCGGTCTCGCGGTCGAAGAAGCGGCCGGTGACGCCCTCGAGGGCGGGGTCGACGGCGAGGCGGACGGTGGAGTCGACGCCGCGATCGAGGTCGTCGACCGAGGTGCCGCGCTCCGCGAGGACGATCTTGGTCGGCATGAAGGTGGCGGGGTGGAGGGAGTTGACGGTGACGCCGGAGTCGGTGGGGAGGCGGTAGGCCAGCTCGTTGGCGAAGGAGATCTGGGCGAGCTTCGACTGGGCGTAGGCGCGACGGCCTTCGTAGAGGGAGCGTTCCAGCTGGGGGTCGTCGAAGTCGAGGGAGGCCTGGCCGAGGGAGGCGACCATGACGATGCGGGCGGGGGCCGAGCGTTCGAGCAGGGGCAGGAGGCGGGTGGTGAGGACGAAGCTCGCCAGGTAGTTGACCGCGAAGCGCAGCTCGAGGCCGTCGGCGCTCTCCTCGCGGTCCGGCGAGTCGGGCAGGCCCGCGCCGATGCCGGCGTTGTTGATCAGGACGTGGAGGGCGGGGAGCGCGGCGATCTCGTCGGCGAGGGCGCCCACCTCGGCCAGCGCGGCGAAGTCGGCGCGGTGGGGGTGGACCGCCCCGTTGCCGGTCGCGGCGACGATCTCCCGGGCGACGACGGCGAGCCTCTCCGCGCTGCGCCCGTGGACGTGGACCGTCGCGCCCATCCCGGCGAGCCGCTCGGCGACCGCGCGGCCGAGCCCGTCGGTCGCCCCGGTGACCAGCGCGACGGTGTCCTCGGGCGCGCGGCTCACGGCACCCGCAGGACGATCTTGCCCGCCCCGTGGCTCGCTTCGGCATGGCGGTGCGCGTCGGCCGCCCGCTCGAGGTCGAAGACCTCGTCGACCTCGATCTGCAGCCTGCCCTGCTCGATCAGGTCGCAGAGCCCGGCCAGGCCGACCGGGTCGGGCTCGACGAGGATCCCGGTCGAGCGCTGCTTGCGCCGCTCGGCCAGCTCGTGCACCTTCGGATCGACGCCGCTCGGCACCGAGACCAGCGTGCCGCCGGGCCGCAGCACGGCAAGCGAGCGCTCCCCGTAGCGCCCGGTGAAGTCGACGATCGAGTCGAGGTCGGCGCAGCGGCGGTCGAAGTCGTCGTCGCGATAGTCGAGGACCTGCCCGGCGCCGAGCCCGACGAGGAAGTCGGCCTGCTCGCGCCGCGCCGTCGCGATCACGTTCGCCCCGCGGGCCGCGGCGATCTGCACGGCGAGGTGGCCGACCCCGCCCGCGCCGCCGTGGATCAGCACGTCGTCGCCCTCCTGCACGCGGACCGTGTCGACGACGATCTGCCAGGCGGTCAGCCCGGCCAGCGGCAGCGCTCCCGCCTCCTCGACCGACAGCGCGTGCGGCTGGTGCTCGAAGTGACGCGAGGGCGCGGTCACGTACTCGGCGTAGGCGCCGGCTTCGCGCGGGAACCACGGCATGCCGAAGACTTCGTCGCCGACCGCGAAGCGGGTGACGCCCCCGCCCACCTTCGTCACCTCGCCGCAGACGTCCCAGCCGACCGTGAACGGCGGATCTCCGAGCACCCCGGCCATCCCGCGGCCGGCCCGCGTCTTGAAGTCGACCGGGTTCACCCCGGCGGCCCGGACGCGGACCTGGACCTCGGTCGGGATCGGCTCCGGCGCCGCCACCTCCTCGAGCAGCAGCACCTCCGGCCCGCCGAACTCGCGCTGGACGATCGCCTTCACCAGGCCGATCTTAGGGGCCCTTGGGCGGATCGTCCGGTCCGCTACGTTCGCTCCGCTTGAAATGGTTATCCCGGATAGCGGTGGACGGCCGGCCCCTGCGCGAGTCGCGCGACTTCCGCCTGGTCACGATCGGCGCCGTGGTCACCGGGCTCGGGTCCCAGGCGGCCTTGGTGGCGCTGCCCTTCCAGGTGTTCGTGATCACCGGCTCGGCCTTCCTCACCGGCCTGATCGGCCTCGCCGAGCTCGGCCCGCTGATCGTCGCCTCGCTCTTCGGCGGCGCCCTCGCCGACCGCTTCGAACGCCGCCGGCTGCTGCTGCTCTGCCAGTACGCGCTGGTCGCGATCGCCGCCGCGCTTGCGGCGGCCGCGGCCACCGGCCCGCCGCCGGTCTGGATCCTCTTCGTCCTTGCCGCGGCGATGGCGGGCGCCTCGGCGATCGAGCGGGTCGTGGCCTCCGCGATCGTCCCGAAAACGGTCTCGCCGGAGCTGCTGCCGTCGGCGATCTCGCTCACCTACGGGCTCTACCAGCTGACGATGGTCGCCGGGCCGGGCCTCGGCGGCATCCTGATCTCGCTCTTCGGCATCACCACGCCCTACGCGGTCGACGCGGTCAGCTGCCTCGGCATGGTGGTCGCGGCGGCGATGATGTCGCGCCAGCCGCCCGCCCCGCGCGAGGCGCCCGAGTCCGTCCTGCGCTCGATCCGCTCCGGCATCGTCTACCTGCGCAAGCTGCCCGCGGTGACGGCGGGCTTCGTGATCGACCTCTGCGCGATGACCTTCGGCATGCCGCGCGCCCTCTTCCCGGTCCTGGCGCTGACCGTCTACCACGCGGGCGCGGCCGGGACCGGCCTCCTCTACGCGGCGGTCGCGGCGGGTTCGACCGTCGCCGCGCTGACCACCGGCTGGATGTCCCACGCGCGCCGGCTCGGCCGCATCGTCCTCGTCTGCGTCGGCCTCTGGGGGATCTTCATCGCCGCCGCCGGCCTGGTCGCCAACATCTGGCCCGCCGCGATCCTCTTCGCCCTCGCCGGCGCCGCCGACTCGGTCAGCGCCGTCTGCCGCAGCACGATGATGCAGACGCTGACCACGGACGAGATGCGCGGCCGCGTCTCCTCGGTCTACAGCCTCGTGGTCGCCGGCGGCCCCCGCCTCGGCGACGTCGAGTCGGGCAGCGTCGCGGCCGTCACCAGCCCCGCCTTCTCGGTCGTCTCCGGCGGCCTCCTCTGCCTCGCCTCGGTAGGCGTGGTCGCCCTCGCCTTCCCCCAGCTCGCCGCCTACGACTCCGCCGAGGTCGGCCGCGAAGGCGTGGCCAGGCAAAGCCTCGAGGACGAGGCGCTGGAATCGAGCGAGCTGATCTAGGGGGGACGCGGCCCCGCAAGCTGTCGCCCGGGGTAGGGGACGCGCCCCTCTCGCCACGGCCCGGGCAGGCTGTGGCCGTGGCGAGAGGGGCGGGTGTGCGGGGAGCGGAGGATCGTGCACGGAGGCGTCACGGGAGCG
>Ga0070663_100001191_pt1 | contig 14285 bp, 17 predicted proteins | sample KBSC63metaG_FD_65646 | JGI IMG/M metagenome (GOLD analysis project Ga0070663, IMG submission 65646) | Corn rhizosphere microbial communities from Kellogg Biological Station, Michigan, USA - KBS C6-3 metaG | ecosystem: Host-associated > Plants > Roots > Rhizosphere > Soil ...
GTCCCGAATGAGGGCCTCGGCGCAGCCATCAACGACCGCTTGAAGCGCGCAGCAGCCGGGCGGGACTGACACAAAAAAAAGGGGCGGACCGAGCGCCGCCCCTTCCCCTGTTGTGAAGCCGCCAATTGCATGCAGCTCTCAAGAAGCCAAGACAAATCCCTGCAATTTCAGAAGTTAGGCCTGTGCTGTTGCCGATTTGACACGAGCCTGGAAGCTCTTTCGGAGCTTCTGCAGCTTGGGCGGGATGACGGCCAGGCAATAAGGATTCCGCTGCCCCTCCCCGGCCCAATAGTCCTGGTGATAATTTTCCGCCGGAAACCATTTGCCCATCGGCTCGATCGTGGTGACGATGGTTCCGTAATGATCGACATTGGCGCGCTTGATGCCTTCGCGCGCTTCCCGCTCTTGCCCCTCGTTCTGCGGGAAGATCGCCGATCGGTACTGGGTCCCGATATCGTTACCCTGCCGATTGAGCTGCGTCGGATCGTGAGTCGCAAAGAAGATATCGAGCAGATCCCCGTAGCTCAGTTCGTCGTTATCGAAGGTGATCCGGATCGCCTCGGCGTGGCCGGTATCGCCGCCGCACACCTCCTTGTAGGTCGGATCGGAGGTGCGGCCTCCGGTGTACCCGCTTTCGACCGATTTGACGCCGACCACATCGAGGAAGACTGCCTCGGTGCACCAGAAGCACCCGCCCGCCAATACCGCGATCTCTTCGGTCATTTCACCGCTCCTCTAAGCTCGAGGAGCGGAAATAGGCTTGCTCAGCCCTGTTTGTAAGACGCCTTCAGGCTGGCGAGCTCGAGCCTCTTGCCGACCCATTCGGAAAGCTCGTCGAAGTCGAGTGCCCTTTCGAAGACAATGCCGGCGCGGCGCTCGGAGTACCAGCGAACCTCGCCCTTCACGGGGCGCAGGCTTTCGATAACGACGACGACCTTCTTGCCCACGCAATATTCGTCGATTGGCTCAACCTTCATCCCGCCGAGCGAGATGTCGTGAACGTCGACGGTGTAATAGACCTTGCCGACCTTGACCGATGCCTTGCACGCGATGTCGAGGCGCGGCGGACGCGCGCGGAACCCTAGCCGCGGCTTGCGCCCGGCAAGGAGCTCGCCGAGATCGACGTTCTGGTCGAACTTGAGGCCCACTAGGTCCTCGCGAGTCCAGACCGCAGTGGCCGGGACTTTTTGCCCAGAAATTTCAACTTGTACCCGATCGTCGACCGCGGGGACGTGCGTGGCGATTGCCATGATCCCGCCGGCGGACATGTTCTTGATCTTGATCAATTGCTGGTTGCCGCTGGCGTCGATTAGCTTACCGACCCTCAGCATTGCAGAGATACGCTCGTCCACGCGGCGCTCTATCGGCCTGGGAACCGAGGTCGAGAGCGACACCGTGGTCGAATCGAAGGCTGCATCGGTCTCGGCGTTAATCGCCGCGGCCGACTTCCTGCGGATCAGCGATTCAAACATGCCTTTCAGAGCGCCTCTTCCCCGCCAAATTCGCTTCAAAATGGGACTTTATGGACGTTGTGGTTAAAAGAGCGTTTCATCGGGTTGAAATGAAGCGTTGTTGCTGCCTAGGTCCCTTGCGGGAGAGCATTGAATGCCGCAGCCGCGACTGCTGCTGATTGATGACGAGCCGACGCTCGCGGAGTTCCTTGCCAGCGCGGCCGAGGAAAGCGGCTTCGATCCCGTCATCACCGAGCGCGACGACGAGTTCCGCGATGCTTTCCTCGCGCAAACTCCCGACATGGTCGCGCTCGATCTGGGAATGCCGGGGATGGACGGCGTCGAGCTGATCCGTTTCCTCGCCGACCAGCAATATTCGGCCCCGGTGCTGATCGTCAGCGGCTTCGACCGGCGTGTCCTCGAATCTGCGTTTCGGCTCGGGGCGGCCCTCGGGCTGACTATGGTCGGACCGGTCGAGAAACCCGTACGGTTCGAAGTCCTCGAAGAGATGCTGAGCCGGCTCAAGGCGACGCTCTAGCGGTGCCGGCCCGGGCCGACGAAAAGCTGATGCGGGCTCTTGCGCGCGCGCTCCGGGAGCAGCGGCTGCACATGCTCTATCAGCCAATGGTCAAGCTGCGCGACGGCACCTTGGTCAGCGTCGAAGCGCTGGTCCGCTGGGACGATCCGGACCTCGGCCGCATCGAGCCATCGCGCTTCATCCCGCTCGCTGAGGAACACGGGCTCATCGACGATCTCACGCACTGGGGTTTGCGGACGATCCTTCGCCAGTGGCTCGACTGGGGCGAAGAGGGAATCGACACTTCGATCGCGTTCAACATCTCGGCGTTGAGCCTCCAGCACCTCGATTTCCCCGACCTCGTGGAGCGCATGTGCCGCGGACTGGAGGTCCCGACCGACCGGCTCGTGCTCGAGCTGACCGAAGGGGCAACGCAGCCTCTTATCAAGCTGATGGACACGCTGACCCGGTTCCGGATCAAGGGAATCGGCCTTGCGATCGACGATTTCGGGACCGGCTATTCCTCGTTGATGCAGCTGCGGCAACTTCCTTTCACAGAGGTGAAGGTCGATCAGGCGTTCGTCGCTGACGTCGCCGTCTCACGCGATAGCAGGCTGATCATCCAGGCGATCACGGAGCTTGCTCACGGGCTGGGACTGGTGACCACCGCCGAGGGCGTCGAGACGACCGAGCAGCTGAGGATTGTCGCCGAGCTGGGCTGCGATATCGCTCAGGGTTATCTCATCGCCGAGCCACTGGAGCCTCGGGCGTTAGGACCGTGGAAGAAGGCCTTCCGCCGCCAGTGGCCCAAGATGATGGCCGAGGAACCGCTTGCCTTATGGGGCGACGTCGAAGCGAATGCCCTGGGCGAGCGGTAGTTCGCTTCCGTAATTGATGGTGTTGGTCTGGCGCCGCATGTAGGCGCGCCACGAATCCGACCCGCTTTCGCGCCCGCCGCCAGTCTCTTTCTCCCCGCCGAAGGCGCCCCCGATCTCGGCGCCCGACGGGCCGATGTTCACGTTGGCGATACCGCAATCGGAGCCCGACGCGGCCATGAACCGTTCGGCCTCACGCATGTCATTGGTGAAGATCGACGAAGACAGGCCCTGCGGAACGCCGTTATTGAGCGCGATCGCCTCGTCGAGGTCACGGTAGCGAAGCACATAGAGAATTGGCGCGAACGTTTCCTTGAGGACCGTCCCTTCCTGGGCCTTCACCTCGACGATCGCAGGCCGGACATAATATCCTCCGTCGACTGCCTCGACGCGCTCGATCCGGTCGCCAAGCACCTCGTTCATCGACCTGAAGGCGTTCTCGTCGATCAGCGGACCGATCAAGGTGCCGCTCTCCCGGGGGTCACCGACTTTCACGCTGGCAAACAGGTTCCGAAGACGCGCGACCACCTGATCGGCGACGCTGTCGTGGACGATTAGGCGCCGGAGCGTCGTGCAGCGCTGTCCCGCGGTACCGGCCGCCGAGAAGAGAATGGCGCGGGCGGCAAGCTCCAGATCCGCCGAAGGACAAACGATCGTCGCATTATTGCCGCCAAGCTCGAGCAGCACGCGTCCGAACCGCTGAGCGACGCGCGGTCCGACGGCGCGGCCCATCGCGGTCGATCCCGTCGCGGAGACGAGCGCGATCCGCGGATCGTCGACCAGCGCTTCGCCGACGCCGCGTTCCCCCTGAACGACTTGCAGCAGCCCGTCAGGAACGCCGCCGAACCGCTCGCCTGCGCGCCGCGCGATCGTCATCACCAGTTCGGCGCAAAGCGGAGTCTTCTCGCTCGGCTTCCAGATCACGGGATTGCCGCAGACGAGCGCGAGCATCGCATTCCACGCCCACACCGCCACGGGGAAGTTGAACGCGCTGATGACGAGCACCGGCCCGAGCGGATGCCATTGCTCCATCATCCTGTGGTTGGGCCGTTCGCTCGCGATAGTGAGGCCGTAAAGCTGCCGCGACAGCCCGACCGCAAAGTCGCAGATGTCGATCATCTCCTGAACTTCACCGAGGCTCTCCTGGAGGATTTTCCCACTCTCCAGTGTCACCATCTTCGCCAGCACCGGCTTCGCTTCGCGCAGCCAGTCGCCGAGGACGCGGACGAACTCACCCCTTTGCGGCGCCGGCACCAGCCGCCAATGGTGAAACGCGTCGACTGCCCTTGCGCTGGCCGTCTCCGGATCCCCCGAAGTCACCCGCCCAAGCGGCTTCCCGTCGATCGGCGAGAAGCTCACGAGCTTCCCTGCCGATGCAATGCCCGCGAGCTCGAGAATCCGCTCGGCTTCCTCGGCCGCAGTCACGCCAACATCTCCCGCGCCTTCGCCATCGCCGCGACCCCCGCTTCGATCGTCTCGTCCTTCTTGCTGAAGCAGACGCGCACCAGGTGGCGCGCCGGCTCACGCTCGGCAAAGGCCGACAGCGGGACCACCGCGACGCCTGCCTTCTCGACAGCTGCCGCCGCAAATCCTTCGTCGTCGAGCGGGATGCCTGAAGCGGCAAGATCGACGCACATGAAATAGGTCGCGGCAACGTCGAGCGTCGTGTAGCCGGCGCTATTCAAGCCCTCGGCCATGAGGTCGCGCGAGCGCTGGAAGCGGTCGCGCATCGGCTGCAGCCAGCTGTCGCCTTCGTCCAGTCCGAACGCGACTGCAGCTTGCAGGTTGGGAGCCGTCGAGAAGGTCAGGAACTGGTGTGCGCGGGCGACGATCGATGCGAGTGCCGGCGCTGTCGCCATCCAGCCGACCTTCCAGCCTGTCAGCGAAAAGATCTTGCCCGCCGAGCCGATCTTGATCGTGCGCTCTTCCATTCCCGGCAGGGTCGCGAGCGGCGTGAAGCGGCGGCCGTCGAGGACGATATGCTCCCACACTTCGTCGGCGATCACCGTGAGGTCGTGATCGCGCGCAAGCGCGGCGATGATCTCCAGCTCGTCGAGCCCGTAGAGTCGTCCGGCCGGATTGTGCGGGTTGTTGAAGAGAATCGCGCGGGTCTTTCCGCTCACCGCCCTCTCGAGCGCTTCGCGGTCGATGCGCCATGCAGACGGCTGGAGCGCGACTTCGACGGGAATCGCGCCTGCCCTGCGGATCATCGGCGCATAGCTGTCGTAGGCCGGCGTTAGTATGATCACTTCATCGCCCGGCTGGACCGTTGCCAGGATCGCCGACCCGAGCGCTTCGGTCGCACCGCTCGTCACGCAGATTCCTTCGGCCGTGAGCTGCTGGCCGTAATGCCGGTTGTAATGGTTCGCGATCGCTTCACGCAGCGGCACGATTCCGCGCGACGGCGCATATTGATTCGATCCTTCGACTACCGCCCTGGCGGCCGCATCGAGGATCTCGGGCGGCCAGCCGAAATCCGGGAATCCCTGGCCGAGGTTGACTGCGCCATGTTGCGTGGCGAGGCCGGACATGCGTTCGAACACGCTGGTCTTCATCTGTTCGTAGATCGGGTTCATGGCCGTCCGCATAGCGGCAAGCTCGCTTCACCGCGAGTGAGGCGCGGCGGGTCGAAACTCCGCTGGTGGCGATACTCGCTGGATGGCGCTAGCGGCGGCTGATGCAACGCTCACCAATCAGCGCCGCCGATTCTGCCGCGTCCGCATTCCCGGCTTGGTCATTGCTCGGGCCGAACGCGCGGAGGGCACTGCTCAACCGCGCCGCCGACGAGCTGGAAATACGCTCTGACGCCTTCGTGCGGGCCATGGCGGAGGAGCTTCGAGCTTCGGAACCCTGGGCGCGGTTCAACGTCATGCTCGGCGCCGCGATGGTTCGCGAAGCCGCGGCGCTAACGACCCACATCACCGGCGAAGTAATTCCGTCGGACAGACCCGGCCTCCTCTCCCTCGCGCTTCGCGAGCCCGTTGGCGTCATACTAGGGATCGCGCCTTGGAACGCTCCGGTGATCCTCGGCTGCCGGGCGATCGCCACCCCCCTTGCCTGCGGCAACACCGTGATCCTCAAGGCGTCGGAGCGCTGTCCGCGAACACACGCACTGATCGTCGAAGCCTTCGATGCGGCCGGTTTTCCTGACGGCGTCGTCAATCTCGTCACCAATGACCTTGCAAAGGCTGCGCAGGTGGTGGGTGAGCTGATCGACCATCCGGCCGTGCGGAGGATCAACTTTACGGGCTCCACGGCGGTCGGAAAGGTCGTTGCGCGGCGCGCTGCGGAGCATCTGAAGCCGGTCCTGCTCGAGCTTGGCGGCAAGGCACCCTTGATCGTCCTTGAGGACGCCGACATGGACGAGGCCGTGAAGGCGGCCGCCTTCGGCGCCTTCATGAACGCCGGCCAGATCTGCATGGCGACCGAGCGGATCATCGTCGTCGAAGAGGTCGCTGACGAATTTGCCCGCCGCTTTACCGAAAAGGTGGCAGCCATGCCCGCTCCCGCGATCGGTGAGCAGGTCGACGATGCTGCGCAGGGGAGCGTGCGCGAATTGATCAACGACGCGCTGAACAAGGGCGCCCGCGACATTGCGCCGGGACCGGCGACGGTTCTCGACGGGATCACGTCGGCGATGAAGCTGTACGGCGACGAGAGCTTCGGCCCCGTGGTCGGAATCATCCGCGTCGCCGACGAGGAGCAAGCAATCCGCGTCGCCAACGACAGCGACTACGGCCTCTCCGCGGCGGTCTTCACGCGCGACGCGGCCCGCGGCCTCCGCATTGCCCGCCGGATCCGGTCGGGCATATGCCACGTCAACGGACCAACGGTGCAGGACGAACCGCAAATGCCCTTCGGCGGCGTCGGGGGGTCAGGCTACGGCCGCTTCGGCGGCAAGGCGGGCATCGAAGCCTTCACCGAGCTCCGCTGGATCACGATCGCCGGCGAGCCTGGCCACTATCCAATCTGACGAGGATTGGCTGGGGCGGCAGGATTCGAACCTGCGAATGCCGGTACCAAAAACCGGTGCCTTACCACTTGGCGACGCCCCAGCAGGCGTGCGCGCGAATGCGCGGGGAGGCGCGGCTTATAGCCGCTCGCTCGCCTAAGGGAAGCGGAGCGCTCCAGCCGTTCGCCGATTGATCGAACGTCCCCTTCCCCACCGCTGCACCCATGCTTAGCATGGCCACGACATTCCGTGTTGCCGGGGGTGAATGATGATCAGAATTTCTGCATTCCTGCTTGGAACCGCTATCGGCGGATCCATCGCGCTAGCCCAACCGGCGGCGAACGGCCCTGTCCTGCCGCCGGACGGCTTCGACATGACGGCGATCGACCATTCGACCAAGCCGGGCGACGACTTTTTCCAATACGCCAACGGCAAGTATCTCGCGCGGACCGCGATCCCCGCCGATCGACCGATCGCGTCACGCCGCTATGAGATGACCGACCGAACCGACCGGCAGCTCAAGACCCTGCTCGAGGAAGCCGCTGCGAACGCCCCGGAGCAGCCGAGCGACCTCAAGGGCAAGGTCGGCGCCTTCTATGCTTCGTTCATGGATGAGGCAGCGATCGAGAGGCTCGGCGCGACAGCGATTGCTCCCGAGCTCGACGCGATCCGCGCCGCATCCGACCTGCCCTCCCTCGCGCGCCTGATGGGACAGTCGACGGTCGACACTTTCCCCGCGCCGTTCGGCGTCGGCATCGACCTCGACGTCAAGAAGACCGACGCCTACGCCATTTACCTTGGCCAGAACGGTCTCGGACTTCCCGACCGCGACTACTATCTCAAGCCCAATTTCGGGAAGGAGCGGGATGCCTATCGCGCCTATGCCGAGCGGCTGCTCGGCCTTCTCAACTGGCCCGATCCCGCCGGGGCCTCGCAGCGCATCGTAGCCCTCGAGACGGCGCTCGCCGAAGCGAGCTGGGACAAGGAGAAGCAGCGCGACCTGACGATCCAGTACAACCCGGTCAGCAAGGCCGAGCTGCAGGCACTGGCGCCGCGTTTTCCGTGGGAGCCGTTTCTTCAAGGCGCCGGTGTCGGCGACCGCGACCGCTTCATCGCGACGACCAACACCGCCTTTCCAAAGCTTGCCGACGTGATCGCCTCGGCACCGCTCGAGACGGTGAAAGCCTGGATGGCGTTCCGGGTCGCCGATTCCGCCGCGCCCTATCTCTCCAAGCCTTTCGCGGACGCGAATTTCGACTTCCGGAACAAGAGTCTCCAGGGCCAGGCGGAACAGGCACCTCGCTGGAAGCGCGCGAAACGCGCGGTGGGCGGCGACGATTGCGGCGCCGATCCCGCAAGCTGCTTCGGCACCCTCAACTGGGCGCTCGGACAGCTCTATGCGGAGCGCTACTTCCCCGTCTCGACCAAGACGCGGATCGAAACGCTCGTCGGCAACATCAAGTCGGCGTTCCGGCACCGGCTCCAGACTCTCGACTGGATGGGACCGGCGACAAAGAAGGAAGCGCTGAAGAAGCTCGACACCTACACGATCAAGGTCGGCTATCCCGACAATTGGCGCGACTATTCGAACGTCGTCATCCGCCGCGACGATCTCCTCGGCAATGTGCGTCGGTCAGCCGCCGCCGACTGGGCCTTCTACGTCAACCGAAGCACGGGACCGGTGGACAAGAGCGACTGGCTGATGACCCCTCAGACCAACGATGCCTACAACGGATCGCTCCGCGACATCGTCTTCCCGGCGGGCATCCTCCAGGCGCCGATCTTCGATTCCAACGCCGACCCTGCTTACAATTACGGCGCGGTCGGCGCGGTCATCGGCCATGAGCTGACTCACGGTTTCGACGACCAGGGCCGCTCGATCGACGCCTCAGGCGCGCTTCGCGACTGGTGGACCGCGAAGGACGCCGCCGAGTTCAAGCGCCGCGCGGCCGTCTTGGGCGCCCAATATGCGAAGTTCGAGCCGGTGCCCGGCGTGCACATCAAGCCGGGGCTGACGATGGGCGAGAATATTGCCGACCTCGGCGGCCTGGCGATGGGCCTCGATGCCTACCACGCCTCGCTGAAGGGCAAGAAAGCGCCGGTGATCGACGGTTTCACCGGCGACCAGCGAGTCTTCCTCGGCTGGGCCCAGGCCTGGGCTGGCAAGGCGTCGGACGAGTTCATCCGCAACCTGACGACCAGCGACCCGCACAGCTGGCGCAAGTATCGCGTGAACGGCGTCGTCCGGAATATCGACGGCTGGTATCCGGCGTTCCAGGTCAAGCCCGGCGACAAGCTCTATTTGGCTCCGGAAAAGCGCGCGCGAATCTGGTAGGCGGCCTTCCATGGCCGAACCCAGCATCCGCGATTTCCACGCGCACATCTATTACGACCCGGAGGAGGTCGATCGGGCGAAGCAGCTTGCGGCGGCGGCTCAGGAGCGCTTTCCCATCGCAGTCGGCCACTTCCATCTGCGGCCGGTCGGTCCGCACCCGCGCGGGAGCGTGCAGCTTACCGTGCCGCGCGATTCTTTCGGCGATGTCGCCCAGTTCCTGGCGCTCAATCGCGGCGGGCTGACGATCTTCGCTCACGCGGAAACTGGCGAGGATCTCGCCGATCATACCCAGCACGTGATCTGGTTCGGTCCGAGCGAAGCGCTCGACCTTTCGATCTTCAGCTAGCCGTCGCCGCTTCCAGCTCGCCACCGTTGCCCCTAGCCAGCGCGGCCCCGAGTGCGACCAGGGGCACGAGAGGCACGAGGAAGGAAAGGTGATACCAGACCGGGAATAGGTGCCAGTGGGTGAGGTGGTACGGCAGGAACATCGCGAGGACGATCGCTCCCACCAGCCATGGCACCCATTTTGTCGAGGAATCGATCCAGCCGACGACCGCGCCTGCGGCCAGGGACGTAAGCGCAGCTTCGATCAGCCGGCCTGCTTCCATCGGGCCGGTGAACTGCATCAGGCCGGCAGACCGAAGCGCCAACTCGGCGGAGTGATAACCGGGGATCGCCGCGCGCAGCCCAAAGTTGAGGATGGTGACGACCACGGCCCAGGTTACGAGTCCCGCAACGACGCTTCCGATCGTCCGCCACATAATGCGACTCCCCTATTGCTTATTAGAATCGCATTAGTTTAATTAAACTATGAACGCAAGACTGCTCCTCCTCGGCGTCCTCCACCGCGGCGACTTCCATCCGTACGAGATCAAGCGCCGGCTCGAGGCGGCAATGGTCGAGTGCTACATCGATGTGGATGTCGGCACGCTTTATTACGCCGTTCGCCAGCTCGAAAAAGAAAAGCTGATCGAAGCGGTCGCCGAGGAACGCGTGGCACGCGGCGGGATCCGAACGATCTACCGCATCACTGCCGAGGGCCGGGCCGAGTTCAGGAAGGGTTTGCACCGTCAATTCGAGGTCGAAGGGCCGGTTTCGCGAACGCTCTACGGCGCGCTCCTATTCCTTCAACTCGCGGACCGCGGGACAGTCGAGGACAGCTTGCGCCGACGGATCGCGCGCCTCGACGATCTCATCGCCAAGCTCGGTCCGATCCGCGAGGAAATGGCGCCCAGGGTCGGCACAGGCGGCAGGCACCTGCTCACGCACATTGAACGGCAACGGCTGCTTGACCGCGATTGGCTCAGGGAGCTTCTTGCCGACATCGAAAAGCACGGCATTCGCGATGTCGCCGATCCGGCGAGTCTTGCCCGCGGTTAAGCGTTCGGGATGCGCCCGTTGACGAGGTCTTCGTAATCCTTGTCGAGCTGCAGCGCGACCTCGACGGAATCGAACTTGTAGGGCCCGATCGACTGGATCGCGGTGACTTCCGCCGCCGTTCCAGTGAGGAATGCCTGTTCGAACGATTCCATCTCTTCCGGCCAGATCGCCCGCTCGATGACGCCGATCCCGCGCTTGCGCGCCAGGTCCATCACCGTCCGCCGGGTAATCCCGTCGAGGAAGCAGTCCGGCACCGGCGTATGGAGCGACCCGTCCTTCACGAAGAAGATGTTCGCGCCGGTCGCCTCGGCCACGCGCCCGCGCCAGTCCAGCATCAGCGCGTCGTCAAACCCACGGCTTTCCGCATGCTGCTTCGACAGCGTGCAGATCATGTAGAGTCCGGCCGCCTTCGATTCAGAGGGCGCGGTGTAAGGCGCAGGCCGGCGCCACGGCGCGATGTCTAGGCGGATGCCGTTCCTGGCGATTTCCGGATCGAAATATTTGCCCCACTCCCGGCGGCGATGGCAAGGTGCGGCTTCGTATTCCCCGGGGCGACGCCCATCGATTCCGAGCCGCGCCACGCGACGGGGCGCATGTAAGCGTCGGTGAAGCCGTTCGCCTTCAGCACTTCGTAGCAGGCGGCGTCGATCTCCTCGACCGCCCACGGCAGCTCGAAGCCCAGCAGGCTCGCGCTCCGGCGCAGCCGCTCACTATGCTCGCGAAGCTTGAAGATGACGCCATTATAGGCGCGCTGCCCCTCGAACACCGAGGAAGCATAGTGAAGCGCGTGCGTCAGCACATGGACGCGCGCATCGCGCCAGGGGACCAGTTCGCCGTCGAACCAGATCCACCCGTCCCGATCGTCGAACGGGCCTTGTTTTCCGGATGCCATGCGCCGCGCCTAGGGCAGGCGCGTCTCCGCTTCAAGCGAGGGAGCGCCCCGTCGGCTAGACGCGGGCCTCGGCCGCTTCTTCTTTGGCTTCCTCCGCCAACTCAGCGCCGCGTCGGCCCGCAGCTTCGATCGTCAGCGCGACCAGGCCGTCCAGCCCATCGTCGCGATCGAGGACGGCGAGTCCTGCTTCCGTCGTGCCCTTCGGGCTGGCGACACGGCTTGCGATCGACTCCATGCTTTCGCCGCGCGTTGCCGCCATCCACGCGGTGCCGAGCACCGTTTCGAGCGCAAGCGTCGCCGCGATCTCTTGCGAAAGTCCCCGCTCCACGCCGGCCTTTGCAAGGGCGGCGACGAAGCGAGCGACATAGGCGGGCCCAGCGCCGGCAACCGAGCCAAGCGCTCCGAGCTTCTGTTCGTCCGCCATCCACATTGCGAAGCCCAGAGCCGCGAACAGATCGGAAATCTGCTGCTTCGAGCTCGGCTCCCTGTCTGCGTAAAGCCCGGTGACCCCGCGCCGAATTGCAGCAGGCAGATTCGGCATTGCCCGGACGACGTCGCGCACCCCGGGAAAATAGCGTCGCAATGTGGTCGTCTCGACGCCGGCAAGCAGTGAAACCACGACTGTTTCCACGGTCAGGAAGCGCTGCAGCTCCGGCGCCACCTCCCCAAGCTTTTGCGGCTTGAATGCAAGGATCACGAGTTCCGGCCCGGCAGGCGCATCGCCGGCGCTCTTGACAACCCGGACGCCTTCGATCGGCTTGCCGCTCGGGCGAATGACGGTGACCGGCGAAAGGTCGAGCCCGCCCATGCGCCAACCGTCGACGATCGCCCCGCCCATATTGCCGCAGCCGACGAACCAGGTCGGGGCGGGTAATTGCAAGGTGCCGCTCATGCTTCTCCGTGTGTGTCGATCAGCGCAGCGGAAATCGCTTCGCCGGGGGATTTGCCGCCCCACAGGACGAACTGAAAAACGGGATAGAAGCGCTCGCACTCCTCGACGGCGGCTTCGGCGATGGCCTCCGCCTGCTCGAAGCTGAGACCTTCGCCCTCGCCGGCATCGAGGATCGTCGAATGGCGGAAAACCACCAGTCCCGATCCCGACCACAATTCGAAATGGCCGAGCCACAGCTGCTCGTTGATGAGGCTCAGAGCCTCGTAGATCGCCGAGCGCTTTTCCGGCGCGACCTTGATGTCGGGGAAGGCAAGGAACTGCAGCACCTGGTCTTCGGGCCGCCACACGCCGCGCAGCTCGTACTGCGCCCAGCTGCCCGTGGCTGAGGCGATAATCTCGCCCTCGCCGGTCCGCTCGGACGCCCAGCCGCGAGCCTCGAAATATTGCTCGAGAACCTCGATCGGCGCGCCGTCGTCACGCTCTTCCTGGGTTTCTTCCTCGCTCAGATTCACGCTCCCGGCCCAGCTTTCTTGGTTCCACCGCGCTTCGCCACGGGCGTGGGCGAAGGGGCGAGCTTCGCCTCGAGTGCCGCAATCCGAGCCTTCAGCGCCTCATTCTCGTCGCGCGCAGCTGCCGCCATGGCTTTCACCGCCTCGAACTCGTCGCGCCCGACGAAGTCTGCGCCGCCCATCCATTCCTTGAACTTCTCGCGCGCGCTGGATTCGGCCTCACGGCCCATGCCGGCGAAGGTCCCGGCAAAGCCGTTCACCATCTTCACGAAGTCGTCGAACATCTTGTTCTCGGACTGCATCGGACTTTCTCCCTTTCGGCGCGGAAATAGGAGGTCGGGTGGATTTTCGCCACCCTGCCCGTCGGACCTATCCCCAGCTGCCTCAACTATCCCCAATTTTTGTTAGCCTAGAAGCGACGTTCCGGCTCCAGGGTTCAGCGCTTCGATCGTTGCGTTGAGGGTAGCGGCGAAGACGAGCCACGCGAGATAGGGGATCAGGAGAAGTCCGGCGGTCTTGCGGAGCTTCTGGAACTCGCGGGCCGCGGCCGCCGCCACGGCCGCCATGATGAAGATTACCCACTTGGCCAGCGCGATGTCGTGCGCTGCGAAGAAGATCGGCGACCAGGCAAAGTTCAATGCAAGCTGGATGAAGAAGAGGATCAGGGCGAGGCGCCGCCGCTCTGACGGCGGCTCGTCCAATATCATCGCGAGAGATATTCCGAGCAGCGAATAAAGGATCGGCCACACGACGCCGAAAGCCCACCCCGGCGGCATAAAGAACGGCTTGTGAAGTGCGTCGAACCAGCCGTTGCCGTAGCCGCTGTTGGACAGCCAGCCGCTCAGCCCCCCGAAAAGCTCGATCGCAATCACCGGGACGATCGCGGTCTTCCACCAAATCTTGCGTTCAAGCCCCTCAGCCATTCTTCATCGCTCCGATCAGGAATTCGACATTGCCCTCTGGGCCGGTGATCGGGCTAGGGACGGTGCCGAGCACGGTCCAGCCTTGGGCTTCGACCCACGCTCTCGCTTCGGCACAGACGCGCGCGTGCACGGCGGGATCGCGAACGACGCCGCCCTTCCCGACTTCCGCGCGCCCAGCTTCGAATTGCGGCTTTACGAGCGCGACCAGTTTCGCGTCCGCTTTCGCCAACCTCAGCGGAGCCTCGAGCACTTTTGCAAGCCCGATGAAGCTCGCGTCGCAAACCACGATGTCGACCGGCTCGGGAATAATGCTGCCGTCGAGATTGCGCGCGTTCGTCTGCTCATGAACGACCACGCGCGGGTCCTGCCGCAGCTTCCACGCAAGCTGGTTGGTCCCGACATCCACCGCATAAACCTTCGCCGCCCCGCGCGCGAGCAGCACATCGGTGAACCCGCCCGTCGAGCTTCCCACATCCAGCGCCACGGCGTCCGTCACATCAAACCCGAAATGCGCCAGCCCATGATCGAGCTTGATCCCGCCGCGCGAAACCCACGGATG